>JACLAB010003656.1_pt1 | contig 28282 bp, 17 predicted proteins | sample 8027921 | NCBI WGS metagenome assembly JACLAB01 (sample SAMN15725117, study PRJNA655200) | protist metagenome | isolation source: fluorescence activated cell sorting (FACS) single amplified genomes of... | place: USA: West Boothbay Harbor, Gulf of Maine | collected 2000-07-19 | reverse complement strand
CGTGCGGCGAGATGGTGCGTCGACGTCGACGGTGTCGTCGACGGCGGACGCGGTGAAGGAGAATGCGGCGGCGCGAGCCAACGACGGCGCCGCGCGAGGAGGCGGTTCGTCCTCACATGGGAAGGCTCCGGCGGTGAAGACGGTCAAGGCGAAGACGGTGACGGTGACGTCGTCGAAGACGGGGATTAGTACGGTGTTGAAGCAATCGACGTGGGGATCGGGATCGTTTACGAAGGAGGCGGTGGCGTTGAAGTCTCCGCCGTCGACGGCGGCGGGGCGTCAGCGTCCGACGAATAATCAGTTGTTGTATCGCATCAATTTTAATTGGGAGCATTATACGCACAATGTTCCGGCAAGCGTGCGGAAGACGTTGCCTAGCACCACTGAGGCGTGTCCGAGCGTGACGAGCGCGTTTTTACAAACGCTCAAGGCGCTTGACGCGGCGGAGAGCAGTCGGGTGGATAATTCTCGTAACATTTTACAGTTATTGAGCGTCAACACTCGACGCACCAAGGTTGTGGCTTTGAACACTGGTACGCATCGGGTGCCGGAAGAGTTGCGTCGACACCAGCTGAGCGACAAGGAAGGGAACGCCTACTCGACGAATCTCGATCGTAACCGCTACGGGAACGACGACAACTACTTGTTCACCGTCACGCGTTTCAACTTACAAGCGCTCGAACTGTGTCCGCTGTTAGCGCAAGTAGAAATTATCGGCACTAAAGGCAACAGTGAAAACGATATTCTGCTCTCCACCGATCAGGCTGAGTGCACGTGCGGTGGTTTGCACAAGTCATCGCATTGGACAGTGCCGGCGTTTGTGACGCCGGCGCAAATGCCAAAGCAAATCCCAAAATCCACATTGGCGGCGAAGGATCGAAGTCGTAAACGCTCTCGTCAGTCGATGTCAAGTGCGGACGAGAAACCATTGGCGTCACAACTCAAAGCGCGCGAGAGCATGACGCCGGAGCGCGAGTCTGAGGCTGGGCCTCACGGTGGCATGGGTGTTTTGCTCGACGCGCTCACGTCCGTTGGTGGTATTCCAATGTCGCCAGTTCCTGCACGCAAGCGCGCGGCGACGACGGGTGTTATGTCTCCCGGGCGACCAATTCGTGGAATTCGGCAAGTTGAACTCGATCTGGGGGCGATCAACGAGGATACAACTGCCGCGCAACAACAAATCGCTCAGGCGACGTTGCAGAGCATTCATCACATTCCGGATGAAATGCTCCGGGCAGAGTTACATAACGCGATCGCACGAACGTGTGAGTTACACATGACGGCGTCGGCGTATCAGCAGCGCCAATACCGCGCCGAGCGTGAGGCTGAGGAGTACAAGACTATTGTAACCAACTTGGAGGCGTTGTTGAACGAATCCCAATCTGAAGCACAGGAAGCAAAGTTGCAGTTGGCAAAAATGAGATCCGAAGTTAGTGGCGCAGTGATGTCGCACAACGAAAATGATAGCATCATTCAAACATCGGCATTCTTGGCGCACAAGCTCATCGGAATGCAGCAGATGGTGGCTGCGCTGGCCGCGCGCGTCGAGCTCCTGAGCAGTGAGAAAACCAGATGCACCGTCGAAGAGTTGCTCCGCACCGAAATGGCTGCGCACTTGCAAACTAAGAAGGCATTGCTGCGCGCGGAAATTAGTCTGGCCGCGTATGCAGCGGCTGAAGCGACGTGTGATGAAGAAGTGTGGCGAAAGCAGTACATTGCTTCGGCGCAGGCGAACTTGGAGCAAGCGGCGTACGCGGCGACGACTTCTGTCGACGGCCAGGCGCATCACGAGTCATTAGCTGCTCGTAAACAGTCTGTATCCAAAGGCACGATCGGTAAGACGGCAGACGTGTCATTTAAGACGCCGTCTACTGCCGTAGCAACGACGTCAAAGATGCCCGCGGCGCCGAGCGGCATCAAGGCTGTCGCCATGATGGCGGACGCCGCCGCGTCCGCCATCGATCCTTCGCACTTACCTCCGAAGACACCGATCGGTAAGAACCCAACGCTACGCAATGCGTTCATCTCGCCACCTTGACGGCGGTATTTCTAAAATAAAGTCCGAGCGACGGCGGTTCATGTCTTCGCCTTAGCGGCATCAGTGTTTGTAATAATTTTTGTGTTTTTCCTACTTTGGATCGTCCAGTCCCGACGTCGCAGTGACGTCATCGCATACACACAGCGACGGACGTCTCTGTGTTAATTCATCGCTGACGTCAACCCAAGCGTGGGCACGCGCTGGTTCGCGAACCGTGCCGCCTCCACGCGTGAGATTCCGAGAGAACATGTGCCACATGTGTTCTATGTGAATGAAATATGAACAGGCACAGAGACGTCATTCCTTCACGCGCACGAACGCTCACGTGAACTCGACACGCAAAACCTTGCGACATACACACGAAAGAAATGTCCTCTTTTCGATTGAACACGCGCACGCTCTTCGTCGCCATTGTCGTCGCCGTCATGGCGATGCTCACCGACGCCGCCGAGGCCAAGAAATGGGGCAAGCACAAAGGCCACTCACACGGCTGGATGGAGCCCTGCTCCGATGGTTGGTGGGCTCGCATTCGTGAAAACCGCCAAGCAAATGATGACAACCGAGCCGTGCTGCGATGCTTGCTGAACAACTGCGGCTGGGAGGTTAAGAAGTGCGCGCACGATTGGCAGTGCCGCAAAACCGCCAGATGTCTGTCTGATTGCGACGGCGACCGCGCGTGCGCGTTTGAATGTATCAAGAAGTACGATGGTCTCGAAAATGACAATGTCAAGTCGCTTGGTAAGTGTGCCATGAGCAACGACTGTGCGCCGAACAGCGCGTAGATTTTCGGACTTTTGGACGACGCTTCGGCTCCTCCTCATTATGCGCATATGCTTCAAGATCCCCCAAATTTGTTCACAAAGACCAACATTTCTCGCGTGTATCGTCGCTCATGCGCCGACGAGGGCGTGGAATAGGTTACGGTCGCTTACATGTCGTAGCGCGTTCGTTAGTTCACGATTGTAATGTTCCGACAACGAGCCGAGTGCGTTACGGAGAGTTGATGACGCTAAAACGGTACATATTGCAGTACTACTACGCGAGCTATGCTGAGATGAAACTACTGGTACATATTTTAGCCGTCCAAACGATCGACTTGTGCCGCCTTGAAGAGCTCGGGCATGTGTGCGTTGGTGACGTTCATGCGCTCAAAGTTCACCGCGCGTTTCTTCTTCGCCTTGACCAATTCTGGTTGAGGGCCCAAGTCGTACACCGGTCTCGGCGTTGGTTCGATGCCTTCTCTGCGCAAAGCTTTGTCGAAATCAACATCGTGCTCGGGAATTTCCACCTCGTGAAAGGACGCCACAAATTCGCCGTTGACTTCTACCTCGTACTCTGGCTGCTTTCTAAACAAAACCTTCTTCTTCGTCTCCGTATTCGTCAATAAAATGACGCTCCCATCCTCCTCGGCTAAAGCGATGGCATCTTCCACAGCTTTCACGTACGCATCCGCAATCTCATCAATCGCCAATCCATCAGGCGTGGCGTTCACCAGCTCCAACACGTCCTCCTTACACATCACGTCGTGCTTCGCCTTGTACCTAAACATCTTCGTCTCCTCATCGTACTCCACCTTATCGTGCGCCTTGAGACTTTCAAACAAATCTCCAACGTTACAGTCAAACCCTAAGAACACGCGTAAATCGTCGTTACTCATCGCTCGTCGTTGCTTGAACAACGTGTCGATCGCGTGCTTTTGCTTGGCCAACATGTTCGTCGCGACAATCTTCACCGGTTCCACCGGCACCTCCATCTCCGCCAACGCCGCTTCGCGTTCCGCCTTCTCCTTCTCCGCCGCGCGTTTCATGCGTTCGTACTGCGCATCTGAACGCGCATCGAGCGCGGCGCGATCGCGAGCGGCGGCAGTCATGATTTTCGATGCCGCCTTCTGCCCGCTTCTGTACTTGTTCAGCGTCTTCTCCAGCACGGAGGCTTTGCGTTTAGACGAACTCATCGCGCCTGAACGATCGTTGACGGTGCGTGTGATGCGCGCGAGCGGTTCGTGTCGTCTATGGCGACGCGCTCGACGGTTGACGCGCGCGATTATGACGATATGCCGCGTCAGTGCGCGTCTCGCGGCAGCCACACACACACACACAGATGTCGCTGCACGCCGCGCCCGTGGGATTGACGCGGTCGATATATTGGTACTTTGTCGTCATCGCCGTCGCGTGCGCGTGGTATGTTCGCGCGTTCACGGGACGCATCGGGCGCAGGCACCGGTTGTGTGGCTCCGCGCACTTGGTTGTGCTGTTCTTGCGCGCGTTTCGAAGCCATGACGCCGATGTTGGCGTCGCCATCGCTCGGCTCGAAGACGCCGCGTTAGCCGTGTCTGGGTGTATTTTAACTGCCAGTGCGTACGGCGATTTCGCCGAGGCGCACGCGCGCGCCAAGCCGAATAAAGCGAGCGGCACGTTGCACGCCAAGGCGACGGTGACGGGTGATGAAATGCTCGAACATTTGTTTTATCAAATAGTCAACGCGGTGCAGATTGCGTATTTATGGCATTGTGATAGCGAGTTTTTTCGTTCCGCTGGGTTTGCGTGGCGGTGCGCGGCGTGCGCGGCGGCGACATCGCCTTGGCTGTTTCGCGCGAGATTTCCGGTGAACTCGTTTTCGGCCAACTACTCTGAAGGCGCGCTCGACTTTGAATCGACGTTGTATAGGCTCAAGAAATGGCAATACGTCCTGTATAAGACGGTGATTTTACATGGTCTAAATGTGAGCATGATTTTCGCCGAGGATGACGACGCGTATGCGCTCGTGCGCTCGTCAGGCTTTCGAGCGTTTTGGCTGTGCCTGAATGCGGCGTACGTGCTGGAATTCTTCTTGCAAACGCTCGTAAAGCGACGGTACATTCATCAACGCACGATGCTAGCGTTGAACCAGGCACTGATGGTTATCAGCACCTATGCGGTGATTCCGGTGCTACGCGCGGTGGTGATTTCAGCCGCGGCGACGTGCGTGGTGCTCAATTTCAAAAACCGTAAACGCGAAATGCAAAACGTCGCGTGGGCGATTTTCGTCGCTCGCGCGCTCGAGATTAGCGTAGAATTCGACGAGTGAACGCGTATTTGTAGCACGCCGTCATAGCAGTAGCGCGCGTAGTATATTTTGTTGAATAGCAGTGTATTTTGTATGGCAATTACAACTCGACGATGAGGTGAGTTTAAACGACAGTGTACGAGTCGACGAGCATCATGGTCTTTTCTGAAAACTTGACCGGAGCGCCATCCGTGGTGCGCGTGATCGTGGCCACTTCGATGTCGCAGAACGTCTTGTTGGACGAAAAGTGCACATCAATCGGGAAGAACCCATCGGTGTCGGCGGCGGGAATGGTAAATTCCATCGACCCGCTTCGGTTGCTATCGTCAATGAGCTGAATGTTCCACTCCATCACGCCCCCGCGAGCGTCGAAACGGAAATCTCCGTCGCACGACGTCACCGCAGGCGGTTCACGGGTTCGCGGGACGGGAATTGAGATCACCACGTTTTGCAACTCCACCGCGTCGCTGGCTTCGTATTCGATGCTCACAGCGGTCTGGTCTCCCGTGACTGAAGGCCAGCAGTTGATGGTCAACGGCACCGCGGACTCATCCTTGGTTGAATATCGCCACTTGAGCACGCCAAGCGCCGAGCCGCACGGAAAAGGACGGTTGGGGTCCTTCAAGCCTAAAATATTTTCATTCGCGTGCAACGCCTTGTCAATGTTTGGATGGGTTTTAAACTGATAGCCAGGATTTTTCCCACCATTCACCAACACGCGAATCAACGCGTTGTCTTCATCTTTGACTTCAAGTAACATGTTCCCTTGGACCTCCATGGACTCCAAACCGCCGTTGCGTCCGAGTCGAACGTTCAGTTTTTCTTCCACGACCAAGCTGATGGATTCGCTCGGGACGACGGGCGCGGACATCGCACGGTCTTCGCCGCGCGACGACACGGCGCCGACGTTGAAATCGTGTTCGACATGTTCGCCTTCCGCGCGTAAATCTTCCAAAAATTGATTCGTCTTTGGTTTTCCGCCGAGTTGCATACCCTTCTTGGGACCGGCGAGCGATTTTTGAGGCATGCCGCCAGCGCTCGGCGATTTCCCGTACGCGCCCATATCACCACTGTACTGCGTGCGGAAACCAGTGCCACCACCCATGCGGTCATCCATACCGCTTGCGCCGCCGCCCCCGCGACCAAGGTAGCCGAACTCATCGTCGCGGCCGTCATCAAACGCACCCGCGCGACCGCCGTCGAAGGCGCCGCCGCCGCGCGACCCGTCAAAGCCGCCATCAAAGCCGCCTCGCATGCCTCCACCGCCGCCGAATCCACCGCCGCCACCGAATCCGCCGCGTTGTGCACCTCCGCCCATGCCTTGCGCGTGCATCTTCGTCTCAAGCTTCACCTTGTCAATCTCTGTCGCCTTGCGACGCATCACATCCTTGGTGTCGTTGATCTTGCTCTGAATCATCATCTTATGAAGCTTTTCTTCGTGCGAATTCATCTCTGTAAACGTCTTCACCTGACTCATCGTGACGTTTTCCTTATACCCCAACGATATAATTTCATCAAACGCGAATATTAAATCAAACGCCGCCAAAGAAACGCCTTCTTCATCCACCTGCCCTCGCGTGTACTCGGGCAACGTCTTCGCGAGTAAACGCAACACGTCTAAATCTTCTAAAATATTACTCCCCTTTGTCGTGACGAGCAACAAATACATCGTCCCACATTCCAATGGTTGATACACGTAGCGCACGTTCTCCGTCTCCACGTACGTGTGCTGTTTCCCAGACCCGACGAGTTTCGGAAACGCCGCGAGCAACCCTTCGACGCGAACGCGCGTCATTTGCACGTACTGTCTCGACACCAACGCTGTAACATTCAAACCAACACGCGCGACGCGATCGTCAGTCACGCATTCCTCAACCTCCAACCCACACGCGCGCGCGAACTCGCGCACGACGCGCGCCGGAAAATCAAATCCAACCGATCGGTGGACCGTTTGCGGTCGCGAGCCGCGGAACACACCCCTAACGCGCGAGCGCGCCCGACGCGACCGCGTTCGCGCCCCGCGCGCGCGCGCAAACGATCGCGACATAACTCTACGACGCACCTTTACCGCCTTTAGTCACCACGGCGGCGGCGAGGACAACCTACGCGCAACAAAACCCGCGCGCGCGCGTGATCCGTCAGTCTCGAGCGCCATCGAACCCGAACGCGAATTCGCGCGTAAACACCCCGCGAACGTCGCGCGCACACGCACCATGACGCGCGAGTGCGTGCGACAATAACTGTTTCAACGATTACGCGCGTGAGCGTGACCAATGGGCGGTCGTCGCGCGCGACGTGCGCGTGATTCTGGCGATTTCAGTGATTTTTCTAGAGCTGCAGTGGCGTGCGTCACCAACATGTGCATTCGCGCCATTATCCGCATCGCGCGCGTCGTTCCGGGCGAATCGCGCGCGGACATCGCACGCAGCGGTGCGCGAAAATGTCTTTCACGGTTCCGTGCGCGAGCGGCGCGGCGTTGCGCGCGCGCGCGCGCGTGAGGGGCGGTGAGAGGCGAATGCAACGTCACCTCCAGCGCGGTCGCGCGGCGGTGTGCGCGCGCGGTGGCGGTGGAACGGGCGCGAGAGACGCGCGGGCGCGGGCGTTTGGTGTTGGGCGCACGTCGCGCGCGAGCGCGGTGGCTGGGCCGACGGATGCGCCGTCGGTGGCGGATGATGAGACGACGACGAGCGCGACGCCGCGGGACGAGGCGTCGGGCGTCGACGAGGACGGTGGTGATGCGCGCGAAGGCGGCGGTGATGATACCGATGGTGATGGTGGTGGCGATGGTGTTGAAAACGTCGACGGCGACGCACCGGTCGACGCACCGGTCGATGTGAGCGCGAGCGTTGAGCTCACGCCGGAGGAGAACGAAGAGGTAAATAGGCGACGCAAGCGGGACTATTTCGCGGAGAGTTTAGCGTCGTTCGGGCGCTTGACCAAGACGGAGAGCGACAAAAAGTCCACCACGCCGATCAAGGTTAGCGATAAAGAGAAGGTGCTGCGCGAATGGGGTGATTCGTTGTCGTGGGATGGCAATCGCTTGGATGGCACTACGTTGGATGGGACGGAGGCGCCGAGCGCGGATGTCTTTGACGGAATTTTATCGCAAGCGCCGGTGGATTTAGACGAAATGGAGTCGGCGGATGCGGCTAGAGAAGCTGCTCGAGAGGCGAAGCGTGTGGCTAAAGAGCGCGCCAAGGCGGAGAAGGAGAAGAAACGTTTAGCCAAGGAAAAAGCCAGGGCGCTCGCCAAGGAGGCCTCCAAGGGTAAGAAGAGCGAAGGCTGGGACGTTTCTTTTGATTTCGACGACATCGACGACGCCGACGATGAAGAGCAAGAGGGTGAGCCACAAAAATCAATCATAGAGATGGCAAAGGACGTGCTCAATTCCGACGCCGCGCGATGGGCATTGAAATTCTACATTGTTCCGAGCGTCGTCGCCCAAGCGTTGCAGTTGTCCATTATCGATCCAATTATTTCCGAGCAGCTCAAGTTAGCATCAGCAGATCACACCGCAATAGAGCTCAGTGAAGATCAGGAATTCACCATTTTAGAGCGCACGCGAAAATTCGAACAGAGAATTGACTTTGAGACGTTGATGGGGCGTCAAGCGCCGATGACGGCGATTGAAAAGGCGGACAAGGTGCGCCACGAAGCCGACCGCCTCGAGGCTGAGGAGATCCTTCATACGGTCGAGGTCAATGGCAACCGCTATGGTGACTTGGTATTCTTCGCCGCGGTGTTGACGTCGCTCGTATACTACGCCGATGACGCAAAGATTGCGGTGAAGGGTGCAAAGGCGACGTTTTTCAATCTCGCGCCAGCGCAGCAGGCGTTCATTCTCTTGCTTTCGTCCGACGTTCTCGTGGGTTACCACTCCGCGGACGGTTGGCAAACCGTGTTACGTCAAATTGGCGGACACTACGGCATCAAGGAGCAAGAAGATGCGATTAGTATATTTGTTTCCCTCGTCCCCGTGGGCGTCGACGTGTTGTTCAAGTTTTGGGTGTTCAAATACTTGAGAAGAATAGCACCCAGCACGCAAGTGATTTTAGAAGACATCGACAGGCACTAGGAGTAAAGAAGACAAGTTCAACATATTCATATGCGCATCTCTTGTAATACTCGACATCAATTCGGCAGAATTCTACAATACGTAATGAGCGTTTACAACTATGGAAATCTAGGCAAGATGTTCAACGCGACATCCTTGACGGATACAAAATTTTCAAACGTATGCACGAGCTCCAACTCACCGTCTCGTCGGCGACGCAACACCTGCCACGGTTCTGGGTATCTTCTAAACAACACCGCCGGATTGGAGCCTTTAAAGTTATAAATGATGTACACGCCTTCAAATTTCGCCGCGAATTCGCGCAACGGCCCCATTTCGCCCGCGTTCCAAAACGGCGGATAATAGTTACTAATGTAACGCTGCAGCTCCCCACGCGCTACAATCAACGGTCTCCCAGTACCCTTGACGCAATCCTCATACAAATCTCGAGTGTTCGCAAACTCAGAGATATTGGCGCTGGGATACGCCACCACGAACGCGGCGTCTTCTGAGTCCATACGCTTCGCGATGGACACCTTCTTACCCAACAACTTATCCAATCCCGAAACGCTCAAAAAATTGGGATCATCCACGTAGTCAATTTTCCCTGGCCAATCCTTCCACACGCTCTTCATCTCCGCTTGCTCAGGCGCTCGAATACCATCCGGCGTCGGCGAGCTTCCGGTTAACGCCAACCGCGCCTCAACTTTATCCGGAAACAACACGCGCGTATACTCCGCCATCTTCATCTCCTCAAACACCGCACATATCCCACGCAATCGCAGCGTCAACATGTTACACTCCACGTTCCCTTCGAGATCCCCCGACGCGAGCTCGAGCCCACCGGGCGGGAACTCGAGCTCGATGAGCTCCACGCCATCGTTCATCGCCTCGCGCACCGCCTCGCGGCACTGTCGCTCCATGACGTCGTAATTCCCCGGAAACAGCGTCAGCGCCGGCGCGCGTCCTCGAGCTTTGCCCGCGAAAAACGCGCGCGTCGCCACGCTCGGCCGCGATACGGGCGACACCACCATCATCATCATCATCGTGATTTTGCCGCGTCAGACTGTGCGGTGCGACGACACACGACGGCGCGCGACCGCGACATCGCGCGCGCGCTGGGACGCGCGGGCGACGCGCGCGAGGAATCTTTCGCATCGCGCGCACGACCGCGATGGCGACGACGGCGTCGGCGGCGGCGATGCGCGCGCGGATAAGGTGGTGCGCGAGCCGCGCTGGGGCTGACGCGCGCGCGACGCGCGCGACGCGCGCACCGGGCGCGAGCGCGGGGCGCGGCGCGCGCGCGGCGCGCACGCGGCGCGCGATCGCGGATGACGCGCGCGGGCGGGAGGTGGCGTTGGGTGACGCGCGCGAACGCACGGGGAGTGAGCTCGCGGAGACGTTGGCTGAGGCGCACGTGAGCGCGACGCGGGACGAGCTTAGGAACGCGCAGAACGACGTGTTAATGCTCAGACACGCGCTGCGCGAGACTGAAGAGGAGCTTGATGCGTATCGTAAGACGTATGAGTTTGTGCGTGAGCGAGGTGGGGTGGAGAAGGTGCGAGAGGCGCTGCGAGGCGCCGGGGCGACGTCGACCGGGACGCCGCAGAGCGAAGAGGGCGAGGCGGTCGTCGTCGACGCCGACGCGGCGCGCGATGATGAGCTTCGTGGGGCGCTTGACGATGTATTAAGGTTAAAACACGCGATGCGCGAACAAGAAGCTGAGCTCGAGGTGTGTCGACGAGCGTATGCTTTTGTGAACGAACGGGGCGGATTGGAGAAGGTGCAGCGAGAGTTGCGAGACGCCGCCGAAGCGTCGTCGATTGGCGTCGACAATGTTACCGTAGACGCAAACGTATATGACGCACGTGTGAAGGAATTGGAGAGCGAAATTGCGGCGTTGAAGCAATCGCACGCGAACGCGATGAACGTGGAGAAGGCGCGTATGATTGATTTGGAGCGCGCCATGTCGGATAGAGACAATGAAACGGCTCAGGCGGTGAGCGACGCGCTGTCGCAAGCACTCGAAGAAAGCGAGACAAAGAACCGAGAATTAGAAGAAGAGCTCAACCGGGCGTTGTGGGAAGAAGAGCTCCGGCTGAAGTCGCTTGAGGCTGAGATGCGCGACAGATTGGAATCTTCGAGCGGGGGAGAATCGACTTCGACGCTCATGACGCAAGCCGAAGAGGCGCGCGTGCGTGCGGAGAAAAAGGCCAACTTGCTCGAGCTCGAACTTCAAGCGTTCGAACAAAGCACTGTTGACGCGTTGTGCGACGCCGCTGAAAAGTTGCAGCGCAGTGAAGAGGGACTCAAGTCGCTCGAACAAGATTTGCTCGAGGCGCGTTCCACGATATCCACCCTGGAATTCCAAAAGTCTGAGGTTGAACAAGCCATGAATGACGCCGAATCACGATTTGCCGAAGATTTTTCAAACGCGCAGCATCATCGCGACGAGCTCGAGGCACGCATTCGCGAGCTTGAGGAAACCATCGAGCGCGCCTCTGGCGCAGAGGAAATCGCGGAGCTCACGATAAACATCTCCAATCTTGAGTCTCAAAAGCACGAAGTCGAGCAAGCGATGCGCGAAAATGAATCACGATTCGTTGACGAACTTTTCGAGGCGCGTAATCAGCGCGATGGTTTCGAGGCGCGCGTGCGCGAACTCGAAGAAAATCTCCAACGCAACGACCGCTCTGAAGAGGTGGCTCAAATGTCGAAAACCATCGCGGATCTTGAATGGCGCAAGGGCGAGCTCGAGCAAGCCGTGCGTGACACCGAGTCGCGTCTGGGCGAAGAACTCGCGAATGCAGTGACACGTCGGGACGAGCTCGATGCGCGCGTGCGTGAACTTGAAGCGAACATCGCTCAAGATGCTTCGTCGGATGAAATCGCTCGACTCTCTGCTGAACTAGCGAGCGCGCAAGAGCGCGCTGAGAGCATTCGCGCTGAAAAGGAATCCAACGAGCGCCACATCGGCGAATTAGAAAAGGCTATGAATGAGCTCGAATCGTATCTTAAAAAGGAGCAACAAGGACGCGCTGAAGATGGCGCCGCGCGTGAGGAGGAACTGGACAAATTGCGCCAAGACGCGAGAGCGCTCGAAGATCAACTCGCATCCGCACAAGCCAAATTGGAAGAGGCATCGAATGCTAGCACTCACGCTTCGTCGTTCGATGATGAACGTGCCGAGCTTTTGGTCAAGATTGAAGCGCTCGAAGCTATCATCATCGAGGGAGGCATGGATGCGAAATTCGCTCCTTCGTCTGAAGATATTGCCCAACTCAAGCTTGAATTTGAGCGCAAAGAAGCCGCGTTCTTGAAGGAAAAAGCCAAGTTGTCCCGAGCTGCACAGCTTGGTATCGAAATTATCAAACTTAAGGATGTCATCGCCGCGGAATGCGAAGAATTACGTAGCGACCTCGCCTCGAGTGAGCGCGAGAAGCGCGCGCTCATGGATGAAGTCGCCGCGCTACGTAGTCAAATCAACGACGCTTAGCCGTACATTTATTTATACACCAACGAGCATCAAAAAACAGTAAAATCATATTAAATCATTATCTCCCGTCGCGTCGCACGTGCACGCGTTTAAGACGAACATTCATCGGAATCCAATTCGACTCGCGTAGGGCGAGTTTACAAATTGCCGTCACTTCATCGTCTCAAAACATCCACGCCGCGCGAGCTCATCGCATTTAAAGCACATCATCATCACTATCATCCAAGCTTCCTCAACGCATCCTCAATCTCCTTTTGCGCCGGACGTCCATTCTTACGGAACAACCCTTGTTGTCGCCCGCTCCACACCGTCTTTCCATCCGCCGTCGTCACCGTAACCGTAATCGGATACGCGTCCACGCGATTACCAATCACATTCGCGTTTGGTTTAACCTTAAGAATCGCCGCTTTCGCGGCTTCGAATTCTTGCATCCCCCCATCTGCGTCGCGCGGCGAACCAGAGTCAGTCCACGCGTCCCGAGCCGAGTCGCCGACGCTTCGAGGGCACCGCGTCGCGCGCGCGAGCTCACACCCATCCACCGCCCTCGCGCGCGCCTGGCGCCGCCTCGCGCGTCAAAAACGAATCGCGACGCGCGACGCACACGTCGACACCGCGTCGCGCGCACCTCAGTTGTGACTAAACGTCACCGTGACGTCTTCGCCCATGTCTTGAGCTCCACTAAAGAATCGCTGAAACACCCCGCGCGCGTTGGCGACGAAGGACCCGGGCGCGGGCGAGGACGCGCGCGTGAAAATGTGCCTGTGTGCGCTGCTGTGCTGACGCGCGGCGGACGCGACGAGGCGTGGCGAGGCGCGAGAGAGCACTGAGAAACGCGCGACGCAGTGCATCACAGCGCGACGCACTGTGACGACGCGCGTCGCTCGCGCGCGAACGCGAACGCGAACGCACATCGACGGTCGCGCGGGCGCATCGCGTGCACGCGCCGCGGTCGAGCGCGCGCGCGCCGGGGCGTTGCGTTCGCGATTGCGATGAAGTTGTTGCTCACTGGCGCGCGCGGCGGCGTCGCGGCGTGCATCGCCGCCGCGATCGCGAAAGACCCGTCGTGCGCGAGGTCGAGTGCGATCATCCTTCATGATCCTCGCGATGCGCGCGAGCGAGCGCTCGTGAGCGCGGATATAGAGGCGTCGGGCGGGGTATTCGCGCGCGCGGATGTCGGCGAAGACGCTCCGTCGGCGTGCGCGCGCGCGATACGTTCTGGGTGTACAGCGCTCGATGTGTGCGTGTCGCCGCACTGCGGGCAAGTATTAGACGCGGCGATGATTGCGTCGAGCGGCGCGGACGTTGTCGTGCATTGTGACGGAGGAGGAGCGTTGTCCCAGGCGTGCGCGAGCGCCGAAGCGTGCGCGAGGATTCGCGGGTCAAACGCGACGCCGATGTTCGCTTTAGCGGTTGCGAACGCCATCACGGGGACGGTTTTTATCGACACGGGCATTGCGCAGTCTAAGACGCTGTATGAGGCGCTGCGACCGAGTTCGACGGCGATGCTTGCGGAGGAATTAACGTCGAGCGACGACGCGGCGAGGGATGAAATTCAAGCGGCGTTGCATTGGGAGTTTTTACGCGCGCATCCGGAAACTCGTCCGTTGCTCGGCATCACGGGCTCGGATGTGAGTAAATGTTTGCCTGGGAATAATGTGCGTGACGTGGAGGCGCCGGGAACGGCGACGATGTGTGCGCTAGTCGCAGCCGTGGCGGTGAGTAAGTGTCGAGCGGCGATGGGAGGAGCGGCCAACGCGAAACGATTGAGAGAAGCCGACCAATGGACGCACGTCGAGGCGTTGGCGTTGTATCGCCCTGATCGCGCTGATGCACATCTCGCACCGGCGTCGGAAAAGTCCGAGTACGAAGCTTTACCGAGTGGAGCCGACGCCGCCGATGACGCGAATGCAGACGACGAAGACGAAGACGAATACGAAGCGTTTGACACACAAGCCAAGCTCTTTGGGTACGATTCCCTCGCCAAGCTTCGCGAAATGTACGTTTTGGTGTGTGGCGCGGATTCCGGCGCGAACGACGCGTGCATCGCCGCATTCGCCGCGATCGGCGTCGGTAACGTCGACGTGTTTGGCTCTAGTGGGGATAGCGAGAGATTTGTCCAACGCGAATGCGCCGTGGACGACTTGTGCGGCATCGATGATTTAGCGTCGTACAAGTACAACGTCGTCGTGCGCACGAGTGCATACGCCGAGGCGGACGAAATTATCGCCATGGCGCGCGAAGTGAACGCGCCGGTGATTGAAATATCGAGCGACGTCGCGGGATCGTGTCGGTTGCGCGTCGGCGCTCGCGCGGCGGCGATGTCCCCTCGAGGCGCGTTTGTCGGGTGCATGGATAGTTTCACCGCGAACGTCGCCGCGAACGTCGCCGCGATGGAAATCGTGCGCGTCGCACAAGGTCGTCCGCGAAGCGCGGAGCTCGTCTATGACGGTGCCGGAGTGTTTCCAGTCCCAAACGTTGAAGAACAATAACGCTCGCTGTAATTAATATAGTACGTTGCCTCCATTCATTACATTCATTCGTGTGCGCGTCTACATGCGTGCGGATGCGTTTACTTCTTACCACCCTTGTTCTTCTTACTCTTCTTACCCGTTGGCGACTTCATGCGTTCCTTGAATGACTCCTTCGCGCGCTGCAACGGCGACAACTTTGGTTGCAACGGGGACAATTTTGCCGTCTCGTCATCCGTCGCCTGCGCGCTCGCCTTGCTCGGCGATGCGAAACGTTCCTTGAACGATTCCTTCGCTCGCTGCAACGGCGAGTTGGCTAATTTCTCTTGCTTTTTTGCGTGGCATGCGGCGCAGCGCGCCAATCCTTCAGCGCGTTCCACTTGACCGCACTTTTCACACATGGCCGCGGCGTCAAAATTTAAATTTCTCGGCGGCGTCGCGACGTTGGGGCCGTCGTCGTCATTTTGTTCATCAAACGCGCCGCGTTGAACCGTCACCGGCGATGGGGGAGAAATTGGCCACGCATCTGGCGACGACACGTCTCGCGGAGACGGCGACGACGCCGTCGCGTTAGATTCGTCTTCGGGTTGAATTTCGCGAAGTTTACCTTCGAGCTCGCCCAATTCTTTGAGCGCGTTGGCGATACCCGTCGGCGTCTTACATTCCTCCACGCGCGACATCAACACCGCCATTCGTGATTGCACCTCTAGCATGTCTTCAGACTCATAATCGCCATGATGACCACCGATCGGGCTTGACGCAATCTTGGCTAATACGCGTTCGATTTCAATCGGCGACGCGAAACCGCCTCCTCCGGCGCCTTCTTCGTGCGTCGTCAAAGACTGCACCGTTTCAAGCATTTCCTTGAGCTCAATCTGCAGCTCAAGCTCGTGCGCGCGTAATTGCACGAGCTGTTCTCGTAATTCATCCGCCTCGAGCGCCGTGCGCACGTTTTGGCTCTCTGCCGCGCGTACGGCATCCTCAGCGTCTTGCAACGCGTGCGTCGCCGCCGCCAATTTCGCCTCCATACTTTCCTTTTCATTCGTCAACATCGCATTCTTCGCTCGAGCCGTCTCCAATTTCGTCTCCGCCCCGAGCGCATCCTCAAGCGCATTCTCCAATCGCGACACTTCCGCCACGAGCGCGCCATTCTTCTCTGTCAACTTTTTAACGTTGAGTCGAGCGTCGGCTAAATTTCGCTCCGCCGACGTCATCTTGGCTCGCAACTCTGATATTTCCTCCTCCATCTTACCCTCGCTCGCCAACCGAACATTCAACTCACCAATCTCTTTTCGCATCTTTTCCACCCTACCATTGGCCACGGTGAGCGAGAACCGCAGCTTCACCGCGGTTTCGCGTTCAGTTTTCGCTTTGGACGCCTCCGCCTTGGCGTCGCGCTCCACTTGAGCTACCTTCCGTTCGGCGTCATCGCGCGCGCGTTCGGCGGCGGCGAGCCGCTCGAGGACATCTGCGTGATCGGCGCAGAGCAGCCCGAGTTCGCTTTCGGCGTCGATGCGCGCGCGCTCGGCAGCTTGGATGGATTGTTTTGAATCATCAACGGTGTTTTCGAGTGATTTTTTAATGCTTCGGTGGCGCACGACGGTGGCGGCAGCCACGAGCGGGGCCACGATGGCGACAACCATGTGTGTGTCGTGCGTTGTAACACGCGCGCGCGTTCGGTGCTGCGTGCGCCGTGCGAGAGGTGTCGCGACACGAGCGCGGAGAGGCGCGCAGTGGCGTTTTCGCGTCTGTCGTCGCTCGAGCTACGGTTCTACATTTTGTGTTGAGGAATACAACGCGACTAGGCTAGGTCACAAAACAACAGTATGCGTGGAGTGTGGGCGAGCGCGGCGGCGTCGGCGTCGGATTCTTCGGCTTCGATGCGGAAGCCGGCTTTTTCGTACGCGGATTTGGCCGCGGCGTTATCGCGCTCGCAATGGACGTAGAGCACTCGAGCGCCTTTCGCGGCGACGTGCGCTTTTGCGGCGTTGAGGAGCGCTTCGGCGACGCCTATGCCGCGTGATTCTGGTGACACGCACACGTTAAATGCGTACGCGCGCGGTGGTGACACGATATGGATTGGATTGAACGGCGCTTCATCGTCATCCGCGCTCGGCGAGACGGGACGAATCCCGACGAGCGACTCCCCAGGAAGCGACCTCCCCATGTGTACATCGAGCGTTCCAATCACGCGCACGCGCGTGCCGAGATCAGCCACGTCTGGGAAACTCGCCGTAGAGCTCCATCGACGCAACGCCGCGACGTCCACCGGATGTTCGTGGTCTTCGCGCGCCTCGCCCGCGTAGTACGCATCCTCTTCATCCTCCGCCACATCCTCCAGCGCCGCAAACGTGCGCACGTCCCGCATCCCTGCTCGCGCAAATGACGTCGCGCGCGTGGTTTCGCTCGTAATTCTATCATTCCACCATGCCAAGCGCGCGCACGCGTCCCCGTCAGACGCGTCGCCTCCGCCCGGCTCCTTGACAAACTCATAAAAGCACCGCACGCGCAACGCCGCGCAGCATCGCCGCAAGGCGTACGAATCCACGTGGGGCGATGATTCGTCGATATCCACGCACGTATACGCCGACGACGACTGATTCGACGCGGTTAAGGGTCTCCTCGCAAAGGCGCCGCGACCGGGACGTCCTCGACGTCCCGACGCCGCGGCTCCATGCCGTCTCTCAGCGGCGTACATCCATCGACACTCGCCGCACGCCGCGTCGAGCGCGACGCGCCGCAACATCGCTCTCGCCGACGCCACCGCGCGAGGTCTCTAGTAGCCTTTATTCCCGCGCAAGCGCGAGCGCATGTCCAGTTGGCCCTTTCTACAGCTAAAATAATTCGCCCGCTTCACCGCGCACGCCTCGGGCACGCTCGCGCCGTCCGTGCCCTTGGCGCACGACGTCAGTGAGAATTTCTGTTTTTTCACGCACGGAGATTGTTCGACGCACGCGAGGTAGTCGTCGAGCATGCCCTTGCAGCTTTTGCTCATCGAAGCGCACCTCACTCTGAGGTGCGCTGCGATGGTGACGCAGCGCGACGTCGTCGTCGTCGGCGGCGACGACGACGACGACGAGGCGCGGGCGATAAATGCGTTAAAATGGAGCGGGTTTGGCTTGCGCGCGCTGCCGGATGCGCGCGAATTCGCGCACGTGACGGTGTTGAATGTGAGCAGCAATGCGTTGGTGACTTTGGATGGTGTGCGCTGTCTCCCTCGCCTACGCGCGCTCGATGCGTCGAATAACCGCCTGGTGGATTTACGCGCCGTGCATTATTGTCGCGAACTTCGCGAGATTGATTGCTCGGCGAACGCGATTCGTGACGTGCGCGGCCTCGGGGTGAGCTGCGCAAAGTTGAGAGTCTTCAAAGCGTCGCGAAACGCGTTCGCGAGCGACGCGGAATTCGACGATTTCCCCGCGCTTCGCGAGTTGGATTTATCGTATAATTGTCTGGGTGAAGGCTTGCCTGATTTGCGAGCGTGCGGGGGATTGGTGAGCGTGAATGTGCGTGGAAATGCGATTTCTACGTTGCGGCTCGCCGAGCGGTTGTTACCGGCGACGACGAGACATTTGGACGTCGCCGACAATGATATCATTAGCGTCGAAGAGTTTCGACACTTGCGGCATTTTCCGCGATTGGAGAGTTTAACGTTTACGGGGAACCCACTAGAGGCGCGCGCGAGGCATTATGGGTACGATGCGCGCGCTGTGGCGTTGTTTTGCGCTCCGCGGCTGCGCTGCGTCAACGGAGGCGCCGCTTCGCGTTCATCGTGGGCGCTCGCCTCGAAGCGATTGTTTTTGAACGACCAGGGCGAGTTATGCGATGATTTATTAGCCATGTTACGTGAAAACGTCTCACCTTGGGTGCTGGGTGAGTATTTACGCCACGTGTGCGGTGTTGAGAGCGACGAGTGGCTACAAAACCAACGCCGCGAGTCAAACGCCGAGCCGCCGAGCGCGATGTTCACCGTATCGACGTTTGTGCCTTTGCGTGATGATTGCGGAGACGCGCAGAGCGCGAGTACGGATGAAGATGACGTTGTGGGTGCGCAGTCGACGTTTGTTGTCGATTCATCGCGCGTGTTTGAAGACAAGGGCGATCCAAAAGAGGCGCTCGATTCCACCGCCCATTGGCTCTCGCATTTGGATTCTGACAGCTCTGACGACGACTCATCGTCGCTCTTGAACGACGGCGATGACATCGATGATCATGAATTCTCATTTGATTCGTTACGAATGATATCACCCATCCGTGCGCAAGAGGCGGCGCGAGTGAGCGCGAGCGACGATGATGATGATTTTGGAACGCCGCTCGAACGCGGCTCCGCGACGTTGGCGAATACGTCGTCGATTGAATTTCATTCTCTCGCTGAGGATTTCACGCATGTCGTCGTCGATGACGACAATGATGACGACGAATACGGTGACTATAACGATGCGCGCGCCTCAACGAGCGCATCGGCGCAAAATATCGACGCGACGCCGTCGACATCCACTGGCGGGACGATGCGGCTGTTGAAATCGAAGTCGTCGTTCGCGACGAATGAATCATTCGAGAATTCGCCTGACCTCCGTCCGCCCGTCGCGCGCGATGGCGGACACGGCAGTTTCGTATTTAGTGATGATAGCAAATCTTTCACGCAAGATGAGATCGACGACGACGAGGATGACGATTCCCAGTCAACCAACGCGAATAGTCAAACGCCGAGGCGCGCGTTCATCAAACGCGCGGTGTCCGAACTATCCCGCGATGGCCCGACCCCAGAGCGCCTGGCCATGACGGCGAAGAAAATCGAAGAGATGATTTCGAGTCTCAAACAAAGCCGTGGACGCCGTGACGACGGCGACGACGACGACGACGATGATTAATTGATTATCGATTGATTGGAGCCGCGCGTCCCGACGAGACTCGACGTCATTCGTTGACTCACGCGTTGACTCATGTCATCATCAAAAGACACCCTCAAGGAAACCCCGCTGTCCGTGCTCGCGCGCACGAACCTTACGCGATACTTGGATGAACGCACGAAACTCGCCACGGCGAACGCGCCGAGCGAATTCTCGAGCGGTCCCGACGCGTTGCGAGGATTGAAGCCCGTACTGTTGGACAGCGAGTCACAAACATTCATGGATGCGTTAGTTCTCATGCAGAGCGTGCAAGTGCAGGCGATGCCGTTGGTTCGGTATAGAAATCAGCCGAATGGCGCGTACGACGCGCTGTGTTTCTTGTCCGTGGGTGATTTAGTGAGCACGTTGATAGACGCCGTGGACAAGGCTGACATCGACGCGAGCCGAGTGCTGCCCGCCATGGGACGGCTCGCGGCGGTTGGATTGGAACTCGAAAGTCTGCCGTTGAAGAAATGCCGCACAAAGTGGGACGGCACGGTGTTGTGGCGCGCGGCGGCGATGACGCACACGCTGGCGGATGCGTTGCAAATTTGTTTGTACATTTCGCATCAAAGTTTGCCGGGTTCGATGCAGCTGCGTCAATGCCCGCATCGGTTCGCGGTGATGAACGACGACAACTTTATCACGCACGTGGTATCGCAGAGCGATATGGTGATGTACTTGCACACCAATCGCGACCTAATCACCGAATTGTTTACCAACGCAACGATTGCAGATTTGGGTTTGTGCAACACGGTGGGCGTCGTCACCGTCGGCGCGTCGACGCCGACGGTGGATTGCTTTCGCGAAATGGAACGTCATCGCGTAGGCGCCGTCGCCGTCGTCGACGAACAGTCTCGCGTGCTCTTAGGCACGCTCAGTGAGAGTGATATCACGCATTTACACGGCGGTGCGTCGTTCGCGAGTCTCGCGTTACCCGTCGGTGAATTTCTTTTGCATTCTCGTCCCGATGTGTCCCCGTGGATGCCGAGCGACGTCGATCGCGTCGCGCCCGTGAACCCCAAATCGAGCGCGTACGCCGTCGTGTTGTCTCAACACGCTCGTTCTTTTGTGGTATCGTGCCGTCCATCGGATACGCTCACGGATGTTCTGACGTCAATGGACGTGCGCGCGGTGCATCGGGTATGGGTCGTTAACGACGCGAATTGCGTCGTGGGTGTCGTCGCGCTCGCAGACGTGCTCGCCGTCGTCGCACGATTTGGCATGAGCGTCGAGGACGCCCAGCGCGCGCGCGACGCCATGGTTGTCGCGTGAGAGATCCAACAACCAAGACGAAAATTCCAAGATTTCTTTGATACGTCTTTGATACATTCGATGCTCGGCTCAGCATTTGCAATTCACGTACGCGTTTACGCCGCACTTTTTACCGCACGCACGTACGCGTCGCACGTCGCACCGAAGCACGCATGAGAGCGAAATCAACTCGAAGTGCGCTTTATGCACCGCTCGCGTGCGCGTGCGTGCTCGTGTTCTCGGCATTGCTTCTGGGCTCGAGCGCGTGGAGCCCGGCGTCCCGACCGCGTCGAGGCGCGACCGCGCTCGAATCCGAAAGGTCACCGTCGAGGCATTTACTCGCCACACCAGGCGTCGTGCTTAATGCAATTTTACAGCCCACGACGTTTCTTCGCATCGCGTTGCTCATGCTGCGCAATTCGTTAAACGATAATCCAGCGCAGGAGTTTCTTCAGATGGCGCTCACGACGGATTTGGGCGCGACAAAATTCACCAATGTCTTTGCATCCTTCGCGGCGGGGATGATTCAGGACTTTAGCGCTGGAGTGAGCAGTGAGTTCAACCTCAATCAAGAGTGGCTCGTCGACGGCTCGTCGACGCTCGAGAATAGCGCGTTTTCGGAATGGGTTACGGGAGGTGCCGTGGGCATTGAACAATTCTTTGGCGTTGGGCTGGAGCTCAGCGCGGGCGCGGCGATGGCGATTCAGCAATCGTTGCAGCCAAAGGATGACGGGAGTGAATACGACATTGAGTATGAAGCCGATTCCATCAACGGCGGGACAACAAAGCGTCGTCGTAGATTGTTATCGCGGGATGAAGCCAAAGCGAGGAAGCTTCCCGTCGGCTCGGAGGTCATCATGCAAACTCAGCATCCTTTACACGGCGACATGTTTCGCCGAGCCGCGACGCGCGCTTTGAACCGCACTAAATATGATGAAGCGAACGCCGACGAAGACGAGGCGTTCAGCCGCACGCGACGGTTGTTGCAAGCTGATTCTGAAATCGTTGATGTGACGTACGACGACGTCGAACGCATGACGACCAATTGGTTCGAATCATTTCCCGCGGCGTTGCCGCTCGCCATTCGCGATCGATTCATCGCGCTTCTCGAGGAATACATCGTGGACCCGCAAATACGAATTTCTCTTGACATCACCGTCGCGTTGGTCGGCGTCGCGACGCCTGGTGTTGGCATTACATCCGTCGAAGCCGCGGCTGAGAATACAATTTCAAATCAAATTGTGTTTCACGGCTACGACGCCGGGATTGACTTTGCGAGCTCGATCGATCCCGCGGTGGCCCTCGCGGGATCGATTAGTAAGGGCGTGGCGATTGAAAACGCGATTTCTGACGCCACTGAAATTCTCAACGCGGTGACAAACATCATCGATGAAGTTAATGGCATCGTCGAGGACGATTTAGCCGCGCGAGAGAGCGACGGGACGGTGAGCGCGCAGGGCGGAGTCGATCACAACGCGACGCTTTTGGAGAAAATCTCGCGATACATTCAACCATTGGGAAATCGAACGCACGCGACGAGGCCGACGGGCGTGGATACATCGAGGGCGATGTATTTTGCGGGACAAAATGAAAACACCACTGAATCTGAATCTCGCGCCGAAGGCGACTATGACTACACGTATACGCCTTACGATTATGAACCTCTCGGCGCGGTTGAGGGCGTGTACGCTGTCGCGGTATCTTTAATTTTCCTGGAACAAATTGCCCTCAACGGCGGTTCCATCACAGTCATTTAAATAAATTATAACAATTCGGAGAATAGGTGGTAGCGCCGGCAGTTTGTGAATAATGTAAAACCACTTTATTACGTCTTATAACGCCTTCACCTCGGCTAAACGATCCTTTAAGCGCTCGAGCTTACCCGACGTCGGCAATCCGCGTTCTTGTAAAAGCTTACGCACGGTGGGCGCGTCCATGGCATCCACCTGCGCGCGCGTAAATTCAGGCTTGGCGTTTGCTACCGCCTTAGATGTCGCTTCGCTCTTCGCCACGCTCTCCTTGAATGCGCTATCCATCTCCTTGCGAAGCGCCACCGTGCGCGCCACCTTGGTTTCCTCCACCGACGCCTGCCCGCGCACGACGGCGAGCTTCTTCGTATTCGCCTCGCACAACGCCTCCGACTGCGCCAACTCACTCTGCGCCGACGCCGTGGTCACCACACCTGCGACGACGACGGTGATGTCATCCATTTTACCTCCGAGATTGCCGCCGCCGCCGAGCATCTTGTTCAACCCACCAAACAATCCCACGGCTTTCGGGGCGCCACCCTTATCGGTATCACTCTTCGCCGCCTCGCGCGCATACGGGGAATCATACTTTTTATCCTCAGCATGCTTACGCGCAACTTTCGCCAACGCCGTCGCCGCAGCTTGCGCACCGGAAGCCGCATCGCCCGCGCTCGCAAACGCGCGCGTCGCCACATCGACAATTTCCTCGTCAAACACGTTATCAAACAATCCATCCGACCCAGCAATGACGAGATCGCCCTCCTTGACGTTAAAACTAAAAACATCCGCATCGTTCGCACTGTCGCAATCCTTCGCGAGCTCTTCGTACGCCAATTGATACGGGCAATTAAAATAATGTTGCGAAGGCGTCGACGCGTAGCACACCGCCCCCGAACGCACCACGCGAAACCCACTATCACCAACATTCGCCGCCTTCAAGCTCGCACCATCCAACGTCACCACGCACATCGTCGCCGCACCGGGTAATTTCGTCCCTGCCTGCGCCGCGATCGCCACGCGCTTCGGATCCACGCCGCCGCCTCCGAACGGTCCCCGGCTCGCGCTCGACGCCTTCGACGCCGCGTCCAACGCCTCGTACGACAACACCCGCGCGTACAGCCCCGGATCGACGCCCTGGTCGTTAAACCCCCCGACGCCGTCCGCGACGCCGAACGTGCCGCCACCGCGCGCGGCGTCGACGACGGCGAACCACGCGTCTTCGCCACCCTTGGTCACCTTATCTGGATGCGGAATGTTTTCCGCACCCACGCACAGCGACAGCTTTGACGACGCGTGCGGCGCGATGGCGCGACGACCGCGCGCGCGGCGCGAGGGCGGTGCGTGCGCGGGCGCCGCGCGCGTCGGCGCGCGCGCGATGCCGAACATTGACGCGTGCATCGATGCGGCGACAAGTGACGCAGAGGATGGAATGCATCATGCATCGTCACTGTGCGTCGACGCGCGCGTCGCGAACGATGCGGCGCGGCGACGGACGCGTGCGTGTCGTTCGCGGCGATGCGTACGAGGAGGAGAAGGCGCGTCAACGTGATGATGACAACATCGTCATCGTGGTGTGCGACACGCGTTGCGAGCTCGCTGAGGCGCTGTCGTGCGCGCCGCGCGTCGCGAGAGCGTTCGTGGACGCGGCACCGGATGCGTTTGATGTGAAACTCGTGCGCGCTCGAGCGTTGGATGTCGTGCGCGAGACGAACGCGGCGGTGAAGCGCGCGAGAGTTGAATTTGAGCCGCCGCGCGACGTTTCCGTCACCCGTTTGGACGTCGATCGCGCGCGCAACGCGGCGATCGCGCGCATGGCGAGTTGTGCGTTGGTCGTCGTCGACGTCGAGGCGCGACGAGGGGTTGCTGGGACGGCGCGTGCGGTGACGATGGCGGCGCGCGCGCGCGGGTCAAGAGTCGTCGTCGCGTATTCGCCGGCGATTGCCGCCTACTTTACGGCGATGACGGCGGGTGATGGGGTAGATTTTGCGTGGTTTGAGCACTGTGTGCGCGTGTGCGCGAGCGACGACGCTGGGGAGGAGGAGAACGAGAACGAGAACGACGACGACGGATGGGGCGGCGCGTGGCCGAATGCGTTTGCGGATGTCGGCGACTGTTGTAAATTTCACAATTACGACCGACGCGGGTGCTCGAAGCGCGCCACCGGGGAGTGCGCGGCGAATCATGAGATGTGCATGTACTGTGGTGCGAATGGCGCCGCCGGTGGCGTAGCGCACGTGGCGAGAAAATGCTTAATGTTGGCTGAGGACGCGCGCATCGACGTGGAATTGACGCCGGCGCTACGCGACTTCAGGGTCCCGTCCCTGTGCGAGCGCAATCGTGAACGCTTGCGTACGCGCGGCGGGACGAAGGCATACATCTATGTCGTCGGTGGGCGCAATCGCGGGCTCACCGTGGGCGTATGCGAGCGCTACGACGTCGTCGGCAACGTGTGGGAACGCGCGCCGACGTTGGTTGAGCCGCGGGGCTCGCACGGCGCGTGCGCGCTCGGGAACGGGACAATCTTGACAATCGGTGGCGGCGGCGTGAGGTCAAATTTAGCATCAATGGAAACATTGGATGTGGCGAACGGGGACGAGGCGTGGACGTTGAGGGATGACGTCGTTCGCGCGCGACACGCCATGAGCGCGGCGTCGACGAGCGGACGCGCGTACGTCGTTGGCGGGTGGTACAATGGCAGCGAAGCAATTGGAGACACGGATATTTATGACAGTACGTCAAAGTCGTGGAGTAAAGGCGCGTCGTTGAACGTTCCGCGGCGCCTGCACGGCGTGGCGGCTACGGAAAATGGCGCCGTATTCGTTTTCGGTGGATGGGCCAGAGGCCAATCAAACGACGACGGCGACGGTGGCGAATGCGACTCAGCTGAACGTTACGACCCGAGTTCGAACACGTGGTCGATGATTGCGCCTTTGCCCGCCCCGGCATGCGCGACGGCGTGCGCAATCGGCGATGCCTGTTACATCTTCGCGTGGGGCTCTGAAGGCCAAAAGCCGACCGCCGCGTCCAGCGGCGGCTTTTACCGCTACGACCCCCACACCAACGCCTACGAATCTCTCGGGCAACTCCCACTCGAACGATGGTTTGGCTTTGCCGTCACCGCCCACGAAGGCGTGTTATACGTCATTGGTGGCATAGTTAACGGTCGATGGACTGGCCGAGCCTTCGCGTACCACGTCGCCGAACGCGCCTGGGAAGAAATCCCATCCATGTCCTACGTCCGCCGACGCACCGCCGCGCTATGCGTCGACGTCCCGTGCATCACTAGCGTTTAGTTACTTGTAGAATCCATCATCGCCATGCGCGAGAAAACCCCAGAATTGAATCAATGAATGAAACATCGACGTCCCGCCAGTCCCGTCGCGAGCTCGAGCTCAGCTCGCTCGAGCGCAACGCCACTGTCTGACATGTCCGCGCGACTTACGCTCACGCGCGCACTCACCACCGCGCGTACATTTACGAGAACCACCGCGTCGTCAAAACCGACGGTGCAACGCACCCCGCTCGTCGCGCGCGTGGCTTTGAGATCGACCACGACATCTGTTACGTCATCATCGTCATCGCGAAAGATGAGCACGGCGGCGACTGCTGACGCGACCGTGGCGGCGACGGAGCCGCGATGGGATTTGGAAAAACATTTTGGATTCGCGTCGACGAACGATGGGAAGATTGACGAGGCGATGAAGGATGTGGAGAAGGCGTGCGAGGCGTTTAAGAGCGCGTACGAAGGCAAGTTGAGTTCTGAGTTGTTATCGGCGATTGAGTCCTACGAAGCGATTGAACAAACACTTACGACGGTGTTGAGCTACATGTCGTTGAGTGCGGACACGCGCTTGATGGATGACGCCATGCAACAACGCAAGGCGGCGTTGATGCAGCAGTACGGACAAGCGAGCGGAAACTATTTGACGTGGTTCGGCCTCGAGTTGGCGGATTTATCTGATGCGGATTTGGACGCCCAATACGCCAAGGATGAAAAGTTGCGCACGTACAAGCCTTATATTGATGAGGTTCGACGCTCCGCGCCGTACAACTTGTCCAAGGAGGTTGAGCGCGCGTTGACCGTCCGCAGCTCGTTTGCGGGCAAAGGCAAGGTTGTTGAATTTTACGGCAACGAGCTCTCTCGTTTGCAATTTGATCTCGACGGTAAGAAGGTCAACTTGGAAGTATTACTGGCGAAGATGACGAGCAGCAAAGACACCATGGTTCGTCGTCAATGCATGAAGACGCTCAACAACGGTTTGAAGGAGTTTGAGCGCGTGTGCGCATTGTCGCTCAACATGGTTGCCGGCTCGTGGCACATTGAAAACAAGGAGCGTGGTTTCAAGAACCTTCGCTCGTCCCGTAACTTGAGTAACAACTTGCCAGACGAAGTTGTTGACTCGCTCTTGTCCGCTGTGGCGACCACTGGGGTGGATTACTGCAAAAAGTATTACACTTTGAAGAAGCAAATTCTCAAGTCGACGCAAGGTCTCGAGACGTTCACGTGGGCGGACCGCAACGCGTCCATTGACATTGGCTCTGCTGATGACAACTACACGTGGGAACAAGCTGTGGATCTCGTGCACAAGGGGTACAACAAGTTCTCGCCAACGATGGCGAACATGTTCTTGGACTTTGTCGAACAAAAGCGTATCGACGTCCCGGCGCAAGATGGCAAGAGAGGCGGTGCCTACTGCTCTTCCGCCTATGGCTCTGGTCCGTTCCAGCTCTTGAACTTCACGCACTCTGCGCGCGACGTCGCCACGCTCGCTCACGAGTCTGGTCACGCCGTGCACTTTGTTTTGAGCTATCCGCAAGGCATTTTGCAATTTCACCCGCCGCTCACGCTCGCGGAAACCGCCTCCATCTTTGGTGAAATGATCGTCTTCCGCGACTTGTTGGAGAAGACCCCAAGCGACGAAGACCGTTTGGCGATGATCATGTCCAAGGTTGATGACATCATCAATTCTGTCGTGCGCCAATGCTCGTTTGACAAGTATGAAGAAAAATTCCACACCATGCGCGCCAAGGGAACGGTGACGCCGGAAGAAATGTCCAAGGCGTGGCGCGAAAGCATGGAGGAGTATTACGGCGCGGAGGGTGAAGTCTTCGACTCGTATGAAGACACTTCGGCGTTGTCGCTTTATGTGTCGCATTTCCACAACGTGCCATTTGTGAGTATCGTATCTCGCTGCGTCGATGCGTCGTTTGCCCGATTGTTTTGTTGTTTTGCATCCGCGTCCCCGACCTCGACTGACTCGCGTGTCGTATTTCGCGTCGCAGTACGTCT
>JACLAB010014183.1_pt1 | contig 28298 bp, 25 predicted proteins | sample 8027921 | NCBI WGS metagenome assembly JACLAB01 (sample SAMN15725117, study PRJNA655200) | protist metagenome | isolation source: fluorescence activated cell sorting (FACS) single amplified genomes of... | place: USA: West Boothbay Harbor, Gulf of Maine | collected 2000-07-19 | reverse complement strand
TCACAAACCTGACGGCGAGTGTGACTTGAAAGTGAAGGAGGTGGCGCTGTTCGAGTTGCGGAAAAAGATGGAGATGAAGCTCACGGATGCGGCATTTGAGGATAAGCTTCGGAGCACAAAGTTCTACCTGGATTTAGCTGAGCCGAACAACAACTATCCCACAAGTGAACACACATGCAGGAAGCTGCTGGGTGTGGAGGACGTCTGGGAATACTCCGTACATTACTGTTCAAAGTGTTTCACGAGGTACGGTAAATTGAAAAGGAGCGAGTGGCTTCAAAACAAAGATGAGACATGCGATACAGATGGATGTGAAGAACGTCGGTTCGAATGCAGAAAGACTAAGGGTGTTGATGATAAGGTGTATCCCAGGGCGTATTTCATTTACTTCGGTGTCAAGAAAGCAATTTTGTCATCGTACGCTGCCCGGGAACTTCCTGCCCTACGTGCACAACCAAATGCTCGAGTCAGGGACGACATATGGGGCGGCGAATTAGTGAAGCGCATGGATGCTAGTCGATATATCAACGGCCAACTCTTGAAGGAAGAAGATGTGAAGGCTGTGGATGGTTCTCGAGCTAAATTGAGAAAGTGTGGTTTGCTGGATGTTGGTTTTGATGGGGCACATTTATGGACTCATAAGCAATACAGCATGGACTTCTTTGTCATGCGATACTGGGATGTTCCTTTCGAGGTGCGCGGAAAATCGGCGTTTACTATGTTGCTCGGATTGTATCCTCAAAGTGTGAAACAGGGAAAGATGCAAGATGTCTTCCTGCAACCGTTTGTGGAAGAGATGGACGAACTTGGAAAAGACGGCGTCGAGGTGTTTGATCCGTACTTACACCGAAGCTACTTATCAAAATGGTTCTTGGGCACAGTCAGCGCTGACACGCCTGCTCGGAATACTGTTGGCAAGTTCTATGGAGTAAGTGGATTCAGGGCTGACTATCGTTCGTTGTTTCAAGGGGCAAAATTCAGCAACATCTCCAGTGACGGAACGTACTTTGCAGGTTATCGCGTAGCGGTCAAGCAACCCATGTTCTTCGGGCACGAAATGATGTTCGCCACAGACCCACGACTGCTACTGACCCATGAAAAATCACTCGAACTCGCGTCATGCGTTCAGAACGGTAAAGTCATCGATGGGGTGTTGAAGAAAATGTCAGCCAGTGTCGCGGGGCGACATGGAATTCCTCCACTCGCGGAGCTTTCTTACTTTGATTTGCATTTTGGGTATCTGCTTCCATGGATTCACGCTGGTCCATGGGGAGTTTTGAAGAGCTTCTGGAAGTACTTACTTCGGGATTACACTGGTACTCGACCGCCAGCCTTCGCTATTCCGAATGCAGATCGGAAGAAGATGTCTAGTCGCGCAAAATACTTGGTGCTGACATCAGACATGGGGAGACCGTACACTGACATTGTGAGATATAAAGGCACGTGGGTGATGGAAAATTGGTTGCACTGGGCCGAGACGTTTTGTCCAGTCATCGCTCATGACGTGCTGAAAGAAAGCTGTCCCCAAGCTTTTGACGCCTGGATGCATCTTCGACGAGCGTTTCTGCATTATTTGTGTTCGCATGAGTGGTATGATCACTTAGACGCCAGGCAAAAGGAAAAGGCGCGCGTCGAAGCGAAAGTCTCAATGCGCACGTACGCTGAGTTTGTGGAGTCAAAACTTGGGATCCAGTTTTGTACCATCAACCTTCGAATGCTAACAGTGCACTCGTACGAACAAGAGATTCAGACAGGCCCGATCAGGCACACGTTAGAGTTCTGGGTAGAAAGGGCCATCCAGCGGTATAAGAAGTGGGTAAAGGATCGGGTGGTGCTGCAACCGGAAATCTTCTTGGGGAATTGTTATCTGCTGGAATGTGCCCTCAACGACGCCGCAGCCGCTGGAAGAGATGTACATGAGATGATTTATCGAGCTCCTCGTCAAGCTTTGAACAGCGAAAATCTCGACGACGTCAAGCTTTACCAGCATCTTGTAGGATCTGGAAAGCAAGTCGAAGTCCCGGAAGCGTTCGTTGGAGACAAATTGGACTTGCTCAGAAGGTTCTTACGTGGTAGAGGGCAAGAAGTCATGGTTTCAGCCTTGGAGATGGGCGAAGTTTCGGTGCACGTGTTCCTGAGAGCGAAAGTTGATTTAGAAGTGTTCCATTCTGTGGAGTACCTCCGGACAAGGTCGCGATGTTCCCACCATGTCTGTTACCAGCTCAAGGGCGATGACGCGTCCACCAGACGATATGGTCGAGTGCTGAGGTACTACAAGATGCAAGAGACATGGGCACAAGGAACTTTTCGGTTTTGTGAGATGGATTGTTTTCGGGAAATCACAACTGAAGAAGACAAAGCTCTTGGGTATGGCACTGTTAGCAAAGCTTCACCGGACACGATGTTCGTCGCGCTGGAAGACTTCAGGCGCAAGGTAATCCTCTTCGAGCCCCCAGACTGTAAAGCATGCGACGAAGCGCGCGTGCTGCAGTGCTGGACCAAGGGTCGAATATGATTTTAGCAGCGCCAGCCGAGCGAGCCGAGCGAGCGAGCAGCGAGCGAGCAGCGAGCGAGCAGCGAGCGAGCAGCGAGCGGACAGCGAGCGAACAGCGAACGAGCGAGCACTAATATTAGTCCTCGCTCGCGCTCGCGCGCGCGCGCTCGCGCGCGCGCGCGCGCGCTGCTGCTGCGTGCGTGCTGCTGCGTGCTGTGTGCCAATAAAATCTCCAAAAATCGCCCAAAAATCGCCCAAAAATCCCGCCAATTATCCACGTCGATCCGGACGAAAAATTGATTCAGCGAGCGAGCGAGCGAGGAAGCGAGCGAGCGAGCGTGTGAAATAATTATTATCGTCGGGAAACCTATTTTATTTTTAGGGCGATTTTAGCGTACTAAGATCGCCCTAAAACGTTTCATTTTTAGGGCGATTTTAGGGCGATCTTAGTACGCTAAAATCGCCCTAAAATCGCCCTAAAATCCTCGGATTTTAGGGCGATTTTAGTGGTCCTCGTAGTGATTCAGTTAAATACCATGAGTTAAAATTATGGATTCGGTATTGATGGATTCGGTCTCGTTTTTGCGTTCGGACGGAGTGCCGACCCTGAAAGGACTACTATTGATATTTTTAGTTTGACCGATCAGTCGACGTGCGTCAAACACATTTCCGGGATTAAAAGGGATAAATTTGAACCGCGATTTTGGGTTCAACCACGCCGTATCAGGGGTCGATCTATGGATTCGATGACTAAAGAGTACGTATGGGTTTAAATTTCACATTAATATTAATACTAGTAGCTAGCTACTAGCTAGCTAGTAGCTAGCTAGCTCTAGCTAGCTCTAGTCAATAGTATTTGACTCGTAGGCTAATATCATATCGCAAAGTCCTGCTTTATTTATTTCCAAACAACAAATTTTACAACTCTTTCTCGCACGAGAGCGATTTGAGACTAGCCGAGGGAAAAACCAAAATGCGCTCTCCACAGCGCTCCTCAGAAACTCGCCAGCCAATAAGAACGCGCCATTCAACAACGCGCGCGCATCGCACGTGCGAGCGACGCCGCCTTCGAAATACGCATTTTCGATGTGAGACGGCAACTTAAGACGTCGGACGAGGTCTCTCAACCGTTGCGCACGTTCGAATCGCCGCGCGCGTGCCGAGACGCGCCCGACAAGCGGCGGTGATGGCGACCGTTTTCGACTTTTTCTGACTGAAACGGCGTGCGTCTTCGCGTTCGCCATCCGCACGGTGTTACGCGCCAAACGAGCGACGGAGACTTCGAAGCGCGCGTTTTCAATGCGACACGTTGACTTTGGACGTCAGATGAGGCCTCACAACCGTCGCGCACGTTCGAACCGCCGCGCGCGTGCCGAGTCGCGCAAGACAAGCGGGCGTTAGTGGCGCGCCGAAAACGCCTGGGAAACAAACCAAAAAAATTATTTTGACCGTGCACGCGAAGCGCACCAGGCACCTCGTCTTGGATATTCACGGTTCGAGATGTAGTTTACGGTTCGTCATTCCATCCACCCAGTTTATTTCCCCGACAGAGAGAGGTGCCTACATATCGACACTCGTCAGGTAACCAAGCTGTTGCGTACCCGGATAATCGTGACCCCCTGTCGTTGTCATAACCCTCTTCAGTTATGAATGCAAAACTCGGGAAACGCCTTGCTGCGCGACTTGAGGGTAGTTCAGTAGGGGCGTGCCACAAATGCGGGGCGGGCTTCGGAAGCTTAGGGTATACACAAGCGAATTATTGCATGCGATGCGGCACTTTATATCACACGTACGACTGCGGTAAACGGATGGCCAAAGTCCTGCTGACCGGCGATCCGGCTGACTGTCCGAAGGTACGACACGGATATCTCCGACAGGCGGAAACTCGTCTGAACAAAACAAAATCTCCCCCTTTCGTTTTTAAAACTCACCAAGTATGCGTTCCCTGAAAACCCCACGTCCGGCTATCGATAGTGTTGCAAAACCTGCCGCTGCAAAGGTGGTCCCCTCGAGTGTCACGCGTATAGGGTTGGTAAGCGAAAGAGAAAGCTCCTCGCGGACCAATCTTGTACGAAAACCAGCACAGAAAACAGCAGCGGGGAAGCTGGGAAGCTGCTGAATGAAATTGTGTAATATGCAATTTATTCAAAATAGGTCTTATAGCTAGATATCTACTCGCTCTCATCATCATAGCATGAATTACGAACCGTAAACTAGTCTTGTATGGGCGAACCGTGTTGTAAGATGTACTTTTAGGCTATGGGTCGGATTTTTGACTGGGTCTCGGAGACAAAATCGGAGCAAAAATTAGACCCAGTCCATACGGGAACAAAAAGACCCTTTTCCATAGCCTAAAAAGCACATTTTACGCTGTTTGCCCATACAAGACCAGATTTTCTTTTTTTTTGGAGAAAATGTTTTCGAGGGAAACCTTGGCAATTTGTTTTGCAAGGTTGTTTCCTTGGAAAAAAAGGAAAAAAGCAATCCATTCCCATATCACTATATTTTTCAATATCCGCTGACTAATAACATGTTCAGGTATTTGGAAAACAAACAGCTCAAGAATGGTGGTCTAAACAACACCCTTCGTGTCCCGAAACCGGAAAGGTATGTCACGTTTTCGACCCAGGCGCACATACGGGCCGCGTAGAGGCCAAAGATGGCAACATCATCGAGACCCAACACTTGAACATCGAAAGGAAACACCAATTGAAAGCGCACTGCGCCATTATATGACCCTTGTTATCGTCGACTTTTGTGCGTGAGGCACGCGTGAAGTTGCGCGAGCGCGTTGAGAAAATGTCACAGGGCCCTTCTGTGTTTTTCTTTGAAAATTTTTTTTCCGCATTTTGCGACGTAAAAAAAGCCCCAAATTTTTTATTCTTTTTCCATTCGGTATGGTATGAACTGGCCCTTACACTGTGTTTTGGCCAAGAGTCGGAGCTGAGCTCCGAGATTTTGGCGCTCCAGAGACACTTACTTAAGGCCTTTAGTGGCAGCTTTCACCCCTCCCCGCTCGACTACACATGCTTGGCTTTCAAACGCAAAGCTTTGCATCTTACAATACAACGGTTTTGAGAGCTATCTCGACGAAAAAGAACAAGAGACTGCTACTTGTAATCTTGGCTTTCCTTGTTTCTCTTCATGCATTCGTGACACCAACTGTTAGCCCTAGCCCTAGCCCGTTTACAGCGCGATATTCACATCTCGAGACCTGTGAATGTACGCACCCCAACAATGCAGATCCGGGAAAGAACGGTTTCACCTGCACTGATGATAGCTTGAACGCGTTCTGCACCAGAGGTGTAACATGTTCAGCCCCAAAAGGTACAGTCTGGAAATATGGAGATTTTCCATGTGGCCTCCGTGTCACCTGCGAGTGCACAAATCCGGGGAATGTTCATCAGAACGGATTCCAATGCTCTGATCGGAAGTATGATGATCGGTGTGCACCCGGACAGGCCTGTCTGACACCTATCGGGCATGTCTGGCAAGTCGACGTTCCACCGTGTGGACCAGAGGCACGCTCTAAAACTATGCTTTCAGACGGCGCCTATGCTGCCCTTTCCCTGGCTTCTGCTTGCTCACGTACCCTCGCAACTGTTGATCCTTCGAACGCCCATCGTTGCAGAATGTACGAAGATGCGAGGCTTGTGGTACCGGACTGTTCTCGCCGTGAAAGCATCGTCCCGCGCGTTTTACACTCGATAGGAAAGAAAGGAATTCCATTTCACTTGTCCATGGTCGTCGCAGCCAACCCTTCATACTCTATCAATAGACATGACGACAGTTCTGCTGAAATCTATCTAAGAAAACACTGTGGTGAAGACGTTTCGAAGGCGTTTAATTGCTTAATCGCCCCTTCTTTCAGGGCTGACTTATTCCGATATTGTGTTCTGTTTGTGACTGGTGGTGTATATCTAGACGAAGACATAGTCCCCATGAAACCTTTGAACGAACTCGTTTCAGAATGTTCAAGTGCAACCGTTGGACACGATTTTCCCGCCAACGGCAAACCCGCAAAACAAATGAAAATATTAGCCGCGGCGCCTGGTTCTGAGCTCATGAAGTGTGCGATGGATGGTATTGTTGACAATGTGCGAAGGAAAGACAAACCAGACAGCCCACTGGCTCTTACAGGGCCTTTACTTCTTCAAGATTGTTATGAGCGCAACGCCGCAGACGTGGCTATAACGTACATAGACACGCGTAATGCTGTATGGCCATATTCTGGAATGCGCGCTGGTACAGATATACTCGCATACGAGTTTCCTGACTCGCCAAAGCATTTTTGTCATGGCTTGGATTGTCACGACAAGAATGACTATGCAGTGTCGTATGAAGCAGGAAGCATCTACCGAGCACAGTGTAAACTTTAAGTGCCTACAGTAAAATGCAGGGGTATCTCGATTTAACTCGATGAAAGACTTGCGCGTGAGGCTGCCGCAGCCTCCAGAGCTGCGGGAGGTGGTGCTGGTGGCTCACAGCCGTGCGCCCTCGGCCGAGGTGCACAAGATCCTTAATCGTTAAATCTGGTGAGTGGCCTGCCTGTCTTTCCCACACCGCATGCCCGCAAGCGGTCTCCAAACTTTTGCGTGAAGCCTATCTATGGTTATTGGTTTTTTCAGTGACAGCAGAAAAACGAGCTCTTGTCGTCCGCGTCGCCCATCGCCACTCCGTCCGCGCGCCCCGCACGCGCGGGCGCGCTCAAGGGACCACGTGCGATGATCCGAGCGGTCGCGCGCGCCGAGGACGTAGCTTGGACACCCTCCAGGGGGCGTTTTCTGCTCGTTTCTACCACTTAAAACTTTTTTCAATTGCGATTGCCTGGGTTGGAAACTGGATGTTTCGCCGGTTCACGTCGACTTTATGCTGATTTCCAGGTGATTGATGCATGCGGAAAACGCGCCGCGGCATCTCGCGGCGCGAACGGTCCGGCTACGTCGCCGCCCAGTTCGCATCGGGCTTGTGGACGTCCTGGACCGGCACGACGAGCGAACGCGACCCCGAAAGTCGCTCTGGTGACGCTGTGGGGGAGGGTTCCAACGGTTTTCCGCTCAGCAAAACCGGCGAAAAAGCCGAATTTCCTGTTTTTTCAGACTACGCACCACTGAAAACGAGCTTTTTGAAAAAAGTTAATATCGATTGAAAAAACCAATAATCATAGATAGAATGAGTTAGGGCCCTTCTATAGAGCGAATTTGAGAGGACGAAATTTATGGTTTGTATGAGCAAATAACCTGGAGCCAAATTCGCTCGCGAATTTCGCCGAAAACGAAATGCGAAACCAATTTCATTTTCGGCGAAGCGCAATTTCGGACTTCGCAGAAAAAGAGTGCGAAGTTCGAAATTGTGCCCTCTGGGTGAAATTGTTTTGAAAGCAAAAATCGCCTTTCAAAAAGTCATGGGTGAAATACATTTCACTGGGGATCTTGTCTGGGTGAAATTAAAATGGACTCGTCCGAGGTTTTGGCTCTTCCGCGCGCATGCCTCGAGATGCCCCCGCGCCCCGTCACAGCGCGACGCACCCCCCACGAGGTTTCACGGTGCCGCGGGCGTGTTTCCACGATGGCGGGCGTCCCCCCCGATGCGATTCACGACACCGACGACGACGATGACGACGCCGCGGGCGACGCCGCCGGCGGCGTCGCCGCTGGCGACGGCGGCGGGTAACGCGATCTGTTAACCTCGGCGAGCGCGTTCTCGGCAATGGCGGCGTCATACGCCTCCTTGTATGCCCGTGTGTTATGGCCCGCACCCCTCGGACGTCCGAACGAGCGCTTCACTCTCCCCATCAAGAACGCGCGTCGCTGTTTGGTAGGTTTGCCAGCCCGCGGCGCCGACGTCGCCCCCACATCCTGTAGGTGAAAATAAAAAGGAATTAATGGGTCAATCTGTGTTTTGTGGCGATGGTTGCCTTCCGCGCGACGCGCGCGCACGACGCGGGAACGGGTAGCGTCCCGCGCCGTCAGCGCACTCCCCAAATTGCAGAGAGAGCCGCGGACGGTATCCCTCTGAACCGAGCGCCCAAAGTGTGGTCCCGTCGAGGGGCCTGTGAGATGCCCATCGGGGCTCAATCGCGTTCACGGGTGCCCACGTCGTGGCACGAGGCGTCCGAGACGCGGGGCTTAGGGGGTGGTAGTTTTGCCCCTTTTCCCGATTTTTCGCCAATTTTTCCACTTTCACGAAAATCCCTGAAGTTCCGTCATTTCAGGCACATTCTCCCGTGAAAACCGTTTTCCCCAAAAACGCCAAAAACGCCCGAAAATCGCAAAACACACCAAGCACGAACCCTTACCAAAACGAGACGCAATTTTCGCCACTTTCCCTTTAGTCACCGACATCCAGACACCCCCGACAACCCAAAAGTGTGATTTGCCCTCCCGTCATTTCAGGCACGAACTCCCGTGCGAGTTCCCTTAAGTTCCCTTAAGTTAGCGAAGTTTAGACACGGGACAGCGGGTCTAAGCAACGTGGGGGTTTCCCCTATAGGGGGCAGGGGGAAACCCTTCAGACTTTCGTTTCTATCGCCAACATCCTCGCCTCCAAACGGTCGTTTCTCGCCTTCTCCTGTTGGAGCTGCCTATCCACCTCTTGAAGTGCTGATGTCGCTATAGTCCATAGGTAATCCTTATTGAGGTGGTGAAAGTCATGAACCGTCTGTCCATACACGAACACATCTTCCCCAGAGACTTCCGTATCTACACGGATGGTGTGTTCGTCGACAACTTCAACGATAGTCAAGTCCTTGCGTTTAGTGCCTTCCTCGTACACGACGAGCGTGTTGCTCGTAGCATCCAGGTTAGATGTGTGAAAGTTCGTGAAGGTAAGAGTGTTCGCAGAGGCATTCGCCATCTCGTAAATGTTTGGTATGTCCCCGTCAGCCACAGAGACGGCTTGTGGGACGACTTCCTTCACCTGTTGTGCGATCATAATTGTCGATATCTTCGAGGACTTGACCCCGCCGCTTCGTATTCTCTCGAAGAGGTTTCCTTCGACGTGGAACTGGTCGAGGTGAGCGACGCTATCATGGCGGACATCAACTCTGAGTTAGCCAACGGCACCCAGATTCCCCTACCTTACAAGTCGTGGCGTTCGCACCAGACCGCTCTCAGCGGTGCTGGAACCGAACATAAGATCGATATCTCTGAGTCTGCGATGAACCTCACCAGTATGTATAGCGTTCTCGTGCCTCAGTCTTGGTCCCAAAAGCAGTCCGTCACCTCCGCTACGTATCTCGCCAAGGAGTACGATCCTTACTCTTTTTACGGCGGTCGCAAGGCTCTCAACGCGTCTGGTGCCTTCACAGACGGCACAGACTACGTCAATAAGTATGTCTGGAAATACGGCAGCACATATTACCCTCAGGCTCCGATTGAATTGGTTCCTGATTCTACTTTGGCGCTCGAGACTTCTCTCGCGACTCTCGACCTCAAGAACAACGAACGCCCTTTCATGGCGACTCTCGAAGATAACTCGACCGATTCCCAGCCTCGTTTCGAGACCCGTGATTTCGTCCTCGCCCACTCCTTCCGTAAGTCGGGAGATAAGGGCATCGTCTCGGGATTGAACTCTGCTAATTCGGGCGCCCCCATTTCTCTTCAACTTCACTTCAACTCCAACCCCAACGCTTCTGTTCCCAAGTCCGTCCAGACCTTCATCGAACAAGAGAATACCCTGTACATCAAGCCCAACGGCGAGTCCTCGACTGTCGCTAATTAAGTTCTCGCCATAGTAATAATGGATCGACGTGAGTCTCTCGACGACATCTATGGATCCTCGGGTAACGCCCTGGATGCGGTGTTCCAACAACATGATTTCGGACACCACGTCTATTCGTATAGACCAACGAACACCCTCAGCGCTGACTTAGGGGATCACATCGGCGAACGCCTCGAGAGTGATATCAATAAGAAACACAAAGACTTCGAGTCTATCGACCAGCACAAATACGCTCGATTGGCGAACGCTTCCTACGACAACTTCAACGGCAAGAGTGTCCACGACAACTTGCGAAAAAGCCAATATGATGAAATCGGTGATCTGAAAGACTTTGAAATGGACAACGAACTTTCCACGAAAGACGACCTCGTGCTTCATAACGCGAAGACGGGCGAGACCGTCATCTCGTATCGGGGAACGAATGATGACCCCGTCGGCAAACCGAAGAACCTCGTGAACGACTGGCTCGTAAACGGGCAGATAGCAGGTGGTTCCACCCACACGTCTCGAGCGAAAACGGCTGAGAAACAAGTCGACTGGGTTATCCAGAAGTACGGGAAAGACAATCTCGTCGTCACGGGTCATAGCCAGGGTGGCGGTATATCATATCACATCGCCACGAAATACGACCTCGGGGGACATCACTACAACCCAGCTATAAACCATTCGAATGTCGCACATACAAGCTGGAAAGTATGCTAACAATTAAACGCTCAAACCATTTATAAAACGCATTTGGACTTTGCGTCGCCGTTGGCGTATTCTAAGAATCTAAAGAAGTCCAACACCACGGTTCACACCGTTGGGACGATAAAGGGCATGGATAGTCCCGTATCGACGCACTCCATCGACCGATTCTCGCCCACCCCTCTCATGGTCCACGCTGACGGCACGGTCTCCGTGAAACGCCAAACCGCGAAACAATCCATAAAAATGGAATCAAGCACACTGCCACGTATCATCCTGTTGGTAAAGTCGTAGTCTCCGTCACCGACCAGCTTCCGTCGTTAGTTCACAAGACTGTCGACCTTGAGGCGTCCGCTGCTAAGGGTGTTTCGCACCTCGGAGTAAATCTAGCAATCAACGAGGAACAAGCCGTCGTCGATGAAATGATTGTTGATGCTTCACTAGCACTCGCTCCTGAGACTATGGGTCTCAGTATCGTAGCTGGTGCTGGGGCTGCATATCTTCATCACGTCGCTGGAAGCTGGGATGAGAGACACGTAGACAAGGTCGCTGATAAAGCTATCGATACAGTTTCAGAGGCTGCTCACAAAGCGACAAGCATGTTCTTTTCGCTTTTTTGAGATAAAATATGCGTAAATTGTAAGAATGTCTTTCATCAACGACATCGCTTTTGTCGAGAGGGTTGACGAGTTGGAAGTCGAAGGGAATCTGACTGTGGGCAGGGATATACTCCTACAGGGCGAGTTTCCTAAGATAGATCAGAAGATAGTCACCGCCACGAACTCACTTAACTCTTCGATTTCATTAAAAGCGAATCAGTCCGATCTGGATGTAGTGGTAGTCACACTCAGCATGAAAGCGGATCACGAAGAAGTTGTCGCTTCCTTGAGCCTTAAAGCAGACCAATCCGAGTTGGACTCGGCGCTCAGTAGTGTTGATCGCCGAATCGACGGCGTGGATGATTTGTTGGGGACCAAGGCAAACCAGGATGCTTTAGATACTTTGGAAATTCGGGTACGAACCCAACATGCTCAAACCAATTCTCCCGTCGTGCCAGCCCGAGAGGTTTTGCAATTTTGGCATTTAACTTCCAAGAAACGACGCATTGCCAACGCCAGTGTTGGAAAAGGTAGGTGTGTGCATCGGTATGGGTTTTATTTCGTCGGCGTCGAGAACTGCAACGATTACAATTTACCAGAAGCAGGACGCGACACTCCCGATGGCTGGTACTACCCAAAAGAATGATCCCGGAAGTGGTACCGATTATCAAATGGTGTGCGCGCTCAGCGACGCACGCGAGTGTATAGAAAAGTGTATAGATCCTCCGTCGCCCACCAACCAGCTGCCTTCAAAGGAAGCCAAGCAAAAAAGCTTGAAAAAGAATAATTTTTCCCCATCTCCAGGAGGTTTTTCCCAGCTGTTTCTCCACACCTGCACTCGATTTTTCATTCATTCGCCACTCGGACCCGATCGACGCGAGCGTCGCTCCGCACTGATGAGACGAAAACACCCGCACCTCCCCACTCCCAGCAGGTCAAGGCCTTGTGTGCAGAGAAGTAGAGCAGATCGAGCAACCCTGTGGCCTGAAGGGAAAGGGCTGCAAAGTGAACAGCCTAGGCAAGCTCAAGTGTCATTGGTGTTACCAGCACTTTCACGATGATGGCTTTCACGGCGGCATCTCGGTCAGACGAGGTCGCACGGAGCACGTCCTGGACCTCCTTCGACTTCCACCTCTGGCGGTCGACGCGGGCGTCGTCTCGGACCGCGTCGACGAGGTCGAGTCGATTTCGACGCCGACGCCGGCGCTCGCGCGCGGTCCGGCCGGCGGCGCCGGGGACTGCGACACTTCCTCAGCGTCGAACGTGAAGCCCGCCGCGGTCCCGGTCTCCTCCGTCGCGGCAGCAGTCTGCTGGTTCCGAGCGAACGTCTGGGGCAACCTAAGCTGATCTTGGGAGAGGACCTGACACCAACTGAACCCCACCGGGATATACCAGTCGGGTCGCCAATTCAAGTCGCCAAAGAAGCCCAACCACCGCGCGCATCGCCGGCGGATCCAGCGTCGCGCGCGCCGCCGCTGGATCCAGCCCCCCGCGCCTGTCCCCGGTCGAGCGTCGCCGCCGTCGCGGCATCCACTCCCGAGGGAGGAGGAACGGAGCTCGGCATGTTGCTAAACTCAACGGAGCGGGCATCCAGCTTCTCCATGTACGCGGCAACCACGGCGGGTTCTATCTTGCCCGCCTGTTTTTTCTGCAAGAAGAACCGCCTCATCATCAGGATGACGTTCGCGTCTTTGGCCTCGGAGATGAGCTTTACCTTCCTGTCGTCCAACAGGACTCCCGCAGGATTCTGGTTTTGCGCACCCGCCATGCCGCTCTGAAGGATGCGCAGCACGTCCATGGAAGTTTGCCCCGCGTACGTGCCGTCGGCGCTCAAGTTCGCGGATTGCGCGTTAAACGGGGAGTTCGAGAACTGCGCGAACGCCTGGTCGTCATTGCGGAGGTGGTCCTTGGACTTCTGCGAATGAAGCAAGTCAACCAAAGGGTTTCGCGTCGTCGCGGGACCGCCGCCTCCGATGGAGGCGGCGGAAGGAGCCGGCATCGGGATGCCGTGGCCGATCATTTACTTCCTCGCCTGCTGTGCGCGCATCTGCTCCATGTAGGCCTTGAGATTCGCCGTGATCTGCTTGTTCCTGCCCGTGTTGATGTTGTACACGCCGTTTTCGTCGTTCAGACACAGCTGAAGCGCCTTCTCATAGTGCTCGAACCTGATCTCGTCTTTGCTTTTCAAGGGCGGGAGACCACCCAAGACGTTCAAGATGGTGCTGACGATGTCCCAGCGAGTCGCTTTGGAGCCCTGCCTGGCCACGTACGCCGAAAAACCGTGGCCAGGCCCCGCGGAAGCCTGCGCGGTCCCACCACCACGAGGGATCTGGACGAGGGGAATGGCGCAGACGCACCCGCTGTCGCCGGCGCACCGCTCGCGGCGGCGCCTCCCGCGACCTGCCCAAAGAACGCCCCGAAGGCCGCCTCCTCGTGTTAAGCTTCGGCCGCAGCATCCTCGAAAAATGTCGTAGCTACTAGAATTTTATTTCTAGTACCAGGTGGCCTGTGGTTGCGCGGCGACGACTGTACGTATCAACAACCAGCGGTTCGCGGGGGTGACAAGCGAGCAGGAGCGCCAGATGATCGCTGAGATTATGCGGGAGCTTCACGAAGACCTGACCACCTGCAACCCGTTCGTGCGCGACATGAAGTCCATCTACGACATGTCCGCGGATGAGGTTGGCGCCCGACCAGAAGACGATTCGCGCCGACCTGTACCAAAACGTCGTCGACCACGCCGAGAACGGAGACGCGGAACCCGGCGCGTTGGGAAGGCGCGTCGTTTTACCCGCGTCGTTTCAGGGCGGGGGGCGGTTCGAGGTGGAGAAGTACCAAGATTGCCTCGGCTTGACCCGCACGTACGGCAAGCCCTCGCTCTTCATCACGGTTACGTGCAACCCCAAGTGGCCTGAAATCACCAGGGCGCTGTATGAGGGCCAAACTTCGACGGACCGGCCCGACGTCGTCTGGCGCGTTTTTCACGCGCGCTCGAAGCTTCTGAATAAACGCCTTCGGGGCCCGAACGGGATTTCGGACTGGCGGGCGCGTACGTCGACGCCGGGGAGTTCCAGAAGCGCGAGCTTCCGCACACGCACACCGTGTTGTGGCTCGACGATCAAATCCGAACCGCGCAGGATGTCGATATGTTCGTGAGCGCGGAGATCCCGGAAGACGGCCCGTGCTGCGACGCCGTGAAGCGCTTCATGGTGCACACGCCGTGCGCTCGGGGCTCGCCGTGCTGGGAGGGGCGCAACGAAGGCTGTCGGGCGGGCTTTCCTTTCGCGTTCACCAAGGAAACGGTATGGCAGAACGATGCCTACCCCTTATACCGACGCAGGAGTCCCGAAGACGGAGGGCGCACGCTCATGCTGGGTGGACAGAGGATCGATAACAGCTGGATCGTACAATCCCGTACAATCCATACCTCCTCTTGAGCGAAAACTGTCACGTCAACGTGCAGCTGATTTCTTCCCTCCGCGTGTTAAAGTACCTGTTCAAGTATATTCACAAAGGAGGTGATCGCGCTGTCGTTCCCGAAGAAGGTCCCCACCCACGCCCGAACGCGAACGCCGGCGGTGGGGGGAACGGCGCGAACGGCGGGAACGGCGCGATCGGCGCGAACGGCGCGAACGGCGAAGCCGCCGGGAACGGCGCGGACGGCGACGCCGCCGGGAACGGCGGCGCGGAAGGGAACGGCGCTGAACAGCTACCTCAGATCAAGGAGATCAAGAGATACCAGGACATGCGTTACTTCGGGTCCTGCGAGGCAGCCTGGAGGCTTTTCGGCTTTGGCGTACACAACCAACATCCTGCGACGATGAAGCTCCGGATCCATCTCGAGGACCATCAAGCGGTGTATTTCGAAGAAGGCGACGAGGAAGCCGTCACCGACAGGGGACCGCCCGAGACGCACCTCACTGCGTGGTTCGCGCTGAACGCTCAGGCGGCGGAGAACGAGGAAGAGACACCCCCCGCCTTCGTCATGATGCCGAGGACGTACATGTGGGACCAACCACGCAGGGAGTGGCGTCTCAAGGCTCGCGGGGATAACGGTACCGTCGGGCGTCTCCCGTTCATCAGTCCGAGCGCGGGCGAGGTGTTTTACCTTCGAATGCTTTTGCTGCACGAGCAAACGTGTGGCGCGAAGAGCTTTCAAGACGTGCGCACTGTCCACGGCGAGGTGTGTGCGACGTTCCGTGACGCGTGTCTGGCGCTCGGTCTTCTGAGAGACGACAACCAGTGGCACGACACGATGGCCACCGCCAACGAGCACATGATGCCGTCGGAGCTTCGAGGTTTGTTCGTCACGATCCTCGAATTCAACTCGCCGTCCGATCCGAAGCGGCTTCTCGACGCGTTCGTCGGCCGCAGGACTGACGATTTCGCCAGGAACATGCGCGGAGAGCGCGACCGTGGCGAGCGCGATGCCGTGGCTATAATGAAGCTGATATGTGCCGGACGCTTCTGCTCCTGGACATCAAGTTCCGTATCCAGACGCCTCCGCTTGATTGGTACGGTCTCGACGTCGAGCCTCCCGGCGCGCGTCGGACACGTGCGTTGCGTTTACTCGAGCGTTTCGCGCACAACGCACGTGCGGTCGCGCGCGATCGCGCGCCGCGCGGCGAAGGCGACGAAGAAGGCAACGCGCCGAATCAAATCATCACGGACGAGCTCACCTTCGATCGCGGGTTGTACGCGGAAACGCTCCAAGTCGATCGGAACAGGATGAACCCAGAACAGAGTCGAGCGTACGACGCGGTGCTCGCCGCGGTGCGCGCAGGAGGTGGTTTTTCCCTAAATGCCGCCGCCGGGACCGGGAAAACGTTCGTCTCCAACTGTTTTTTGCGCGGCGTGCGCGTGCAAGAAAAAATCGCGCTCGCCACCGCGACGTCGGGTATAGCGGCGGTCCTCTTCCTTAAAGGTCGGACCTTCCACTCGAGGTTCAAGGTCCCGCTCAATATCGAGCGGACGTCGACGTTTGCCGTCGCGAGGAACGACGACGTCGGCGAGCTGATGCGCGCGACGAGTCTCATCGTGTTCGACGAAGCGCCGATGGGCCACCGGTTGCTGATCGAGAAACTGGACGAGATGCTCCGCGATGTTCGACAAGACGACCGGCCGTTCGGGGGGGTCGTCGTGCTCATGATTGGCGACTTCGCACAGAACCTCCCCGTGGTGAAGCGAGGAGGTCGGGCGCAAATCGTCGCGGCGACGATCAAACGGTCGCGACTGTGGAACTCCGTGACGCGGCTCGCGCTCACGACGAACATGCGCACTCGCGACGCAACGGCGAACCAGTTGACGGCAACCTTCAACGTGTTGCTCGCGGGAGTCGGCCGGGGCACGTCGAACGAGTACCCCCATGCGCCTGGCGTGCAAACAGACGTCGCGACTGTGCGAGCGTTACGTTCGCATTCCCGAGCCTTTCGTCCACCGCGGAGATCTGCGAAGCTTAATAGAGTGGACGTTTCCCGGCATCTCCGATGCGCGCGACGGCGGCGAGCGCCGCGAACCACCCGGCGACGAGCGCGGCGCGCTCGGGACGATTCTCGCGAGCACCAACCGAGTCGTCCAACAAATATACGACTTGGTCTTCGAGTCGTACAAGCCCGGCGCGGAGGTGACGGAATCCTTGAGCGCCGACGAGCTCCTCGAAGACAGGCTGGAGGTTCCCATCGAGGTGTTGAACGCGAACAACCAAGCCGGGCTGCCTCCCAATCGGCTGTTGTTAAAGCGCAGCATGCCCGTGATGGTGCTTCGAAACCTCAATCCGTTGCGTTCGATCATGAACGGGACGGTTCTCATCTACGACGGGATCATCAACAACTGTCTCATGAGAGTCAAGGTTCGGGAGACGGGGGAGCTCCACCACATCCCCAAGATCGAGCTCGCTCCGAAGGACGGCGTCGACGTGTACCGATGGCGTCGCACGCAGTTTCCCGTCTGCGTCGCGTTCGCGATGACCGTCGCCAAATCGCAGGGACAAACCTGCAAGGGTCGCGTGGCCGTGTACATGCCCGAACCGGTCTTCGCGCACGGTTCCCTGTACGTGGCGTTATCCCGCGTGACGAACCCGGAGAATCTGCGCGTGTGTCTGCCGGAAGGAGAGCATCTGCCCGCCGGCGCGCGTGCGAGCGCGCCGGGCGGCGGAGCGGTCACCGTGAACGTCACGTTTCGGCAAGTGTTAGATGATGGAGAAATGCAGTATTTAGTATAAAAGTAGTGTAAATGAATTGCAACTTTAGCGCACTGACAAAGCACACAAAAGTTTGCAGGCAAACTTGTTCGGGTATAAATTTAAGCCTCGATTTTGGGTTCAACCACACTATGACGCGGCTGACGAATAAATCAGCCGTCGACGCCATGTGTTCACATTCACGGTTCGAGAGGTAGCTTTACGGTTCGTAATTCAGATTCAGATTCTATATCAGGGGTCGATCTACGGAGTCGCTGACTCAAGATTGTGGGTTTAAAATTTATTACCCAAATTTACATATTGATGTGAGCTCTTATACTTTCGAGCGTACCATTGCATGGTACCAATTTGGACTATTTATATATGGGGTTGCAAGGAGATAGATAAAAACTGAGACTTGCTACCGTGTCGAGACCTCCTCGCAACACTCGACGTTTCAACACGAATGAGAGATGAAATCAGAACATGCGGGTATTGATTCAAGTTTCTCTGAGACACGTAGATTTCTCCTGCTGTCTTTTGGCACAGTCACTTGCATCAGTGCGAGTTGCTATTTGGAGGAGTTGATCTTGAAAAATATCGAAGGGTATCGTTGGTTTTGGACAACTGCTTTCGCCGAACTGTTTATATTTGCAGCGTCCAGCTTTGCCGTGTATAATTGCTCAGCCGGGCGAATTGATCCGATATTCCCTCCGAAAGCACCCATACGACTTTACTTCGTCAACGCTTCTACTTTGGCTCTCTACACCGGTCTAGGGAAAGTAGCGTTTAAATTTGTAAACTATGCCACAGGAACTGTTCTGAAGAGCCTGAAGCTGGTTCCGGTTATGATTATATCTGTGACATGGCTACAGCGTAAGTATGATGCCCATGATTATGCCGCTGTTGCTTTTTTAGTCTCGTCCACTGTTTGTTTTGGTTTTGGCGAGCACCAAATGGCGTCTGAAGGAAACTATCTCTACGGATTCGTTCTCTCTTTTGTTTGTTTAGGCTTGGCAGCGTTGCAGTCAAACCTTACCGAGATTTGTCTGAAAGACTACAACGTAAGTATCGTTGAAAATATGTTGTACATCAATGGCATCGGCGCTATGTTGGTCCTATTCGTTCTAATTCCGACAGAAGCCTCACGCATGTTGGTATACTTCGAACAAAATCCGCTCTCAATATTCCTGCTTTTGCTACGGAGCATCACATTTTTTGTTGGAGCTTGGCTTTATTCTCTTCTTATAAAGCGCCACGGCGCAGTAGCCGCTGTGGGTGTCACGACTGCTCGAAAAGGATTGACTGTATCACTGTCGTTCTTGTTATTCAATGGCGATAAGTCTTGGTCATTTAGTTATGTTCTCGGGGTTTTTCTGTTTCTTTGCGCCCTCGTCACAGAGGTAATGAAAATTGTTTCCCATAAAAGTAAAGAAGCTTCACCCGCCTGAATGCATAGCAATGTCCAATCGATGCGGCTTTTGTAGATTGAATTCCGGCGCACATGACGCGACGATCGCGAGGATAATTATAATTAATGCAGGCGAGTAGGAAATGTGTGTGCAGAGGAAAAATATTTACGCGACGCTGCTCGAGCACACGAGGCGTATCTGAGGAGGCGGTCTGATAGTCGCGGTTTAAAACTTGCAATCGATTGCGAGAGATATGTACTGAAAATATTTAAAAAGACCGAGCCGGGTCGTGCACCTTCGCAGTTCAGGGAAGAACGAGTTGAGCAGATAATCCCTGCGAATTGTCGAAATTCCGTATGCTTATTTGATAGTCGTGTTTAGCTAGACGCGATGCAATTTATGGAATCGAGTTCGGGCAGAGCTGTCGTTTTCCGAAGGGAGCGGGAGGCAAAAACTTCTTTTGTGTGCTTGTAGTAGTGAAAGAATTGCTATCCTAATTGACTTCTAAAAGCTCGAGGGGTTGAAACACCTTGCCCTTCTTGGGCAGCACGTGTGCCGAATGGGACAAGCAGCGTTCACCGGCCATGACCTGCCTTTTCACAATTCATCGATTGCTTGAACCCGTAAACATTCAAAATGCTTGTAACATTGAAAGAAATCTCACCAAGACGCAGAACTAACTCGTCCAAAAAATTCAAAAACTTCTCGGCTTTGCTTAGGTCAATTTTCAGAATTGTACAAGTAGTGAAGTAACGTACGTTCTCGGATGCATGCCCGTGCGCTCTGTACTGTTTTTAGGCCAAGCAGATTGGAATCGGTATTTCTTTTTAGTCTGAAAAGAATGCCACAGTCCGGCCGACTGTCCTGATCGTCCTGATCGTAGCTCCCTCATGGTGATTTGGCGATCCACGAGCGAGCCCAGCACATCACGTCTTCTCTGTGCCTAAGGACCATGCGCGGCGAGCAGCAGGGCTTCCGCCCGACCGTGTCTGGCACGGGAGAGCGGCGGCGACATAATTGTTCGGCGTCACGAACAAGCGCTTCGCAAGGTCGCGACTATCGTTCCTGTCGCGCGCTGATTCCCGACGCGCGAACTATAACGCCCACTTCCATGTAGAGGCGGCCACCAAACGCACATCGGAGTCGTGGGACACCAACGCGCAGAAAGGCTTCGTGCAGGGAGCGGCCTCCAGGACGTGGCTCGGCGTGCTGCCGAGTTGAGCCCAAGCCCACCTCGAGTTGGGCGACGGTTCCGGCGGGGGGCTGGAGCTCGCGCAACAACGCCACCATCCCGTCGACGCACACGCTGTTCATTGCAGCCCCAGCACCTTCCGGCGAGGATATTCGACTGCCCAACGAAGCTGGCGGAGATCAACGACAAAAGCCGCATGCATGCCCGCAACGGGGCTAAGGGGATAGCAGTTTTGCCCCTTTTCCCGATTTTAAGTAATTCTCGCAATTGATTACAAAGTTTTAAACCGCGATTACGAGACCGACCAGTCCGCCTCCTCAGATGCGTCTGATCTGCTGGAGGCGTGTCGTGGCCGGCCCAAGCCTCGCGGGCGCGGGGCGGGAAGCGGGAGAGACTTGCGGGCGAGAAAAAGGGCGGGTGACGTGCATGATTCGCTCCGCCACGCACTTCACGCGCGCGACTTGGATCCTGCCCATGAGCAAAGATTTCGTGCGCGAAAAAACCGATTGGTGAAACTTGATCGAGGCGGGGCTGGTGTTGTCGTCGGGGGTTCCGGCGTCTGCGTCCGCCTTGAACTTCGCGAAGGTGTCGATGAGGCGGTGGAAGTGCTTGTGCATGCGTCCGCCCGCCTCGATCCCGAGGATCGCGACCTTCTCGTTCTGCCGGCCGCGAAGCGCCTGGTCGTACTCCAGCGTCTTCTCGGCGTCGGCGACTTGGAGCGCCGCGCCTGCGCGCAGGTGCGCGAGGTGCACGGGCACCGGGTCGCCGCCGCGGGTCCCGACGACGGTCCGGTGGGTGACGTCTCCGTACACCCGCTGAGCGTTGAACGCGCTTTGGGGCATGTCGAGGAACGCGATGTCGGCGTACTTCTCGTGTTGCGCGCCGCTGCGGTCCGTGTAGGTGCCCAGCCGGCAGTTTCCGTCGGCGTTGCGGATACCTTGGAAGGTCGTGCCGATCGAGTACGCGACGCCGACAGCCTTCGCGCAGTTCGCGACGGCTTCGAGGATGTTGTTGTGCGTGTTGTACGTGGATCCGCCCGCGGTTCCCGCCCTGACGGTGAGCGCGTGGGTCTGGTAGTGCTCGGCGGTGGGGAAGGTGACGCCGCAGTGGCCGCACGGTTGGCGCGGGTGGTCCGCAGTCTCGGTCGCGGCCGCGACCAGAACCGGCTGGTCAAGGCCGAGTGAGAATCTCATCGCCGTGCGAAAGTTGTCGCTGGAGAGAGTGTCGGACTTGAACCTGTCGTCGTTGAAGGTGACCCAGGCCATCGCGCCTGGCGCCGCGGTGGAGAGGAGCGTCGCAGCCGCGGTGTAGTTCTTGTCGTCCAGGTACTGTTTGTGGAGGACGTTGAAGATACGCGCGTGCGCGACCTTGGAGAGGGCTTTTTGCACGCCGCGTTCTTTCCACTGCACTTCCAGCGTGGCGACCTCGGAGGCTCCACAGGGGAAGAGTTGGAGGGCGGTCTCGAGGTTGTCGTGGAGCTTGGTGGCGCGCTTGAAGACGAAATCCTTGGCTTGGATGTGGCTGGCAGACCGCGCGGGCGCGGCGAGAGCCGCGTCGCGCTCGCGAGAGGCCTGGTCGCGGGCCGCCTCGGCCGCACGAAGATCGCGTTGGAGGCCGCTGCGCACGGCGTTCCAGGCGGTCTCCCACGCACCCCAGCAGGGGCCCTCGTCCGCGGTGTCGCCGCGTTGCGCGGTGCGTGTCGCGGCGCGCGCAGCACGCGCCTCGACCCAGCGTTGCCAGCGCTGCGGTAAGTCACGACGCACCGCAGCGCGCGCCGCTCGCTCGGGTGCGCGCGCGGCGAGGCCTGTGAGGCCGGCGTAGTCCTTGAGGTCGTTGACGCAGGCGGTGAAGTTCCCGATCAGCGCGTGTCGGGCGACGACTTCGGGGTCGGCGAGTCCGAGACCACCGTACGTCATGGGAAGAGACAATCGTACGCGAACGTCACGCGCGCGCGCTTCATCATCCGATAATCCGAGTATCTCGGCAGCGGTTGTAAGGATGAGTGAATGCGCGCGCGCGTAGTGCTCGCGTGCGATGTCCCAGGGGACCATGGAGTAGGCGTGCTGCATGCGCGGGACGGAGCAGAACATGAGCATGTTGATGGCTCGGCGCGGATGCCGCGCCCCGAAGGGGCGGATGGCCTCTAGCGCGGTGGCGTGGTGGTCTGCTAGGTCACCGACGAAACGCTCCGCGAAGGAGCGCGAACCGACGGGACCCCCCATCAGCTTGGTGCCGTAGTCGTCGAAGCGGGGCCCGCCCTCGGTGCGGGCGTTGCTCCCCGTGTCGATGCCATGCTCGACGATCTGCAGTTTCTCGGTGTTGAGGCCCTGCTTTGCGAACTCGGCGCGGATCGCCTCGGGGCTGGGGGCGTCCACACCACGAAGCACCTTCCAGTATTTCGTGGAGAGACCCGCCTTCTCGTAGAGGGTCTTGTCGATGGCGGCGGTGGCGGCCACGCACGGGCCCATTGGACCCGCCGTGGCGCTATCATCTGCGAAGGAGAAGTGCTTGACGTCCTGCAGGTCCGGGTGCTCGAGCGCCTCGACCACAAGGGGGTGAACCGCCAGGCAGAAGAGGAGCGTGCCCAATGGACACCCCTGCAAAACGCCCGTCAAACGCTCGACGATCGCGCGCGTCCCGTTTTCGAGGAAGAATGAAATCGGGGACGGGCTAGCGTACAGACCTGCGATCGCCCACAGAAGTGGGACGCCCGCCTCACCCAGCCGCTTGGCTCCCTCCACGGCGCGTTGTACCGAGACCCTCTGGAAGGCATTGTCCGAGTCCGCGAGGACGAGGATGTCTGTCTTGTTGAGGCGCAAGTACTCCGACACCGCGAGGTGGAACTTCTGCGTGCCGCGCGAGACGCCGCAGGCGTGCTGCACCACGCGTCCGTTCGACGAAGAAAAGTGGGGTTGGAGAAAGGGACGTACCTGCGCCGCGATGGCCGACAGAGCGAGTTTCCTCGGGGTGTCGACCACCACGACGGGGCGGACGCCTCGGTTGTCGGGCTTCTCGAGCGCGATGAGACGTCCGCCACCTGCGACGCTCAGGATCGAGACCGGTGCCTTTCCTGCGAGGATCGCGAGCTCGCGCTGCCTGATGAGCGCGATCGCCGCGCGCCCGTCCTCCGACCCGAGGAGCGCCTGCAGGTGCTCAGCCCGACACCCGAAACGGTCGGCCGCCTTCCCTCGGGCCGCGTCCCGAATCGTTTCGGCGAACGTGTCGGGAGAGAACGCCTCCTCGACGTCTCGCTCGGCGAGGAGCGCCCGAAGGGACTCCAAGTCAAGCTCGTCTCCCCTGGGCGCAGGGAAGAAACCGCGCACCTTCGCGAGGGTCTCGTCGTTCCGCGGAGCTCGCTTAGCCGGCATGAGCGCTCGCACCGCGTCAGCCATCCGTCCAAGCTTGCACAGCTTGAGGGCCCTGTCGAACCTGCGTATCTCGGAGAAATGAAACGCAGGCATTGGCGGCTGATGGTCGTGGTGCGGCACGTCGAACCCCAGCCCCAGGTCGAAACCCACCTCCGGAGTCGGCGGTGCATTGACCCTGGTAGCCTCAAGCACCTCGTCAGCGTCCCTGTAGAAGTCGTCCCACACTCGTTTCCAATCGCCGTCCAGGAAGCGCTCGATGCGAAACTTGATAGGTTCGCTCAAACGTCTGTCCAGTTCGTTGGTACGAAGGAGAATCGCGTGGAACGCCTGCGCCAGCCACGCCGCTGCCTCCTTCTCCCGGGAGCCGTCGGCCGCGTCGGCCTCCCATTGCAGCACCAGCAGCTTCGCCTTCGCGTACACAGGCCGCGTCCGGACGTTGATCGTGTTGCACGTACGCCCCGACCAGTCTATGCCGAGAAGGCAGTCCCGGACGCGTCGCGGCATCCGGTGAAACCGTTCCGTAAAGAAAGATTTCGCCTCGCGCAGTCGACGGTCGCGTCTCGCGGCATCCGGATCGGGAGGCTCGACACGGCTCCGCTCCGCAGGGGGTGACCCTTGGAGTGGCGCAGTGGGTCGAGGACTCCTCACCGGTTGCGCGGAGAGCGGTCGCGCCTCCTCGAGAAGGGCTCTAGTGGCCCTGGCTCCCGCGGATGGAGTCACGGGAGTGTCCCTAGTCCGCGGGCGACCGACTCGGCGCGTCACGAACCGCTGCGGGCTCTCGAAGGGCGAGGCCATGCCCGCGGGCAGACCGGGGGGGGGGCGGAAGCTCGCTGCTCCCGCCCTTGGATGCTCACTGGGACGGCCGGTCCAAGGGGTACGAAAGGGAACCCGAAAACGTGATGCGTTCGTGCGCACCAAGTTTTTTCGCCAATTTTTCCACTTTCACGAAAATCCCTCAAGTTCCGTCATTTCAGGCACATTCTCCCGTGAAAACCGTTTTCCCCAAAAACGCCAAAAACGCCCGAAAATCGCAAAACACACCAAGCACGAACCCTTACCAAAACGCGAGGCACTAGCTGCTGGCTACACTATGCATGATCGGGACAAGCCGAGCAATAACGGCTGCGCTGCACACACAAAGTAACACAGCTTCTGACGTTTTATGACTTCGCCGTTACGTTAAATTTCCCGCGGAAAAACGCCCACAAAATCCCTCTAATGCCATTCGAAATTTCGTCGCCATCGTCGCCATTGGGGTTTGAGAAAATTTAAGCGGGAAATCGTTTGGTTTGTAACTCAAAAAACACGAGAAAACGCGTTTGCAGGCCCTAATGGCGACGTTCGGCGCCGCTAAGACCCCTAAATCCTGACCAGAGTGATTCATTCGTCGTTCGATAGATTGTCGTAACGAGTTTCTCGGCGACGCATTCCTGTCGGTGAAGCCTGGAGGGTTCGCGTGGCTCATCGCGAAGAAGGCGTCTGACCACCGGTAACGAAACGCCGTGACCTTCTTTCGGCATTCCCGTCAGTCAACGAAGCGCACTGACCTGGAGTATTGGGTGATCACCTCTCTCATATAAGTCATGATCACCTCCTCGGTCAGCCACGCGTGCGTCTCTGAGAGCAGCGTGGCGGCAGCCTTGGCTTTGTCTGGCGCTGCACGCAGTTCGCGAAGAAGTCTCGGGGCATCGAGCCTGACTTTCGCCGGATTAATATCAAAAGCGTGAATCCCATTCAACAGACCTTCATCGAATAAATCCGTGAACACGTTCACCCTCAGAAGCGTGCAGCCCGCACGAGCTATGGCAAGAGGTCGATTAAACGAGTGTGCGTTGCCGTCTATGTCCATCGCGTACTTGTACGATGACAGCTCCGAAACTCGCAACGTTGGTTTAATCAAATCTGTAATCGAGTCCTGCTTTATCGTCTGGATAGCCGCATGAATGCCAACATCAAACCCTGAGGTGTTCACTAAGTCACGGGTGACCTTAATTCTCAAGTTTGTATCTGCAGTTCCCATCCCTGTCGTCGAGCCCCGGAACACCACCTCATCTTTGCGTTGCGTCCAAGGCTGGTTTTCGCGCTGCTCAGCTGTGCGACCAAACTTCGCAAACAAATCCGGATGCGGGAACAACAGATCCAGGTGACATTCACGAACCTTCGACATGGACCACACCGGCACGCCTTCTTTTCTGTTCACTATCCCCTCGCGGATATTTGGATGAATCGCCGTGAGCTGGCTCATGTTTGGGCATTCTCCAGTCACTGCCGGCTCGTCAAAACTATTGACGACGAAATACACGTTTTGACCTGGGGAAAGACGCGACGCGACCGCTTCGGAGTAGCGTTTCATGAACTGATGGAAAGGCTTCGTCGCCCAAAAGTTGACACCTTGCCCTGAAACGTGATTCCATTTTGTGCTACCATCGCTTTCGTCCTTCATGAGGACGTACAATCCAAGCTGTTGTGGCGAACGCTGCACGATCCTACGCATTCGAGCGAGACTAACATTTGCAACTTCCCCGCGAGCGAGATATCGGGCATCTGAAAGTGCCTTACTGAAGTACTGTAGCGCACACCCTACTTTTTGTCCCCCCTCTACTGCTCGAGAATGTAATTCAGGATATCCTGGTGGACATTCGATGGTATTTTGTCTTGGAAATGGCTTAGTGAGATCAGCGCGTTTCGGCACAGACGTGTTCCTCAACGGCCCTGATGACGCTACTCTCTTCTCAGAAGACATCTGCCCGACGGCGTTGATGCTTGTTGAATACGAATCTTTGACGTTAACACCTTCCACCGCCTTGTGAAAAAGTGCGATGTCATCCAACGAAGCACACTCGCGAGCAAACCAATCGTATTTTGCACGATATGTTTTTAAGATAGAATTTATCCTTCGCTTGTCTGATTGAAGCACCTCTTGGGCAAGAACAGCGGCCGAAACAGGCTGTAGAGCATTTTTACCCCCGTTGAAATGTACCAAGAGTGGCTGAGTGTCGTGCTCAGTGTTGATCACTCGTCCACTTTGTGTATCATAATACGCCCCATTTCGTTCACGATCAGCGTATCTTTCGCCTTCAAGATTGGTGCCCCACCCAGTTTGAAAAATGTGTGCTTTCCGATCGAGCACGATGTCAAAGGTGGATTTCCCGCCGGCACCGTTCCGAGTCTGTCGCAACTGCTCAGCGTAAAGCTCGTGTAAGGCGAGTTGGGCATCCTCTGCGTCACCGAGACGGTCATATGCGGAAGCGATCATGTATTCAATGGCTTCCACCTTACCGATATACGCTCCTGAGTTCAAGTACATGAATGTGGAGTTCTTGCTTGGAAACTCGGCACATCTGGAACTTCCCCCGGAAATCCTCTCCTTATCTTTCATCATGTACGGCCAGCAGTTTCTCTCTGCAGCAACGAGAACGACGTGTTCACTGTGCTCTCTAAGAGTCTCATGAAAACGCCGACTAACCTCTTGGAGGTCAGCGAGATAAACCACATCACTTGCGTCTGCAAATAATATCGTACTGCTGTTGTGTAGGCCCAGCTTGTTTAGCATGGTCTCGTTTGACAGCACGGCCTTCATTCCAAAAAATTTCTTAATCTTCGGATCACCGGCGAAGCTTGAAAATGACATTTCGCCAACGCCGAATATGCCGAGTTCGAATCCATGACGCGCGGCGGTGACCATCGACCTACATAATCCTTGCGTGACTCGATCAGAGTACGTAAGAACGGAAATTTCGTTGAGCTCGGGTTCGCGTTTTTCCGGTTCGTCGAACCGGCCAGGAGGCGGCGCTGAATCTTGGACCGTAGAGAGGAGTGCGGATTTGTCTGGGTTGGAAATGTTCCATATGTAGTACACAGTGGCCGCGAATACAAGTTGAACAAAAGTAGTTCGACTTCGTCGCCTCACGAAGCGGACAGCGAGGGTGTTTTTCATACCAGCAGTGACATTAACGTGAACAAATCACGGTGTGTTTGTTTTCGTTCATCTTTCACCCATGCTTCAATGCTTCAGAAGCAAGCAAGCACTTAACTCGCTTGCTATGGCAACTTGACTGAAACCAACGCCACTTCTGAATCAAACTTGTGAAATTCAAGGTGCGCGTATTTACGTAGTAGTAGTACGTACGCACGCACGGCGTCGGACGCCTTTATTCACTTTGTCAATAGTCACAATGGTGGACATACACTATAAAAAAAGCTATCTACATATGAGAAAGAAATCCCTAAAATCGGGCTAAAATTCGACAATCTTAGGCCCATCTTAGGGCTCTAAGATCGCCCTAAATTCGGGACACGTCCCTTAAGGACGTAGTCACGTTTAGCACCACATTCCATCCGGGGTTTTTTGACGATTTGGCCCTTTTATTCGTGCTGTGATTGGTCGAAATAGTGGTCATTTACATGATTAGCAGAGTGGTCCATCACTGGTTGAATTATTGATGACTAAAAACGCTGTGCAACACTCTTCCATGTCGTGGACGACGACTGGTCAGCGGGACATCCTCCGGACGCAGACGTAGTCGTCGTGCACACGCCGACGTTTCAAGTGAACGAAAACACGGCGGTAACGCGCCATCGGAAGTGGTGGTGGTGGACGTCGAAGTTGACCGATCTCCCCGATCAAAATGCAGTTTCTTTTAACA
>JACLAB010013074.1_pt1 | contig 28302 bp, 5 predicted proteins | sample 8027921 | NCBI WGS metagenome assembly JACLAB01 (sample SAMN15725117, study PRJNA655200) | protist metagenome | isolation source: fluorescence activated cell sorting (FACS) single amplified genomes of... | place: USA: West Boothbay Harbor, Gulf of Maine | collected 2000-07-19 | reverse complement strand
TTGCCATCCCATAACAGCTTTGCTAAGACCACCGTCTTCCGGCGTGATTTGAAATCTCGTGTCATTATTTTGGAAAACCCTTATGATGTGTGCCTCAACAACACTGAACAAGTCGAACACAACGTACATAAACAGCAACCTTCTTCAAAATGTCAAGTGGATGGGGCATATAATTTTGATCTCAAACATCGATGCACTTGGCTATTGTATCGAATGGTTCCTTCTGCTTCAATAATCCATGATCTCATCAGCCTTGCTTCTTCTGAAGATGCATACACTTGCATTATAACCGTTGACACAAGAGATGAGTCTCAAGCAGCCCGCGCTTGCTCGCTGGTCTATTCTACGTCAAATAGTGTTGCCTTCCACACATTTTTTAGCATCTCTGAAGTTCCAAGTTTATCAAGCTCGAAATGTCTACGTGTCGAGAAAGAAAAGAGAACACCAAATATGGCGCATTGGAGTAATATTGGAGATCCCGTCAACGCATTCGTGATCTCGATGCTCTGTTCTTATTGGCTGGCTGCACTACCGATGCAATCACGAACTATAAATATATTAGACGTTGTTCTTGAAGCAGAGAAACGCATAACACCAGCTAAAAAAACACTCAATACACCGAATAACGCTGATATAGCAAAGGAAGAATCTATGGAACTCATGTCAGCGCAGTCAACCAGAAGCTCTTATGCCTGTGAGAAGTTTGGTAGTGGAATTCACTTTTCATCACCTACATCGTTTGACACAAAATCTATTGTAGACAAGGCACTCAGGGATGTCTTAGATCTTCTTCCGAATGATCCGACCCCCGACTTAGATCTTCCTCTCATGTCTTGTGGACTCACCTCTCTCGGGGCTATCAGATTGAGGGACAAACTGAACACGACGCTTCAACAAGTCTTGCCAGTGATTGAAAATCAAGAAACCATTCCAGCCACGCTAGCTTTTGATTTTCCCTCTACACGTGCAATCTGTAACTTTATTGAGACAAATATCAAGGTACCGTTTTCAAACACGTCAGTGCCGTCGCTGCACAGCTATCATGCATCTGAAGAGATTCCGCGTACTGTTTCTGTAGTTGGCGCCGAAAGTACGTCGCTTGGATGCTCTACAAATCGCGGTATGATAACAAGTGCATCCACTAGTACTGACCTTAAGGGTTGTTCCAAAGACCACGTGTGCATAATACCCTCTTCACGTTGGGACCTTGATCATATTGCTACATTTGACGATAGATCGCTAACGCCTCGTTTTGGTACTTTCGTTTTTGATGTCGAAAACTTTGATGTGGAAGCTACTGGCATGTCAGCAAGTGAAGCAGCAATAACAGATCCACAGCAAAGATTGATTCTTGGCGCATGTGCAATACTGTGGCTCTTTCCATATTTCAACACCAATAATTTTGATCGTCAGCATACTACATGTAGTAATCATGAACATCTTGCCGGCAGGGAAAAATCGAGTAATCCTTGCCGGGTCTCTAGCTGCGCAGTTCTTGTTGGTGTGTCACAGGTAGAATACCCGAGACTGGCTGAAACGTACCGTACAACGTCAAGATATGGTTCTTACGATGCCACTGGCGCTCATCTTTCTGTGATTGCGGGTCGCGTTGCCTTCACGTTGGCCTTGAGTGGTCCCGCGACGGCTTTCGACACCGCCTGTTCATCTTCACTTGTTGCAGTAGTATACGCCCATACGTGGTTAACACATCATAATAATGTTGAGTTACCTGAAGGTCGAGAGTCACTTGTAGGTGGTGTTAACCTAATTCTTGATGCGGCGTGGTCTCACAAGTGTAATGCCGCACGCATGCTTTCACCTGACGGCAGATGTAAGACGTTTGATTCTAGTGCTGATGGATACGTTCGTGCGGAGGCATGTGGCATGGTAAGAATGATAAACGAAGAAGAACTCGACAAGTCTTGGTCGAGTTGTCATGTAGTGCTGGCAGGCGCTGCGGCAAATCAAGATGGGCGAAGTTCGTCACTCACTGCACCAAACGGACCCGCTCAAAATGAAGTTATACGTGACACACTTCGTATATCCACATGCAGTAGCGTAGAGCCCGTCTCCGTGTTACAGCTACATGGAACTGGTACATTGTTAGGCGACCCCATCGAAATAGGTGCTGCAATTTCCGCCTTTTCGTCCTCGGAATCACTGACATCTTCACTTGTTACTGGTGCCACTAAAACAACGATGGGCCACAGCGAACCAGCTTCAGGCATGGTAAGTATTTTTGCAGCCTCTACATCACTACAGTGTTCATACACGACTTCTGTCGCACATCTTCGGGCTGTGAACCGTAATGTAGCTGCGGTGGTTGTTCGTGGCAATCTTGTTGTCACGGTTCCACGACAAGTCCAATCACACACCTCTTGCGGTATCGCCATCACTAAAAGTGCATCTGTCAGTGCTTTTGCTTTTCAAGGGACAAACGCACACGCGATTATATCTGGCACAAATCATCGCAATCAAGGTGGCATGCACAGCGGCAGGACAGAAAAGTTTTTAGCTAACTCTAGTCGACTTTGGGATATACCTTTATCAACTGCTCGTCTTGCTCGAGCGTGTCACTCTGTCGAATGCAAGCGGGAGCTTTCGTCACCTACGACTTCTCTCATGCTTTTCCAGGTGAAATTTGATGATGCGCCTGGTGCGACGACTCTTTGCGATCACGCATTGTATGGGCGAGCACTGTGTCCTGCGGCAGCCTTTTTTGAATGTACCAGCGAGGTTGTGCATCTCCCCATTGTCCAGGCAGAACAAGATTTCCACGTAGATATAGCAGTCACTAATGCTACTATTCCACACCCACTGGAACTCGACCCTGACAAAGTATGCACAGCGCGCGTGTGTGTGTGTGGAGCAAATGGCTCAATACATATTGAATCTATCTCAAATTCAAGTTGGCGCGCACACCTGAAAGCACACGCCATGAGTACTGTTAATAACGTGGTCAGACATGGACGAGCATACGGTACTATTATCTCAAGAGAATGTTCCCGCCCAGTTTTCGAGCACCGCTTCCAGTGTGCTGCAAAAGAGCCTTGTCCCCTTTCATCTAATGCTTGTGCAGTCGTCAGCATGGAACTTTCAGACAATCTGAATTGGTTTTTTGGCTCACTTGGGACGGATTCGTTATCACGCGCACTTGACGCTGCGATCCATCTAGCCGAGGGGACTGTCAGTCTCTTGTGTCAAAAATGCTCTATACCCTCACCAGCTTCAACAGCAAAAGGAACACTAGAACCATGCGCACGAGTCCCGGTCGCAGCCGGTGCACTCTTCTGCCGCTTCACAAACACTGCAATTAGGATGCAACTTACTGCAAACTTTAGTAAGCAGTCTGATCTTGGTTCACGCGCTGTCAACACTCATCGCCTTAGTGACAGAATTGTCCTAACGTCATTAGAAATTCGTTCTGTAAGAGGAAGCAGCATTTTTCGTGAGCGCACAAACTCAACAGCATTGTCATCGCATTGTCATTTCACTGTTGTGCCTACGTATTTATTGCAGTGGAAAGCTTTTCCTACTGATACTGACATATCAATGCAAGCCAAGGATTATTTTGGGAGTCCATTCCAATACACTAGAAATATTGTTGCGGCATCAACGGGGATACAACGTTTGTGCAGACATGTCATGAGCATGATAGAATTGCACGTTACCTCAGGCATTCTGGTTTGTGATACAAGTCTCACCGAAACATTTGTTAGAACTTTTGGAGCACACGATCCAACACCCAGGATGAGAAAGAGCGCGCCTATCAACAGTAGGCATGATCTACATGCGTCTGCAGCTAGTATATGGGGGGTAGCACGGGCCTTTGCGCATGAATCTGCGGCAAGTTCACAAACAACAGTAAAAGTGTATGCATTGGATATTGATATACATTGCGTTGATGTCAACACACAGAAAATAATTACTCTTAACGATACATGGACTCGCGCAACTCGCGTTGAAGGGGTTACTCATAACGCAATACTTATCCCCGCAAACGAGCAGCATTGTATACTTGATGGAGGACAAAATTCACGAAGTCCTATAATACCGTCATCAACATTTATCAAAGATCAGCGTACTAGTGCGAGGCACTTGAAATTGTGTAGTCCGTTGAGCCAGGTGTCTTCACATGGACATGCGACCAAGTTATCGATGGGCTTCGGAATTGTGTTCGGCGGACTCGGTGCTGTTGGTGGTCATGCTGCTGCATGGCTTCTCGCATCAAGAAATAACCGATGCATCGCCCTTTCAAGTAGATCAGGACAAAGTGCTGTCAGACCTACTATCATTAAGCTTGAAAACGTCATAATTATAGCAACCCGATATGATGCAGCAAGTGCAGCAGAAACGTCAGAAATGGAAACAATATACACAGTCGGTGCAGATCAAAGTGATCCATCGATTGTCACAATAAATTCAGCCGGTGTCTTAAGAGATGCAATCGTTCAACGTCAGACCCCAGGACGGCTTAGAGCTGTCGCAGGCCCAAAAACTCTCGGAAAATGCACACCATCAGTTTCATCACATGGCAAATGCCCACTGTTGGCAACTTTTACCTTCTCAAGTGTGACTTCACTTGTTGGTAACGTCGGACAAACCGGTTATGCTGCTACGAATGCAGGAGCAGATGTGTATTCCTCAAATGACCGAGGATCGGGACTTCCAGCGTGCTCTATCCAATGGGGCGCATGGGCTGGAGGTGGCATGGCAGTTACTAGCACTACCCTGGAAAGTCGGCTTCACCGTGTTGGGTTCGGATTGATTAAAGCTAGCATTGGCATTTTAGCACTTGAAGCTGCGCTCAGCTTTAAGAGGCCAATAATTGCAGTATGCGTATTTGACTGGTTCAGATACATGAATAGCCACACCGCTGTGTCATGCTCACAATTTTTTTGCGAAATGACAACCCCGATGATAAAGTCCAAGGCTACCCTGGCTGAGCCCTCCCTGAGTGCGATACTTGCTGAAAGCCGCCTTCCCAAACATTCTAACACAGTAGTAAGTACGTCAGAAAGCGACCATCAACATGTGACACGCATAGTTGTCGATGCCTTCAAAAAAATCACAGGCTCACTTGTTGGTGTTGATGAGCCACTATTTGATGCTGGTTTAGATTCACTCTCTTCGTCTGAATTTGTTGCCCTGTTGGATACACATGTAAACGGGATTACCGAGAATTCGATCAAAGTGCAATTACCCGTGACACTCTTATTTGATTATCCGACTCCAAGTGCGTTGGCAACTTTCCTGTCTTCCCGAATATCCCGGGCGAACACACCTGCCAAGATATTGCCCCATGCATGCAAAATCGATTCCGTGGTGAACAAATGCTCATCACAATCTCACGTGTCTCATAAGTCGGCATGGGTTTCTGCTGTTGGGACAGAGACTGCGTTTGATTCTGAAGGTACCTTTTCATGTGATGCTTCTGGAGTCGTACCCATTTTACGCTGGGATTTTGATGACCTGTGTTATGCAGATCTGCAAGCACCAATATTTGGCGGATATCTAGCTGGTATCACGGAGTTTGACTCTGTTGCGTTTGGCATCACATGTGCCGAAGCTAAAACAATGGACCCCCAACAACGTCGAATTCTTTCTTGGTCAGCAGCAGCTGTATCTTCTATTCGTGCACTACAAACAGGAGCCAAATCATCCGAATTATTGATGGCAACTATGGGTGTGTATGTTGGAGTAGCTACGCTAGATTACAGTGCGATTTGTTCAACGTCAGCAGGTGCGACTGGTTACCATTACAACAAAGTCAGCGATAATGGTTCCTTTCGCAAGCCTACTGCATCTACAGCAACTGGTTCCGCATTTCTAAGTGTCATACCTGGAAGAGTCGCATTTACTCTTAACACCCATGGCACCGCTGTCGCGATTGACACTGCGTGCTCATCTGGACTCGTCGCACTACATGTTGCTCGTATTGCTTCACTTAATACTGCAAAAGAAAGTCATCTACGTCAGCTAGCTGGCGGGGTTAATATGGTGTTACGAGCTGAAACGTCTGCCCTTTTTACGGCGGCACAAATGATATCGCCAGATGGGCGCTGTAAAACACTGGATGCAGCAGCAAATGGGTACGTTCGCGGAGAGGCTTGTGTTGTTGTGATTCTTGAGCCACGCCTCGATACCAGTATTGGTCATTTTTGCTTCTTGAACGTCGTAGGATCAGCTACAAACCAAGACGGACGGTCAAGCACAATTACGGCGCCAAATGGTCCAGCCCAGCGATCAGTGATTCTTGCAGCGATCGAGAATGCATCAAGTGAAAGATGGGAAGTCAGCTCGCCTTGCGCTTTGCAGATGCATGGCACAGGTACTGCGCTGGGAGACCCAATTGAGGTTAATGCAGCTTTGGCTGTTCCGATACAAGCTGCAGCACAGTACATAAAACAAACTAGTACTAATGATTTTGTTTCCTTCAGCTCTACGAAGAGTTCTATCACACACACGGAGTCCCCCTCCGGTCTGATAAGCATGGTTGCAGCCATGTCAAATCTGAACGCAGCTAAAATTGTGGGAATATCACATCTACGCACATGTAACCCATATGTTGCAGTGTCATTGCGATGTAGCTTTCCAACCATTGCTGCGAGATCTTGTCTGGGGGCACCAATTTTTCAAACAGGAAACGCATGTGTCGGTGCCAGTGCGTTTGCGTTCCAAGGTACAAATGCGCATGCCCTCATCGTGAAAGAGTATTGCAGGTCAAAGGTTGAGTCAAATAATCTAAGAAATGACTCGACTTTCGGTGCCACACTTGCGACAAGACTTCCAAACAGCCGTGTCTGTGCCCGACTTTGGCTGTTGCCCTTGCCGCACTCGATATTGTCTCGAGTAATTACAGCACTTGAAGCCAGCGACGTGGTTGGAATTTACATTGTAGATGTTTGGGTGAACCCTAAATCTTCGTTTCTGAAAGATCATAAAGTGTACGGGTCTTCCCTGCTCCCAGGTGCAGCATCTCTTCAGCTTGTTGATGCAGCCCTGAAGTATTCTACTACTCAATTCACAGAAGCTGGATTCACCGCTGTAACTTGCGGCGTGACACTAGTGAGGCCATTCTTTTTAGAGTGTACCAATATCAAGAACGTGCAGGCACACGTGTGTACGACAACAACTGGTGACGTTCACATAGGTCACAAGGGTAGCACGCCGATGTCCCTGAAAGGATCAGAGTTCTGTCCAACGAGGCAACACATTTTAACGGCTAAGTTTCTCCGACTGTTCGCAGACAAGCTCATCAATAATAATGATGCATCATGCGGCTCTACGTCAAAGACGGCATGGAACTTTTCACGTACTCTTTTCAGGAAGCAGATGGATCAAACTCAGGAGCCAGTTCTTGGAATAGTGACACGGTTGAGTCAAAATAATACCTCAGAAATTTCAACCCCGCCTGATGACCATGTATGGCACTTCTCACCAGCTGCACTCGATGCTTCATTTCAATCCATCTGCACGGCTCATGATAGACAGGTGCCAGCGCAAGACGGTCTGCGAATTCCTGCATCATTCGACGCATTCGCTTCCCATGAGGGAGATTTATGGCGCCATTCTACATATCGCATCACCGCTATGTCTTGGACTTCAAAAAATATTTCACAGAACTTCAAAGAAAGTTTCAAAAGCGAACATAGGGTGAAGAATGCAATTGTACGTGGCATGGTGGTGTGCTCGACTCTCCGTATAAGTAATGACATACAACAGAGTTTCTTTCGAAAGCATACACGTGGCAAATGCATCAACGATGTAGAAAACGACGTCCACATTGCAATGCTTTCCGACAAAAAAATGACAACTTCGTCGACTCACAAAGAGGCTTTGTTTTCTAGATTGTCACCTCACCTTGTCATCAGAAGTATGCGCAAAACAAGAAGAAAGTCAATGGCAGCTAATGCTCTTCGACATTTATCGCAATTATTAGAAGGTTTACAAGCACGAAGAATCCTTGCAGCCTTGAGAGTAATTTCAGACGAGTTCTTGTGCGGGGCTGCAAGATCAGCGATGTTAGAGCTGGTTGACCTGTGCATCAACGCTGAGGACTGCGACATTTCCTGCACGTCTCGACAAGTTGCTGTGCATGATCATCCTAAATTCGTGAGCTTACAAACGTTCGACAGTCAGGAAATATCCAATCACGGGGAATACAGAAAAAAAAGAGGAGTATCTCATTCCAACGGGGTTGTTTCGTCCTGTCACGCGGTCGAGGTCCTACGAGTAAAAAGTGATTTCGCCTGTGGGGCACTTCTGACAGATAAAGAATCCTACACCCGTATAACTGCTGTTGCAAATATGATGAGTCGATCGCCTTCCCCACTTTCAAAACATAGATCCGATGTGGACACACCAGTTGTTGCTTTTGGTGGAACTGGAGCTTTGGGGCTTATAACTGTAAAACACGCTGTTCAACAACAGAGATACACTGCATCCCTTGTATCCCGCACAGGCCGATGTCCATCTATTGATGAACTCACATCAGTATACCCACCTATTCGCTTGCTTTCAGCTGACGTTACAACGTCGGCTGCTTTGACCAATATTTTCAAGCTCGGCATGCTAGATGTGCCACAAACGATATCTCTCCTCGCAAACGGAATTCTACGCGATGCCGCCGTGGGGACAACTTCCTTTGGTTTAGCACGTGAGGTCATTGCCGCTAAATGCCCAGTCACTGATATGATGAGCCGTGCTATCACCGCCACTGCTCAGAATACCACTATTTATTTTTCTTCTATTGCCTCGTTTCTTGGTTCAGCAGGACAAATCGCCTACTCTGCAGCAAACTCATACCTGGACTTCTCTGCAATGGCATGGACGGACGCAGGAGTTCCTTCTTATTCTCTCCAATGGGGTCCCTGGTCAGGAATTGGCATGGCATCGAAGTACATAACAAAAAGTCGTCTATTGAGAATTGGCATTGGTACCATATCTCCCCAAGAGGGTGCTTCTATATGTGTGACGTTGCTTCAAAACATTTGTAGGGGATCTTTTTCCCTCTCGTCAATGTCCAAAATATGCATAGCTCGAGTCGATTGGGTGAAGTATGCGCGGGCAATGCCACAGTGTCGTGGGGATGCGACTGCGTTCTTGGAATATCTTACTCACACGCATCTGAGAACTGAAGGGAAGGAATCAAACGACAATTTTGCATTGAAAACAAAAGATGCTGGCATCGAAGCAAGCATAATCTCAGAGGCTTGTTCTGGAAGCGACAAAGCGTTTGTGTCAGGTGGGAGTCAATCAATACAACTGACTTGTGTCGAAGTAAGTCAGCGCGTATGCTCGTGTATTGGGGCAATAATTGGTCGTGAAATAGATCCCGATGAACCGTTTTTAGCAGCAGGACTTGATTCACTTTCAATGGTAGACGCATCTGCAGAACTTTCACGCGTGCTTCGTGTTGAGCTTCCCGTGACATCATTGTTTGACAACCCCTCCGCACGTGCCCTCACGCATCATGTTGAAAGTCTCCTGAAACCCAAAGATTATCTGGCGGCAAATCAAGAAAGTCCAAAAGATATCCAGGAGTTTACTAGCAGCGACAGCATAGAAGCAGTCATGAGTGGATTTGCAAGTGCAGGTGGAGGCAATGTGGACAACGGCGCGCCTTGCGAAAAATCAGAAGTGATTCCTCATGCAAGATGGGATGTAGAAGCCGAGCCAGGACAATTATTGCTCCATACAAGATTTGGTGCCTTCCTACCAACACCAGACTTGTTTGATACAGAATTCTTTGGTTTTTGCGCCGCTGAAGCAGTCTGGGCAGATCCACAGCAGAGACTAATTCTTGATGTCGTCAGCGTTCTCGATGTAAACAAAACATTCAATAGCTCTGCCCATGGCGTATATGTTGGGATTGCAAGTCGAGATTATGATTTGATACTCGAAATAGGGTTTATGACAGAAAGCTCGTTGTCATCAACAGCGTCGTCGTTGGCAGCTACGGCGACTTTTCCTTCCGTTGCATCTGGTCGTGCATCATATGTCTTCGATTTTACTGGTCCATCCATTGCCTTTGATACCGCATGTTCATCTTCACTTGTTGCTGTGAAAGCTGCATCATTCGATGTCTGCCATGCTTACATGTCTACCGCAATAGATGGAGCTATCACCACCGGTATCAATGTGATTTTATCGCGTGAAGTAACCAGCGCATTTCAGATGGCTGGCATGTTGTCACCTTCTGGCCGGTGTCGCACACTAGATATGGGCGCTGACGGATATGTTCGTGCAGAAGAATGTCGTGGATTCACACTTAAGAAGCTGTCGTTGGCTTTGAATGAGTTCAATTTGAGGAACGAATTGCTAGCGACAAACTGGGTGTTACTAACTGGGGTATCGGTAAATCAAGATGGACGAAGTTCATCACTAACCGCTCCACACGGACCAGCCCAGACCGCTACGATTTGTTCTGCATTATCAATGGCTGTCGTCGCAAACGGGAGGTTACGTGACTTATCGTTGAACAAGGAGTATGGATTTCCATACTCCGTACTTCAGATGCACGGCACAGGAACACCACTGGGCGATCCGATTGAAGTTGGTGCAGCCCGCACTGCACTTCAACACACTGCGACTGCAGAAATTCCAACAGCACTCGAGACCTCGAAGTCATGGGCGGGTCATGCAGAACCTGCTGCAGGGGCGATAGGCATTTTCACACTTTGTTGCACTGCTGCATCCCGTGTACTCTATGGGAATGGGATCGCACTCCGAACAATAAATCAGCACGTCGCAGTGATGCTTGACACCAGGAAGATCTTTTCCAAAACAGTGCCATCAAATATGTTTACCGCTACGCGGCAACAGACAGCACTTGTCGCGCCAATGACCATTTCTGGAGTGAGCGCGTTTGCATTTCAGGGAACAAATGCACACGTATGTGTTAGCATGGAATCAACATATCCTAAGATATATAGCAGTGGATACCTTGGATCTCGGTCAGGGACAGCTTCAATTAAAATTCGTTCTCGTGCCTGGGCTGTCCCACCTCGACGCCCTATGGTTGATATTGTCAGTGTCAAGCAGGATATTTGTGCAGCAGTTTTCAAACTTTGCGTCACAGACGCTAAACCTGCCACAAATTTAGCCTTTCACGACCATCGTATTCTTGGGCGTGCAATCTTTCCGGCGGCAGGCATGTTTGGTAGTGTGTTCGACACACTTGAAGTTGTGAAATCACACGCTGCTGCACGAGAGAGTTTAGGGAATACATCAGCGCTTTCAGGAGTGACGATTCCTGCTCCACTTACTTTGACAACATCTAAAAACGTCCCTGAATCGAAAATCGATGCTAGACTCTGCTCGAATATTACTTACCTGCCTGCAGAAGGTTGTGTTTTCATCGCGTCTACGAAATTAAAAGGTCCACACACGAAACATTTTACTGGAAGGGTGCAACTATCAGGGGCAGGAGAAAAAGCATCTGGAAAACAGTCAAAAAGAGCAAAATATAATTCTTCGTTTCTTCCCGAGTGTGCGCGTTCAATGCATACAGTTCCAATAGATACTATAGCCGCATATATCGTGTTCGCAGCAAAAGGCCTGCAATATGGGCCAGCCTTTCGTTCACTTCACAACATTCGGAGTGCTGAATCTCGAGGCGAAAATATGGGTAACTCACAGGGAGGCATAATTGCACAAGCTGATCCACCTGACTCGTGTAACTCAGGCGTAATGGCAAGCATAGTCGATGGTTCCATGCAGCTTGAAGCACTTTCGAATTCGTCGACGGCGGGTTACATTCCTACCGACGCTAAGTGCGTTTTCTTCCATGTTGATGTAGATGGTGGACTCCTCGACAGAACGTCGTTGAAGGGCACCTCTGTGCTGTCGGCGAAAAAATCAGAACATTTTGCATCACAGAATGGTGGCATACCTCAACTTTGTACCAAACAGTCAAATGGTCTCCGAATGTCAGATCATAGGTGTGAAATACCACACGAGGGTGCAGGTGCACATAACCTCGTACGTATTCTTGGAATGAGGTGCAGATCACTTGGAAGAACCACATCAACGAGTATTGATTCTGTACTGGCAGGAAAAGCGCGACCTGCACTTCATTCACATGGCCATGTTCTTGAACCTCAAGCTCAAGTAGCGCAAGTGGAAAGAAGCATATGCGTATGTCGCAACCTAATGACACACTCGCATTTTCTGACACCAAAAATATGCATACTAGATCGCCTGTCCATTTCCCCAGAGCTGCGGGGAGCAACATCAACAGTTGCTGCAGTTCAGCTTGAGGTGCAACCTTGGTCATCATCGGAACCGTCACAACTTGGTCTTTTAATGCACAATTCGGTAAAGAATATTTGTGCACGGAAAAGCCATACAAGTGTCAGTGCTATCGCACGTTCAATTGCACTCGAACGACCAAACACGGGTGCGGGCGACGCTTTCTCTAATGTTAAGACTTCAGACAGTGGTGTACTTTGTGCTCAAACACTTTTACCGATTAGTAGCCAATCCAGCGCTTTGTCAAACTCAGGACAAAATGTCACATTTGGAAGAAATACTTGTGCAAAAAGTAGTTGTTTTCTTGCGAAACTCTTGAACGCAAACTTCACTCTTCGGGCAATTGGAAGCATAGCTAATACCACATCGTGCCAAAATCCATCACGTTCATATTTTTCTTTTGGAGCTGAAGGCTTTGTGGACATCGTTGGCGGCACAGGCACCCTTGGAATGCACGCCACAGGTTGGCTCATAGACTCCTGTGCTCGCGCTGTAAACCTGCGCAGCCGGAGCGGGCGCAGTTTGAAGTCAACTGATTATAATTTGCAACAAAATGACATACTGAGTAAAACTGATAATGCTTCAGGGACTGTTGTCTCAATTATCAGACATGATACTACAGTGAGCATGGCATCCGAATCAATTATATCGTCGAGAGCCGGTGTTTTTCAATCTCCGCATAACCCTCCTGGAACACTGTTTCTGAATGCTGGAGGGGTACTTCAAGATGCACTCGCCAAAAACTTGACAGTCGGATGCTTCCGGGTGAGCTTTGCATCAAAAAAATGCCATGCCGCAGCTTCTAAAATTGTAATTATCGCACCTGGCGTAGAAACTTTATGTTCTTCCATTGCTTCTCTGCTTGGTGCTGCAGGCCAGGCAAATTATGCTGCCGCAAATGCTCGGCTGGATTCTACAGCTGGATGCGCACGAATGGTCGGCCGTGATGTTGTTTCTGTGCAATGGGGTGTGTGGTCTGGCAATACAGGCATGGGGATGGGAGCCGCGGCGCGAGTAACGCAACTGGGACTCGGAGTGATACTGCCAGCCGATGGTGTTGTCGCCCTTTCCAACTTTGCATTCAAGGACTTTTCATTATCGAGGTGTAACATTGAACTTCTCTATTATCCGTTTGTCCGAGGACAGTCTGTGATGGCCGTGTCACCTTTAAATTGGAAAGTCATGGTAGAAAAACAACCGCCATCCTTGCTGCGTGGTGTGTTATCAAACATTGCAGCTAATGTTATCAACTTCGGCTCAGATGATTTACTTTTGATAGACCCACCATCCTCAAAGCGAGCATGTATTTCCATGCCAGCGAGAACAACTAGTGAAGTTGTTACAAGGCACAGGTCAATGAAAAATATTGAAGGAATTATTGCATCTGAGTGTGCTTCAATATTCAGCGGCACTTCCATAGATCGAGATGCACCACTAATGGACGCTGGTCTAGACTCATTAGGTGCCATCGAGCTCCGCACAGCGCTTTCGTCAAAGTTTGGTCTCGTCTTACCCGCAACGCTTCTATTTGATTATCCAACAATTTCCACCGTTGCGCTACACATTTCAAAACTTTTGGAAAGAACTTCAGAAACAGCTACTGCCACAACCCCACACACCTATTCTACAGAACACCACCTACAAGTAGATGTGTACCCTATTCGCGATGACACTACGAAAACTCGTGCATGGCTCCCTTCAGAAGATCATAAAAATGAAGTTGCAATTACTTTCATGTCCGGGAGAAGTGCGAGTGTTTGTTCAGCCTCAGATGTTGATTCGATCAGACAAGTGCCTTTGAATCGATGGGATAATAATGTGATAGGCACTTCTACGAACGAGAATTTAAAAGCGTCCGATATACAAGTAAATGGCCGGTATGGCGCATTTCTTGAAACCAGTGATATTGTTGAATTTGATAGAAATGCCGTTGGAATTAGAAGAGTCGCAGAGGCAATCTTTTTAGACCCTCGTCAGCGCATTCTCATTGCCGACGTTAGCGCGTTGTGGGTTGCTTCTAATATGGCGCGAGAAACTGCTGACGCTCGCAGACATGACAGACGAAATGCCGAATATCACTCTCCAAAGAGCTTCTATTCACACCTCTCTGGTGGCGACCTCGCTATGTTTATTGGCATCTCAGGAAAAGACTATGTGAGTTTCCTCGAAGATCATGAAGTGAATGTAGGGGCATTTACGGGGACAGGAAATGAGACAAGTACAGCATGTGGGCGTCTTGCGTTTTTATTTGACGCAACTGGGGCTGCGGTGACAATCGACACCGCATGCTCATCTTCACTTGTGGCTGTGAGTATGGCCTTGCGTCAAACGAATATATATCACAAATCTAAAGAATTTGCTGCTATAACAGCGGGCATCAGCCTGATGATAACGCCACGAATGCATTTGACACTTGGTCTTGCAGGGATGCTTGCGCCAGATGGTCGATGTAAAACTCTTGACGTGGCCGCAGATGGATATGGACGTGCCGAAGCGAGTCGTGCTTTACTTCTTCAAAACCAAAATGATCAAGGCATAAATCAGTCTGAAAACTGCATTCAAACGAGGTCCTTATTGATTACGGGATCTGCAGTGAACCAGGATGGGAGGAGCTCGTCCTTGACTGCACCAAATGGATTGGCTCAGAGTGCTGTTATTCATGCTGCAATGTTCGAAGAAGCGCAAACAAGAGACGGGGAAGATATTTTTACTAACTGTAACACATGTCGTGTTCTTGTTGATATCCTCCAGATGCATGGCACGGGGACACCCCTTGGAGATCCAATCGAAGCAAGTGCTGCATACAATGTGTTTCCCAAGGACATAATTATTCTTTCTGGATCAATGAAATCTTTCGTTGGCCACGCTGAGCCAGCGGCTGGTGCAGTGGGATTGACAGCACTGGCGAAGCATCTTTCGGAGCAAATGATACACGGCAACTGTCATCTTCGAACACTAAATCCACACGTAGCTGGAATTTTTACCCACAACCACGATGAACGTTGCAATCAGCACAACTTGTCCGCTGCGCCCGTAATGGGCACAACACGTTTACAGTCGTCAGTCACTTGTGCCAAACCTCGAGGTGGCACAAGTGCGTTTGCCTTCCAAGGAACGAATGCACACGTACGATTAATTTTCGGTTTTTCGAAACGCTTTAAGAACTTGCCGGTTCAACACGATTCTCATCTGTCTGCCTTTCGAACCTGTCGAATCGCCCTTGCGAGTAGCCATCGTGTATGGCCTGTCGTTGCAAATACACTTGTACAACAGGTCACGGTCTTCGATACAAATGAAAATGTCAACTCTCGATTCATGATCGTGTTTCCTCCGGAAGGCAGAAATATATTTTGGCCTTCAGACGGCTTACTTCTCTCTGCAGTAGCAACGACAACTGTTCTATGTCCATCTTCATCACCAGACACAGACATGGTCATGAGTGGCTTCCTCAGTCGAATAGTGCTCAATCGAAAAAAAATGTTTGGCTCTAACGAAAGGTTCTTGCACGTTGATGTAAACTTATCTGGCCATGTTTGTATTTCAAAACTGCTTGATGCTCAAGTGCATAGCGTCCCTTGCTACTCTAACAGATTCACTACTTGTAGTAGCACGCACGATAAAACAATTGTGCTTGAAAGGAACCCAATACTATCCATGAAGCAACATAACAGCATCAAAGTTGAAAGTTTTGTGAAACGTTTTATTCCTGACGTGAATAAATGTTTTTTGTCTGTGCCGCTTTCCGCCACCCTAGACCTCTGTAATAATGCTGAAACCGAACTCCGTGACGTCGTGGCCGTCGAAGCATACAAGATATGGAAAGAAAATGTTCGAGTTTCTAGAAATTTATCTACTTGTACCGGGTATTCTTTTAACAGTGGCAAGAGTTATCACGCTGCCATCCTTAATAACAATGACCAAACAGTTGCATCACTTTTTCATGCAAAGCCAGATATTTCACGACTGATGAACCCAGAGTTCTCTGCGAAGGGTGCGCCACCTCTCAGAACAAATAATTTGATGTACACTAACGCATGGCTTGCAACTCCTGAATCACCGGGTGAATATTTCCCCTTACTTTCCCAGGACAAGCACCAAACAAGTCGTATAACACTGAATATTCGTTCAAATATTCGTCCACTTGAAGTTGCTGCATCAGCACTCGCTGTGACACAATGTACATATTTTGCTTGCGTCGGTACATGTAAAACATCTTTAGCATCGCAAAACCTCACGCAAACTTCGAGCGGCGGTTTTCTTGCTGGATTGCTTCGGGTTAGAGCTGCGGAATTTGGCAACACGTCTGTGATGCATGCTTCTGGATTGCAAAAGTCATCAAAAAGAATGCATGTCGATCTCGAGGCAGTTGTAGGTGAATCTATGAATATAGAAACGGCGTGCTCACACGGAACATGGCGCAACCAGCAGGTATTTTATCTTCGATCTGGTAACAACTTACAAGAAGATGAGGAAAACTCAGAGCAAGAATCGATGTTCCCGCAATCGATATTTGTCGTGCCAAGAGGATCTTTTGGCAGGGATGTCTCTCACAACTACACATATTCTTCTTGTGCAGTCACTATCGTTGGCGGCCTGGGTGCACTTGGTGCATGCGTGTCCAGTTGGTTCGCTGGAACTCGTTTCGAAAAAATAAACAATCGTGCTTCACGCGATATCGCTTTGCTTGGCAGGAGTGGGCGATCCAAGGGATGGCCTCCAGCAGTTCACTTTTCTTGCAGTGGATCAATTTCCATTCAACGATTTGATGTTGCAAGTCGGTTTCCTGTCTTATTTGACATCTCCACCTTCACAGGGAGTCATTCCTCTGGATTTGCCCTCCAACAAAGTGATCCTGTTGACAGGATATTCATACACGCCAGCGGAGTCCTAAATGATCGGATTTTTCCGAGGCAAAATCTTGCCACATTTCGTGAAGTGTGTTCCGCTAAGCTCTCCTTTCCAGACATTTCAACGCTTAGGAATCATGCCGGCCCGCGACAAGTTGAATGTGTGTTTTCCTCAATAGCTGCAATTTTAGCAAATCAAGGGCAGATGGCTTATGTAGCTGCAAATAACGAGCTTGATACTCGAACACTAATCGCTAATCAAGCTGGAACGCCTGCGATAAGCGTTCGCTGGGGGGCATGGGGGGAAGTTGGAATGGCAGCCGAAGCATATGACACTAAAAAGCAGGTAAAATGCGATGTTGTCTGCAGAAATTTGCTTAAGTTTGGGGTGAAAACGATGTCCCCTGAGCAGGGCATAGCTGCACTTGACGTCGTACTCCGACAACGACATGCTATTGTTATGGTAGCTTCCATGGATTGGGCTCAAGTATACAGAATGAGGCCTGATTTGAGGGCTATGCTCACCGAGGTCCGAGATGAGACTGCTCGCGAAGACACTTCTTTTTTTTCAACTTCCACAGAAAACAACTTGAACAACAAGACAAAAGAGAGCAACAAAGTCATTACAGTCTCAGCATGCGACAACATCGAACACTATGTCCTGAAAGCAGCAACGGAAGTAATAGGTTACGAGCCTGTCCGCGATCTACCCTTGATGGCTGCTGGTCTTGACTCTCTCGGCATCACTGAACTTTGCTCTGCTATCGCAACATATACAGGGAAAGAGATTCCCACTGCTACTTTCTTTAACCATCCCTCTGTTGCCGCCCTTAGCATTTTCTTGGCTTCCACCGACCAGGACGAGAATGAGTCAATGTCAATCAAGGAAACCTCGTCCAGGGATACATCACGAAAAGGACGATGTGATTCAACAGAGCCACTGTCTTCTTGGTCAATTCAATATAATCGCGATGACTTAAAACAACCTATGGCGACTGGAATATTTTCGAGCCATGGTCGCACAGTCACCGGCATCGAGCCAACATATATCAATGAAAATCATACCACAAGACTGATCTCATCGTCTCGTGAGCCATCAATACCACCAATAACGCGTTGGGATGTTGAATGGATTGATGCTGCCTCAGGAATTTTGTCAACAGTTTCCACACGTTTTGGCGCATTTTTGGGTGATATCGATCGTTTCGACGCCAAGGTGTTCGGAATGCGCTCCGGTGAAGCACGACGGGTTGATCCCCAACAAAGATTACTTCTTGAATCGACACTGATGTCGAAAATGCTTGCAGAGGCAGGAAACGGTACAAGACTAAAAGAATCCAATGTTGCCGTCGCTGTCGGTGTCCAACATATCGAGTACGCACTTTTAGACTGCAACGAAAATCAGAGCGTGGTGAACAATGTAAAAGATGACCCTTATGTTGCAACAGGGTCTGCCTTGAGTGTCGCGGCTGGCAGGGTTGCATATGTATTCAATTTTGGATTAGCCGCACTTTCAATAGATACTGCATGTTCTGCATCACTTATGGCGGTGCATCTTGCTGTTTCAGGCGCTCTTCATCTTCATTCCAGCGATCAGATAAGCTCTGATGCTTGGAGTACTTGTGCTGGTGTAAATCTGACGATCGGACATGCACACTTTGCTACAATCAAAGCGGCAGGAATGCTGTCATCAGATGGTCGATGTAAAGTTCTGGAGAGATCTGCGGATGGATATGGGCGAGCTGAGGCTGTCGCCACCTTCATGCTTAAACATCATTTACGATTAGACACCCAAAGGTCAGACAATATAGGTTGCAGCGCACTCTTTAATGTTGATGCATCAGCAGCGAATCAAGATGGTCGGAGTTCGTCCCTAACTGCACCAAACGGTCTGGCTCAACAAATGGTGATCACAATTGCACACACCAAGGCACATACAGCATTGATCGCGCATCCAGATGTCTCTATGGGCGGTGTGTCTATGCATGGCACCGGCACGACACTCGGGGATCCAATAGAGTTGAATTCCTTAATTTCTGCACTTAGTCGGCAACAAAAACTTCTTGATATGTGCATTTCGCCACTTGTTCTTGCGGCATCAAAATCTCACGCCGGTCACTCTGAAGCAGCAGCCGGCGCTGTGGCATTGCTTCGAGTTGATGAAGAATTTGCTTCTCGACGTATTGCAATGCTGAATTACCTTCGAATCCTTAGTCCATACCTTGTCACTGAATTACGAGGACGCCAAACAAAATGTGAAATTTTCATCCCTCGCAACACCTCCGGCTGTGGATGTCAGCATGCTTCTGGTTTCGCGCGTGTTGGAATAAATGGGTTTGCGTTCTCAGGATCAAACGTTCATATAGCCACATCTTCAACCTCTGCTAATGAGGCGATGTTGCATCAAGTCCACGACGCTAGAATGGCATACAAAGTGAATTTCGAGAAGGAACAGCACTGGTCCCTGAAGGGCCCAAGAGGTGGTGTGCTTGCGGTTGCAAGAATGAGACACTGTACTTGTCCTCAAACGCATGATGAAACCTATGAAGCTTACTTTGCCTCGCCACCCGGGTGGATCCCTTCCAATGGGTCAATTGAACAGCCTGTATCATTTCCTCTCGTTTGGCTTGGTGCCTGTGCTCAAATCGCACACTTAGCAGTTCCCCTCAATAATACTAATGTGTTTCTTGCTGGTTCTGTCGTTCCTGCAGAAAGAATAATTGAAATGAAAAATACAAATACTTTTCACATAAACGTGAACATATTGTCAGGGTTGATAGAAGCGGGGACACAAAGTGGACAAATTATCGCGAGAAGTTCCGTACATTTCGCTCATTTGATGACATGCGCGTGTCTAGCGTGTCTAGTAGCGACGCAGCGCAAATATCAGGGAATTATACAAAAAATCAATACTACGTCTTTCAGAGATGTCTTTGTTGCTGAGCTTGCCATTCCCAAAAATCCATACAACGACTGTGGTACATGGACTGCAGCTGCAGTTCATGCTGCGAATGACATTATAACAGCTCAGCAAAGAAAGGTTGAATTGAATAGATGCCTTACTCTGGACACATACACCCTATTTCAGCGTGACTTACCAGCATCACCATCAACTGGGCTGAAAAATAATACTGATTGTGTGCAGATTCATGGGGCGGTGTATCAACGGTCAAACGTGGTTCAAAAGTATCTGTGCACAGCAACAGTTGCATGTGAGCCATGTGGTTATGCGGACGTGACAGTTTTACCACATCACAGGAGTATTGCTAATACCACGTGTGATACTCACAGCATTAGCGATCTTAATGACATGGAAGCAACAACAACTCTCACAATCGACTCACGGGCAAAAAACAACCCTAAACCCACGTTGCAAAACAATATACTTGAGAGAATCCTTGACGCTGTTGAAGAAGTTGCTGGCGTGCCTGTACACTCTAATGAATATTTGACAAACGTGGGCATAGATAGTATTGCAGCGGTCGAGCTTGCTACTATGCTGCAGTCATCAATGGGGATTACTCTCGATATACCAGAAATAGCCAGTGCACCCACAGCGACGGTAATCTTTGAGCGGATCGTTACCACTATGGAACTTTCAAAGATTGGTGGAGAAAGACAACCAGCGGCTGCTGGGTTCATCGAGCCACCAGTGACAGAATCGGCTGTCTGCAGCGAAATCCAAAGTCAACCAGTCTTCCCTGATCTATCACCGACCGACATGCTGATCAAATCCCTGAAGCCTGAAAGTAATGCCCATCCTTCACTATTTCTTGGTGCACCAGCATTTGGTGATGGACAAATCGCATATATGAGACTTGTAAGTGAATTACAGCTCGGTCGCCACCCTGTGCATACCCTTGAGCGTGACGTTGCCGCACGCCCTTGGCCTGAGGTGGCAACGGCGCATGCGCGTATGATTAATTCTTCACAGCCTGAGGGTTGTATCGCCGTCGGTGGCCACTCACTCGGTGGTGTTCTTGCCGTGGAGTCAGCGATGACGCTGGAGTTCGAGTTTGATCGAGAAGCGATATGTATCCTTTTTGACGCACCACACCCGGTGCAGTTCAAATCAGAATGGAACGATATACGTACTCCTGGCAGTGCTCCTGCAACAAGTAGAGCTCCAGGAATTCAACAAAATGATATACGAAGACCACAACAGTTGCAAGATTCAACAGGTCTCGCGTATATGGAAGTTGCGCTAGCATCGTTTCACTACGACACAGGGGTCGCTGGATGGTCATCCATGTCACGTGATGAAAAATATTCTTTATTTGAGGCAGTCACATTCCAAGCACTTGGGCGCCGCATAGATGCTAAGCTAATGGACGAAGAGATCAGCGCAGGGCCATACGCTAATCAATGGAACAGTGGAATCATCCACAGCAGAAACTCAGGACAGATGGACATGTCCTCGTGGCAACTTGTTTGTGGTCATCCAGAATCAAGTGCACTTTGCCGGTTGAGAAGCAAAGTTTTTACTTATAAAGCTGGCGAAGAGAACGATGCACTGTTCGCCACTGACGTGGTGATGAACAATCAACCTGATGAAAAGAGGAACGTTGACCCTCTCGTATGTGAACCTAATCTATTCGGTGATTCTCCATCAGTTTGTCTTCAGTCTATCGGTGGATATGCATGGGTACTTGCGTGCGATAATGTTGAAGTCGTGCATTGTCAAGGTAATCACATGAACATCCTGACAACGATGACAGATGGAGGTGATCTCGAGGACACCATAATACCACATCTGTCAGCAGAGCTTGATAGCGTATGGTATGATGTTCATGTTCATGACATCTCTTGTACAAGTAAGCAAGACGTTTTGAAGCCTTTTGTTAGTCTAGAGAGAAACAAACACAGCTTTTCCTCCCTCACAGCCTCTTGCATTCACTCAGTGCTCAAATCAGTTACTGCAGAAGAGGATAAGGCCGATGAACATTTTCTAGAGTATGCTTGGGCTGTTGATGAATGGCATCTCCCAAAACATAGCCTTCCCCTTTGGAAACAAGTTGGTGTACGCATCGTGTCAACTTTTAAATCAAGAGACGATCGTTGTGATAATGGTCACTGTCGTGTGGAGCCCGAAGTCAAGATTCCGAACCTAGATGCATGTGTTGGAAGGGTGATATTAGGACTGAACGAGAAATCCTGGTCTCTTACGCGTGGGCAAGCAAGTGATTGCGCCTCTTGTGAGCGGCCCAACGTTGTCCACCATTCACCGCCAGTGGTAATTGTTTTTATACAGGACCTTATGGAAGGAATAGAACGTTGGTCCCCCGCAGCACTCAAGGCGACTGTGCCAGTTATCGGAATTCACCTCCCGTCGAGATTGCTAGCTGGACACTCTTCTTGTTCGGAAAATGCGAGCACAGATTACAAGGATGACCAAACTGGCAGGCAAATACATATCCGTGAAGAGCACGCTGCAGCTGTCGTCCTCGCCTCTGTGCGCGCTACATTATTAACAGAGTTCCAACAGAAGAATATATCAGGCATCACATTTGCTGCGCTGTACGATACGCCTGCTGCGCGCGTAGCATTTAATGCGGCTGTGCAGTGTCGTATGCGAGGCGATATTGATGCCGCTGCATTTACTTTTGGGAGCACGGAAAAAGCAGATATTGACGAGCGGTGGTTTGATTTTTTCAGAGTTTCTGATGACACTCATAAGTACGGTGCTTTGTATCAGATGTCTGCTGCTAAATATGCAGAGCAACACACAGCTAAATATAATCTCTTCATTCAGCAACGACATGATGTGAATACTAAGTGTATGACAGTTGCAGAACGGCCCGGAGAGATTACACCTCTCGAGTGGGATGCTGCTTTTTCAGCTGAAGTATCGTCTTTCGACTCGTTGCTGAAAAAAGTCAAAGACAGTTTTCACTTCAATATGAGTTAGTTGCCTGATATATAGCTTATTATTAGAAGCAGTAAGGTACTATGTATCGTAGTACCAGCCATTGGGAGTGTCGCGTCCTTCTTCTGCTAAATCGTAATCGTTGCAGTTCTTGACGGCGACGAAATAAAACCCATACTGATGCAAATACCTACCTTTTCCAACACTTCCGTTGGCATAGCGTCGTTTCTTGGAAGTTAAACGCCAAAATTGCAAAACCTTATGGGCTGGCACGACGGCAGAATTGGCTTGAGCATGCTCAGGGTCGGGGTTCGTACCTTGTGTCGGGGCCGCGTCCGCGTTGCTGCCCAGCATGGCGACATCCGTGTCTGCATCCGAGATAGATGTGGTGGCGGGATCACTCTTGTCTTGTTGAGCATCAAGGGGAACATCAAGAGGATCGACATCAACATCATCGTCGTCGTCGTCGTCATCGATATCATCATCATCATAAGAAGCAGCTTCGGCAAAAGCAGCAGTACCAGCATCAGGAGCATCAGGAGCATCAGGAGCATCATCAGTAGCAGCGGGAGCAGCGGGAATATCAACAGCGACATCAGCGGGATCAGCGACAGGGTCATGGTGAGCAAGATACTTAGTAAACCATTTCTTCCAGGTCGATGTCACACCTCTCCAATTAATGGGTCCAGTGCGAACCTTGGGGAGAATGCCAAGATCCACACCGACTTTAACAGCATCCACGTGAAGCTCTCCGAAGTTCTCCTTGTAGCTGTCGAAGTCCAGTTTCTGAAGCGCGCCCTGGATAAAACGTGTAACATGCACTTTGTTGCTTGCATACCATCCGGGGTTCTCAGGTGTGATGCTGCTCTGCACCGCCGCCGCGTGTTCGTTCTTGAAAGTTTCAACAGAAAACGCACTGTCCTTTGTATCTTCGAGAGCCTGCTTGAACGCCGCATCTTCCTTCTCATCGTCATTTGACCTCTGGGCCCGAATCCTGGCCGACTGGTTCGCGGCGGTCGCGTTCCTCCTAGTTTGAGTATCCAAAACGTCTCGGAGACTTCTTTGAAACCTTCATGTCCACATACGATGTTTTCTTTGGGGTGAGGTGGGTAGGACTTTTTGCGTTCCTTATGAAAGGCAACAGCCATCATTCTCATTTTCCAGGTGACCATCCTAACACCGTCATCCGGCTGCTCCCCAATAGGCAGGAACGTGCCCGCTTTCTCGCCACACATAAAGATTTTGAGATAGGAAAGGCAGACAGTTAGTGAAAAAAGTCGTCCATCTGTCCCACAGACCTTGCTCTTCAGCTGTTGGTTTTCGTCCAGTCGCAGCGGTCGGAGGTGAAATTGATATCAGGTGCATCATTCTTCTTCTTCAAGAAGCAGTCCAGATATACGATTTGTACCCCATCCTCTTCAGTTGGTTGAAGTGAAGTCGCATATTGCTTGATGGCGTCATCAAGTCATAATGCGATTCAAGTTTTTCGCTAAATGTGACAAGTAGATACTGTAATATAACAACGCTCGCGACGTGTAAAAACGATCACCCGAGTGTGTGATTTGCTGGGAAACCCTCGCGTGACTTCAATACGAGAACGAAATCCCTAAAATCGCCGCACAATTATAAAGCCATTTTAGGGATTTCCTTCTCCTAAGCTAGTGCCTAAACCAAATTGCAGGCAAAACTCCGATTTACTCCGATCGACTCCGATATGCTCCGATGACTTTCCCGCGCGCGCGGCGACACGCACATGCCACGAAAGCGCGCGCACTTCCTCGCGCGCTTTCGTGGGCGCGTGATCTAACGCCGCGCGCTCGCGGCGACCACACGCATGCCCTCGCGGCTCGTCCCGGCTCGTCGACCGCGCCCCATCATCACGAAATCGGTGAATGTCGCCGAAATCACCAACCGAGGAATCAGTGGGGACACGAGCGGGTCGGGTCCTCTCGCTCTGGCGCGCTCGTGGGCTCGCACCGGGTGTTTCTCGTCTAATACGCATTACCCGACGTAGCTCGCGCGAAAACGGGTTGAGTTTGCGCCCGAAGGTGCCGCGGACGCGGCAGTGAGCGCTGGAAACGGTTTTGCTTGTTGTGTTTGTCTCAGAGACACGCTCGGGCGGGCGCGTTCGGAAGAACGTGGATGCTGCGTCGCGCCACCAAACGCGACAAACTTCGGTGATGAGGTAGAACGAGTCGTGCTCGACCCACTTTCGCCCGTCGCGCCCGCCCCCGGCGTCGGCGCCGCGCGCTCGACGCCTTCTCGCGCGGCGGCCGGTCAGTTCTGAGTTTTCGGGTGTCATCGGAGCTTTTCGGAGCACGAAAATCGTATGGAGACCAGTCTGAAATCGGAGCAAATCGGAGTAAATCGGAGTTCGGAGTTCAATTTGGTTTAGGCACTAGTAGCTACTAGCTAGTGGTTGAAACTAGCTAGCTAGACTATAGCTATCCTATATGTAATAACGTTGAAACTTGACGAGAACTAACCCACTCATTTATTTGCTTGGAGCTTTTTTACCCTTTATAAAAACGCACTACGCATCTACGCATACTCGTTGAGAACGCGTTAGTCGTTCCGAAGGAGCTTCACAGGGGTCATGCCATCACGGGTTCGGAGGCGTGATGTTAATGATACCACGATGGGTGTTGTAGAAGCTGCTTTAGCTGACGAACGAGCGGCAAAAATGAAGCGAAATGAAGTGCACGACCCTGGTCGAGAAGTTGGGCTCGACCAACCCTCTGGGAGGGGTGGTGAACAGGATGATCCCACGAAACTGGATGTTGGTCCGATTGACCAATCTATCACGCAGGAAATGATCGCGAAGGCGGTGAAACATCGTTCTCTCCTGCGATCGGAGAACGCAGCTAGAAGTAGGTTCCGGACTCACTCGCGAGAAACTTTCGCGCTTTTTTCATATCTTGCTAATCTAACTAAACCCCCGTCCCGAAACACTGAACAGTGCGTGGTGTGGAGAGCTTCGAGGCTGGACACGCCCCGGACGAAAACGACGAGGAAACTGAGTTTGAACCTTTCAACCTCGAGCGAGAGAGACGTGAAGGATACTTCGATGATGACGGCAACTACGTCAGAAACGAAAGCGACGCTGAAGACGAGAAAGACGCGTGGCTCGATGACGTCCACGCGGACGCGCGGCTTTCCACAGCTGGCGACAAGCTTGCTGTGCGTAAAGATTCGGATAATGAAGGAGAGGAAACGACGGATGCAGACGTCGCGAACATCAAGCGAGAGTTGTGCGCGTACCTCGAGCCGGGAGAAACCGTGTTGGATGCGTTGAAGCGTTTAGGAGGCGCGAGCGCCGGGCGCGGGAACGGAGCGACCAAGTCGTCAACCTCGACGAGGAAAACCGAGTCTTCCATGGATGCCCAAAGCAAGATCGCGTTCGAGAAGGTCACGGAGTTGAGCAGCGCGTTAATGAGCAGCGGAGAGTACGACGTGTACGACTCGCGGAAGGAGACGTTTGAGCCGTCCGTCCCCGAGGGGTACGCGTTCGACGAGACGACGAAACTGTACAAGTGCGAGTCCAGCGGTTTGTCGTATTGCCCCAAAACTGGAGGTTTCACAGACGGCGAGGGGAGGTGGTGGTGGTTTGACGAATCCACGCAACAATTCGTGGCGTGGACGTGAGTGCGGGCTTCAGAGACACGTCGCGAACGTCGAGAGACGAGATGTTTATGGAATGAAAGCGCCTCCTTTCACGAAGAAATCACGACGCGACGCTCTCGCGCCCGACGTCGAAGGCGCGCATCACTCGTCTCAACGCGCTCGCGACAGACGCGACCACCGCGATCTCCTCAGCCGTCGCGTCGTCCCCTTTTTCGAAAACCTGCGCGTTCATGATGTACAGCACGTTGTTTCTCACTGCGACGGCGTTGAACACGCGTTTGTTCCCGCGCGTCGTCACGAGGCGATACTCGTACTCGTAGAAAGTCGTCCCGCTCGCCGGGCCGACGCGCTCGCCCTCGGAAACCAGCGTCACGCCTCCGGGAACCGTGCTCTCCTTCGCCGCCTCCGCTTGCGTTAACTTCTCTCCTATGTCTCGAACCGACCCGAATTCAGCCAAGGAGGCTATTTTCACCGGGCTCACGGTCACACCGATCTGCGAGTACTTCTGCGTCGGGTCCCGGAGCAGCAGGGTGGCGCCGGCTTTGTTCACCTCTTGCCAGCCAACCGGGTACTCCAATCGGAAAAGGTTCTTCGGGTCCGCGAACACAGCGAAGTCAGGTTGGGACGACTCCACCGCGAAAGCCGCGGGCGCCGACACGGCACTCCCCGCGGAAAGCCACGCCGAGGTCAGCGCAATCGCATCGCGTCTGCTGAACGCGCGCGCTCCTCGTCCCGAGTCAGTCGGGCTCGCGACGACGTCGTCGTCTGGCTTGCCCGCGATCGGAACTCTCCGGTGCGTGTGACGTCGACAGGTCGGAGCCGTGTTCCTGAGCGCGACCGTCGGATGGCGAAGCACCGAGATAGCGATTGCGTGCGCCATATCAGGCACAGCGCGAGCTCAGAGATGACGCGAGAGTCCCCGCCGTCGTGTGGTCGTGATGTGCCACCGCCGTAGATAAAAAGTTCTTGACACTGACACCCGAAAACTTCTCTCGAGTGACGGTCAGACTGGACACTGGGCGCGCGAGCCGAGCGCCGTCGGAAAGCCCCAAGAAGAACGATGACAGAATGAGACGTAACCGCTTTCTGGATGCGTACACAAAAAATTAAATACACCCCGCCGACGCGCCGACGCATCACGCACTCCCCCGCTCACTCCACGATCAGAAGGTTGTTGGCGTCAAGACCGTCCCCGGTGGTGGGCCACTCCTGCGCGGTTTGCCATATTCCGTCGACGACGAATTTGATCTCGTACGTCCCCGCCACCAAGTTCATGTCCGCGACGAACACATTGGACCCGCCCTCTATGTGTTCTGGGGACATCGCCACGCCTTTCGTCCAGTGGTCGAACGACCCCATAATCCTGATGTCCGACGCCATGCCCACCCAGCGGATCGGGACGGTCTTGATGCATGCCGCGTCGATCTTCTCGACGTCCTTCTTCAAAGCCTTGGACATGAGATCCAACCGTCGCGTCACCGTCTCCAGCCTCGCGACGGCGTTGACGCTCTTCGTGTCGGTCACGCTCGGCTCCCCGAGACCGACCGCCTGCTCCTTCTCCACCGCCTCGGCGGCGTCTTGCACGATGGACTTCAGGGAGTCAATCTCCAGCATCGCCGCGACCAAGCGCTCGTTCGCGTGCTTGATGTCCTTGTCTCTCTGTTGCAGCGTGAACTCCAGAAACTTGGCAAACTTATTCGACGCCGCCAG
>JACLAB010014090.1_pt1 | contig 28312 bp, 20 predicted proteins | sample 8027921 | NCBI WGS metagenome assembly JACLAB01 (sample SAMN15725117, study PRJNA655200) | protist metagenome | isolation source: fluorescence activated cell sorting (FACS) single amplified genomes of... | place: USA: West Boothbay Harbor, Gulf of Maine | collected 2000-07-19 | reverse complement strand
TACTCTCCGTACGAGATCACCCTTCCAGACTGGGAGTGGGAGTTTTTGGGGCGAGTGTTATACGCTTTGCGTAAACGTAATAAAAACATATCTCATTTGAAAAGAGTAGCCGGGGAAAAGCAAAAGCAATCCGATGGGGGAAGGCGGAGTGAAACTCCCACCTCGCTCGACGCGAGGTCGCCGGATGACGCGCATGCTCGAAGACGAAGACTCCGCGGACGAAGAGTTCTGGAACCAAGACGCGTTCAAAGAGGAACACGAAGACAGCGAGTACGAAAGCGAGGAAGAAGTCGCGGACGTTTTTGATAAAGATTTCGACGAGGAGGAAACGAGCGAAGACGAGGAGGAAGTGGAAGTGCGAACGGAACGACGGAGGAAGACGATGAAAGCGCCGGAAAGAAACGAGGCGACGAAGAAGAAGAAACAAGGTGCGAGTGATACTGCTGCTACCGCTGCTGCTGGTGGTGGTAGTGGTGCGTATCAAGAACAAGAACAACAACGACAAGAACAACAGACGGCGACGACGGAGCCGGCGGTGGTCATACCGCAGGAACTTCGAGTCTCGTCGCGCGCGTCCGCGAAGGAGATTCGCGAAAGGTCCGAGGCGTTGCAAAGAGAGAGAAAGTCGAGACCGCAAATCGTGCGACCGAAGGTGGAGTACGTCGTTCCGACCATGGAGGAGATGATCAAAGAGGCGAAGATTACGGAGAAGAAGAATTTAATCGAGTTGGAGCACTTGTTGCACTTGGAGGAAGAGCAGAAGAAGAAGAATCAGATGATGGATAGGAAAAAGCGGTACGACGGACCGGCGATTCGGCAGAGAAGTTTGAAAGGCGATAAACCCGGGAAGATTGTGTACGAGTTAATCCGAGGCGCGGTGAGTGAGAGAGACGCGCCGGAGTTTTATTTGAGAAGCGAAGATCAAGCGCCGTCGACTTCGGCGAAAGAGGAGAAAATTTGCGCGATTACCGGGTTACCGGCAAAGTATCGCGATCCGAAATCAGGGTTGTATTACGCCACGATTGATGCGTTTAAGCAGTTGCGGTTGCAACAGGAGAAGAAAGAGGCGGAAGAGAAGGAGAACGCGACGATAGATGTAGAGGTAAAAGTAGAAGACGGACAAGAACAAGAACGGGAACAACCACCAACGCGCAGGTCGATTTGGGATCCACCCATTCCAGGGGCGTTGACGCATCGCGAAATCGCGCAAATAGCCAAGAAGAAAGCCGAAAAGGAAGAGCAAGCCGCGATGCAAGCGTTTTTGAAGCAGCAAGAGGAGGCTAAAGCCGCCGCGGCGGCGTTGCGCAGAGAAAAACAAGGCAAACCGGCGAAGGTCGCGCCGCAGGCGAAGCGCACAAAGGCGCAAATCAAGAAAGCGAAGGAGGCGATGAAACGAGAAGAGGAAGAGAACAAAGATTTGCGAGGTCCTGGTCGATGGTTGTCTTTGAAGACTATATTGGCGAGGCCAGAGTTGGACGTCCCAGCAACTGGTCCTCGATACCCTCGACCAGTGCTCGAAGGCTTCTCGAAACCGGGCATCCCGCAGTACGTCGTCCCGACGCCGAAATCGATCGACGAACGACCACTCGACGAAAAAGACATTAAAATCGAACAACCAAACTTCGACAACGGCAATCGTGGTGCTACCATTGCAGTTGTTGGTGGTGAAGATACCGTGGAGATTGAAGGTATTCATTCCCGGGATATGGATCACATCGACGCCTGCGATATCATGGCCATCGAAGACAACGAAGAGGAAGACGACGCGATGACAAACTCGGATGATTTCACCGTCGAAGATGCCTCGGACGACGAAGAAGACGACGAAGGTACGATCGAAGAAGACGAACGCGCGGCTTTAGAGGAGGACGACGAGCGTTTGAATATAACTGCCGAGGAGGAAAAGAACGCGCTCGAGGACGAGGCGAACATCCCAATCGAAGAACTCATGCGCCGATACCAATCGAACAATCGACAGTTTGGGCAAAAAGAACCGTCTCCATCGCCGGAAAACTCCTCTGACTTTGATCGAGACGAAGACGAAGATGATTCTGAAGATAACGAATCGACGTTAGAGGAGGACGAAAAAGCGCTTCAAGAAGACGAAGACATGTTAGATGCGGACGAGGAAAAGAAACGTTTGGAAGACGAAGCGAACATGCCCATCGAAGAGTTGATGGCGAGGTACCAGCAACAGCAAAATAAAGGCTAGCGACGACGTCAAAAAGCGAATGTGATAGCACAGATGTATAGCGAATGTAGAATAATAGAAAATTGGTAGTTTTTTGTCATTTGACCGCCTCTCAAACAAAAAAAGGACGACCAAACGACACTTTTCCTTCATTCTTTACCTCTCATTCAACATCATGCAGCGCGGGAGAAGAAGCCCCGCAACAATATTGCGCCAACTCCTCCTCGTCTCTCGAACGCCCCTCTTCAGTGACAACAAAAACTGCGCGCCGAAAAAACTATACGCGGCAAACCCTCTGCCGTTGTTCGAGGACGAAAACGACGGGAAGACTAAAACCGAATGGAAAAAGCGCAGACAAACGACGGCGGATGAGTTAAAACCACCAACGACGAATACGAATACGAATCAACCGTTTTCCATGCTCACGGACACGTTTAACCGCCACCACGACTATTTGCGGATATCTCTGACGGAAAGGTGCAACTTGCGATGTCTGTATTGCATGCCAGAGGATGGGATCGATTTAGCGCCGAAAGATGATTTATTAACGACCGAGGAGATTGAACGTTTGGTGAAGTTATTCGCGAAAGAAGGCGGGGTGAGGAAAGTTCGTCTGACGGGTGGAGAACCGACGGTGAGGAAAGATTTAACAGACATAGTGGAACGAATATCGAGGATAGATGGGATAGAACACGTGGCGATGACGACGAATGGCGTCGCGTTGAAGAGTAAACTTGACGCGTTGAAACGGAACGGTTTGAAGTCGATCAACGTGAGTTTAGATTCGTTGGTAAAGGCAAAATTTGAGTTCATGACGAGGCGAGACGGGTTAGAGAAAGTGTTGAAATCAATCGACGAGGCTATTCGGATCGGGATAGAGACGGTTAAAGTAAACGTCGTCGTCGTGAGAGGGCAGAACGACGACGAGTTGTTAGATTTTGTGCAATTCGCGAAAGAGAAACCAGTCAACGTGAGGTTTATTGAGTACATGCCGTTCAACGGGAACAAATGGGAGACGCGAAAAATGGTATCCTACGCGGAAATGTTTGATACCATTCAAAAAAAGTACCCATCGATCGCGCGAATCCCGGATGAAACCAAATCTGAGGTTGGGAAGAACTTCCAAATCGATGATTTTCAAGGCACGGTGTCCTTCGTGACGAGCATGACGAACCATTTTTGCGGCGGGTGTAATCGATTGCGTATATTAGCGGATGGAAATTTGAAAGTGTGTTTGTTTGGTAACGCCGAAGTATCTTTGCGAGACGCCATGCGCGTAGATAACGCGTCCGACGATGATTTGAAGGCCATCGTGGAAGGCGCGGTGAAGAGAAAGAAAGCGAAACATGCCGGCATGGAGAATTTAGCTTTCATGGAAAACCGGTCGATGATACGCATTGGAGGATAATAATACTGATGATAACATTAGAAGAGAGTATTTGTATAGTAGCGCAGTAGCAACCGTTAATGATTTATTTTAGCAGCAGCATCAAAACGGCGAGCTCGCACACATGACAAACTTTGCGTGTTTCTCCTTCCCCGCTCTCGAGTAACATTCAGCCAGTTGAATGACCGTATCTACAATCGCCTTCTCCCCGTTCGCCATCGCGTTCAAGCAATCTTCCGCGTCTTCCTCAGCTTTCACTTTTTCTTTACTCTCGTCCACGAATTGATCTCTACCCGGTCCTTTCCTCGTGTCTAAAATCTTTCTAATCTCAGCCACCGAGCTCGTCTCGCCCCAACCGGCTCTTTCAATCATCCGATCGAGCGATTCTCGGGTTTCAAACGTCGACCAAGGACACTGCACGCCCGATCGCGCGAAATCTCTCGCCTCTTCCATTCGATTCAACGACGCGTACACGTCTGAAATAAACGCGTACACTTCGCCCCAATTTTGAAACTGATTCTTAAACACGTCGCACGCGACCAACGCGGACTCTTCGTCTTTCCTCTCCAAATGCCGCTCGACTAAACCTCTCAAAGAGCTCGGAAACCTCCCAACTTTCATCGTCAAATATTGGTCCAAGGTCAACTTTCCCTTCTTTTCTGAATAGTCGTTTAACTCGTACGCGTTCTTCCCGACTTCCCCGCTGGCGTCAAACAGCGCTCTCTCCGCGCCGTCCGTCGCCGCTTCCTCGACAACAATCTCGCGGTGGATAAACTCCTTTGGATTTCTCGCTAAAAGCGTCAAAAACTTCCCGCACGAGGACACGCGAACGATGGATAACGAATCCACGTCGTCGTGTGGAATGTAAATCCCAATCGTCGTCGATGTCGCCAACTCTTTCGCGACCGGAACCACCAGCGGGTGCACGTTTCTCCTCTGGTTCGGTTCCACGATTTCCAAACCTTCTTTCGCTTGTAACACTCGCAGCAAAGATTGGATGTTCGTTTCCGTGTTTTTCGTTCGCGCGATGGAGGCGGCGTTCTCGATGTATTCCGAATGCGTCGTGGACGACGACGCGGATGCGCGAATTTGGTTTCTTCTTCTTCTCCTACTTAAACTACTTCTTCTCTCGTCGAGGACGATGTCCTCGTCTCCATATCTTCTTTTCTGCCGACGCATCATCGGCTCGCTTTTAAGACAATAATAATAACGACGACGATGATTTCTTCCTTTTGCAACGACACCAATTTCGAAAGAGGACGTAAACGACGACGCCAGATGATTTGACGTCATCGTTCTCTCTCTGTCTCGCGCGCAAAGTCTCTCTCTCTCTCTCTCTCTGTCTCTCTCTCTCTTATTTGAGGACTTTTGTGGTAAAATTCCTCTCCGGATGAGAGAAAGATGAACCCTAAACCCTAGAGAGATCTCGCTCTTTTTCTTCGACAGAAAAGAAAAACCTCCAGAGGTTTTCGGGTGTTCTTCCTTTCTCTGGGAGTAGAGTAGTATTCTGCACAGAAGGAACTCTCTCTCTCTCTCTCTCTCTCTCTCTCTCTCACACACACACACACACACAATACTCGCGCAACGAGAGTCTTTTGTTGTCGCAGTTTTTTTTCAGTCTCATCGTTTGCAACGGCGGCAGAGCGTTAAAAGAAGCGTCCTAAATCTCACTCTCATCGAGAGAGTTTCCAATCGTCGCTTTTTTATTTACACGTCAGCATTCCAAAAAGAACGCTCGATCGAGATGAACGGGTACGCGAGATGCACGGTCCCGCCGATCTTAGTCAACGCGCGACCGAAAAATAACAACAACAACAACAACAACAATGTTATTGGTAACAGCAGCACTTCTCCGACGGCAGCGCCGACGCCGAAGCGAACGAGCGAGGACCGAGACGATGCCAAATTTGGGGGCGTGGTGAGTCAGCAACCACACGCCTCTGTGCACCACGAAAGAGGACAAAGAAGGAAAAAATCGGTTCGGTTTACGGAAACGCCGGATGAAGTCGTCGGGACGGCGGAGGATATCGATCGATCGTCGATTTCAGCGCCGAAGAGGTGCGACGTGTGCAACGTACATCTGGTTGGGTTCGTGTGGGAGTGCGGCGCGTGCTGCGAACAAGAGAAGTCGACGAAAAATGATGGAAGCGGCGAAGATGCGATGTCATCACGCGGAGAACAACATCAAGTACAACATTCACCTTCTTGTCAAGCGTGCGAGGAGTTAGTCGGGGTTGGAAGAATGGCCGTTCGCGAGGAAGAGAGAGTGAAGAATACGATGTTGGAGATTGGGCCGCAGTCGCCGCACCAGAGTCAAGGGACGGTGTTTAATAGTGGGAATACGGCTTCGAGTGGTGGCGATCATGGATTTTCGCCTAGGTCCAGGAACAACAAGAACAATAACAACATAGAAGATGGAGAAGGTGCTTCAAAAAAAGGGTTCCGACTGTGCGTGAGTTGTTATCAGATGCACGCGAGGTTATCGATGAGTCGAACGAGGTTTTTGGAAGAAAGGAAACGGAAGGAGGAGGAGAATCTCAGAAAGCAGACGATTTCGTCGTCGTCAGATGATACGATTACTATCACACCTACGACGACAACTACAACTCTTCCCGTGCCAGTTTTGAACAACACGACGGCATCCGTGCCGACGGCAGAGGCAACGCCGGAAGAAAAAGAAACCGTCTTCTCCGCCGGTCAAAACAACTCTTTATGGTTACAACTCGCCGAACAATTACAAATTCACGAGCACGATCCTCAAAACTTCATTCGAACTGGATTAGACGACCAATTGGCGCTGGAAGAAATCATACGCGATCGAGCGACGCTCATGGTCAACGGTGAAGACCGACTGGGAAGAATTTTGAAAGAAGCGACGCGAAGGATGGACGCGGCGAAGCAAAACGACGCGGAAAGTCCCGAAAACGAAAACTCCAACGGTATGCATCAGAACGAAGAGGAACTCGCGCCGGCTTTTTGATATCACAAACAACGAGACCGTGATGACAACTGGTAGAAAATAAACATACTGTACTTGTATTAATGAATTTATGTGTATCAAACTCAACGTTAAACAATTTCTTTTGGATAGATACTTTCATCACTTCTTATTCATGTTCTTTTCTTGCTGCATGAACGCTCTTCTGCCTTCGGAAACCGCCTCCTCGAATCCATTCTTCAGATCTGCGTTATTCTCGTCCAAGCGCAAACCTTCAAAAAACGCCACCGCGGCGCCCTCGAAATCGTTCATCGCCCTCGCCGCTTTGCCTTCACGAAACCAGGCTTTCAGGTAGGTTGGGTCGAGTGATCTCGCAGTGACAGCGTCTTTTCTCGCTTCCAAATAATCGTTCAGTTTTTCTTTACACGCGGACCTGTTCGCCCACACTTTCGCGTTCCACTCGTCGGTTTCCAAACTTTTCGTGTACGCGTCCAAGGCGTCTTGGTATTTACCGCCGACGAACGCTTCGTCGCCGAGGCGTTTATGTTGCTCTGCTTCTTTCATTTCCTCCTCGGATAACTTCTTTTGTGGACCAAGTGTGTGCCTAGTTACGCTAGTTTGTGGTAAATCGTGCAAATTTTGCTCGGGATTGCCTTCCGCTTGGCCGCTGTGTTGTCTGCGAATCTCCATGATCAACTCCTCCACGCGTCGCATCACCGCTTGCGCGTTCCACTCGTCTTCTTCTTTCAAATTTTCATCTTTTTCCGTGTGCGAAAGCAAATACTCAACCACATCCTCTCTTCTACACGCGGCAGCTGCGTGTATCGCTTTCATTCCGTCTTTATCTCGCGCGTTCGCATCGGCTCCATTATTGAGTAAAACGTCAAGCGCTTTCTTTCTCGTTTCCGAGTCTTCCGGATCCGTCCCGGCCCATTTCGGGTGACTGGCGAGCACGTGCAAAGCAGACATCCCACCTTCCGCTCTCTGATTTGCATCTATTTTACAATCTTCTAAAACAAACCGTAAGGTTTCCACGCAGCCACTCGCGGTTGCTAACACCACAGCGCCGACTCCCGACTGCAACGTCTCCTCGCGTATCGTCTCCCGCTTCCCTTCGATGTCGAGTTCCCGAGAAAGCAACTTTGCCACTTCGTGAGACCCGCACCCGACCGCGAACAAAAACGGCGACCCGGTATTCCCTCCACTCGCTTTCTTCTCCAACATTCGTTTCACCTCTTGCACTCTCTCCGGCCCACCACCACATTTCGTCATCAACACGTCCGCCGTCTCTCTCGCCTGCTCTCGCCCGCCGTCCCACTCGGCTAAAAAGTGCCACGCGTTCCTCTCGTCCTTCGATGTCACCAGCGCGTCAGCTTTCCCATCCACTAACAAATACTCCAGAACTAAAGCATTCGCTCTCGACATCGCGATGAGTAAAGCTGTCGCGCCGTCGGCGTCTCTCATCTCCACGTCGCACTTTACATTTCCCACCAAGTGTTTGCAAATATCCACCGCCGCCACGTCTCGCCTCTGCGCTATTAAGTGTAAACACCCTCTTCCTTTCACGTCTCGTGCGCTCAATACCTCCGTTTGGTCGCGGAATGCGAGGCAGGATTTTATGACCTCTTCTAAGGTTCCTTTTTGTATAGATTTTATTAAGGTTTCTATGCGCGAGATGGCTTCCACGGCGCGTTGCGAGGATGCGTTTTCCCTCTTGTCTTTCGCCGCAACCGTCATGTTCTTCGTTGTGTGATGTGATGTGATGCGTCTTGTTTCTTTCGTTTACGCAAAAGTAAGAGGTGAAAAAGAAGAGAGTGCACGCAAACGTAGTATAAAGCGCCTCTCTCGATGATCGTGCGCGCGCTCTGATACCGCTCGAGAACAACAACAGCGGGGCTTCGTGTGATGAGCAAAAGGTTCAGTCTTTGGGGGAACTTTTGGAGGATTTTTGAACCAAATTCGTCATTAAAAAACAACCTTTTGGACTACGTTATACGCGCATCAAAAGACGTCGTCTCGAGCGTTTCGTTGGTGTTGTTGGTGTTCTTGCGCGGGGCTCTTTTTTGCGCCCAAGAAGAGACGCGTTTTGTGCGCGTAGCAGAGACGCGAAAGACGAACGCAAACAACAGGGATTTGAATTCGATTTCCTCTCGCTTTCCCGTGGAAACGAATCCTCTTTCTCTCTCTCTTTTCTCGACGTATTGTTATATAATACGAATACTACGAATGGCGTCGTCATCTGAAGTGGACGCGTGGATTGCCACTTTGCGTAAGTGCGAGATAATCGACGAGAACTCGGTGAAAAAGCTCTGTCAAATGGCGGTGGAGATCTTGGTGGAAGAATCAAACGTGCAAAATATTTCGAGTCCGGTGACGATATGCGGGGACATTCACGGCCAGTTTTACGATTTGAAGGAGTTATTCTCCGTCGGCGGGGAGTGTCCAGATACGAATTACTTATTCATGGGAGATTTCGTGGACAGAGGGTTTTATAGCGTGGAGACGTTTTTGCTTTTGTTGGCGCTGAAGGTGAGGTATCCGGACCGAATGTTTTTGATCCGCGGGAATCACGAGTGTCGGCAGATCACGCAAGTGTACGGTTTTTACGACGAGTGCCTGAGAAAATACGGGAGCGTGAACGTGTGGAGATATTGCACGGACGTGTTCGATTACTTGTCTTTATCGGCGATGATTGACGGGAGAGCGCTGTGCGTACACGGAGGATTGTCGCCGAATATAACAACCATCGACGAGATTAGAGCGATTGATAGAAAAAGAGAGGTTCCGCACGAAGGGCCGATGTGCGATTTGCTGTGGTCAGATCCAGAGGACATCAAAGGTTGGGGTTTGTCTCCTCGAGGCGCGGGTTATTTATTCGGCGACGATGCGTGTAAAAGCTTCAACGAGAAGAACGCGTTGAAACTGATTTGTCGAGCGCATCAGTTAGTCATGGAAGGGTACAAGTGGATGTTTGACAAAGAATTAGTGACGGTTTGGTCTGCGCCGAATTACTGCTATCGATGTGGGAACGTGGCGAGCTTACTCGAATTGGACGAACATTTCACGCCGCGGTTCAAAGTGTTTGAAGCGGCGCCCGATTCCAATCGCGCGGCGCCGGGTAAACGCACGGTACCGGATTACTTTTTGTAGCGGAAAGAGCGAGAGTTGGATATAGATATAGATGCATAGAAGAAATAATAGCGAACACAGTAGCATCACACAGTGATAGATTTTTAGTTACTCTATTATAAAACTAAAGTTAGAAGATGGAGAATCTATATCACACGCATATACGGCGCGCGCTTCACAAACCAACAACGTCTCTCTCATCGCACGCGACAAATACTAATCCCATCACCAATGGGTACTAAGCTATGACTCACTCGCGAGTCGTTCACGACGAACTCGTTAAACTCTTTAATCGCGATCGTTTTCTTATCTTTGTCGAAATCCGGATTCACCGGTCGTCCGTACCACAACACGTTATCGATGATAATCAAACCGCCTTTCTTCATCATCGGCAACAACTGTTCGTAATACCCCATGTACGCCCTCTTGTCCGCATCCACAAACGCTAAATCGAAATAATTTTCCCCAAACTCCTCTTTGATGTGTTCTACGCTCACTTTCGCATCCCCGACGTGCTCGCGAACCATGTGTTCAACCTTCGCCGCTTTCCAAAACTTTCTCGCCACCGCCATGGCGTCGTCGTCGATATCGCACGCGTGGAAACGAACGTCGCCGTCGTACGACCGCTCGGTCATCGGTAAGAGCATCGCTAACGAGCTGTACCCGGTAAACACGCCAATCTCGATGATTTTCTCCGCGTTTATCATCTCCACTACGAGTCGTAAAAAATTCCCTTGTTCCGGAGGTATTTGCATCCGAGCGCCGACGGGACTAAACGCTTTCGTTTCCTCTCGCAACTGTTTCAACAGTTTCGGTTCCCGTGTGTTCTTCAACAGATACTCGTACAAGGCGTCGTCGAATCGCAATAAGGGTGAATTTATCGTCCCTCCACTCGCAGAATTGCTGTTTGTGCCGCTGCTTTTATCATCATCGCTCCATGATTCACCCCCGCTACTGCTCGCCCCTCCTCGTTGCAGTCGTCGTCTCGTGAACTTTTCGTGATTCTGCCGCCGATTATAACGCCGCTGGTCGTCCCCGTGATTAGAAAAGAAAGAAAATCTTCCAGTCGTCGGTGTCGTCGTCGTCGTCCTCGAAGTCAGCGCTCTCATCAGTATCGCTTTCCGCTTCATCGCCGCGCACATCGTCGTCCTCGTCGCAACCTTCATCTCTTCCCCCCTCTTTTTGCTCCCTCGAATTTGTTTTTTTTTTTTATGAGGAAGCGAATTTGGAGCTCGAAACGCTTGTTTTGTAAAATGGACGAAAAACATCATCACAAAAATTATTTAATCTCTCATCTCTTCTCTCGCGGGTCGGCGGTGTGTTTATTGCAACGACGACGATTTGCGACGAAAGAGACGAAAGAGTAGACGATCTTGAAAGAGAGAGAGAGAGAGAGAGTTCTGTCTCGTTCGGAGTGCGAGAGTGAGAGGGCATTTTCCTTCTTCTTAGAGAGTTTGGGGGTGCTTTCGTGTGCGTTTTTTTTATTCCCAACGGATTTGAGATCTGGATTTGATTGAGAAGAAGAAGAAGAAGAACGAACGACGCGATGACGATGATGCGCGAGGCGAATGGCAACAACACCCGCGGAAACGCGGCCAAAACGACGAAAGGAGGAAAGAAAACGGGTAAAACGTCGAAGAAGAAACAACCCCACCAACCGTTTAAAGAGAACGAAACGCCCGGGCAAAATGGCAAGTTCACCCGAGGGATGGTGCGAAACATTCAAAATATGAGAGACGATCACGATAAAGCGACCATCGAGTGGTTTGAAACCATGGAGGAATTTGCAAACGAGGAGGTGGAGAAGGAGTGGTCAAAAGAAGTTTTTATCGATCACTCGGACGCGTTTAAAGATTTACCGGATAGAGAAAAGATTCGAATACAGAGGATAAAGAAACGGAGCGATCCGAACGTCGCGCCGGACGAGCCCGTGCCGTTGAGATTGAGACCGTGGGATGCGCATCCGAAGGATGCAGAGAAAGTGACGGTGCAATATACGTATAGGAACGCGCTCGGTACGGTTGGAGAGTGTAAGAATGAAATAGCGAAACAGTTGGACGTTCCAATAGGGTCGGTTGAGTTGATTAACGCCGGTCGTAGGCTCGGAAGGGACGACGCGACGTTCCACGATTTACACATTTTAGCCGGGTACGTGGTGTATTTTCGAGTAAACAGCAGAAAAGAAGAATCAGAGAGGAAGAAAAAAGAGAAGATGGACGATCCAGAGGCACCAACGTCGGAAGGCGTGGCGTGTTGGCAACACTATAAAATTATCGAGAAGGACTAACGTTGTCGTTGCTACCGCGTCGAAACTATCAACTATAAAAATATCTCGCGCTAGTATTATTCCGCTTTCGTCGACGCCTTCCCATTTTTCTTTTTAGATAGCGCAAACGTAAGCGTCTCGTACGTGACATACACTTGCCCAACGGCATACATCAGCGTAACGGCAAAGAAATAATTTGGATTCCCCGTTCTCGTTATCAACCAGGCGCGCAAAGTGACAAAACTTAAACCGAAAATGGCGAGCGCGATCATCGTCCCGTCCGCGACAATTTTAATCGCCTCGGAACGTTCGAGCACGCGAACTGAAGTGCCGTGTGCTAATATCAGCACCGTCGTAAACGCGAACTCGCCTAAAGTCGGGTGCGATGCCAACGCCGTCGCGCACAGCAACCCCGCGCACGCGCTGAATAAAGGACTTTGACTGCGCGCAAACCTCGCCGTAATCGTCAAGGCGCACACAATCCCACACCCTTGGAATGCGAAGCAATACCACGGCAAAAACCGTTCCCACATCAACGAATACACGTACCAGTGCAGACCGACGTTTGGCTGTAACTCTTCTGCTCTGTACCGATCAAAAACAGACACGCGCAACCACTCTTTCAACTCATCGTTCGGCACCAGGTATTTATCCGCGACGTTCACAAACGTTCCCAACGCGCACGCGTACTGCGACAGAAAGTGTACCGCGAGTTTCTTCCCACTCGTTCCAAACTCATTTTCACGAACGGACCAAAAATGGAGCAACACTCCAGGTAAAAGAGTCACGGCTGATGGTAAATGCACCAACGACAACATCGCCAACGCGCCGCCGGTGACCGTCGGCGAGCGCTTGTTCGTCTTTACATCGACGGCGGCGTACACGACCAGACTCGCGAGTAAAAATTGCACCACTTTCGTCGTTCGCGACAAACAAGAGAGGATAATGATTGGATGTAACATGTACACTCCAACGATAGATGTTGGTTCACCTTTATTTTCATCATCATCTTCGACTGTTTTCTCGTTCTTTCTCTTCGCGCAACCGCGCTCGTATATCTGACTCAAAACAATCGCCGTGAGGACATCAACACACACGAACGGAACCACAGACCAGAGTACACCGTCATCACTCTTCGATCCAGCGCCGCAAAATGGCGCGAATATTGCACCCACGAACGGCGACACTCTCGACGACGACGTGATGCGTTTTTCGTGAGTGTTTTGTAAATGCGCGAATTCTTTCGCGTGATTGAACGCGTCGAACGCGGTCGAGAATTCGAACCGACTGTTGGAAAGATTCGCGAGGAGGATATTTGGGAACGCAAAGGCGAGAAAGAATCGGAGGAAAACGCCGACGGCGAGGAAACGCAGGTCGTTTTTTGTGCTCATCTCATCTCTTCACGAGCAGACGACGAGCGCATTTTTGTGCAGAAAAGTCGTTACAAAGTTTCGCTTTTGTCTGATGGAACAACACACATGAACACACAAGGGAAGAAGAAACGCTCTGGCGCGCAGAAGAGGAAGAAGAAAAAGGAGAAAGAAGAGCTCGCCGCGGAAATGGAGCGTTTGAAGCTTGGACCGACGGAGTTATGGACCGGGTTGGTGTTGCATCACAAGGATGTGTTTGTCTCGCATGTGATTTCGAAATTGAACGAGACGGATCGGTTTTTCTTTGCAAAGGTGAATTTAGAGAGTTGGAGTGTGCTTGCGTACGCAAGGGTAGACGTATCGAAATTAGGTGTGAATGTTTACGAATGTACATCCATTTCAACGTTGGAATGGGCGTGGAATAACACGAAGTGGGGAAAGAAAGATAAGAGCGGAAGAGTGATAGATCAAGCCTGGTTTTGCGAGCAAGTTGCTCTAACGAACAAACTCGAGTTTCTCAAGTGGGCGAGAGAAGTGAAACATTGCGAGTGGGATAAATGGACGATTAATGCGGCAGCATTTAAAGCAAATCTCGAGATGTTGAAGTACTGCTTCTCTAATGATTGCCCGTGTGATGAAGAAAGGTCGTGTAAACTAGCTGCTTGTGGAGGACACCTCGACTGTGTTCGATTTCTTTTCGACAAACTGGAACCTTCGCGAGAGACGGAAAAAGTAGCGGCAGTACAAGCGGCAATAAAAGGTCACATGGACATCGTGAAGTATTTCGTTGAAGAAAGAAAGATATCTGATGCAGTAAAGATCGGCTGTATGGCAATCGTTGCAAAGTTTGGCCAACTCGATTGCCTCAAATACTTAGTCGAAGAGGCGAAAGTACCTCTTAACTTCTGGGGATACGTCGCTTGCGCTCGTTACTACGAACAACCCGACTGCGAAAACTACTTGCTCGAAAAAGGGTGCCCAGAACCAACGGACGAACAATACGCTGAATTTGTCGAGGAAAGGAAAGCAGAGGCCGAGGAGGAGCACAGCGACTAACGACCGAGAAAAGACAAGATACAAATAGATAACAAGAGAGACTCGCACAACGCTTTTCCAGTTTTCAAATCAAACTCACTTCCTTTTCCTTTCGCAAAAGTCATCAGATGCCAACAAAGTCATTAAAATTTTCCGCGCCGCCCGTTTTAACCGGTGATACTTCTCTCGTCGTCGTCGTTTTTTCTTTCGCAAAAGCAGCGCACGATGACATTCCTCGTTTCTCTAAATGCGTGACGATATCGAACGACTCGCTGTGCGTCCTCTTCTCCACCATTTCCCGTTTCATTCGCATCCTCTCTTCTTCTTTCAAATCCTCCTTGCGGACGCGCGCTTCGTTGAGCTTCATGTTCACCGGATCCCATCCGCAGCCGGACTTGTTCGGACGGTTGCCAACGTACGTTCGCTTAAATTGTAAACGGTTTTCTTCCGTTTCCTGTGCGAGTCTTTCTTTCTCTTTATTTAATTTCTCTCGTTCTAAGTTTCGTTGACGTCGCGAGTGATCTCGTTGGTCGCGTTTGGCGCGAAGCGTTTCGCGCTCGCGCTTTTGTTCCTCCGCTAAATCGATTTTACGGAACCGTTCGATTTCGCTCATGTACTGCGGAAGTCTATCGAGTCGCTTTATCGTCGAAGAAGAAGAAGAGGAGGACGAAGACACTTTCTCTTCCTCCTCGAAGAACGGTTCGTCTCTCGGCAGTCTCGCCCCTGGAAATATCCCGTGGTTCTTCCTCGGCGGTTCCAACACTTTCCTCCTCTCCACGTTTTGATACCCGCTCTCGGCTAACGAACGACCGGCGATGCCGTCCTGCCAATCGCGCTTTTGACTTCTCGCTTTCTCCTCGTCCGGGACGAATAACCTACTTTGTTGTTGTTGCGTCTTTTCCTCCTCTTTGTCTTCTTCTTCGTTTGGAACGACTTTGCGTCCGTCCTCGTCGTCGTCTATTTTTGGAACACTTTTTTGAGAATCAAAGCGCTCGCTTTTAAAGCGAGACGACGACGACGACCCACCCGACGACGACGACGATCGAAAACCACCACCTCCCCAAAGGCCACCACGGTTGCTGTTCCTTTCCCGCTGTTCTCGTTCGTGTTCGTGTTCTCGTTCCATCGTCGTCATCATCATCGCTTTTCTACTATATATATATGTGTGTGTATTTTTTTATGAAAAAAAAAGAAGGGGGGGGTGCTCACAAAAGAAAAAAAAAACACGTCAAACGACTGAAGATGAAAAAATCCTGATGAAATTTTTCATCCGCGTTTTTTTTAATTTTCGTGGCTGTCGTTTGCAGACGTCACTTCTTTTTTCTACTGCGTGCTACGAGAACAAAAATGCGAGCGCGACTCATCTTCACACAGACCTCCTCGAAAACATCCCCGGGGACGACTTCGAGGAGAAGCTTTGCGCGAGTGGTGGTGAACAACAACGGGACGAAGCGGATTCTTTTTAACGAGCACAATACTAATTATAATACTACTACTTCTCGGTTTTCGTCCGTCTCCTCCTCGGTGTCTCGAGATTTCGCGCGACGACACCAATCGTCGTCATCATCATCATCATCATCATCGTCGCGAATGAGAGGAGTAAGAGGAAGAGGAGTGAAAGTGCACGCTCGAATCGCTGGAGGAGGTGCGAGCAGTCTTTTGGATGCGGCACAGATGACGACGAAAGCGGCGGAAGCGATTTTAGACGTCTCTAAAACCGTACGAATGAAAGGAATCGAGGCACCGGCGAATGAGAAATCGTACGTCGCGTTGGACTCGGAAAACGCAGGTTTGGTGGACGACGACGGGTTACCGCTCGTGTATTCTCCGGAGGCGATTCAGACGTATTGGAAGAAGCAAGGCGGCGCGTTGCAACAACGTTGGCTGGAGTTTTTGAAAGAATCGGTACCGTTTTTGACTCGAGTCGCGAGTTTGTCCTTGCAAGGCGGGAGCGAGGAATTGACCAAGAACGGCGCGTCGTTGGCGAAAGACGCGAGAGAAATCATCCAACGGTTAGGCCCGACGTATATTAAAGCTGGACAGATGATGAGCGTCAGACCGGACGTGTTGCCGCAAGCGGCACTGAACGAGTTGGCGATTTTACAGGATTCCGTAAAACCGTTCGCGACGACGGATGCGATTTCAATCATCGAGAAAGAGTTAGGGGCACCGTTGGGGGAATTTTTCGAGGAGATTAGCGAACAGCCAGTTGCCGCGGCGAGTTTAGCGCAGGTGTATCGCGCCAAGTTGAAAAGTACCGGCGAGTTCGTCGCGGTGAAGGTGCAACGACCGGGTATTTTAGCCACAGTTTCGAAAGATTTGTACGTCTTAAGACGCGCGGCGGAGGTGTATCAAGGCATCATCGAACGGTTTGCGCCTCAGCAACGCACGGATTACGTCGCGTTGTTGAACGAGTGGGCGATTGGTTTTTACACCGAGTTGGACTTTTTGAACGAAGCCAGGAATCAAGACACGCTGAGAAAACTATTGATGGAACAAGAGAAAGTGGCGGACGTGTACGTCCCGGAGGTGAACTTTGAGTTGACAACGCGAAGAGTTCTCGTCAGCGAATGGATCGATGGCGTGAAATTGAGCGAATGCGAACCGTCGGAAATTCGGGAATTAGTCGGCGTCGGGCAAGAGTGCTTTCTCGTGCAACTCTTACAGGTTGGTTTTTTCCACTCGGATCCGCACCCTGGAAACTTGATGCGCATGAACGACGCGTCCAAAGGGAAACTGTGTATTTTAGATTTCGGTTTAGTTGCCAGAATTAACGAGGAAGATCAAGACGCGATGGTAAACTCCATCGTACACTTGGCGAACAAAGATTACGCGGCGTTGGTGGACGATTTCATCGATTTGAAAATTTTACCGGACGATTGCGACCGAGCAAAAGTGGTGCCGTTGATGGATAAAGCGTTGAGTCCGTACGTGAAAGGCGGCGGTGCGAAAAACTACGAAGCTGAATTGAAGAGAATGTACAACATGGATGGGTCTTTATCGAGCACGGCGGGCGGGTTCCAAGCGATGACGCAAGATTTGCTGACCGTTTTGAACGATATTCCGTTTTCGATTCCTCCGTACTTTGCGTTGTTAGGACGAGCCGTGGTGACTTTAGAAGGCATCGCGTTGCTCGGTAATCCAGATTATAAGTTGGTCATGGAAGCGTACCCGTTTGTGGCGAGAAAGTTGTTGTCCGACGATAGACCGGCGGCGCAGAGAGCGTTGCAAGAAGTTTTGTACGCGTCAACGTCCGCCGGCGGGTCTATTTTGAAAGGCGAACGATTAGCGGTCATGTTAAACTCGGCGATGGGTATCGTCGCGGAAACTTCGGATACGTTTGTGGATTTAGAAACGTTGCCGGAAGATGCGGCGAGCTTGAAGCAGTCTCTGAAATACGTGTTGACTCCACGAGCGGAATCTTTGAGAAAGGTTTTAGTGAAAGAAGCCATCGCGGCGGCGGATGTTTTAGCGCGACAAGCCTTGAGGAAAACCGTGACGAGAGCGTTCGCGCTCATCCCGCGACCGCCGTCGTGGTTACCGTTTCAACCACCGAACCCGGAAGATATTGAAGGTCCGATCCTGTTGCCGTCGAGAGGTAACTCCACTCCGGTTCCGGCGTTTGCCTCGCCGAGACGAGTGTTGGACTTGACGGCGCCGAAATTGACCAGAGAAGAAGAACTATTTGCGATTTCGTTGGGTGATTTAGTTGGTGGCTTAGTCGGAAAAAACGCGGCGACCGTTTTAACCGGCGACGCGTTGTTGGAACCTGACGCCGTGGCGGGATTATTGTTGGGCATCTTAGCGAGCGGGAGAACGCCGCTCGGAAACGACGAACGCATCTTGTCGCTCGCGAAGAGCACGCAAAAGCAGTTGCAAGTAGCTGAAACGACGAGTTACGACGGCGATGGACCGAACGACGACGGTGGTTTCGACGAATTATTGGACGCCGTTAACGATTTAACGCCGGAAGAAAATGCGGTATTGCAAGCGTGCGGACAAGAAGTAGTCGACGCGCTTTGGAATCGCTTAGTCGAGCGCTTGTCCCCGATCGCAGGGACGAGCGGGGTTGGTTCGTCTGAACTCGATTTAGCCGCCGCGAGCACGCGATAAAATTCGTCGCACGATAATAATAATGGTAATAATAGCAGCAGCGGCATATAAAGCCGCCCGCAAGAGTGTAATTTTAATAAGTAGAGCCCTGAAAATTTACAACTGTCGTATATTAATTTTTAAAGCGTGTGCAGCTGTTTGAAGTACTCGGAATACAGATTCGAGCGAATCTTCAGTAACCCTTGCAAATACGTCCTATACGCTTGCATTCTCGCTTGTTCTTTCTTCGTCAACACTTTATTCAGCGTCCACACGACGTTCTTCACGTACGTGACTAAAATATACCCCAACAACGCGCCGCCGAAAACGTATCGTCGTCGCACGCCTCCCCAACGTTGCATGGCGCTAAATTTACTCCTCCCAACCTCGTCGACTTCACTCGGCAACATTCCCATCAAAATAGCCGCAAAAAAGTCGTTACATCTCGGCATGACGTGACGACGAACAAAATTTCCGACGAATCGAAACGCGAACAACTCAACAAACGCCACGAACGTCATGAAAAAAATAAACACCCACGACAACGCCAGCAACGCCGCGCCGCGCATCGACCGTTTCACGTTCTCCGCCCTCTTCAACTTATCCTCTTCTAACACCTCCACTACTTTTCTATCGATTCTCGCGCAATCGTCCTTCATTGCGGTGAGATTTTTTTGCACGGTCAACCGAATCGCTTTGTCGATGTCCTCGCACACCTCGGACAAGGCGTTTGGAATATTCGCGGTTGAGTTTTGCTCGTTGGGTAAATAAATTGTCGGTAACTTGAACGCGTGCGAGTTATTAATTCGCCCGGATAAGTTTTGCGTGATTTGAATCAACACTCTCTGTCGATCGTGTTCTTTCTCCACTTGATCCGCTTTGGACATGTAATACGACAACTTCTCCGCGTGTTTCTCGTTCAACGCCTCGATAACTTTCATCGTCCTCCCGCACAAAGCCTGCCCAATTGGATCAAAAAACACCAGAACCAAATCCACGTGATCCGCCAACCACAAAATCGCCGCGGAAACGTCAAACGGATACTCCATCTCCCCGTCCACTAAACCCGGCGTGTCGATGAAATCAATCGCCGGAAAATTCTTCTCCTTCGAAGTGCTCACCTCGGTGAACACGTTCGCCTGTATCCCTTCGAACCGTTCTAACCCGTCCAAGTGGTCGTAAAACGCAAACGTCGCGTCTCCTTTCAGCGACTCTCTCTTACGTCCGGAAGTGACGTACGTAAACCCTCTCGTCTCGATCGCCACCCCGGTCGTCTGTATGCTCTCGTCGATGTACCAGTTTATAAAACTGCTCTTCCCGGCGGAATGATTTCCAATGATCAAAACGGAGACTTTTTTTCTCGGTTTCCAACACGTCACGTTCAAGAGTGGATCTTTGGCGATTTCGAGTATCCCAACCGACCCTGGTTGGTTCCCGTTCGGACCTCGCTCGTATAAATCGTGGATGGATTTCAAGATTCGTTCGTTCGGGGAGGATTTTTCGTGATGATGATGATGGTGGACGTCGCGGTGACTGTAATGATGATGAGAGCGCGTTTGTTCGACTTTGACACCACTCGCACCACCACCACTTCCTCCTCCTCCTCTGTTGTCCGCAGTCGTCGCGTTGGTGCTCAAAGTCGCCGAGGAAATCGTTTCCCCTTTTTGGTGATGAATGGTGTCGTTGCCGTTGTTTTTGCTGGAGGAATTCGATAATTTCCCCGCGGAGGAACTAGCGTCTCTCGGTGGTTTCGCCGGTTTTATAGCGTTCACCCCGACACCGTCGTTTCCTCCGTGTTCTTTTCTCGGTGAATGATGCGTCCTCTCCGAACTCATGATTGATGTGCGTAACGCTTTGCGCGTAATATACGTGCGAAAAGTTGTTGTTGGGTAAAAGTGCGGTTGTTTTGATACAAAAGAGAGGCGGAGAGAAAAACGTCCTGTGATGGTCAATTAAGTTTTACTTTTTTTTTTGGTCTTTTTTCGTTTTTTCTTTTTTATTTTGAATTTTGCTCGTGTCACACAACAAACTCCCCCTCTGTTTTAATTGAAACACACATTAAAGACGGAACACGAACGATCAAAAGTCGAGGAAAGGCACACCGAAAACGAGAGGAGGAAGACGACGACCTGGGATATACGCGCGACGAGAAGAACAACAACAGCGCGTTATTACTATTTTCTCGTCATCGAAGAAGAAGAAGAAGAAGAATATAATTAAAAAATCATGGCATCGGAGGACGACACGAATTCGAGCGCGAAAACGAACAAAAGAAAATCCGTCTTTGGCTTTGTCTGGCGATGCATCTCCTCGAGTCGAGAGGTGTTTTCAAACGCACGCGCGAACGATTGGATGAGAATGTGCCGAGGCATTTCGTGCCCGATATCCGTGAAAGATGCGACGAGGAGATTACGATTTAACTTGCGAGATTTTGCACCCAATTACCAAGTGTTGATGTTACTCTCGATGTTCGTGTCAGTCGTCTGTCGTCCTTGGTCGTTTTTAACGGTGTTCGCGGTAGTCGTCGCGTGGCATTACGTGATCAACGTGAGGAGCAAAGACGTGACTTTGAAAAGAGGTGCGAACGAAGAACCGATCGTGGTGACGGTGAGAATGCAAGGGATGTTATTACTCGCGGTGTCGGCGATTTTAATATTCGGGTTCACGTCGTTCTCGGCGACGTTCGTGACGTGCGTTTCCATCGGCGCGGGCGTGTGCGTGTCGCACTCGGTGATGAAAGCGCCTTTGACGGAGAACAACAGTTCTCCCGACGGAGGGGACTCGCCGACGAGTCCGTCGTTATTGGCCGAGTTTCAAGAGTACACCGGGTCCACGTTATCTACGTTCAACCGAGGCGCCGGGTTCGAGAAAGTCATCCCGAGTCAAGTCTACGAGTACGGCGGCAAGGCGCTCGACGGCGCCACCGCGGGCGTGAGCACCATTAGCTCGTATTTCGGCCAAGCTATTTTGCAACGCACCGGGTCGAACGTCAGCAATAACAGTAGTAATAATGGCGGTGGTAATGGTACCGGTACGAGCGCCGGCTCTTCTTCAGTGTAATCGTATATGTTTTAAACGTTCAACTTTGTATTTACTTTTTGTCTTCACACCTTTAACACCCCTAGAGACAGCATTTAGAGAGCACTTCGTTATCGCAGTTTAATAGATACACACAGTCAGAATACGCGCGCGAGGAGTGCAAGCGCGCAGGAGTAGGAGAGAAAGTGGTCGTATTAATTCGTGCGCTCTTTGAGCTTTCGACGCATACATATACTACATGACCCGGGCGGAAGAGATCAAATCCTTCAACGAAACCCGCAAAAATCGCATGCAACAAAAGTTTATCGTCCCACTCGTCTACGCGCCGTTACTGCCTTTAATACGGATTGGATTTAAAACAAATCCACTGGTGAGAGATCGTTTGTTTGCCGTGGCACTCGGGTGTGGGTTAGCGCACGCCGGCTGGGTGATGAGTCGAGACTCGAGCGTGTGATTGATTAGGTGTGTTGCAGGTGTTTTCCCCTAACGCCTTACTTGGATATGAGCGACGACGATAAACTCGCCGCGCCGAACCGTCACAAGTTCTACGTCGACGAGAACAAATTGGTGTACGAGTGGGAGCAAACGTTGGAAGAGGTGAACATTTTTATCCCCATTAGTTCCGAGTTGAAAACGAAGGAAGATTTGTCGGTTGAAATCACCGGGAAAACGATCGAGATTAAGAAGAAGAAGAAGAAGATTGGAGACGAAGATTGCCACGTGTTGCCGAAACTGGAGCTGTACCGACAAACGATCGCGGATGAATCCGTGTGGACGCGAGATCAATCCACCGGGGAGATGCACATTCAACTGGTGAAGCTGAAAAAAGCGGAACCTTGGGAAGCGGCGTTTAAGGAACATTGCCGTAACAACCTCCGAGGAGCGACGCCAAACGCGAGCGACGAAACGTCGACGAAAGCCGAGGCCGATGAAAAAATCGAAATGGACAGAAGACGGATGATGCTCGCTCGATTTCAAAAGGAAAATCCTGGATTTGATTTCAGCGACGCTGAGTTTGAAGTCGGCAAAGAAGTCCCGGACGCCAGCGAGTGGAATTTGAAATAGTATGCAGTTGTAAAAGTAGTCGTGGTAGTACTCGTATTTGTACTCGTAAGAGATTGAATTTTTGAAATTTCTCATCAAACAAGACAAAAAACACACACAAACCCACTCAAAAAAAAAAGCAACAACACAGTACAACGAACACCGTTCACATGCTCTCCTCCACGGACGACGACGACGACGCCTCTTGGAGCAACTTGGGCACCGACCTTCAAGGCGAAGAGATCGTTCTCGAGGACGTCGTTGGAAAAAAGAAGACGAAGGAGGAGTTCGAGGAGGGAGACGAAAAAGAATTGGAGGAAAAACCGCAAATGACATGCGGGAAAAAGGACGACTCTCCCCCTTCAAAAGAAGAAGAAGAGAAAGAGTTGGAGGGCATCGAGGACGCGTGGGAAGGCAAAGACGAGGAAGTGCGCGCGTGGCTGGAACTCGCGGAGGCGCAGTTTGACGCGAGGACGTCGCCCTTAATCGGGGTGCAACAGAAACAGCAAACGAGTCACGCGACGACGACAAAATATGAGACCCCTACCAAAGGAGAGGGAGGTGAAGGTCCAGTCCAAGAAAAACAACCGCGAAGAGAGAAGCGAAGACGGGCTAACGCGATGAAAACATTGAAGAGGTCGCTGGATGTGAAGTTGGTGATGAGCTCGGTGGTATCGATTTGCATTGGAATCGTGGCTTTGTATTTAGCCACCATGTCGTCGTCGACGACGAGGGACGTCGTGATTACTGAGAATACGCCTTCCGAGACGAACTCGTTCGAGGAACGATTAAAAGCGATCGAGGAGATTCAACGGTGCGAAGTCAAGTTGGAAAAAGCGAAAGAGAAGGTGGAGGAGTTGGTGACAAAAATTTTGGAGGAGAAGAGGAAGCTTCGCGCACAACAGCAACGGAGCGTTTTCTTCTCCTGGTTGGCGTTTGAAGACGACGAGTATTCGGAGGCGATTTCATCTTGGACTGCGATGGTCGCAGTGGTGACGTATTTTACCGCGATATCGATGATTTCGCTTTGGTTCTGGAAGTTGGTAAACCTTGCGTTCTTTGGTAATGGCGAGATGGAAGAATCGTCGTTTTTTACCACCACGACGGGGACGACCAGAAGCGGCGAAAGCGGCTCGGCGAAAGACGACGACGACGAAAAAGGAGAAAGACCAATCGACTCGTACGCGAAAGTCGCGAGGCATTTAAACGCCAACAAAACACCAACATCTTCGATCCGGGGCGCCTTGCGTACCCCAAGCGACTCGGGCGTTCCCAAGCCGTTCGCCACGTCTTCACAAAGACGCAGGAGCGTATCGCCAACCGTCTCCAAAGACGGCGCCACGCCTCTCTCAAGATTACCTCGCTACAAAACGCCGCAGTTACCGCCAACCTCCAACCGTCGCGGTCCGGCGAGAGAAGACTCGGTGAATAACTTAGGTCGTCGAATGCAAGACGTCGCCGACGAAGACTTGGCGATGAATCTCTACGGAGAACAGTGATGAAAAGAAGAATGAACCCCGAGAGAAAGAGAAAGAGAAAGAGAGACAAAAGAAGAAGAACAAACACACAGAACATCTCATACCTGTACTCGTCGGCGGCTCGCCGCAAGTACGTACCTAAACAAAGCTGCTGTAACAATACAATACTAACATACACTTTTATACACAATCGAGTTCGTCTCAACTCGTCATCGCTTCAACCGCCTTCTCTACTTTCCTCCTCACCTTCCTCCGCTTCTCTTCCTTCTTTTCCTCCTCCTCGTCTCCGTCTTCGCCATTCACCGCAAACCTCCCAATCTTCTCCAAAACGTTCTCCTTCAAGCTCCCCAACTTCCCGTGCACGGCCACCGCTCGCATCGTGCACGTCCTCCCTTCCACTCTTTCGATGTTTTCGAAACAAAGTTTCACTTTTCGTACGTCTTCGCGCGAGCATCGTAAAACGACCACGTTCGACCCGTATTTTTGCTCGTAATACTTCACCTGCACCGACGGACACATCTCTCGAGCGCCGGCGACGCCAAACGCGGATTCGATTTCCAAACGCAGTCGATTCGAGAGCACGTGTTCCGACGTCGGTTTTTTATCGTGGAAGAGCGCGCGAGCGATGATGTATCTGTTTTTAAATCGAACCATGATAGAGTAAACACACGCACACACTCTCTCTCCGTCACCGAACACGCGTGTGTAGTCTCCCGTTTCTGCGCGCTGTTCTTTATTCTAATTAATTAGTGAGCTTTTTGGCCGTTGAATCCCCCAAAAGAAAGGCGAATTTTGCGCTGCATTACACACGCAAGTCACACACTCTAGGAACAGGTCTTGAAAACAGCATTCATCTCCCGAGAACACTAATAACAGTAAGAATACGAACACTAAAGCGGCGAGAACGATGATGATGCGCTCTCGTTCCGGAGAAGAAGGAGGAGGAAACTATTTCCCAGGCGGCGCGGTATCTCTGAACGAGACCAATTTCATGAATTCCAATTTCGACGACCCGGAAAGCGCGTCGAAGACGAAGACGTTTACTTCGAGAATAGGGAAAGCAGCTTCGTCGGGAAACGCGAACGGGAAAGATAAGAGCAGTTTGAAGCATTCGATGATGATGAATAAAAGTTTAAAATACGTCGGGGTATTTCTCTTGCTGTGCGTGTTGACGATTGCTTCGAGAACGTCAAAGACGATTACGTTGGTCGTGTTAGCCTCGGTCGGGACGTTGGCGTTTGCGAAGTATTTATCCATGTGGGTGCTGGAAAAAGACGAAGGGACGATGGAGATGATTGAAGTGGCGGATGCGATACGAGCCGGTGCGAGTGGGTTTTTCTCCACGCAGTACGGGCTGATTAGTAAACTCGCGGTGGTCTGCGCCGCGTTCGTGTTCTTTTTGTACGAGTTCAGACAAGTGACGCCGGAGCAAGAGAAGAGCGGGTTGACCAGTCACAGCGTGGCGATATTGACGACGGTGGCGTTTTTGTTGGGGGCGTTTTGCTCGGGGATGAGTGGGTACGCTGGAATGTGGGTATCGGTGAGAGCGAATTCGAGAGTGGCGGCGGCGAGTCGAAGAGGCTCGAGAGAGCCGCTGGTCGTCGCGTTGAGAGCGGGTGGATTTGCCGCTTTGTTGGTGGTCGCGACGACGGTATTAGGCGTGGCGAGCTTGTTCGCGGTGTATTCGTGGTGGTACGGACTGACGAGTGCTGGGATGAAAGCAGCCGGAGGAGGTGATTCGGCGAGCGAATCGATTGAAAACGTGATCGAGATACCGCTGATGTTAGTCGGTTACGGATTCGGGGCGTCGTTCGTCGCGTTATTCGCGCAGTTAGGTGGTGGGATTTACACCAAAGCAGCGGATGTAGGCGCAGATTTGTGTGGCAAGGTGGAGATGAATATTCCCGAGGACGATCCGAGGAACCCCGCGGTGATTGCCGATTTGGTCGGAGACAACGTCGGGGATTGCGCAGCCAGAGGCGCGGATTTGTTCGAGTCCATCGCGGCGGAGATCATTTCAGCGATGATTTTAGGCGCAACCGTGGTGAGAAGATCCGATATGAGCGTCGTCGAAGCGAAGGGGTTCGTGTTGTTCCCACTGGTGGTTCACGCGATGGATTGCTTTGCCTCGGCGATTGGCATTCTGTCCGTTTCTGAGATCGAGCCGAGATACAAGCAGGAACCGTATTCAGTGTTGAAGAGAGGGTATAACGTGGCGTTGGCGATTGCGTTGGTGTGTTTTGGTATCGCATGCAGATGTATGTTGTATACGGAGAAAGCCGAGGACGCGTGGAAGTACTTCTACGCGTGTGGTATAGTTGGCATTTTGTGCGGATACTGCTTCGTGTTCATCGCGCAGTTTTACACCGATTACGCGTTTCCGCCAGTCAGAAAGATTGCGGAAGCGAGTACGACTGGCAGTGGCACGAATGTCATCGCTGGTGTTGGTGTTGGTCTCGAAGCGACCGCGGCGCCGGTTATTGTGGTTTCCATTGCCGTCGTCGCGGCGTATCATTTAGGGCAAAATGCCGGATTAGTTGATGAAAGCTCGGACGAACCGATTGGCGGTTTGTTTGGTACCGCGGTTGCGACGATGGGAATGCTCTCCACTGCAGCCTACGTCTTGACCATGGACGTGTTCGGCCCGATCGCAGATAACGCCGGCGGTATCGTAGAAATGTCCAACCAACCAGACTCGGTTCGAGACGTGTGTGACGAGCTAGACGCCGTAGGAAACACGACGAAAGCGACAACGAAAGGGTATGCGATCGGTTCCGCCGCCTTGGCGTCGTTTTTACTCTTCTCCGCGTTCATGGACGAAGTTTCCGCGTTTACCGGTCAAGCGTTTTCCACCGTGGATATTTGCATCCCAGAAGTGTTCATCAGCGGTTTGCTTGGCTCCATGTTGGTATATTTATTCTCCTCGTTCGCGATCGCGGCGGTCGGGAAATCGGCGCAAGACGTCGTCAAAGAAGTTCGACGACAGTTTGCGGAGAATCCTGGAATCATGACGTACGATACGAAACCAGATTACGAACGGTGCGTCTCGATTGTGGCGAAATCGGCGTTACGAGGTATGGTTAAACCAGGCGTCGTCGCCGTTTCTGGACCACTAATCACAGGCATTATATTTCGACGCATCGGCATAGCCTCCGGTCGCGAGTTACTCGGCGCGAAGTGCGTCGCAAGTTTTCTCATGTTTGCCACCGCGAGCGGGATTTTGATGGCATTGTTTTTGAACACCGCCGGAGGAGCGTGGGATAACGCCAAGAAATACGTGGAAACTGGATTCGGAGGAGGGAAAGGGAGCGAAACGCACAAAGCGGCGGTCACGGGAGACACCGTGGGTGATCCATTTAAGGATACCGCTGGACCGAGTATCCATGTGTTAATTAAAATGCTCGCGACGATTACGTTAGTTGCTGCGCCTATGTTTCTCGATTAAAAACGTGTAATATTGAAAGAACAAAACTAAGATTTTATTCATTACTGGGTATATTTGACTTTTCTGACCATTAAAAGAATGTATATCGATACGCGTATAAGTACACGTCTGTTTGCTCTCTCGTTCATACTCACTTTCGCATTTAACGCTGCATAGCAGCCACCGCCGCGTTGCCTTGCATCAAGCCGGCGCGAATGGCGGCGCTCGCATCCGCCACCGCCGCCGGTCCGCTCGGTACGAAGATGGTCGAGTTCCCGCCTTGCGTCCCAACCTCCTTCATCGTGTCAAAGTATTGCGTCATCATCATCATTTCCATCACGTCCTTGGAGGAAATGCCATCGACTTCCTTTTGAAAGTTCACCACCGAATCTCTCAAACCGTTGATGATCGCCTGTCTTTGCCTCGCCATACCGGTACCGCTCAAATACTTCGACTCCGCGTCCGCCTCGGCAGCTTTCACCACCATAATCTTCTCCGCTTCCGCGCGATCCTTCGCGGCAACTCTTTGTCTTTGCGCCGCGTTGATTTCATTCATCGCATTCTTTACCTTAGGATCCGGCGCGATATCCGTCACCAACGTCGAAATAATGTTATACCCAAACTCTTCCATCGATTTCGCCAACATGTTCTTCACCTCCATCGCGATTTCCTCTTTCGACGTGAAAACGTCGTCCAACTTAATTCTCGGTACCGTCGAACGGACGACGTCGAAGATGTACGAACGAATTTGCCCTTTAGAATCAGTCAATTTATAAAACGCGTCAAACATGCGAGACGGGTCTTGCAAGACTTGATACTGCGTCGAGATGATGATGTTGACAAAGACGTTATCTAAAGTCTTCGTTTCCACGGACACGTCCAAAGATTGGATTCTCGTGGAGATGGTCCCGACATTCGC
>JACLAB010015128.1_pt1 | contig 28333 bp, 8 predicted proteins | sample 8027921 | NCBI WGS metagenome assembly JACLAB01 (sample SAMN15725117, study PRJNA655200) | protist metagenome | isolation source: fluorescence activated cell sorting (FACS) single amplified genomes of... | place: USA: West Boothbay Harbor, Gulf of Maine | collected 2000-07-19 | reverse complement strand
ATTGAGGAAGCTGAGATCAAATCTTCTTCTTCTTCAAGAAGATACGATTCTGTTGGCGAGAACTCCAGTCAAAAGTGGATGATTGCGATGCTCTGTTTAGGTATCTTCTTCGGCGTGTTTTTGTCGTTATCAATCCACGACAAAAGTCACGCGATGATGAAAGGATCGATAGAGGGATTACACAGAAACGTTAAAAAGGTGTACAGAGCGCATAACGTAGCGAGAAAAGAGTACTTGAGGTCGTATCGTGAAGCGTATTTGGAGTCGATTTTGGCAGCAAGAGGACCTTCTTCTTCTTCTTCTTCTTCTTCTTCTTCTTCTTCTTCTTCTTCTTCTTCTTTGGATGTGGAGGAAATTGAAAAAGGCTCCGCTGAAGATGTAAGTGAAGGCAGCAAAGACTCGGAGAAGAACGTGATCGCACGTTCTGGAGAAGATAGCCGGTCTAGCCCAAACGAAGAAGGCGAAATCGTTTTCAAATCGCTCGAGAATGGCAAGAAAATATGTTCTCCATTAATAGACGAGGAGTTCAGCGATCTCGTAGTCGAAGAAGGAAACGACGAGAGCGGCGCTCTCACGTCCAAAGCGGAATGCGAGTGGTTCAATCAGCTCACGAAAGTTGGTCTGGAAGCATCGAAAATGCCCTCAACGTGTGTTCCCGATGACTACATATTTGCAACTTTAACAAACGATCACATGTGGGACATGTCCATGTTCGGTTTGCAACACATCAAAGATGAGAAGTGTTTCACCGACCGCCTCGTGATATTATGCCTCGGCGATGTAACCTTCTCGAAATGTGAAGCTGCCGGTTTCAAGCACTGCGTGAAATATATCAAATCTATGGCGTCCTCGGATTTTATGCAGAATGATTACAGGCAGATCGTTTGGCTGAAACCGAAAATGGCGCTGGCATTCCTAAACGCCAAACTGACCGTATTTACCTTGGATTCGGATATATTATTCTTTCAAGTCCCAGATTTGGCTAAAATCAAAGAGTTACATCCCGAAGCCGAGCTCCACTATCAGTGGGAATATGTTGATTATGAAGCACTCTACGAAATGGAGAATCCGAACGAGGATTTCGAAGAAAGCGTACGACACGAAGGGTACAACTCTGGCCAAGTCTTGTGGATGCCAACCGCAAACGTCATCAAAGGCACTTTAAGAGCGTTGCTTCGAGGTAAAGAAGGAGGTTCCGGCGATAAGTTGGAGCAAGCTCATACTCAGGATGGAATGAGCGATGCGGGCGTAAACACTGCCGGATTAAGTTTTAGATATGCCGCAAACTGGCAGTGTTCAACGAGGGGCGTTTGTTCGGTGTATACGAAAAGTCAAAATTGGATTTCGTACCATGCGACGTGGCTACAAGGCCTCGAGAGTAAAAGGGCCATCCTGACGAAGGTGGAAGAAGCCTGGTCGAAACTCTCTTCCAAACCTGCGAACGCGGAGGATGATGCGAATGATTCTCTTCTTGCGCAATGTGCAAAATCTTTAAAAGCTGAAAATATAGGTTTCGGAAACACCTTCCTAGGCGACGGTATGAAGACCGAACTAGACGCTGCGCGCGGGAATCCAGGCCGCGAAGGGGGATGCCCAACTGGGCATTTGTATTGTAGCGCGTGGGAACCGTTGTACTGGGGGAGCGACGAAGATTACACGTCCTTTTGGAACACGGTGTCATCCAACGGTGCGCTGAAAGAGCATCTTATCGTCGCGGCAGAGCTGGACGAGCAGTGCGCTTTTGACCCGAAAACGGGAATCGAATCCATCGAACAAGATGTGCAGAAAATTGCCGCAGTTCACTTCAGATGCTCTGACGTGCCTATAAGCTACGCTCCTGATTATCCTGTGGCACCACCAGAATATTCTTCGTTCGTAGGAAAGAAATTCCGCGAGTGGGGGATGAAACGTGTTGTCCCTATACTCTGCGTCGAACATGGCTTGGAGGAATCAATTCGAGACGACCGTCAAAAGCAGTGCGAGGAATTGTTCAATTTACAACTTAACATTATCAAGCGCGAGATGATAACGAATGATGAGAACGTTCATTTCGACGACATCACCTGTTTATCCGAAAAGACGACACTCATGGCAATCCGCGACCTAGGCGCCTCTGCTATCCTCGTCCCTTCGTCGTTCACCTTCCCGGCTGGGTTAGTTCGAGAAGATGGCAGTAAATTCATCATGCCGCACTTCGGTGTCCAAGGTGTGAGCCCTGCTGACGTGTTGCTTCAATCCAAAATAAACGATGAAATCATTCTGCGCATGCAAAGCGTAGCAGATGCGATGCCTGTGACTGTATTCTGCCCCCGGTGCGGTAACGACATCGCGGACACTCCTGAAGGTGTGACCCAGTGGAACATCGACGTGTGGAAGCCACTGTTGGAGAAGTACGCATCAAAGAATTGAACTCGTCGTATGCATTCAAAAGAGCTCTGATTTTAGTAGATTTTAGATTAGAACGCGAGTGTATGTACAAATAAAACCGCACGCAAAATAAAAAAGAACTACACAAACCCGCTCTTTCTGAGCGATCATCATGCGCGAGAAAAAGAGGAAGGAGAAGAAGAAGAGGAAGAAAGAAACGAGCAAACATCGGAAGACGACGACGACGACTTTGCGATGTCGATACTCTTCGTTCAACCATCCCAAACACGCCGCTTTTTTTTCCTCCTCTTCGTCTGATGATTTCGTGCCGACATTTCTCTCCTCGATTGAACTGTTCGCGTTTTCAACTTCAAACGAGAATTCTCAGAAGAACGAGGCGAACGAACAGGCATCATCGGCAGCAAAGATTCTTTCGATCGATGCCCTAGATCGTGCATCTTTTTCTGTGATTCGAAAGTGCACCATGGCGGATGTTTTGAACGCGCATTTTGTGCACGAGTACGTGAAAGAAGATGAAGAGAAAGAAGGGAAGAAGAAAAAAGAGTTGAGTTTACTCTCGATTGGCGACGAGGAGGAGGATATTTTCTCCATCGCTCGAGGCCGGTTCGAAGCTATTTTGAGCGAGCGTCTGTGCGAGAGACTGGGCGTGTCCGGACCGCTCTCTCGAAGTTCTTCGTCTGAGAGAGAAGAAGAGAGGAGACGGAGAGTCGTCGCGATAAACTTACGGAGCGATAACTTTGTACCCGGGCGAACGACGCACGACCGCGTGACGGATAATGCGAGGAGGGTTTTTCATCGTCAAACTTCTTCCTCTGGAGGGAAGTTGGGTAACATAGCTAGTGATGGTGGTGGCAGTAATGTGCTCCTCGCGCACTTTGAGGTTGGAAACGAAGCGATAGAGATTGAGAGGTCTAGTTTTGCAAGCGGCGAGAACGCGGTTGAGATTTCGAGTCGGAAAATTGAAAAGTGCACAGGAGAAGCGAAATGTGAGAAAGAGGAAAATAGGTTGTTTGAACTCGTTGAATCGTTTCGGCGGTCCGTGGAGAGCAAAGAGAGCGCCGCGATAACATCTGGTGAGCACGAGGAGACTTTACGGAAAATACTCGAAATTGTAAGCGTCGCTGCTTTGCGAAGTCGGCAGAAAGAGAAGAAGGAAGAGGCGGCGAAGGAGTCTCCGTCTGCCTGTCGCCTTCATACTGCACGATGGAGCGGGTTTTTAACATCAAATCACCTCGAGCGAGCGCTCAAAGCGACGAATGAAATGATCGAGAAGGACGATCAGTTTGAGTTTTGCGTTGTTTGCGCCCACGCGTTTCCGAATCAACCTTCTTGTGAAGCATTGCAGACAACCACGAGAACGAAGAAGAAAATGATGAAGATGAAGAACAGCAGCGATAGGAAACGAAAGCAACCGTCGTCGAGCGTTGAAGGAGAATGCGAAGAAGAACAAGAGGTCGAGATTTTGGCGCCGCGGACTTGCGCTTTCCTCGTGATGCAAAATCAGCGATACGTGAGTTTCCTTCCGATACCGTGAGAGATAGATACAGTAGGTAAGAGATGAGATTTAATATAGTCATAGATAGAATGCCGCGTATTAGCTGTTATACATTTACACGATTGAATTATTATTACGTTTATCTTAATGTTGTTATATGTTATTGCTTCTGCGAGAGGAGGAGCGCTTTCACACTTTATTCGTCCACAACTTTCATTTTCAAAGTTTCTTCACTCGCTTTGTTCGCCTCTTCGTCGCTGTTCGTCGTCGTCGTCGTCGCGATCTTCGCCGCTATCGTCGTCGGTACCTCTTCTACGGCAACCACTTTTTTCACAAACTGACCGCGAACTCTTGGTCGAGCTTCCGCCAGCCGTTTTCTGCTGGCATATCGAACTTTCTTTTCGAATTTACGCTCCTTGCGCTTCTTGAGAAATCGAGCGATGGCCAACGCTCTTCGCTCGGCACAGGTTGAGGCGGTGTTGACGTTGTTGACGGCAGCGTTGGTATTGTTGGCAACAATGTTGTCCAACTTCACTTGCGCCGCAGATGTGTTTACGAACGGTTGGGCCGGCTGCTGTGGCGCATAGTGATGCTGCTGATGTTGGTGTTCTAACATTGTCATCGGCGCCTTCTCGACGGCGGATGCCAACGCTTGCACGAATGAATTTACGTATTCTTGATTTTGTTGAAAGTACGGAAACATGCCCATTCCGGCGTTACTGTGTATGCTCGTTGGCGGTGGCGCTCCATTCAAGGAGGAAGCAAACATGGCTGCTGCAGCCGCGGCGGCGGGATTGAATCCAGGAGGCATTTGCATTTGATGCTGTTGCTGTTGCTGCTGAGACATCGCCAACGACTGCATCAAATTTTGATACGCTTGCGCGTTAGCTTGCACCGTGGCCGGATCCTGTGCCGCCCCCATGAAGTTCTGCTGTTGAAGGTGGAATTGCATTTGCATTTGCATGAATTGCTGCTGTTGCATTTGCATCTGGTACTGCTGCTGCTGTTGTTGTTGTTGTTGTTCTTGTTCTTGTTGTTCTTGTTCTTGTTGTTCTTGTTCTTGTTGTTGTTGTTGTTGCATCTGGTACTGGACCAAGAGTTCCGCAGCTTCCACATCTTTCGCTTCAGTCATCGCCGCCTGCGGTGAAGTACTTTTCTTTGATAATCTCGAACGCGCTGCTTTCGTCGCATTCTTTCCGCTCTTCTTCTTACCATCCGGAGTCATATCTGCTTTCGCGCCATCATTCAGATTGGGAAAAACCATCGACATCGGATCAATCGGTAACGCTACCGTTTCCACGCCAACGTTTTTGTTCTCGTTTTGTTTGATGAATGATTGAAACGCCGAGCGCGACTCAGACCGGCGTAATTTGACGCGATCAGAATCGTTCGTATATTCATTACCATCGTTGTTACTACCTTCGCCTTTATTGTGTGAATGTGGCGGTAACGCGAGTTCGAGAACAGCCGTTGGACCGCCGTGTGCGCGCACGAGTTGCACCGACAAACCCGAGAAGAGTTTCTTTTGTTCCGAGTGCAATATATTCGTCATGAGGTCTGAAGTCCTTGGCGCCGAGGTTCCTGGTCCTTCTTCTTGCATTGGCGCCGTCGCGAGTTCTCGAGCAGTAACAGTAGTAGTAGTAGTAGTTTTCATGGTCTCCTTTTCCGACGAATCTTCTTTCTTCTTTTTCTCCTCTTCTCCTTCTTCTTCGTTTCCGGAGGATTCTCTCCCACCCCCGGCTCCAGAACCTTCATCTGATCCGCAATCTGCATCTCGCATTTGATTTCGAGTCCAACGGTCGGCCGTTTTCGATTTTTTCATCTCTTCCATTTCCTTCGTCCCTTCTTCGTCGAGGACTCCGAGACCGCCAGATTCTTTCACCGCGAGTTTGAAAGTCGATGGATCGTCCGAGCCGCCCGAACCTTTCTCCTCAGAACCGCTGTTGTTGTTGATGATGATGTTGTTATCATTATTACTATCCTTATTATTATCCTTATTATTATTATTATTATTATTATTGTCGTTTTTACCGTCACCATTCCTCGTCGTTGTCGTTAACAGTAAAGACGAACTCGACGAACTCCCGTTCGACGGTAACCTATGATGCGTCCCGACCATGCTCCTACACACATCCTTACTCAGCGGTTTCTGCAAAAACCCCTCCGCACCAATCGCGTGCGCTTTACTCTCATCCAAAACTTCCCCGGTAGCTTCCAAATGATCGCTCACCGACATGACAATTATCGGCACCTCTTTCAATTTCGGATTCTTCGATAAAATCGAGCACAACTCGATGCCGTCCACCTCCGGCATCATGATGTCCGTTAGAATCAAATCAATCTTTTCGTGATAATTGTTATCTCGTAATCGCTCTAAAGCTTGCTTCCCGTTGGATGCGTTCGTCACTATCGCTCCGGCTTGCGTGAGCATGGACGTTATGATCAAGGAGGTCGGGATGTCGTCCTCGACCAGTAAAATTCGTAATTTTTTCTCCTTTTCCTCAGTCGTTTTCGTTGACTTCTTTTTCTCCTCCTCGTTTTGGGGAGAAACGTCGTCACCATCATCCGTCGTCGTCGTCGTCGTTGCCGCTGTTTCAGTCCCTCCTCGTTCGAGAACGACGACGATCTCTTTTTTTTGTTTCGATGATCTCGTCTTGATCTTTGCTTCTTCGTTCGCAGCGACCGAGTGACCGCCCATCCTCTTCGTCTTCTTCGTCGTAGTCTTCTTCTCAACAAAATCATCCTCAAACTCCGACGTGTCGTCACTCCGTTTCCGGATTGGAAAAGGAGACTCAAGATTCCTCTTTTCTTTTCCCTCTTCTTTTCCAGAGGAAGATCTGTGCGCGCGCGTCGATCGCCTCATGGTATATCTCTCTCTTTGTTTACGCGTGTGTGTGCGCGCGCTGTCTCTCTGCACTCCTCGTGACCTTCTTTGTGTGATTAGAGAATGTGTTTCCTCCTTCCCGTACGAAAGAGCGGGTTTTCTTGAGATATTTATGAGATCTTTTGCACTTGAATAGAAATTTGAGACGCAGAGGCATCCTGAAATGCACTTTTTTCATCGCGTCATCAAAAGCAGTTTTTTTTACACCACGAGCACACCACGAGCATACTTTATTGAATAAATAATTTTAATAATGATTCGTGATTCAAGCGTGAATTGTTTGTTGAGATGTTGTGTTCCCTCTACTGTTATTGGGAATTTTACGCGAAGTAAATCGTGATGTAATAGCGTTCATTATATTCGTAAAAATAAGTATACAACTTTGATAACACTCTCTTTTAACTCTTCTTCTTTTTTACGTGTTGTTGTGTCTTCTTTTCATGCGTCGTCGTTCACATCTCTCGTGTGCGCTTTTAACTTTTCGAGCAAGTGTTCGGTTTCGACTTTCGAAACGAGCAAGTTTAAGCTCGTTTTGCCTTTCCAACACGTGATTGCGAATTCGGATCGAGAGCAGTTGAGTTTCTGAACGTCCTCGTCGCGGAGCAAACAAACGAGCGAGCCTTGGGAGCAACTTTCGACGTGTTTTCGAGTTTCCGCGTCGGTGAAACTCGGTCGCGGAGTGAATTTGGAACCGTCCGGTACCGGTTCGTTTTCAACCAACGCCAAACCTCTCAGTTTGAGGATTTGGAGGAGTTCGGGGATGGTGATCGTGATCGCTTGTTTTGTCATGAACGGCAAAGTTAGGAATAAACCGTCTTGGTTTAATCGGTAGTTGCACGAGCTCAAAACTTTCGAGTCTGCGCCAAAGTAAGAGTCTTTATCGTCGTTTAAGTTTTGTCGTTCGAAGACTTTTAAACCGATGGCGGTTATGCGTAAACTTTCCCTCGTATCGGCGGCGATGTACTGTCGTAAATTTGGAGTGACATAATACACGCGTTTCGGTTTGCTCCCTGCCGCGGTTCTCGTGACACAGTTTTTCTCGATTTGAAGCGAGTGAATGCCGTACTTTTCGTTGATTGGATCGACGACGTCCGGAGAATTCACGGGCGCGACCCCGTCGAACCCTTTCCTACCCGGTCTCGATTGGTCTTGACCGTGCGCGTTGAGGAAGAGTAACGTACCATCTTGCGGGTCGCGAGAGTACTTCTCTTTCGGCGGTTTCGGCTGTTCCACGGTTAAAGAGAGCTTAATTTGATCTCCAGAGTCACCATTCGAGGACGAGGACGGGTACTCGAAATGGCACTTCACTTCCGCCATGCCTAAACCTTTAAATTTCGAAAACTCTCTCGTTTTCGACTTTTTACTCTCGTTGCCGTTCGCCTCGTTTTCGATTTGCGTCTCAATCTCCGGATCCAATTCTCTCACCTTATCGAAAACGGCGACAAAGAAACCACCGGTATCGGAGTGGTGCGGTAAAATTCTCACGCAATTTTCAATCGGGATGGTATCTAAAAACTCTTTATCCGGGAACATGGAACTCGCGACAACTTTTTCGTTGTTCTCGTGCGCTTCCTCCGCGGAATTCCATCGACGATTCGATTTCCCCCAAACTTGCCAATCTCTCAACCCGTTCGATCGTTTCAAGTTCGGTAACTCTTTGCTCACGTCTACCAACGTCAACGCCCCGTTCGTCGCTTTCATCAGCGACATCACCACGGCTTCGTTTTCAATCGGGTTCAACGAACACGTGGAATATACCATCCTCCCTCCAACTTTCAAAATCTGCGCGGCTCTCTTTGCGATTTTGATCTGCAGCGAGTGCAGACCATTTCCAAAGCCGCCGTGCCATCGAGCCCAAATATCCGGCGCTTTCCGCATCGTGCCATCTCCGCTACACGGCACGTCACACAAAATGGAATCAAACTTAAAATCATCCTGAGCGTTCCCGGGTTCACCTTTGATCACAGGAAAGTTCTGCCCCTCGTGATTCGTCACCAACAAGCACGGCGAATTCGCGCGTTTCGTTTGGTGCGTCAACAAATTACAGCGCTTCAAATCAGCATCGTTGGCGACGACAAACCCAGTCGGCATCTTTGCGGACAACTCTGCTTTTCCTCCCTCCGCGTCCGCGTGAAAACTCCCAAAGCTCGGATCGTAACTCTCAAAATCCCTATGCAACGCCTCTAAAACTTGGAACGTTTTCGATCCAGGCGCAGCGCACATGTCCAAAACCTTATGGTGCGGTTCAACCTTCAAAAACTGCGTCGGTATCATCGACACGACTTCTTGCCTCGTGATCGAACCAAACTCTTGGCCGGATTTGAGAAACTCGTGCAACGACTTCAACTGCGGCACGGATCGTAACTGTAACCTGGAGTAACTAAATTGCCACGCCCCAGAGTCTGGATACCACTCCACTGCTTTCGGTGGTTTAATATCTTCCAACCCTGCTCCGGATAACGTCGCGAACTCGTTTTTCACTCGTTGCTTGATCCGCGCGGCAAAGTTCCCAACCCCGTTGATTCTAAAACTGCTCGGTAAATCCGTTTTCAAAACGCGCATCAAGTTTGCAAAATCCTCGTCGGACGAGCATATCTTTTGCGCCGAGTAGTACGCTTCGAAGTGCTCGTTTTCGCGGACGTATTCAGTCGCGCCGTATTTCCCTTCGCCGTTGTTCTTTTTGCCTCCTCCTCTTGCCGGTCGTTTCCCTTTGGGTTCTTTGTCCCACGAATTTGAGCGATTGGATTTCTTAAAGTCTCGCTTTTGGATTCTTTTGTTGTTGTTGTTGTTGTTGTTACCATCGCTCGGGTTTGACTTGCGCTTCTTGTTGTTGAATCCCATCTTTATACCTCTCTCTCTCTCTCTGCGTTCTTCTTCTTTGTTTCTTTGGATGTATGTTTGGAGAAAACGCTCGGGTAAACGAAGTTCCTGAGAGGAATTTTTGGCGGCTTGGCGGCTGTTTTTGTGAAGAAAAAGAGAGAAAAAAGAACAGAAAATACTAATACGGAGATGAGTAGTAATAGTACACAACTTTATGTTCAAGTTCTTTCTGTTTTACAAATACCCACCACTCGTGAAAATCCCGCAGACGAGTACACTGACGACGCTTCCGAAGGCGATTCCAGCGGAGAGCATGGTGCCGAGAAACGCGCCTTCTTCGCTTTTCGCGACATCTTCTTTTTCTTCGTCCTCGTTCGTCCTTTCTGTCGTCAAAGAGGAGGACACCAACGACGGTGGGTTTTCTATTTCAATGTCTTCGTTTTCGATTTCGTCTGAGCGCGGCGAATGGTGGTCAGAAGAGAGCGTTTGCGGTCCTAGCGCCATGCTGCATGCGGCGTTGAAACCGTTGGTGAATCCTAATAAGAATACAAAGAGGATTGGAAACGAGTCGAAGGAGAAGACTCGAGGGATGCGCCAGCCGGATCGATTCACGTTGCACGAAGCGAGCAAAGGAACGAATACTATTCGATACAGACTTCGACGGAACGCGACTTGGCCGGTGACGTTTTGTAGCCCTCGACTGTGAGCGTACGAGGAACCTTCAAAAACGCGTCCGGCGAGGTCGCCGAGATTGAAGAGGAGGAAGAGGAAGGAGGTCCAGTAGTCGCCGTCGGTGGATGCACCGTTACTATCATCGCTACCGCTGTTGTTATTCATTTCCGCGCGAGTGACTATGGACGAAGTGATTGCGGGAAACGCGGTGAGCGTGACTGTAAACGTGAGAAACACGGCGAACCGAAAGAGCCACGTCTCTTTTTTAATCGGCGGCTCATCGGCGGCGCCTTCGGTACCTTCCGACGCTTCTGTTGTTGCGTTCGAAGAAGACGACATCGTAGAAGCGCCCATGAGTCGCGCGTTTGACCTTTCGTCTTCGACGTTGAATTCCAAGTCGTTCTCAGACAATGCATTATTCGATTCCTTCTTCTTCTTCTTCTTCTTCTCCTCCTCCTTGTCCTCCTCGAGTATCGCGACTGGAGCGTATTGCTGCGTGCTAATGTTCCCACTATTAATACTATCGTCGCCCATATTTGACGTCATATTTTCCTTTTTCATCTCCAAGACTAACTCTCTCCCGCCTTTCGCGCACAGTAAACACGCCAATCCGCTCAAACCAAAATACAAAGCCGCGAAATTAAACCCGCTACACGTCAACGCCACGAAACTCGCGAGCACCCCGCTCAACGCTTGCCCACTCACCACCGACGTGGAAAACTTTCTCTCTCGCGTCGCGGCTAATGCAAACGATCCGGACTGCACCAAACCAGTGAAAATACCGAACAAAACTAAATTAAATGTCGCGAAAGAGACGACAAATGTACCTTTTATGTGTTCATCCAACGCCAGTAACGCCGTCGCGAAGAAACATACAGCGCACGCCAAGAGTGGATACGTCGTCAATCGGTCGTATAATTTACTCTTCTCATTCACATCTTCTTTTCTTCTTCTTCTTGGATCATCATCCTTTCTTCTGCCCGCATCAAACACCCGCATCCTATTCATCGCGATTAACGTCGCCAAGTTTGCCATCGTGTACGAAAAACTAAACGCATTTTCAAACGAATCTTTCGTAAACGTAAACCATCCTTCGCCATTTCTCGCAGCCGCGGCGGCATCCCCACCATCGTGTCTGAGTAAAGTCACGTCAAAATACTTCTTCGCGGTGATGAACACGTTGAACGGGAGTAAAGTCCCGACGCCGAGAAGGAAAAATCTCAACAGATTTTTATCCTTGAGAGAAGTCGTTACGCCGTTGTTGTTGAACGTCGTCATCGTGTTGTTTGCTCGTCGTCGTTCTCTCTCGTTATTCAAACATCAACAAGTGCAACAAACATCTCTTATTTTGTACGTATTTTGGAGTTCAATAATAATAATATTATTAATCGCCGAATATCAAAGGTAACGTTCTCTCTCTCTCTTTTCCTCGCGCTTTTGTTTCCAGAAAGTTATGAGTTGTGGTTCGTGTGAAATGGTGTAATTTGTTGTGTAAATTGTTTCATTACAAAGACAGAATGGTGTGGACTTGTTTCATTGAAGAAAAACGATGAGGACAAAACATGCGAACGAGGTTACGTGCAGTTTTAATCAGTAATAAAAGCTAGTGGTAAACTAATCATCATCTTCTTCTTTACAACACTACTCATCATAGTTCTTTTTCATAATCACAGATCGTATCTTTTGAAGTCTGCAAATGTTTCATCCTCTGGCGGCAAGGGCGCGTGACCATCGACGATTGTAAACGTATTGACTGTATTCAAAATTCTCCACAATGTAAAATCTGCTTTTTCTACAAATACGTATTCAGGGAACGCAGAGCTTCCTTTTTTCGTGATTCTGAACGGTTTCGCTAAATCTTGGCGAATGCATACGACACTTTTTCTCTTACTTGGAGCTTTTTTGCCTCTAACAGAGTATACTCCTAGAGCTACGTAACCTTCCGGTGGTACCGGCCAGAAGAAGCGTACGTTCGATCCTTTTATTTTACCTGCGAGTTCAAATTTCATGGGATATGCAAAAATTGAATCTTCCCCGGTCACTGTTGTTTTGTTGACCACTGGCATAGGAATTGATGATGACGGGGCCGCATTCGTTCCTATTTGGAGTATTGATCCAAAAGTTTTCTTTCCTCCTTTCCCATTCGATATTGGATTAAATATCCCGAAAACTTCCGGTGCGTTTTCTTCTTCTGGCGCATTGGCGCTGAAGCCTGCCGATCTTCTCTTTGAAGAGGAGTAAACGCACTTGTAACCGTCGCTAAATTTGAACGCTTTACCGAGCTTTCGATTATCAGTGGTATTAATTCTATCATCAAACGAGGTCGAGAGATTTAAGTGTTCAGAGTAGTCGCTCAACCCTGAGGAAGACGAGATCGATGAATATGAAAACGACTCGTTATCGTCTTCTTCTTCACCAGCGAAATTGCCGCGCTTTCTTTCGAGACTCTTTCTGATCGACGATTTTATGGACCTTCGGGGTTCAGAAGAACTTTTTTCGTTCTTACTCGAGAACAATCTCGACGATAAGAGAATCTTATCGCTCAGCGTATCTTGTAAAATAACGGGAACGCTGATTCGCTGGCATTGATCCAGGTAGCTGCTATTGGAATATATTAAGTCCACGTAGTCTCCTTCCCTACTCCTTTCCACGCATTTTACTGACTTCCAAAACAAATCCCACTCAATGCTTAAAGCTCTCTTGCTTCGGTGTTTTTTAACTGCAATCTTGAAGAGACGCCTATTAGTTGCGATGATAATGTTATCATGATCAATATTTATGACCCACGCGAAATCCTCATCATCAGAAATATGTCGAACGAAACCTCTTCCCTTTATTTTTCTCCACAACATTGACGCCGTTCCATCCTGCTCGTCATACGCTCTCAATACACCATCCATGGATGGGAGACGAGCGGGACGAATTCTCTTCACATGCTTCTTCTTTGTCTTTACTCCAAGAGCGGCAAGTGCGTTTGTGATAGATCCTTCTACTCCTAATGTGATGTGTCCAAGAAACCCAACGGCGCCTGCAATTGGCTTGGAAACCGTTCCTAACGTGGCTTTTTTCACACCTTTGAAGAAACCTGAAGCGCCATCGCGATAGCCATAGAGAACAGGCTTATAAAGAATTCCAGTAGCTCCTTTCACAACATTCAACGTAAAATAAGTGAGACCATCAATCGCACCAGTTGTAAAAGTTATGTAGTCAACCTCGGGTCTATCGTCTTGCATGTATATTTTCGAATGACTTGCTTTGGAGATTGATTTCCGAAGATTCATCCCGACGCCAATTGCTTTATGTCCACCTAAGATGTTGGATATTTTACCCAAGCCAAGTCCTACGGATGCTAATCCGCTAATACCTGATAAAACTCTGAATATTTGTCCCAAGAGTTGCTTCCCGTACGCTTTGCCCACGTCTGATTTGAATGTCGAGAGCTTCGTAAGTTGATGATGCAACGCAAAACCTTTTAATTTTACCGTAGACTCGGAAAGGTTAATAAAGCCAACTATGCCAGGGATGAGCTCCTGCGCGCGTCTCGGGCGAATTCGATCAAGACCAGCTGCGCGAAACGAAAAAGCGACTGTTATAGGGTCAATCGAGAAGTGCTGCACGTATATCGTTCGATCGATATTTCCAACGACAACTGAAACGTCGTCAATACCAACGCCTTCACCGCTTTTGCTCTTAGCAGATTTTGTCCCTGAAGAACTCCGTGGGACAAAATAGTCACAAAATAGTAAGACCGACCAAAGCGACGGTTCATTGATATTCACGTGGATTGGCGTGCGTGTGAAATTCAACTCTACGCGGTCATAGTGTATTATTTTATCGCGTAGATCTTCCCGAACTCGAATACGTGCTGAAAATAGATTATCCTGCGCAACATCATTGTCAATGCGACGCAGAAGAACCGGGTATATTGTTTTGTGCGTCATATCATCAATTTGTAAACTCTTTAATCGTACAGAAGTGGTTGTAATCACCGCTTCTGTGAAAGTTTCTTTCTGATCGTGCGATATGCTAAATCCATCGACGTGAGCTACCAGGATCTCGTTGATGCGTTTATCGAGTAAACTCAAAGTTATGTTTTTCAAAGAGAATGAATATCGAGAGCGTTTTGCGGTGATCGGGCAAAACATTCTTTCAGTTTCATTCTGTAAAGCTTCCTCCCGTGTTTGAGCAAAATTTTGGAGATCATCTTTAGATAGCGCTGACCCAAACCTAAGCTTCGATGGTTTTCTGTTCACATCATCTGCATGTGTGAAAGATACGGTAGCAAAAGTAAGCAAAGTGCTTTTAAAGTCATCTTGATTTGTGTTAGAGAGTCCATCTTTTAGTGCTTCAAAAGTCCAGTAACCTTCGCCTCCAGAATCAAATATGGGCACTGCGAGACCGGGAAGCTCAGTCAAGCCTTTGCTATCAAATGCCCTGTATATGCGCGATGGTACTTTTTCAAAAAGCCTTTCTCTCTTCGTAGATGACTGAACATTTCCGGAACGAATGAACTTTGCTTCTATAGCTCGATCAGGCTCCGAATCATTTAACCACGCAAAAGCTATGGAAGCATTTGGTTGGACCTCAGTCCAATCACTACCAGCACGAAGATTTTCATGAAAGGAAGCTCCGTTAAAGTCAGTATCGTTTTCTACTCGTGCTAATCCGTCAGATAGTATTTCACGGAAAGCCAAAACATACTCGTTATTTGTATTTTCAATAATTATTGGATTTCGTCTCACGGTGAAATTGATAGTAGAAGTGCACGTGAGAAGAGAATCGCGTTCAATATCAATGTTCAAGGACTTCACTCGCATATTCTGTCCCTCTTCTGAGCTAGTTGTATCGAGCAAGCGCACACTTAATGTATTTTTGTCATCCCTATCAATATTAAATTTTGAACTCCATGCCCCATTCTTGCGATGTAATTTTGCGAACAAGTTTTGCTCTTTGAGTTGTGCGGATAGACGCCACGACCAAGGTACTCCCCACTTCGAGTGATCCGCAGGAATAGATTTCCACGCTGAAGCATCGGGAGAATCCGTGATATCCAAAATCTCTCCAGTTCTGTTCATCAAAGTAATAGCAGGTTCCACGATGACTGTCACACCTTGACCAAAAATTTCCGTGTCAAAGAATCCCTCTTCTTTCGATACTTTACTGAGCAGACCTTGTTGTTCAAATCGAACAGATACTGGTAAACAGACTGACGTCACGTTTTGACCTGATATTTCCAATCCGTTCGCTTCAATTATAACTGACCTGCTCAAATCAAACTCAGAAACAAGGACAGGCGGACTCATTTCAAGATTTTTAGTGAAAAAATTCGCGTCGTCGCTGTTTGATATCCCAAATTCAAGCATCAAAGTGCTACCTTCATCTATTTCTGTCGGCGATGCGTAAGAAATTCGCATTTCTGAGGTTGAATAATCGCGATCACCTGGGGTCCAATGTATATGTTCGAGCGAGGTGACCGGCGTCGTCTTGAGCGAATGCATGGTAGCAACTTGCATACGTCGCGTAGAAGTAACATTGCCATCTCGATCAGATCTTCCATCGATACTTTTCTTTCTAGAGTCAAGGGTTCTCTTTCTGCTCGTATTGGTGCTGCTTGCGGGATCGCTCAGTCTCGAATTCAAATCGGCATCGGACCTGTCATCACCATTTTGAGTAGACGTTCTGGTACCGTCACGGTCTTTGTATGTTGCACGATATGCTAACAAAGTTCCTGTTCTATTAACGATCATGACAGATGCGCATATTGTGACTAAACGATTCGCACTTGAATCTTTCTCGCTAGAATCTCCAATGTATCGTCCAACTATAGTAGCAACTGCATTTAAGTAAGACTTTGAACCGTCTCTTCTTTCGAGTTCAAATGTTTCATTGACAGAATTCATCCCTCCATTTCTTGCTACTTTAGACGCAAATGCTGAAGGTGAAACAGGTGCGAATCGATCATTGTCGGAAATCTTTTTTTTCCAACCGCCACGTAATGAATGAATCGCGACTACGGTGTGGAATCCAGGATGAATGTTATAGATGGAAATGCTTTCATTTGATTCCAACGCTTTGACAAATGCGGCTTTATCCATTTTCATATTTGGCAGATCAAATTCAGAGGAATATAAGGAGATCTTGCAGCTACCTCCTAAAGTATTCCGAATTTTCAAAGGAGCTTTAATGATTAGTGTCCAATCGAAAGACGATTCATCTTCAGAATAATTTCCTTGTACACTAAGTCTGATTGTTTCAACGCAAAGAAACCACGAAGTCTGGCCAGACCCATTACATAGAAGTATTTCGTGTCCTTCCATTCCTGAACTCAAAGCTCTACATCCCCAAATTTCCTCGTATGAGAGAATTTTTGGGACAAATTTGTTTGTATCTTTAACCAAACTGCCCCAGGAGGAAGGGGACGAGAGGCTGTGCACCCTCATATGGATGCTTGAACAGGCGTCGGGTCCAATGGTGGAATACGGCAATGGTAGGAGCTCTCCTGGTTTGATAAGCCTCTTCATTATGAATAGATCGGAAGTGGGCTGATTATCGAACGCTAGAATGTGCTCCGATGCGTCGTGGGGATCCATCTCTTTTGGAGCTATGAGAACTTCAATCGGCAACTCTGTCGTGTTACGAAGCTGAACTCTCGGACTGAGAGAATACTCGAGCAAACCTGAAATATCAGCCGAAGTCGTCATTGTCAAACTCCTGTTCTCAAAAAACAGAACTTCCACGCTGCTAGAATCAGTTCGCGCACTATCACTTTTCATCAGTACATCTTTTCTAGGTCGCAACTTATGCCACGGCCCAGATTCAAACATTGAAATCGATGGCATATTTTTGCCTTTACGACTGAGGGAGGATTTTGTCTTGAGAAGGTTTCCTACTTGCCCTTCTACCTTTGCAAAAACAAGTCGAGCTGAGCATTTTACAATGCAAGGTTCTAAACCCTCACAAAATAATGGAAACAAGTCGCCAGAGCTTGAAGAGTTGAGCAATGCTGCGGTTGATATTACAGACTCAGAAAGCGTCGAACCTGCGCCGCCGGAGCCTCGTAAATCAATGACGGTCACTGCGAGCAGGCAACTGTTGGGGTCTGCGTCAAGTGGAATACTTAACGAAAAGCATTCGTCCCACTTATACCATCTTTCTATTTCCCCATTATCTTTTGAAATTGAAATTGTCGATGTTAGTGGTCTGGTTCGGCATCTACTCGATTGCAACAATGATCTATCCTGATCCACTTTATCGTTATGAGAGTATATTCGAACAGAGCACTGCAACTCCGGGATTGATGAGGACAACTCAACAACCTCTGAAGCAAATTTACAAGAGTCGAGATGTAGTGTTAAATGACACTTGCTCCGTTCTGGATAGTGTCTCCATGCGCGTTCGTTATTGTTTTCTATGCCCTTGTTAGGTGGATTGGGATATTCAAGTGTCTCGGAAGCGTCAGCAATCTTGAACGACTCGCCTGGATCGACCTTGTGAACCAAACGACTAGGGTATTCCGTTCGAACAAAGACTGGAAAGACCAAATTATTCGATATCAGAGAATTGACATCTTTATTAAAGTACTTGGAAGATAACGAAGGATCCACCATATTGACATCATACTGCAGGAAAGATGATAAATTTTCACCAAAAGAGCTGTGCACGTCACAGCAAATCGGCAACGGAATTGTGAGGATGTGCTCTTCAATCATCTTTCTCTTATTGTTCGAATATTCACCTTCAATTTTAAATCTTTGCAAAATAGGTTCCCACGAAGAAACGATCGGATTATAGAAATATACCGAGAGGTTTGATGAGAGCGCCCCATGTAACAAATTTTCCTCCCCATGCTCCGATACTTCTTCGCCATCTTCGTCACCTGTTATACCTAGTCTTATAGAATCGATGGCAACTGATGCAAACGGCCGTTTGGCTTCCCTAACGAATAATTCGAGGTGCACGTTCGGAATTAACACAGATATTGATGTATTCATATCTTCATTTTTTTCAACGCCGTCATCACTGCCGTCATAAATATTTCCATATGTGGATTGGGGTGAATTTAACAAGAGCGAATCGTCGTTCACATGTGACCAACCCACTCTTTTTGGGCTAATGTCCCAACTGGTATGCGGCGATTCGTGGTGATGTTTATCAATTAGCGATGTCTCTACGTGAATAGGTAGGAGAGGATCGCGCAGTGCCGCAGGTCTCAAACTCTTACCTGTGTTCCCAACATTCTGCCACTGTCCTGCAAAGAATGTTTGAGACGAATTATCTACTGTCCAGAGCTGCTCCGCATCTGTGCCACCACTGTATACACAATCTCTGAAAGTACTTTCTGTCAGAATCTCTTGTCGCACGCATCGATAATTTTCTGTATTGGGCATTTTATCTTTGGATGCTGTCACTACACATCCCATCGCGATGAATCCTTCCTTGGGGACGGGCCACCATGCGACACAATCGTTCGATTTAGACTCCCAAACTTTTATGAATCCAGTTGGTGCGGTGCATACATTACTAGCAGCATTTATCGCAATGACGGATGTCGATGGAGAATGTTGATGCGCAAATATCAAAACGTCACCCAGACTAGCGTAACCACGTGGAGGGATAACGCGGAAAAATTTTAAGCCAGCTGCTCTCGATGCACAAATATATTCAAAAGCGCCACAAGGGGCAACTGATGCTCCAAATGAAGCCGAGACAGCTTGGATGGAATTTGAAATTTTTGTTGCGTTTTCTAAAACATTCTGAAGAGTAACCGTGTTCAGGTGAATGTCCACTTCTGAAACATTTCCATCAAGCTGAATACTTCCATTCGAGGCCTCTTTGTATGTAAAATCTATGTTAGTCTTATGAAGCAGTCTATCGAAACACGCGCGATTATTTGCATCGCAGAAAAATGCTTCAAGATTCGTGATATATAAAGCAACCTCTGTGCGCCCCTTTTGGTCTAAAACTTTGAGCGAAGGTAAGCTGGCGTATGAAAGATCTACACCCGTCTTCAACGAAATATATTCAGATGCAGCAATCTTTCCATCTGCGGCGTGCTGTCCAACATCGAAAATCAACAATTCAAGTGAGCTTATCCGTACACGTGCGCGGAGAGATGATTGGTCAGCAGGGGTTGCATTGCTGGTTGTCCGTATCGAGGTGCCTTGAATGAGGTTCTTCATATTTGTCTTCACGATCCGAGCCGATTCATCCAGAACAATTTTCGAATTGGATCCGAACGAAACGTAGTCTCCAATGTTTATTTGCTCTAACCGCTCATTCACTGTCATATCTGGTAGCGGTATCTCAATCGTGCAATTCTTGAACGTGAGAATTTTGTTCCTTCCAAGAATAATTAACGGGATTTGATCACCGCGAGTACTTTGCCGATTTGGAAGTCTTATTGTATATCCATCTCCATCCAAGATGCACTGGTTTGAGAAACACAGGGGCCCATCGGCTAAGATTCTTCTTCCGTTGTTCAAATTCAAATCCTCTCTCAACTTTATAAGCCCGTTATCGCTACGATTTTTATCAAATTGAACGTCGGCGTTGAGACGCTTTTCTAAGGGAGACATTCGAATTATTTCTTTCGTCACCTCGTCAACAATTTCACTCTCTGAGAAAGAAAAGAACACGGCAAGTTCGCTAAAGAATAATGGATCGACTTTTACACAGCAACGTGAGTGCAAGCTCATTTCAATATTTGTTTCATTACGAACGCTTTCAACGTCGAGGTGCAAAAAAGTCAGGTTCCGTTCATCCTGGTTTACATTGGATTCATCAAGATTGAAACCTTTTTGTATCATCTCAAAGTGACCTTTCCCGGTTCCAATCCGCTTATCCTGCAACTTTAAATCGCATAAAGTTATATTCAAGCCATAATCAATATAATTTCTGTGCGAATAATAGTTCACGTAAAGATTTCCCATGTGTATCTCTGATAGCGGTTTCGAGCGATTGGAGCGTGGGGCATTCCACAGTCTCAGAACCGTATACGGTAACGTAACTATAATCCTTTGCCCTAAAGACTTTATCAAAGGAGAAGTTTTTGGATTTTTCCATTCCAAATCTTCGCGATAGCTAAACAAAGTTTGGATTTCCCAGCTTTCTTCTCCAAAGTTCGTTCCAATTACGTTACACAAGACACTGAATTCATAATTGTCAAGCTCTAAAGCAAAAACCCCTTCGGTCGAGATCTCGATTTCGCTGCCACATTTGCTATCGTGAGGATCCCACGTCGGGCCAGCGATTGTAATTGTGAGGGTTTCCATCGGTCGAATATGAGGAAGAAACGACTGGTTACTGAGCACTATGTTTTCACCAAACACCAGAGATCCCTTGTTGTGTACATCAGACATTGCCATGGAAAAGTCATGAATGTCAATCGTCATCTTATCCATCAAAATTGCCTCCGCATCTAAATGGGAGGTTCCATGTTCCCATTTGAATTGATTATAAACATGTACTCGTTTGGAGTCTACTAAAATACATTCGGACGTTGCCGATGTGCTCTGGGGTAAAATCGTAGAAGAATTCGTTATGGAAACATCGTATGCAAAAGTGCCGACCCTCAACCACTGATCGCGTTCTATTCTCGCAGCTTCTTGCAAAGCTGAAGGCAAACTTTCAATGGGGATATAATCTGGTAAGAAGCCAGAGAAGAATCCTAGAACGTGATAATAAAAGAATCGCATCAAAAATGTTACCTCAGCATTATCTACATCGAGTATAAGTATTTGATCGTAACCTGGATATACGCTTTCCTGTCGATAATCAAAATTCTTGTACGCAAGCCTCGCGAACGAGGCACCATCTCGCTTTCGGGAGTTCACGAAGTGTCGATATCTGTGGCTCGGATCAATTGTTAAATCTTCCATCATCAAGTCTGGTAATGCGCACTCAACGTTCAAACCGGTATTGAGATTCATAATTTCAATTTGCGTTCCAACTCCTGAAATTATATTGAACGCTTCCTTCTTTCCGTCACTCTTGCACCAATCCTCTTCTTCAAGCACGGCATTTAGTTCAAGACTGTTCGTACATATAGTCAACTTAAAATTTGTCACGGAGGAGTTGACGTCATGCGATTGCCAATTATCCAATCGACTAATAGCTTCGTCAGCCTGTATGTTTCGGTCGAGTACGACATATATTTCGTCTAGCGCACGCCAAAATGAGCCCAACGTCGGACGTGACAAATTTGCTATCATCGAAGGACCTGATAGTACCATTTCGGTATAGATATCGCTCCAATAAGGCGAACGTGGTGATCGAGTGTACAACGAAATTGCAATTTCTGAAATTCTCGCATTTACGAACGTGTCTTCTTCATCATCCTTCTCTTCCGTTAGATTTTCGTTTTTGAACGATAGGAAACTACCGCCTCGGAGCAAATCCTTAATTTCTAAGCATCTTTCGCATTTTATCTCTGTACCTGAGTCTACATTCGAGTTGGTTTGATGTATCTGTCCCCCGTCAATTACTATCTCTAAAATCTCTACTTCACTGTGTATAGCAGCAGATGTTGTAAGCCGATCTACGCCTCCTCTCTCTATGCCGTCAGTGCCATCATCATCTCTTTCCTTTTTATACTTTGTCAATCCCATTGGCTGCCCTAGTAATTTTATGCCTAAGCTTTGTTGAATATGAACATGATGTTCTGATTGAACTGCTCGTGTATTGGAATCGTATTCATACTCGACATTTTTTGATTCTTCTATTCTCAAATCCTTTTCACCACTTTTGCTGTAGGGTAAAAACTCATCCGCAATTGCGAGTATCGTCATTAAACGACACGGTGACATACTCACACATACATCTTTCCTTGCATCAACGGAAAGGATTTTTGGCGAAGATGCAATCTTCACTCCTGGACTTTGAGTCCCCGTGTAGGAAATAAGTAAGTCCTCAACCTCGTTCAAGATATGAAAAACTGTGTTTTTATCGGCGTTTTCGTCTAAAATTTTTGCTGATAATCCAGATATGCCGATTTCGATCGAATGTAAGACATTCAAATCTTTTACTTTCGACCTATGAACGGAGATAGTACCTAAATCAATGATAAAACTGTTTTCTTTTCGTGCATCAATGCGTATAATTGGAGCATCGACAACTACGCTAATAGTTTCAAACATTTCCAAACCAGATGATTTTTCAGTTTCATTCGCACTTCTCTCGCCAAAATTTTTGGCCTTTGTCTCATTATTTGATGTTGTTCTTGAACAGTAGTCCTCGCGAACGTCTTCTGGAACATCCATAAAACCCGTTATGCGCGTGATCGCGTCCTTATCTATCATGATGATAAACTTAGAGACATTTCCTGTGAGTGAGTACCGAGAATCTTTGCGCGCAAACTTAATATCGGCACACGCGCTTCGTTTTGGCATCAATCTGGATATTATCGGACGTTCCGAAATATCGTAACATTCGATATCGCTAACGTTTAAAAACGATTGCATGTCATCCACGTGCTTTACGAATCTGAATTCAAAGTTGGAAACTTTGACCGATATTGCATTTTCTAAAATAGTTTTTGTTGGCAAGGGGTTGCTCGCTTCCGCCCCAAGAAATAACGATATGGAAACGCTTTGAAATGATATAAATACCGAGAATTCAGGACCTTTCCAACATTGTGAAGGATGAGGATAAGTGATATCGTTGCAAACCTTCAGAACATCATCCAATTGGCATAAAGCATCGCTCGAAAGAGTTGAGACCTCCTCATTACTCGCCATCTCCTCCTTTTCTATTTCTTTCTCTTCTTCTTTTCTATTCCATTTTATTGTGTTCAACGCAACTTTTCTTGAGATTGCTACGACTGAGTTCGCACAATTCTTACATTTATTTCCGTCTTCTTGTAAACTATGAACTTGAGCAATACAACGCCAAGTTAACGCAACCTCAAAGCTCAGCGACTTTTCAATCTTGAATAGTTCATCGAGGACATCTTCTTCGTCTGCTCCATTTACCCGAGAACTCAGCTCCATGTAGCGCTGTCTTTTCCGATGCGCTTCGCTCACCTCTTTCGCACTAATCTTCATCAATCGGGGTGTTTTCGGTATTTTTGTTGCTTTACACTGTGCTAATCTTAGACGAGCGTAGTTCCACCAAAGTCGAGGATTCTCTCTCACACGTTCCGTTGGCCGGCATATTTCTTTTTCGCGACCAAGAGCCGCCAGAACTCTGTTAAAGTTGTCGTATTGATGCTTACGTAGACCCACGCGGATACCGGCGTTGTCGTGCACGTTAACCTTCAGAGTAACTCGGGGAGTACCACCATTATCAAGTGCATCCGCGTTTACTTTTTGCACGTATATCAAATCTAAAGATAACGGCTCTAACACATTTGCTTGATTCACGTCATCGCTCGTGCCTAATTCATCAAAATACACCGAAAGATTCGTGATAGTCGTCTTCTTGCAGATTTCATGCGAGGCTTTGTTATATTTCCTCTTGTGATCTCCAATGCTACTAACGGACTCGCACAGCAACGCATCCAACTTAATTCCGCACGCAATTCCTACACCCATTTTGTCCTTCTTAATCACAGTTACGCTGTCTTCGAATCGAATGTGAAGATTGGAAATGCTCACAGAAACATTTGCGAGTAGAGTTTTCAAAAATCGCGCAACATAAGTGTCGTCATCCTTCGCGAACGTCTTCTTCCCATCTTTAACAACCAAACTCTCCATAATCTCTGTAAAATCAATGTTTTTTAAGTTTTTGCACAGCCACATCATCTCGGCCTGGTCGAGCCTTGCTACAAAGTCGTCGTCGTCGTCTTCGTCTTTGGAACTTTCTATCTGTTCTCCTCCTCCTCCTTCCCCTCTTTTCTCCTCGCTCTTTTTCTGTCTCTCGTTTTGCCGGCGCGTCTCCTCCTCTCTCGAGAGCTTCTTTAAAACAACATCCACACCTTTCAAGGAAACATCGATTGTTGGTTGCATTCCGACAATCGATGTCGCAGACATTCGAACGCAAACTTCGCCCACTCTCGCTTCATCGACGCCGATCTTTGTCGGTAAAAACTGTCCCAAATATCCGTCGACGATGTCTTCCTCGTGTTGCAACTTTACGTTTCGTAACGTAATTTTCGGACCGCCGAAAAGTACAGACGCCGATACGTTGCTCGTGTTGTTCCCGTCGTCCTCGACGACCTCGTCGAAGCTCAAGAACGAACCCGCCGCGCGCAGCAACGCCTGATGCAATTGCTTCTCAAACATTTTTGTTTGAGGCAAATTTCAAGATGGCGGCACAAAAATCCCCTAAAAACGAAAGAAAGAGAAGAGAAGAGAGCATCCTCGACGATGAGCAGCTTCAACAAAAAGAAAGGAGGAAAAAGCACCGTCGAGGTGAGCGGAGAGGAGTACGAATTGTTGCAAGAACTGATGCGCTTGACAGAGAGAGCGAGAGTTTCATTACCGACTTCTAATTCTTCCTCAAATGATGATGTCGGCGGTGTTCTCCCGGATAGGACGACGACGAATACCACTTCTTCTTCATCTGCGAAGGGTAAAGATGAAAAGAAAGCATCGCGAAACGCGCCGTCCTCCTTGGTGGACACGCTAAAATCCGTCGGCGACGGCATCATGGACATAAAGGACACCGAGGAAAACATATTCACGACGCTGGCAAACTCCAGTCGAATCGATATTTTTTACCGAGCGAGTGGTTTTCTCACTCTGTGTTTTTCTCAATTTCGAAGCGGATTCGAGCGGTTACTGTTCACAAACGCTGTTAACCTATGGATGTTGACGGTTTTGTGCATATTTCCTTTTTTGTTTTACGTGAGTTTACCGTATGGAAAGTTGAGCACGAGTTTGAGTAAAGCGATGATGTTGCCGGGAAACCAGTCGTTGTTCCTTCAAGAGATTGTGAGTCCAATTATGCTCGTATATTCGTTCTTTTACGGCGGGGATTGGTTCGATTTCGGGAAGAAGAAACCTGGTTTCTTGAAGCGAATGTGGCGGAAGTATCTTCCGTGGCCGTTTAACAGGAGCCCAAAACCCAACATGCGAATGTCCACGAAATTCGCCGTCGGTTTGTTCGTCGCGCACTATTTTAATCGAGCGGTGATCTATCCGGCGTCGCGAAATATCTCGCCGACGACGTATTCGGTGGTCATTTGCGCCATCTTGTTCAACTTAGTCAACGCGACGCTCGTTGGTTGTGAGCTAGCCCGGAATGGGGCGAGAAATTTAGAAACATTGGATGGTCAGTTGTGGATGATAGTGGCGTTTATCGGTTGGTTCATCAACGTAGACTCAGATAACAGATTGTCCAAGTTACGAGAGTTGCACAAAGGATACGTCATTCCGAACGAAGGGTTGTTCAAATATTCCACGTGTCCAAACTATTTAGGCGAAATGATCCAATGGTTCGCGTTTAGCTTTGCGACAAGATCGCGGGCGCTTTTCGCGTTTGCGTTGTGGACGGTGGCGAACCTGGCGCCTCGTTCAAAAGCTTATTGGAAATGGTACATTGAAAAGTTCGGCGATAAGTTCCCGAAAAAGAGGAAAAAGTTAGTCCCGTTCGTTTGGTGATGACGCGACTGAAATAATGCTACGACCAATTTCGGTTATTTTCACTACATAGTATGCATACCGTTGATGCTGTTCATGAATTATTCTAAAAATCAAATTCTTAATTAAAAAAGAACGAGAGAAAGGCGAAGAAAACAGAAAAAGGAGGCGACGACGAGCCCGAGGAGGACGAAGATCGCCACGCAGAACCAGGCGGAGGATGTTGCAGTTGCACGATGTTGCAGTTGAACGGCTGAACGACGTTCTCGAGACAACTCGTGTTTTGTTGTTGTTGTTGTTGTTGTTGTTGTTGTTGTTGTTGTTGTTGTGTGTTGTTGTTCTGTTTTTGAGGCGGAAATTCGCACATAAATCTTATTAAAAAAATTGTTCGTTTTTTCGTCTCATTCGTGACTTTTTTTTCTCGAAAGTGTGACTTCTGATGCCTTGTGGTGACTTGTTTTGACGCGAATTTGGAGAAAAGGAGCGCGCCTCTTTTCGTGTTCGAGGGGCGAGAGAGAAGCACCGCACGTTCTGAACGCGCTTCTTGCTCTCGTCGCTCCCCCCGAACGACGAGAAGACATGCATCATCGCTTTCTTTTCGCGGGTTCGTCGACGATTTCTGCCGCCGAGCAGCGCGGCGATGGTGACGACGACGACGATAACGGTCTTCTCCTCGGAAAAGGAAAAGAAGATGACGAGCACGAAGAAGTGCTTTTGGGGGTCGTCGTCGCGGAGAAACATCGACCGAAAAAGGCGTTCGTTTCGCCTTTAACGATGACGACGAAAGAGAGCGGTGGCGGCGCTCAGTCTTGGATTCGGACACTTTTCTTTGTCGCGGCGTTCTTATGTTTCGTGTTGTTTTACGAGGAGACTTTGGCGGTGAGGAAGACGCTGAGAGCGCAGATGACAACGTTTGGTAGCGGCGGACGCGGCGCGAGCGTCGCGGAGGATCGCAGTCGGAGTAGGAGGAGCGCGGTGGTACCTCGTCGAGATTCTTCTTCTTCTTCTCTTGGTGCTAATATTTCTTCTCCTATATCTTCTCCTCCCATATCTTCGGCTTCGTTGCGAAGGCACTTTGTGAGCGGCGAAGACCGGGACGGATTTTTTCATCGATTCTTCGAGAAGAATTTCCAAGACGTGGAGAAGTTTGGGCAGAACGAGAAACTTTCGAGAGAGCGGATGCGCGCGGCGGTGAGAAGAGACTCTAGGAAGCTGGCGTTATACGCGTTACGGCGAAATACTAATAACCCTAGCAAAAGCGTGTTTGAATGGGTTCGGTTGGAAGGGCAGACGCAGTGGTGGTCCACGAATGGCTTTCACGAATTCATGCGCGATAAAGTCGCGGAGATTGGCCAAAAGTACCTCCAAGACGATTTTAAGGAGACGTGGTTTTTGATCAATTGTTTCGACGAGCCTTTGATGATGGGTGAGTGCCCGAAACAGCAGCAACTGTCCAATTTGCACGGGTTAATCCAGAGAAGGACGTCGCCGTTTTCTTTTAGTGGAGATGGCGTGGTCGTGTGGAGCATGGCGAAGGTGGACGGATGTCACGACGACTTGCTGTTTCCGTTTCCGGATTATTTCAGGCACGCCAAGAATTACATCACAAAAGATGCGGATAGAAATAAAGGAGGCGTCTCATCGATACTAAACGCCACGGAACGTTCGTCGTGGGAGCAGTTTCAGCTTCGCAAGGATCCGAGTTGGGACGAACGTTCGAACGATATTAAATTTAGAGGATCGTCGACGGGATCGAGGACGCCGGAGACCAACTTGCGCAACAGAGTGATTAAAGATTTAATAAATGAACCCGGGTTTGACGTAGGCTTTACGGACTTCATACAAGGATTTCCGCATGCTCACGACTTAGCGAAACCAAGGATGGGAGACGGCGATTTCGGGAAGAATAAAGTGCTTTTAGACATCGATGGCAACTCGCATTCGTTCAATAGGCAGTTAGTCATCGCTCGCGCCGGATCGGCGATGCTGCGCATAAACGTGTTCAACGATTGGTTCAGTAGAGGTTTAGAGGACGGCGAGTTTAGCTTTACGGTAAATCCAGAAAACGTGCTGGCAGAAGCGAGGGCGTTTCGCGACGACAAGCTCCTCGGCGGAAAAGAAGGAGAGTTGGAAGACGTGCGACAATCGGCGATGGCTTTACAGGATTTGGCGCAATGGCTCGACGAGAGCGTCGGCGTGCGGTACATGGGACAGATGATCAAACGGTACGTAAACGCGATGACATTAGTAGACTAAGCAATCGATCACACTAATTTAGAAAATAAAAAATAATGTTACTACTACTAGTTGCTCCTACCTATGCTGCTAAATTTATCGCACTGCATCTCGAACCAAGGATACCGCGACTTTATTTCTTCTCTGAGCGAAGAAGAAGAGGAGGAGAAAGAAGAAGAAGAAGAAGAAGAAGAAGAAAAGCACTCGATGCTTTTTCTTGCGACCGGGAAAAGCGCGACTTTACCTCCGTTGAAGTGAATTATCGAAGGTTCGCTATTGTGCTCCGTATTTTCAACGGCGCACTTCGCCTCGTTGTAATAC
>JACLAB010011895.1_pt1 | contig 28362 bp, 18 predicted proteins | sample 8027921 | NCBI WGS metagenome assembly JACLAB01 (sample SAMN15725117, study PRJNA655200) | protist metagenome | isolation source: fluorescence activated cell sorting (FACS) single amplified genomes of... | place: USA: West Boothbay Harbor, Gulf of Maine | collected 2000-07-19 | reverse complement strand
GTTCGGCTGAGGAGAAGTTACGGTTGGCGAAGGAACACGTGATTGAGAAAGTTTTGACGTTGAGTTGCCCGAGGTGCGAACAAGCGTTCGTAGATTTTGACGGATGTTTTGCCTTAAGATGTGCGAGATGTCAGGCTGGGTTTTGCGCGTATTGTTTGGCGGATTGTGGTAGGGACGCGCACGCGCACATCGGCGGGTGCGAGTTAGGGAAGCAAGTCACAAAGTGGGCGCAGAAGAACAAGTCGACGGTAAACAACAGAGGTCATCCTCCAGGAACGTACGGAAGTCCCGCAGCGTTTGACGAGTCGCAACGACTGAGAAGATTGAGGGATTTGACGTCTTATTTCGAGCTCAAGGAGGAAAAGTTCGTGACGGAAGTGTTGGACGCGTTGGAGAAGGAGTTGAAAGATTTGAACCTTACTAAGAAGGATGTTCAAAAGTCACTCGTTGCGTTAAAGAAAAGCAGAAATAAGCCGCATAAGAAAAAGAACGCCCGCGCGGGTGGCAGAGCACACGGTATGGAGGACGATATCCCTGCGGAACATGGCCATAATCCTTTAGATATTCTAGGTATGATGTTTGGTATCATGGACCACGCACCTGGGCGTCAACGTCAGCGAGAGCAGCAACGGATAGAAGAAGCACGCAGACGGCAAGCACTGGAAGAAGAACGAATGAAACAAAGGGAAGATAAGCAGAAAAGGCTAGGCAGAATTAACGACGCGTTTGGAGCGATGAAGAAAATTCGCGATTTGGAAGCAAAGTACCAGCGAGATAAAGACGCGGCGATAAAAGCATCCTTGGAAGATTTTCGCGAGAAAGGGCGACATGAACAACCGCAAATGAGGAATAACGACAATAACAAGAACAACGAAAAACCTGGCGAAGCAGTCGTGATTGATTTAGCATCGTCAGGGGAGAAACCGAATCCGAACGCCGGTAAGCTTAGAGCAGAAAGGCGAGCAAAGAGAGAACGCGAAGCGGCGGAAGCGAAGAGAAGGATAGAAGCCGCGACGAAAGACAACGTGATTGATTTGGATCTAATAGAATCGCAACAATCACCATCGCCACCGTCTTTATTCCGAGCGAAACCATCATTCGCAAATAGAAAGCGCGCCGCGTCGCCTGTGAATAACAGAAACAGCGCGAAAAAGAAACGCGTCGCGCAACAAAGTAACGACAGCCAGGAAGCAATCGTATTAGATTGAGGAGGTTGAGGAGGAACAACGACGACAGCGATACCCACCAGAAATCGTGGTATCACACTCGTCGTCATTTTGTAACAACAGCTGCAATTCACATCACATACACACGTATTATTTAAATCGCAGAGCGCTTGCTTTAGTAAAGGTAAAGAATAAATATAAACTTTTTGGCATAACTGCGCGAGAGCAAAAGCGTATCAAACATTTTCAGTCTTGAACTCCCAGGCGTGGTTTAATAGAAACTCTGGGTTCTGCACGCCATCTCTCGTCGCTACACTCTTAGCGATAACCTCCCAACCCGCTAATTCGTCGATAAACTGATACCCAATCGTCGCGTCTACTTCTTGAGCCATGGCTTTGCCTCCCACCGAAGCGTGGATTTTCTTCGAAAAGTGCTTCTTCACTCTCGCTTCAACTTCCCCACCATCCTTTGTCGTCGCGTCTCCGGTCAACGTGATTCCATGTTTCCCCATCATCTTCCATTTCAACTGCCAATACCCGTCCGCGTCCACATCTTTCGTCTCTTCCATCATCGTGTGGTGCGATACTTTCTTCAACCGAAACTGTCCGTAGTCTTTATGCGTCGTCGTCGCCTCAAAGTCCACGTGATCTAACGACACCGAATCGTTCACAATAGTATATTTCCCAACAACGTGCACGTTGTCTATTTCCATCTCTTTTTCTAACGTCGGATTCCATTTTGTTTCTCGATTCAATTTAAACGCCGACGGCGTCGGTTGCACGACCAGCGTCGGACCGTTGTTCAAATTGAACAGTCGTTCCAAATCAAATTTCGCCTTTACCGATAAAATTTCCCTTCTGAACGGTTGCGAATTCAACTCTACTCTCACAGGTAACGCCGACGACGTTTCCAACGTTATCTTCGCGTTCTGTAACTCCGGAAACGTCGCGGAAACCGTCGCTGGTTGTTTAATCAGGTTAAATTTCGCGTCCGTTTTTGAACGATACGTGTTCACCGTGATTTCCTCGTCGATTTTTGTCAATTTGAACCACTCGGTGTCTCTCCCGAGTTGCTTCACGTTGTCTTTAAATTTCTCCATCAGAGGCCTCTTATCCATGTCCGATAATTTCGCGTTTTCTCTTCTCAGTTCGACTAAACCTCTCTGCAGGGATGCTATTTCTCTCGCCTGCGCGCGAATTTGCGTTCGGAGTAAATCCTCCGACGAAGACGTCGATTGTTGGCCTCCTCGCTTCGAAAACATTTTTGATGATGTGATGATTTTCAAGTTTTGTTGCTGTTAATTTGTTGTCGTTGAATAGTCAGCGCTTGTTGTCTCTGGTGGGTGTTGGTGGTGTGCGATCTAATACTACTAACGAAACAGAGATGATAGATTTCTCTCTCTTTCTCTTCCTTTCTCTTCGCTCCTGCTGCTGCTACGTTTGATGATGACGACGATGATGATGATGATGATGGTGCGGGAAATATCTCTCGCGTAACAACAAAATTTTTGTTTTTTTGAATTTTTTGTGTTTTTCTCTGCAGTGGTCTCTTCTGCTTTCTTCCGATGAAGTTGGTCTTTGAGTCCTTGTGTGGTTGGGTCAACAGAAAAATACGCGACGATCGCGCAACAAAAAAAACAAAAAAAGAGGCGTCAGGTCGTTGTCGCGTATAGTCGTCGCGTTCTTGTTTAAAGCGAAGAAAAACTCTCGCACGCTTTATTACTCTTTCGCGCGCATCGCTCGAGAATATGACAGTCTTTCACACGGGAGGAGGATCAGGAGGAGGATCAGGAGGAGGATCCGCAGACGACCCGTATTTGCTCCAATCGTTAAAAGGAGGACACCGAAACAACGCGATAACTTCTCTCGCGTTCGCCCCGCAGAGCAAGCGGTATATTTTTTCCGCGAGCACGGGAGACGGGTCGATTATGTTCTGGCACGTCGGAGGAGAAAGATCAGGAGGAGGAGGACAAGGAGCTTATGCTTTACTAAAGAATAGGAAAAGACCGGTGCGATTTCTCGGGCACGAGAGAGACGTGCTCGCGTTAGCGCACACGGAGAGAGAAGGCGAAGGCGGGAGAGTCGCCAGCGCGGGTTTAGATCGATCTATACGGGTTTGGAAAGCGACCGCGTATGTTTTCGTTCGTTTCTTTCTCTTCTTGTCGTATTTTTTTCTGTTTGTGTTGTTGTTTGTTGACCGGACACGCGAAGAGGCAAATTTATGCTCACAAAACGTCTCTCATCTCTTATTCCTCTTCAAACACAACAGGGAAGGAAAGTCGGTGGTTTTGAGATCGGCACACTCGGGTGCGATTCGTTCGTTGCAATACAGCGATAGCGACCGGCTTTTATTATCCGCCTCGGACGATAAATTGTGCAAACTGTGGGACGCGTCCAACCCGTCGGTTTCGCCAAAGTTTAAACTCTCTTTGAAAGGACATTCCAATTGGATTCGGCAAGCGGTGATTACGAGCGATGGAACGATCGCGTGTTCGGTTTCGGACGATAAAACGTGGCGATTATGGGACGTATGCGCTGGAGGCGTTGAAATTGATCGAAGGAAAGGAGAGGATCACGACGTTTCTTCTTCGACGCCGCGGTGCGTCGCTCTGAGGCCATCGGCTGGAACTTCCATTGCCGTCGGCGACTCTAATGGTGGTTTAAGAGTATACGACACGCGTTCGCGACGCAAAATATTCGAATCTACGATCGATTCGTACGTCTATTCACATCGAGATGCGATAACGGACGTGCAGTGGCACCCGGCTGGAGACTTTCTGGCGACGACCTCCGCGGACGGCTCGACGAAAATTTGGGATTTTCGAGACCAACGCTGCGCGTGGACGCTCAAAGCGCACGAGGGTTCTGTAAATTGCGCGGCGTTTACTGCAGATGGAAGCACATTTGCGTGCGGTGGTAGCGACGGTATCGTCACGCTTTGGAAAAGCGGGTTTAACCGCTCGTTCGAAAACGTCGTGCTCGCAGAAAAACAAACGCACGACAAAAAATACCAAGTAGAAAACGAAGAAGAACGCGAAGAGAACAAAACGTACACGAGAAGGAGACGCCCACCACCACCACCGCCGCCGACGCCTACCACCAAAATCACCACCACCAGACCACCTCCTTTCGATGATGTGACATCTTTCACGACGACGAAGCAAAAAATCCAACCTTCTTCTTCTTTCTCGTCGGCTTCGGAATACGCGGAACTCGCCCAAACCTTACGACGCGCCGTCGGTCAACTCGACGTGTTGACCCAAACCTTAGCGTTAGTCGAAGCGAGAGTCACAATGAGCGAAGATCGCGTTCAGAAGATTGCCAGGAGCGTTTCATCTCTCGCGCAAAACGCGAAAAGGTAATTATTATTTATTAGGTTGCGAGTACTCGCGTACTCTTTCTCCGAGTATTATTATTATTATTATTATTATTCAAATTTATACCAAACAGTAGTTTTCGCTTCCTTTTTGCTCCTCATTCTCTCTTTCTAAGGCACTTTGGGCAGATACATTGGCGGCACACGCTCTCTCTGAGACTCTCTTTTTTCCTTCTTTCCGCCTTCCTCTCTTTAGTTAATTAATTTTCATTATTATTGATACGCACCACCCTCAGAGCGCGTCTCTGTCGTTCTCTTTTCTCCTCTCTCCTCCTGGCATCTAAGAAGAACGGTCGGGAGTGCCCAGTGGCTGGTTGAACAAGGCGCGCTTTCCGCCGTTGCCGCGGGTGCCTTTCTCTTTCGGGACCGCATCAAAGCGTTAGTCGCGGGGAGCAACAAATCTCCCAACGAAGAAGACAACAAAGAGATGAGCTCGAACTCGACCACCAACAGAGACTCCGGTCCCTCCAACTCTGGAATATCGAAGAAGTCGAAGAACGCGTTAGACGGCATCAAAGGAAAACTCCCCGAGGACCGCCGGATGAATTTAACCGAGGATTCCTTGCGCTCCCGAGGATCCCACCGACGAACAAACTCGCGAGAAATCGAGAACCTCTCCTACGACATCGACTTGGACGATAAAATTTTAGACGCTTCACACGCGCTGTTAGCGATCAATATCGGCGGGGGGAGTCGAAGAGGCTCGGGAGGAGAGTTGAATTCTATGCTCCAAAACCAACCACAGACGAGCACGGCGGGAAGCGCGGTCGGGAGCGCGGCGACGCCGAGCACGTCAGATACGGAAGCAGACGTGGTGACGAGCACGAAGAAGAAAAACAAACAACAACAACAAGTGGACAGGACGGTGAAGATAAAAGCGATGGTGTTTAGTGGCGGATTCTTAGTCGATCGGGGCACCGGGAAAGAGTATTTAGGCGGCGAGACGAGGATCGTGTCCTTGATGCGAAACGCGACGTTCGAGGAAATGAAGACGAAGATTGTCGAAGAAGAAGAGCCGACGAAGAGGAACAACGTGCAGATTTTGTATCCGGATGGCGATCACGTCATATCGGTGAAGAACGACGACGACGTGGAGACGATGATGGAGGAATGGGAGACGGTACACGCGGTTGATTCGAGAAAGAAGTTGAAAATATACGTCGTCGAGAAGGCGACGAACATGTACGGGTCGAATAATCGCACTGCGATGGAACTGGACGCGAACAGAGATGAAAATAGCAATAAACAACAACAACAAGGAGAACAACAACAACAACAACAACAACAAGTAGCAGAGAACAATAACGCGACGACAACAGTAGCAACGAGGACGACGACGACGCCGTTTGAAGACGCCAGCAACGGCGCAATCGACGAAACTCAAACGAGGAACGGGTCGCCGTCTCTAAGCATCGAACCTTCAAAGTCGCCCAGAAGTCACGGAGGATTGCAAATTATTCCGAGATCAGACCTTACCTTAGGCGCGCGCTTAGGCGGTGGTGCTTTCGGTGAAGTCTATGCAGCGGTATGGCGAGGCGCGGAGGTTGCGGTGAAATTTATCAATCGCGAGTTTGTATTTTCGCCCCCTGGTTCTCCAAAACGTCACGGTCGCGACGGGTTAGATAACATCTTTGAAGACGAAGAGTTTATTAGCAATAGTAATAGCGGCGATGATGACGCTGATAATGATGACGATGATAATGATGACGACGATTTTAAGGATGATAAATCCCGTCGCCGAAATAACGCGAAGAAAAACATGGACGATATGGACAACATGCACAAAGAGAAGAAAAGAAAAGAAAAGGAAGAACAACACGAACACTTTTTGCGCGAGGCTGAGACGTTGGCGACTTTAAGCCATCCAAACGTCGTCTCTATTTTCGGTGTCGTGACCGATGGCGATCGTCCAGGTATCGTCGAAGAATTTCTGAGCGGAGGATCGTTACAAAGAGTCTTGGCGAAAGAGCGCGAACGCGCGAAAGATCGCGAGGCGGCGAGACAAGACGCGGTTAAGAAAGCAAACGGTGACGTAGCTTTACAGGCTGAATTACTCGCGAAAGTTGCCGCTTCAACCGCCACTCGTTCTCGCTTAGACGCCAAAACGCGTCTGCAGCTCTGCTTAGACGTCGCGAGAGGAATGGAGTACTTGCACGCGAAACGGTTCGTCCATTTCGATTTAAAATCCGACAACGTGTTAGCCGCGGTGAGAGGTCGACGATTAGTGTGTAAAGTGTGCGATTTTGGTTTATCCAAACGACGTCGTTCGCAAGCCTCGTTCGTATCAGGCGTCAACTCTCGACGAGGCACGTTGCCTTGGACCGCGCCAGAAGTCTTGCGCAGTCCAGATAAAGTGACGGAAAGCGCAGACGTGTATTCGTTCGCCATCGTCATGTGGGAGCTCTGGACGTCTCAATTACCGCACTACGGTTTAGACGAGTACGCCTTGTACGGCGGACTCATGATGCACCAACTTCGTCCAACCGTCCCTGGCGACGACGCTTTATCGCCTCGAACGGGACCGTATCGCGCGGCGACTAAGGACGCGCAAGTCACCGTCGATATCGACCCTCCCTGCGACGGTTGGGAAACGTTGATGAAAAACTGTTGGAAAGAAAATAGTAAAGAACGTCCAAAGTTCGTGGACATCGTCGCCAGCTTAGAAGCCATGAAAAATGAACACTTCGACGGAAACGCGTTCAGCGGGACGCCACCGGTCGTCAACAAGAGCACTGGCGGCAAGAGCAACAAGCAGCCGTCGCCTCTGAAGTAGTAAGTACTTGTTCGATTTCAATGCGTGTATTTTATTTCAAATTTCGGAAAACAACAAAAAAGCGATGGAAATGATTTTGATCCTTAAACCCTTCACGAGTATCTCGAGTATTTTTTGGTGTGTTTTTCGCCCTTTGTTTGCCCTTTGATTTTTCATCGAAGAAGGTTATCCGCAGGGAAGATAATCCAATTTTTCCATCGCTTGATTTGGGTTTACAATATCTATCTTCACATAAAAGCAGCAACAGCACCCCGTTGTTCTCCGATTTAAAAAGTATCACAAACTAAGCATCCAACAAAACCTAATGTTTTCTGTCGCGCAATCTTCAAACATCGTCGGCACGACGCAAAAAGTTGTCGTTCACAAAGCCAAGAAGGTGAAATCCTCCTCCAAATCCATCCTCCGATGCTCGGCCCAAAAGGAGGAGACGGAAGAAAAGAGATCTTCGTCTTCCTTGCAACAAGCCGCCGTCGCGACCGTGTTGTCCGTGTCCATGCTCGCGCAACCGGCGTTTGCGGCGTCTGAAATCGCCCAATTCGCCGCGGGTGATTCCAAGGCTGCCGCGGATGCGTTGTTGGCGGAGTACACCCAGAAAAGAGCGATCGTCCAACAAGCGCCAAAGACGAAGAGTTTAGCCAAAGGCGGTAAGAAGGCGAAGAAGGAAGCCGCGGCGCCGAAGGAAAGTGGCGGCGGGTTTTCCTTGCCGTCGTTCTCCTTGCCGTCTTTGCCGTCCCCGGGCGCTGGTAAGGAGAAGGCTGCGCCAGCCGCGAAAGCGGCGCCGGCCCCGGCGGCTGCCAAGGAAGGCGGCAGCGGCAAGTTGATTGCCGTGTGCTTGGTGTTGTTCTCGCCGTTGGTTTTGGTCCAAGTCGAGTCTTTCAAGACTCTCGCGAGATTAGCTAAGCAAAAAGCGGGCAACTAAATATATCATAAAACACTGAAGAAAAAGAGCACATACATATATATATTTTAACGCGCGCGTGAAAGAGAGAGAGAGAGAAGGAGAAAGAGAGAGACGGGGAGAGATGAGGGTATATTATATTAGAAAGAGAGAGAGAGAGGGAGAGAAAAAGCGAGAGCGAGAAAAGAGGAGGGGCGAGAGAGATATTACGGGGCGAGCAGCGAAAGGGAGATGTAAAAGAGGAGTACGCGTGTGCGCTTGCGTTGCAACGTAAGATTTAAAAGTATTTAATATATTGGTATAACATAATCACATATCTCGGCTTTGATGCATATTATCCGTTGTCCCGTATTCGAAAGCGTCGTCTTCATCGACTTCTTCGTCTTGATTATATTTTTCATCTTCGTCTTCATCTTCTTTTTCTTCCCGCGTTTGTGGTTTACTGTTGTTGAAAAAGAACTTCACCGCGTTTAAAGCGTTTGTACTTGGCGTCGTCGCCGCCGCAGGACCAAGCACGTGCGGTACGAGTTCTCTTTGTTTCTTCGTGTTGCTCGCGATCGTCGTCGTCGTCGTCCTTCGTTTTTGTACCGTATTCGTGGTAGCTGCAGATGATCTCGTCGTCACTCTTCGCTCGGAGGTGTTTGGAAGTTCGTGAGGAGAAGGGTTTAACGACCCCATAGGTACGCTTACTGCGGTACATCTGGCCGCGTACTTCTCTTTCAAAGCGACAGCTTCTTTCATCTTATTCGTATGGTGCTCGGCTAACACGTCCGCGTACTCGCTAATATCGAAATTTGTCACAGCGTCAAAACCTTTCAAACGAACGGCTTCTTCGTCGTATGCCATGGCAGCGGCATCCTCGGTTTCGTGCAAACCGAGATATTTATATTTCTTACCGACTAATTGACCGATTCGTGCTTCCCATTTTCCTTTCTGATGTTTTGTAACTCCTCGGAACTTGCTGGAAGATTTTTTCGTCACTCCACCGGGGCCTTTCGATTGGCGACGAAGAGAAAGTATGAGCTCTCTTTCGTTCACCTGCTGCAAACTCACGAGTTCTCGAGAATAATTCGATCTATCAAAATTCGTAATCGCAGAAATTCCTCTACATTTAACCGCTGCAATATCGTAAGCAAGCGCCGCCTGTTCTTCGCCGTCGAAACCGCCGAGGTAAATTTGTTTCCCATCTTGCCAGATGTGCGCTTCCCACCGTCCGGTTCGGCAGTGATGCGTGACGCCTCGAAACTTACTCGTTGAACGAGCAGACTTTTTTGATTCTCTTGAAACACTTTTGTTGTTGTTTTTACTGCTGTCATTATTACCAACGGCGTCGTTAACGGCGTTTAACGAAGATTCGCGGTTCCTCGATGCCAGAAGTTGAACGTCCAAATCCGGCGAAAGATTTCCCTCTCGAGTTTCAACGAGAACTTCACCGTCCTCGTCGTCCTTGTTACTCTCCTTTCTCTTCTTTGGTGTGTTGCTTTTCTTTATCGAAGGAAATAATTTCCTCGGCCGACCTGGTCTTCTTTTCATGACGACATTTTCCATCTGCGGCGGCATCGCGGGCGGCGCCGATATTCCATCGTTCAAAGTTCGCACTAACGTTGGTTGTGGCGGTGGTTGCGGTGGTTGCGTTAAAATCAATTGCATTTGGTCCATTGCACTTCGCTCCTTTTCGATGGCATCCAGCACGTCTTTGTGTGTCTTTTCGTAATTGCCAAACAGATGCGAAAAATCGTTCATCGAACTTTCTCTCGTCATCGCCTCCGGCGCGGCCAACGATATAGGAAACCCAAACTCGTCGTTCGATTCCGACGACCACGTCGTGTGCGCAGTCTTCGTGTCGTAGTTGTTATACTTGTCATCTAGAGGAGGTGCGATTGGACTGACGTTTCCAAAACCGCTCGTTTTCAAAAACTGTAAGAAAGACGACTCTTTCTCTCCTCCTCTTGCCTCGTACTCCTCCTCCTCTTCCTCCTCCAAGTTTCCGAGCGACGCGAAGCATCCGTTCGTATCTTCCTCTTCCTCTTCCTCCTCCTCCTCGTCGTACTTATTCTTGAGGAAATCGTCGACGTCCTCGTCCTCGTCATCCTTATGTTCGACCGCAGCAAACGCCCCCAGCAACAGCGACTGGGTGTTCGGTGAGTTTTCTTTTTCCTCCTCTTCTCGTTGCGTCAAACCGATGGTGTTGGTGTTCAGATGGGGAAGAGCGACGCCCGCGCGAATTTTGTTCTTCTTCGAAACGACGAGAGACGTTTGTATCGCGGGAAAAACCGTGAGTTGCGGATGCTGCCGATGCGGATGCGACATGCTCCGGAGCTAAAACGGTGGCATAGTATGCGCGTCGAAATAATACTTCGCGTATTTTGGTGGTTTCGAGAGTACATTTTTTTCCTCGTTTTCGAGGCAAAAATTAATTCTCTGCTGCTGATTGAAAATAACAAAACACAAGTGTTGTTGTTGTTTTTTCTTATGTTTCGATCACATTAAATATCAATATTACACAACGATTTTAAGTTCTAACCGAACAAGGACCTCCTCAGACTAAATTAGAAGCGCAGTCTTCACTCTCGACGCGCTCATCACACAAAGCTATAATAGGTTTCTATTTACGTAAATCTCTCCGCACACCCGCCTGACTAAAAAATTACTCTCTGATTAGATGATGCCAATCTTGTTCGCAACGTCCAAAGCGTCGTAGTCCGCAGTCAAGCGAACGTACGCCTTCTTTTGGCCGTCCGGACGAATCAACGTGTTCACCTTCTCACACTTGATGTCGTACATTCTGTTCACAGCCGCTTTGATTTGGACCTTCGTCGCTCTGGCGTCGACGATGAAGACCAACGTGTTGTTCTCTTCGATTTTTTGGTTTGCGGATTCAGTCGTCAACGGAAACTTCAACACCTGTTTACGAAAGTGAGAGAGAGAAGAGAACGATGGGTTAGTTCAGATCGAAAGCGAGAGCGGAAAGGTGGTTGGCGGCTCCGAGAGAGAAAGTAAACGAGGAGGAGCCTTCGTCCAGTACAAACTGAGAGTGCGAAAGCCCCATCGAAAAATGCGCGTCGTAAACCAGTCTGGTTCACCCTTTCGCGATTCCTCCCTCCTGATTCTAATGCTACCATCGCGTGAAACAACTGTTGCGTACCTGGAATTGATCGAGCTTTTGCGGCGGCGGCACCGAAACTCTCGGGTACTTTGGCGCGCGCGCATTTTTCAACGTTCTCGGTCGGTGAAACGTTGGCGAAAATCGCTTCTTGAGAAGCTTCCCTTTCGCGCCCTTCTTCACGTACTTGGCCGCTTTGGCCGCTTTGCTCACTTTTTCGTCTGTTGAATGAATTAAAGTTAAAGGATATCCGTCAGTCTTTGGTCTCATTGAACGGTCGCGAGAGGTTTTTCCGAGCCTAAATCGATTGCGCAGAGCCCGCAATTTTAGAGAACGCGACGAATAAGTCCCAAATGTACTACGCGCTTACGAAGGAGACAAAAAAAAGGACGACGCGAAGTTATCCGCGCGCATATCCAAGCAGATTCCGAATCAGTATATATATATCTGTTTAACGAAACAAGAACGTACCCTTCTTCGTCGGTGCCATCTTTCAAACAACAATATATTGATGTGTGTATAATGAAGTTTGCGTGAAAAGCAGTTGTCTCTTGTCCGAAAACCCAACTTTTCTTTGTGAAGGAGACGAAAAAGAGAAAAATTTCATTCGAGATGAAAAATGCGTTTCATTCAAAAACAACTGGCTAATAGGAAAAGGGAGCTCCTTTTCCTCCTTTTCCTCCTCCTCCTGTGTTTGCTATATACTCTCCTCTCTGCTCCGTCAACTGTCGCTGCTGCATCAAGACGGCGAGCGTTTGTTCTCTGCTAATGATGTGTTGTTGTTGTTGTTGTTGTTGTTGTTGTTGTTGTTGTTTGTTCGTTAGAGTACTTAACGTACGAAGCTGGCACAGCGCGTCTCTTTTTTTCGTCTCCTCGTCTCCTCCTCCTCCTTTTCCTCCGAGGGCGAGGACGACCGGTGGTGGCGGTGGCGCGTGTTTCGACGGCGACGTGTCCTGCAAACGACTCAGAACGGTTTGAAACGGATCGTTGTTGTACTCCGGGACCGCGGATAAGAAATCGTAACTCGGGTCTTCGCAGTCGAAGGATAACTTCGATTTCGTCGTTTCAAACGCCTCCGCGTTTTTGTATTTCTCTCGAGCGTCTCGACTCTCCTCTTTCTCTCTTTGATCTAAAGCCTCTCGACGCAGTCTGTGTTTCATCTGCTCCGGGTTTTCCTCCTCCTCCTCTTCCTTTTCCGTCTCCCACCACACGCTTTCGTTTGCAGTCCGGAGCGTTCCAGGAGACACCGCCAAAAGTTGCTTTCGCTCCGCGACTTTTACGACGAGCGATGAAGGTTGCACCGGTTTCAAAGGCGTTCTCGCGACTTCCTTCTCTTCCTTCTCTTCCTCCTCCGCCTGTTGGTCAAAGAAGAAGAGCGATTTGTGCAACGCTCTCTTCAACGTCGACGGCGGTTCTTCTTCTTCTTCTTCTTCTTCCTCTTTAGTATTCGTATCCTCCGCGTCTATTATGTATTCGCGTCGACCGATGATCGGTGATTGCATTTCCACCGGCAGCATCGTTCGCGTCTCATCATCATCCGCTGCTCTCGTCGCAAAGGTGGTCGTTTCAGGAGTCTTCTTCTGTTTTTCCTCATCAAAGTCATCTTTTTTCTCGTCGTCGTCGTCGTTTTTCTTCCTCTCATCCTTCAATGGTGAAGATGCTGATGATTTTGGGGGCGAAATCGTCCTCGGTTTTACAGTCTCTCTCTTCTTCTTCGTCTTCTTTTTCGTCTCCTTTTCCTCCTCCTCTTCCGTGGTCTTCTTTACCTTCTTCTTCTTTTCAGACGAGGACGCGATCGAAGCCTTTCTCTTTGTCTTCTCCTTCGTCTGTTTTAAAGTCGTCGTCTGAATCGTCTCTGCCTTTTTAAATTTCTTCTTCTTCTCTTCGCTGTACGTGATAAAATTTTCAACGCATCGTCGGCATCCTCGAATCGCGTACCGACACTTCGAACATCCTTTTTTAGCACTGTTATGAGTAGTATTCGTATTGCCAGAAGGCAAAAAACGCAATACTTTCTTCTCCTTCTTCTTCGCTAAAAACGGTGTCGTCAAAGGTGACATTGTTGTGTTATTATGTGCGCGCGCAATGATGAATGCGTCTTCTTCTCTTGTTCTTGTGTGGTGAAAAAGTCTCCTAAATGGCAGCTTTTTTCTCGGTTTTTATAGAAACTCGAGTGTTTTTTGAATTTTGAATTTTTTTGCCCTTTTTTCCATGCATCCTTCTTTCTTTTTCTCCTTTTTCTCGTTTATTGTTAGGATGTGAGTTTTCACTACACAAGTCGCTTTTAAAACGACAACAACTACTAGTCTTTATTCTCTTCGAAGAAACACTTTAATAAAACTATACTACTCTCTATTTCTATGCGTTTATTTATCATTTATTCGAACAGGTCGAACGGGAACGAGGACTTTTGAGAGGAAGAAGAGAAAGCGGTTCGGAAGAGGAAAGAGAGTCCTTTTTCTCGTCCTTCAACTCCGGATTCTTTGATGATTGGAAGAGGTGGAAAGTTCACCTCCTCTCCCGTGTACGAGTTGACGATGCCGTGGTAGAGTTTCGCGCCGACGACGCAGTTGACGGTGAATAAGGCGATCCACGTCTCGCGTTCGGACCAGAGAGGATGGGTCAAGGAGAGGCGGATTTTTGCGTCTTTGCAATTCTCGTCTTCTTCGGAATCGTTTTTCGAAGAAGGAAAAGCGTCCAAGATGGCACGACGAGCGACGCCGAGTAGTACGTCCGCGTCTGGTGCCGTTTGGAGTATCAAACCACCGCTGCTACCGCCGTTCGAATGCGCATCATCCCGTTTCAATACGAACACGTTTGTCGTCAATCCTTCGCAAATCTGAAAATCCTCCTCCTGAAGAGCGCTACCGCTTCCCGTTGTTCGTTTACTCAACACGCACTCCACAAACGTCCTCTTCCGCCTCGTTTCTTTAACGTCTTCTCTCGCGTTCCATTCATTCCTCTCAATCTCTAACCCTTCCCTCTTTTTCACCCACTCCGTGTGCTTCGCGTGCGGTCGCTCTCTCGGCGCGCCTCGAAGTAACGCGTATCGATCGAGCGCCGTCACCTCTTCGTCTCCTTTTTTCTCATCTTTACGCGTTGTTATTAACGGCGTCAATAACGCGTGCACGTACATTTTCTTTTCGTCTCGATCGTCTTCGATTGCAATCGTCGCCATGTACCTCCCTTTCTTAAAACCCGCGTTTTGGCGTTTGAGAAAAGCAGTCCTCGTCACCTTTTCCAGAGCGTCTCTGCACTTTTGCCAATGGTTTTCGAACAAACACCCGGTTCGTTTCTCCTCGCTTAAGCTCGCGAATACTCTCTCCGCGTGGAACTCGATTCTTTCTATCGCGACGGTACCTTTTTCGCCGTTGTTATTCATAAACTCGCATCGCATCGCGGTGTACGCGCACGGCGTTTCGATGCGTCGCAAGAATGCAGCCGGGGTTGTTTGTGTCTCATCATCATCAATACAATCGACGACGGCAATATCACCATCATATGTCATCATCATCGTCGGAGGTTGTGTATAGTATTGATAAACGCATACGTTTTGCTCGCGTTTAAAGCAAAGAGCGTTGAGTTTAGAGTTCGTTAAGTCTGAGGAAAAAGTTGAGCAAATTTGCTTCATAACATTCTCTCTCGCGCTTTGTTGCGATGACGACGAATGCGACGACTTTTAAACTTCGTCTCCTCTCCTTCAAACTCTTCTGCTTCCTCGTTTTTGTCGTCGTTTTCTTTCGCGTGTTCGCGTCTTCTTCGGCACAAACGACGAGAGAAACGAGGACGAATGGAGTTCCGAGCGGTGAAAATCTCGTCGTGATTCTCAACGGCAATCGGAGGAAAGACTGCGCGGGAATCGACGCGAGAGCGCGACAGATTCGAACAGCATTGCGAGAGAATACCAAAACGAGTGAAGAGAGAAGAAGAGCAATGGTTGTGACAATTTTATTCGCCGCGGACGATAGAAACGACCGGTGCGAACTGTTGAAGCGAAGAGTTTTAGCATCAGAAGAAGAAGAGGAGAGGAAAAACGAAGAGCGGCGGCGAGAGCGCGAGAAGACAAAGAAGACAAAGAATACGATTCAGACGACGATTCAGACGACGACGGGAGAAACGATGATGCTCTCGTTCGAGTACGCGACGTTGCCGAGAAGAGAAGATGAAAACAAACCACCGATCGGTGGACCTCGAACGCGCGCGTTATCGGTACGGGTGAGTCAATGGATCAGGGAGAGGAGAGAACGCAGAAGAAGAGGAGGAGGAGAAGGAGAAGAGGAGAAGGAGGAAGAAGTGTACGCGTTCGTCGAGGACGATTCGGAAGCGTTGATGTATTTCGCTGCGATTGGGAAAGAAACGCGAGGCGGCGCGACGGAGAGTTTATTCGACGACGTGTCGTTTGCAACGATTACTGGAGTCGGATTTGGTGGAAATAATCATAGTGCTGATGCTGCTGCTGATGATGACGATGTTAATGGTGATGACGATGTTGAGGAGGAGGACGATAATAGTAGCGAGAGTAGTACGAGGAGCGAAAAAATGCTGGACGATATGGAGGCGCAGTGGATGCGAATGGAATCGAGGAAACGCGCGGAGACGATTGAGGTAACGTCGTTCGAGAGAAGATTGCGAGAAATCAGAGAGAAGAGAAGGAACAGCGCGACGGAGATTAGAATGGCGAGAGAAATGGGGAGCTCGTTCGCGGACGAATCGCTCGTAGGTGTGGTGATGACGCACAAAAATCGACCGGAGTATTGCGAGAAAGCCGTGGAGGCTTTGTTGCAACAAACGCATCGCAAGGTTGAAATCGTTATAGTAGACGACGGTTCGGAGGAAGCGCACGTGAAACGATTGGAACAGTTCGTGCATTCCAGGAAGAAGGACGATACTCTTAAAAGCGTGAAAATTGTGAAAATAGCGAAACCGGGGAAATATCTCGGCGAGGCGAGGAATTTCGGATGTTCAAAACTCTCCGAAAAAACCGAGTACGTTTTATTCTCCGACGACGATAACTTAGCCGAAACGAACGAAATTGAAACGATGCTCCGAGTGTTAGTGCACACGAAAGCTGACGTCGTCACGGCGTCGAACGAATTTTTCGTAACCGCAGCGAACGGGACGAACGTTGTCGTCGGCTCGTATCATCCTCTCGGGAACGCGTTGTTTCCCGGTATTTTTGAAAATGTATTCGGAGACGCGAATGCCTTGTGGAGAAAGTCCGCGTTTACAAGTCTCGAAGGTTTCGCGAAAGATACCTCGTATTCTTTGCAAGATTGGGAGATTCTCGCCAAAGCATCGAGCTCGGGTTTGAAGCTCGTCACCGTCCCGGCGCCCGCGTTGTATAAGTATCGAACGCACGCGAAGAGTATGTCAAAGCAAAAGGAGGCTGATGCTTCCTCTTCCGACCCGTACGAAGATATTCAATTTACCGGTCCTTTGAGAGGATTTGCACCGCTCGGCGAAGAACTTGTTCAGCTCGCCACGTTTTCAAAAACAATGCGCAAAGAATACGAAGCGATGGAGAAAACAGTGCGAACTTTGCGGAAAGAGGATGGAGGCGGAGGGGCGGATGCCGCGTTAGGCAAAGTCGCTTTGAAAGTGCTCTGCAAAACTTTAACTTACGGTAGTACTACTGAGACAGAATACGTCGCAGACGGCACCTTTGATGCCGCCCCTTTGTCTTCACAAGATAACTGGCACGTGCACGGTGAAGGAGGTTTCAAACCTGTAGATGGCGCGATACTCGTCCCAGGTAACGAAGAGATGTTAACGGAGGACACCGCCGGGTCAACTCTCGTAAGCGGCGCGTGGCAAAGAATAGAAGTCAATCAGCTCGAAGCCGAACCTCTCGTTCTCTCTGGGTGGGCAAAAGTTATCATCGACGCATCAAAAGACGACGACGTTGAACTCCTCGATACGTTCGAGAAGTCGGCTGACTTTTCCTTACACGCGGATGTTGAATTTTCCGACGGCACGAAGAAGTACGGCGTATCGGCAAATTTCCCGGAAAGTAGCGAGTGGTCGCGAAGTATTGCCGTTATTGACGAAGAGAAGCGAATCGCTTCGATAACACTCGTGTGTATGCGAAGATGGCGTCCACGTGCGGCTCTTTTCGATGATATTTCGCTGCAACCGTTGAATAGTAGAGCCGTTGCGTGCGACTTAGCCGGCGTCGCTGAAGAAGACGATACAACTTCGGAAAAGCAAACGAGACGAACGCGAAGACGAATTAGTAAAGTAGAATTATAGCGCATGTACTATATATATTTTGTATTGATTAGCTATTTGGCTTTTAACGTCCCGTCTTCGTTACACTCCTCATTCGTTGTCGGATCGACGAAAATTGTCCGCATCAACTCCTCTCCTGTTTCGTCGTCCATCTCCTCGATCACTTTCTTCTGCATTCTTGCTTTCCTCGCTTTGACGATATCTTTCTGCGCTTTCTTACTCAACGGTTTCTCTTTCTTCGAGCTCGACTTTGGCGTCGGTGCCGCTTTGGACGGCGTACTTCTCGTCGACCGGCGTCGCGGCGTCTCTTCTTCCTCGGGCTCTTTATCGATAATCTCAGGACTTGGCGGTTCGCTATCTTCATCACTTTTCTTCATTTTTTTCACCGGCGTTGTCGCCGGCTCTTCCTCTTCTTCTTCTTCTTCTTCCTCGTCGTCGACAAACGCGCGTTTCCCGCCGGACAATCGCCGGTTCCCCCTTCCACCGCCTCCTAAATCATCCGAATCTGAATCCCCTTCTTCGTGTTCAATCATCGCATCCGCGTTCGTCGCCGCCGGCGCTTTCTTCTTCGGCGTCGGCGTTTTAGCCTTCTTCTTTTCCGGAGTTTTCTTCTTTGGCGTCGTTTTCTTCTTCGCCACCGCCGGTTCCTTCGGTTTCGCGACCGTTTTCTTCCCGGTGCCGCCAAACATGCTCGCGATGTTGCCGCTCTTAGGCCCGGTGGCGCTCGGTTTCTTCGCCGTCGCCGCGCTCGCCGCCGGCTTCTTCTGTTCCGCCGCGCTTTTTGTCGTCGTCGCGCCAGAGGAAGTAAACTTCTTCCCTCTCGGTAACCTCTTCGCCACGTCTGATTTTGCAAACGCGCCGTGTTTCAACATCCAAGATACATCCTCTTCTGAGTCCAATTGCATTTTCGTCTCCTTCTCTTCCTCTCGAACTAACTGTTCCAACACGTTTTCCTCTTCTCTTTTCCTCACTAAAGCGTACACCGCCACATCTTCTTCTTCTTCCAAACGTTTCAACTCTACCCTTCTCTCACGCGAAACGCACACGACGCACGTCCACTTCTCCCTCTCCTCTCGTGGCATCGCGTTTAAAATCGTCCACAGCAATCGTTTCCCCACGCGTGCCGTGAGCGCGAATTTTCGACTCAAAGTTCTGTACGTCACGACATCAAAAGTAGCACCACTGCTGCTAAAAAACGTCTCGAACGCTCTCGCCACCAAGTCTGCCGCCGTCGTCATCACCTCAAAGTCTCCTTCGTGTACCCCGCTCATGTTCTCTCGCAACAGAAGAAGAGCAACAACAGAAGAGAAGTGCTTGTAAATTTTTAAAAGATGTGACGTAAAAAAAAAGAGAGAGTTGTGTGTGTGTTGCGAGAGAAAAGAGTTCGAGATTTTTTCGTGTTTGAGGGGCAAAAGACTTGGCAAAAAGCAAAAAGAAGAGAAAAAAAGCAGACTTGGCAGAGAGCAAAAAGAAGAGAAAAAAAGCAGCTTTTTGAGAGCAAAAAAAAGCAGCAAAAAACAAAAAGCATTAAAAAGAAGAGTGAAAAAAGAAAAGAGAGACACAAAAAGAATTTTTTTTCAAAGACACAAATTCTCTTCTTTTTTTGCACGTCTCTCTCTAGAAAAAATTCACCTCATTGAAAGAAGACTAAGAACGCAAAGAAGACTTTACGAAGACTCTTTGAGAAGAGAGAGTGTAGAAGAGAGAGATGATGTCTTCTTCCGACGAAAATAGCGCGACGGCGGATCGAGTGGAAAAGAAATCCATCGATGAAGCGATCGCCTCGTTCGCCATGCTGGTACGAATTGAATATGTATTTATTTTATACGTGTTCGTGTGCTTTTATGTGCGAGTGAGAGGAGAGGAGGATTAGGCAACCGTTTTTTTCTTCTTCTTCGTTTACTTCTTCTTCTTCGCATAAACGCTCTCATTACAAAGTTTTCTGACCTCTTTCTTTGCTCTCAAATCTCTGTGTTATGTGTTCTGTGTTATATATATATGTTAAAAAAATACAGGCGGCGACGTTTATGTTCAGCGCGTGCATCATCGTCTCGTTCCTGATTCAGAGATTCAACTGGACGTATTTACAACCGTCGGGAGCGTCCTTATGCATCGGGATGATCTCTGGAGCGATAATCAATTCCACCATGCACGATAAAGTCGATCGACTGTTCATGTTCTCACCGAACGCGTTCTTTTACGGGTTTTTACCCATCATTATTTACTCCGCGGGATTGAACTTGCAAAGGAAAAATTTCTTTCAAGATTTTTGGACGATATCTTTATTCGCGTTTGTAGGGACGGTGATTAGCGCGTTCGTGTTCGGGTTAGGGACGTGGTTTTTGACTTTAATAGGGATTATATCGAAGAAGCATTTGGGGTCGAACAGGTTTTTAGAGTGTTTGATGTACGGGACGTTGATATCGGCGACGGATCCGGTGGCGACGTTGAGCGTATTCGCGGACGTGAAGGCGCCTCCGCTGTTGTATAATTTGGTGTTTGGCGAGTCGGTGTTGAACGATGCCGTGGCGGTGGTGTTGTTTAGGACGCTGGAGAAGTTTTACTCCGTAGATTTCACCATTAAAACGTTCTTCACGGTGATATTTCAGTTCATAGGCGTGAGCATTGGGTCGATGACGATTGGGATTTTGTGCGCCTTGGTGTGCGCGTTTACGACGAAGCGGTTGGGTTTGAACGACCCGGGGGTACACGTCGCCGCGTCGTATAACGGAACCGCGTATACGTTTGCTTTGTTATTATTAGATGGATATTTCTCCTACGTCATCGCGGAAAATGTCGGGTGTTCTGGGATTATGAGCATCTTTTTCACTGGGATTGGCAACGCGCATTACTCGTACCACAACGTCGGCGCGGAGGCGAAAGTGGCGGTTTTTAAATCGTTCGAAGCGATTGCATTTTTATCGGAAACGTTCGTTTTCGCGTATTTAGGTTTACAAGTCGCCACTGCTCCTCACGTTTTTGACGTTGGTATGATTTTATTCGGGTTTCCGTTGGCGTTAGCCTCGCGCTTCGCGAACATTTTCCCGTTGTCCAAAGTCGCCAACGAGGTGCGCACGGAGAAGATTCCGGAGAATATTCAAAAAATGCACGCGGCGTGTGGTTTACGCGGTGCGGTAGCGTATGCTTTAGCGTTGGCGATGCCTTCGACGAACCCATCGGCGAACGTGAGAGGATCGCCGGCGATAGAAACTGCGACGTTAGTGATTTGCGTGATTTCCACGTTGGGCCTCGGCGGCGCGTGTTTACCTTTGATGCAAAAATGGAAGTTGCACGACCCGGACGACGTGAGTCATTCGAACGCATTCGATCGAGGGGATTACGACGACGACGACAACGACGGGGAAATTGCGAACGACCCAGTCATGAGAGCGGAAATGCGTGCGATTCAAGACGCTGAAAGAGCGGCGATGGGAGGCGGGTTCAACCACTGGTCGCGGAATTTTACAAAAGTGAAATATTTCTTCTTCGATACCTGGGATAAAGTGGAATACGGCTTTATGCGACCGACGTTTGGTGGGCGACCAATTGGTGGCAGTGGCGGTGCAGGCGGCGGTGGTGTAGGTAGTGGTGGTGGTGGAGTAGGAGTAGGACGGGCGGCGTTTTCGAGATTACAAAACGAGGACGAAGACGAGGACGCGAACGCGACGAACAACACCGGTAGCGACAACGTCGAATTAGGAAACCCCGTAGCCTTCGCCGCCAACGCCGCTGCAAACAAGTGACAATATCAACAACAACAACAACAACTGTACTACCATGAGTATATAGAGCTTAAATATATATTGTATTAAATAATGACCAACTACAAAAGACACGTAAACACTTTCCTTTTCTCTCTCCTCCTCCTTTTATTATTCTTTAGCATTCCCCGGACGCTCTCACGGTAACTTTTTTGCTCGTCTTTCCGCTTTGCGAACCGACGGCTTCAATCGCCGCCACGACGTCCATGCCTTCGACAACTTTACCGAAAACGACGTGCTTACCGTCCAACCATTGCGTCTCTCCCGTGCACAAGAAAAATTGAGAACCGTTCGTGTTCGGCCCGGCGTTGGCCATGGACAACGTTCCCGCGCCTTCGTGCTTCAACACAAAGTTTTCGTCCTCGAACTTGTTCCCGAAGATGGATTTACCCCCGGTCCCGTTTTGGTTGGTAAAATCACCGCCTTGGCACATAAACCCCGGAATAACTCTGTGGAACGGAGATCCTTCGTATCCAAAACCAGCTTCGCCGGTGCACAACGCTCGAAAGTTCTCGCACGTCTTCGGCGCGACGTCCCCTCTCAACTCCATCACGATTCTCCCGCTCGGCTCACCGTCTAAATCAATCTCAAAAAAACACTTGAACTTATCGTTGTGTTTCACTTCCGTTCGTTGTAAATCCATCAACTCCACTTCAAACTTCAACGTCTGCCCGGCTAACGGATGGTTCGCGTCCAACGCGATTTCCTCCTCCGTGATTTCCGTAATCGTCGCCGGCATCCCTTGACCAACCATTAACTTCGCGCCAATCACGCACTCCTCTGCCCCGATCGCGTCCACGACGTCTTTTTTCGGGACTCTCAGAACGTTTTCCGGCGAGACGTCCCCGTACGCCATTGAAGGTGGTAACACCAGCGTCTTCATTTCCCCGATTTTCATCCCTAAAACGCCGTCGTCGAACCCTTTTATCATCTGCCCTTGGCCGACGGTAAACGGCAACGGTGCGCCTCTCTCTCTCGAAGAGTCGAACTCAGTTCCGTCGGATTCTAAAGTGCCGACGTAATGGATTTCAACCCGGTCGCCTTTCGCGACTTCTTTTTCTCCGGATGCCGCCGCCGCTGAGAAAGACTTTGCGCGATGACGATTGTGACGACGAGGATGGATTTTGGCGGCAACGCGAGAGAAAGAAGAGGAACACGATGATTGATGACGCAAAAACGACCTCACCCCGTGCGAGCAGCGAGAGAGTACGTGCGAGGACGTGCGAACGGCAGCCGCAGAGAACAACATTAGTATTCGTAGTAGAGTATTCTTTCTTCTTATGTGTATGAGATGCGTTGTTTTTGTGACGAAGCGAATTGAATTCTCTTTTCCCCGATGGGTATGAGGACGTCGTCGTCGCGATGAAGACGATGATGGTAGACGATGGGTTTTACTACGAGAATACACTCTTACAAATCCTCTCTTTTCTCTAAACTATGAATTATTTGATGTACCGGTTCAAAAACCTCTTGTGGAAATCGCTTCGTATGGTATCGTTGACGAATCTCTTCTCCCGTTTCGGCTCGTCCCGCGCTTGGTTTCGAAAGACGGTGTCGTCGTCCCATCGTCGCTTTAAAGTGGCTGATGATTTCTTTTTGCCTGCGCCGCCGTCGTTCGCGTCCGTCATTTCATCTCTTAACAAAGGGTTGCCCATTTTTAACGCGTCTCTTTGCTCCATCTCTTCGAGATGTTCTCGCTCGCGTTCTTTTCGTTCGTTTTCCAAAGCGCGTTGCGCTTTGATGCGTTCGAGTTCTTCCATCAGCGCCGCCGCGTCGTCGTCGGAATCTGACTCGTCGTCGTCGGAATCTGACTCGTTTTCCTCGTCGTCTGAATTCTTCTTTCCACCGTCATCGTCTGAGTTATCTCCTTCGTTCTCAGAATCGTCGTCGTCCGCGTCGTCCGGGTTGGCTTGAAACGCGCTTCGCGTCGTTCCCGCCTCTATTCTTAATCTGTTCTTGTTCCCTCGCTGATCTTCTCCTTCTTCTTCCTCCTCCTTTTCACTCCCCATAATCTGCCGTTCCATCTTCTTCTTCCGAAAGTGCGCTCTCTCTTTCTCCAATAACTTCATTCGCATCGTCGTCATCTTTTCATCTTCGTTATTAGTGTTGTTGTTCGTTCGTAAACTTTCCATCTCTTCTTCCTCTTTCGTTTTCCACCTCGTCTTCATGGTCAACATTCCCGGGGCGTCTAATTTCGACCGCATTTTCGACGGTGCAAAAACTCTCGCGCCGCCTTGTTCTTCGTGCCCTCGAGCGGTGTACCAGGTCGCGCGGTGTGCCGTCGTCATTTTATTATTATTCTGTTGTTATAAAGTCGTCGCTCTTCTCGTTATTGTTGTTGTTGTTGTCTTTGTGTGTGTGTTGTTGATAAAATAATTGCGTCGCTCGTTCTCTTCTTCTTTGAGGAAAAGGACACTTCTTTTTTGTGTGAAAAGTGCTTGTTTTTTTTTAATGCACAGAGGAAGGAATTTTTATCGGTTGTTTTTTTGTTCGCTTTTCCGATGTTTTTTTTTCGAGTTGTACGAGCACATTAATATTATACACATCTCTGACATGTGAACGTCTCTTCTTCAATTTTGGCTCGGAGGGAAACGCTTTTTGTTGTTTCACATCGAGCTGCTTTTACCGAATTTTCTTCGCGCCAAAAGTAATCGGAGCGAGTTGTGTTACTGCTCTCGATGATGATAATGTCCTTATTACGCGATGATGTGAATGTTTGAGATCTTGAGAAAACTTTTTTTTTCCTCCTACAAATGATGATTGCATCACACATGCGATAAAAAAATATGCGAGATAAAAACGAGACGATGGAAGTGTTGTTTCTGCTGCTGAAATTTTCCGCGCGATTACTGATTGGCGCGTGGTTGTTGCGAAAGTACGTCGAGGAAAAAGTGTTTGGCGACGAGGAGAGGACGTCGGATGATGGGATGATGTCGCTTTGGTTGTTTTTGACGAGCGCAGTGGAGGCTTTGGTGAGAGCGATTGAGAGTTGGAGAGAAGAGAAGTTGAAAAAAAGGAGATGGTGCGAAACGTTCGTCTCTTTGGCGATGGTGAAGAAAAATGATACAGACGACGATGAATACCTTACGATTAAGAAAATGGTAGATATCGCGAGAGCGAAGATCATAAAGAAGGAAAGCGTCGGTGAAGTACTTCTCAGCGCGAGTTTTATGGTCGCGTGCGCGGCGATTTTGGCGCTTTCCGCGAGCAAAGGCGAAGCGTGGCAGGGGGTGTACGTTACCGCAATTTTAATGTTAGAGATATTCGAGAGACGCTTCTTTATCGCGCGATTTGTCATGAAACACAGAAGAAGAAGATCTTGGCTGCAATACGTCTGCGACGATAACGAACAACAAACGATTCCTAAAATTGCCGTGGGCGCTTTCGCAAACTCGCCGGGCGATGAAATATACATCGTCGGTAAATATCGCGACCAACTCTTCGATCGGATCGTCGACGGCACTCATCAGATTATTCACAATAAAAAATACAGCAGTGGCAGTAGCAACATCAACGACTACTTCGATCGCTATTTTCCTCCAACCTTTACGGATCATCATATCAAGGAAGGGATGGTATATATCACCGAGGGGAAAACGTGTCCTCGTTTCTTGTGTTTCTCAAAGGAAGAGGTTTTAAACAACATCCTCGCGTTTACCAAAGAAGAAGAAGAAGACATCGATGATGCTTCAAATGAAATCAACTTGAGAGCAAAGGTAGCAAACGGATTGTTGACGTCTTTGATGATGACACCCGGCGGAACTGCGATGACGCGGAGTGAAATTTTGCCTTCGACGCCGACGGAGAGAAATAATAAAAGGACAAAGAAGGAAAAAGACCTCGACGTATATAACGTTGGCGTATTGTTCAACACCACGCCGCGAAAACGTAACAAAACGACGCTTTTGCATAATATCGATAGCATTGGCGTAGGGAGAGCGTTAGTGTCCGGAAGACACTTTGTCTTTCTTAGAAATCCACCGGCGTCGATCGTTTCAGACCCGAAAATAGCACACTTTTTCGCCTCGAAAACGTGCGTTTTTACCACAAACGATCTCGTTTTGTTGAAGAAAAATACGCGCGTCGTCTTTGCAAATACGCAACGCGGTACCGGTGTTTCGTACATTGGCACGTTTGCTTCTTTACTCACGGAAAAAAACTTCGGTAGCGAGCTCGCGAAAACCTTTTTTTCTCGAGAACGGGCGGAAAGAGAAGAAAGAGATGATGAGATGTATGCCGAACCTGTCGCGAAGATTGAAACCGCGTGCTATCGTCTGCTACGCTGTTGTCGCAAAGGTATCCTGCCTAGCATGGAAAGAATCTTGGATAGTAATAATCGAGCAACATTCCTGGCGTTCTCTGCGATGATCCTCTCGCTGATTTTGATCGCGGCTATAAACGCACAAAGCATATTCATCGACTCGACGGCTTTTATCGTCTCCGTGTTCGCTCCAATTTTTCTGTGCGTCCTAGTAGACTTAGCGTACACTAAAACGTGGATATGGAGCATCTTCACCGAACGAAAAATGTTTTATAAAACAGTCGCTTTCGGTAAAAAAATACACGATGGAATCGAAGAGATTATTTACTCTGGATTTTCTTTTCGCTTCAAAGCAATCCTCGACGACGCGGCGAAGGAGTACTGTGCAGAGAACACCGCAATTCTCCACGAAATCGTGGTAAAAACTGTCGTGATTCTTTCATTCTTTGTTTTGATGATTGCATCTAACGTCGCTTTCTTTGAAACTGAAGATTTTACAATCGAAGACGACCGCATTCGAACGAATCGAGCGGCGTCGACTTTCTTCGCGCTGGTCGTCGCGCGAGACTCCATGTGCTCTTTTCTCGAAAATCTCTCGAAAAACTCCGTTTCGATGCACCAGGTTGCCAGGATGAGAAGCGCATATGAGGCGAGAAAGAACGAAACGAGACTTCCAAAGAATTGGCGCAGAACGCGCTCGATGATTTAAATAGTTTATGCGTGTATGTGTCTCTCTCATCTTCTTTCAGATTAATTAAAACATTGATTTTGAAGTGATTATTATTACTAGTACGTCGTTGCATCTCTTTCTTTAGCTCGCCTCCTCTGGCATTCCCGTCAACGACGTGAACTCTAACGGGGTAAACTTTATACCGTCGCCTTTGTAGAATTTGTTTTGGTATTCCACCCAGTGCAAACGTAAGGCGTGCAAAAACGCGCTCAAACTCTCCATACCTAACAAGACACCTAACGTCGCGCCTAACCACACGCCAAATCCAATGACGATGGCAACTATGGATCCACTCTCAACTGCTGCCATGAGACATCGATCCCAAAAAACCGCAGAGAGTTGCGCGTGCGCTAAGGAAAGCGCCCAAAGACGCAAATAACTCGCCGTGTTGGAAATTGCGCCTAGGACGAATTCAATCGTGTGGATCATTTGGTGGACTAAAACGTCTCCAAAATCAAACTCTCCATCGCCATGACCGTGGTCGTCGCCGCTACTGTTGTTATTATTACTGCTGTTTCCACCGAGGGATCTTAACTCTTCCGAGCTGTTCAATTGTTGCATGCCGTCGCCGTCGTTTTCGTCCAAACGAACGTACGTGCCGCCTCGGCTTTTTTGTTCGTGTCGTCTTTTTAAAATGATTGGTTTCGGGAACAGCATGACCGGCACCGCGACGAAACAACCAAACAAAATCAACAACTGCAATCCGCCTTGGCCTGGGAACATTTTGTTCTCAGGGCACCCGGCGCTTCCTCCTGGTCCTTCGCCCATGCAATCGACGTTGCCGGGCGCTAAGAACATGTAAATCATTACGTGGTACAAATCCGCGGTACACCCGGGGGTAATCCATTTCAAAACGATCAGGAACGAAAGGTATCCAAATAATCCGCCCAAGAAGACAACTTGAGGGATAAATTCGCAATACACGGACAGCCAATCACCGTCTTTCAATTGATTCAAAAGCGACATGAAAATCCCAACCATCATTTGCGTCACGCCTAACAAGATGGACATTTTCATCTTCAGAGAATTCAAAAACGGAAGTTCTGACCGAGTTCCGTGCCAAACCGGGTCGACACCAAACGGATACGCGGAATCATCTCGCGAGACTAAACCAGTGGTGTATTGTGAATCGCACGTGGTATCTTTCGTCGGATCGATCGGGTCGCATACGTACTTCGAAGCGCCGAATATTTTCATCGGCACAGAAAAGCACTCGTTATACAGAACGCCCGTATACACGGAAAACGCCGCCATTACCAAAATACAATACCGCGCGTGAAATACCATCGAGAAGATTTCGCCCATTGGTTTTTCCGAGATTTGTCTTTCCTTAAGGACCATGTAGATTGCAAACGCGAGCATTATAATACCGTGGCCGAAATCGCCAAACATAACCGCGAACAGAAATGGAAACGTTACGATCGTCATAACCGTCGGGTTCACTTCGCGATATCTCGCAACCCCGTACGCTTCGACGATTTGTTGAAACACGTTCGTCCACTTTGTGGTGCGGTAGTACGTCGGTGGCGTTTGACCTTTGTGCGAGATGGACGCGAAAATCGTTCCGACGGATGCCGACGAGTTTCGATTGGCTATTACCACTGCCTCCGAGACTCTGCTCTTCGCAGAAGTTGGACACCACCCTTCGGCGACTAAACATTTCCTCGTCACGTCGATCGAAAACATGTTCATCGCGTGATACGTCGCCTTCTCTCTTCTCACCAGGGTAAACCAGAACCACAAATCTTTCGCGACTTTACTCAACGTTCGATCTCTGTGTCGTATGCTCGCCTCTAACGTCGACCGTAACTCGACCAATCTCCCCGAACACTCCGCGTTCATTTGCCTCTGTCTCGTGAAGTCTTCCGGAAACGGGTACCTGTTCGCGTTGAACCCTTCGCAAATTTTCACAATCTTATTCCTCGCCCTCTCGCCGGCGAAAAAAACCACGTACACCGTCTTAAACGTCTTCTCCCCCGTCGTCGGCTCTTCCACGTGCCCGTCGATGTTCGCCAACTTCAAAAACACGTTTCCTCTCGTCGCGCGAAACAAAACGCGCTCGAACG
>JACLAB010013458.1_pt1 | contig 28409 bp, 15 predicted proteins | sample 8027921 | NCBI WGS metagenome assembly JACLAB01 (sample SAMN15725117, study PRJNA655200) | protist metagenome | isolation source: fluorescence activated cell sorting (FACS) single amplified genomes of... | place: USA: West Boothbay Harbor, Gulf of Maine | collected 2000-07-19 | reverse complement strand
AGAGAAAAAAAACAAGCAGCGTTGCGTATTACCTCGTCGACTCTTTTAAAGTGATCGACCACGGAGAGCAAAACTAACGGGTGGACGACGACGGAGTCGAAGTTTGATTTACTCGCGCTCGCACCGCTCGTCGTCTTTGTTTCCTTCTCGTCGTTGGCTGAATCCGTGTCTTTCATCTCTCTTCTCTCTCTTGTGACGAGTGCAGAAAATTTTCTCCTCGTGTCTTTCACGTACACAATTAGGTTTTAATACCCTAAACAATTTATTTGCAAAATTTTTCAAGAACACAAGAAAAAAAAACAACCAAGTGACAGCACAAAAATCATCGATTACATCTACTCACTACTCGTTGTCTCTTCTTCTTTGTTTTTCGCTCTCTTCTGTTCGAGAGAGAGAGAAGAAGAGAGAGAGAGAGAGCGTTTGTTGGTGTTTTTGTGTGTGTTTGTTTTTTGTGCGTTGAAAAGTCTTATTAAAGAGATAGAGAGAGAGAGACCGATTGGAAATTCGATTCCTGAGACATTCATCAGCCGCCGGGTTGGGTGTTTCTCTTCTGTTTTATCGAAAGTATTTTAAAGGAATAAAGAAAGAGTAAGAATGGGTGTCCCGGCGTTTTACCGATGGCTCTCGGTGAAATACCCGAAAATCATCGCCGACGTCGTAGAAGATGAAGTCGTGGATATCAACGGGAATAAAGTGTTCGTGGATTCCTCGAAAGCGAACCCGAACGGGCAGGAGTTTGACAATCTGTATCTCGACATGAACGGGATCATCCACCCGTGTTTTCACCCGGAGGACCGACCGCCACCGACGACGGAGGAGGAAGTGTTTTTGAACATTTTCGAGTACATCGAGAGATTGTTTCTCATGATTCGACCGAGGAAGGTTTTATACATGGCCATCGACGGCGTCGCGCCGAGAGCGAAGATGAATCAACAGAGAAGTCGGAGATTTCGAGCGGCGCAAGAAGCCGAGGAGAAGAAAATCGAAGAGGAAAAGTTGAGAGAGAAATTAAGAAGAGACGGGATCGAGGTACCGCCGAAAATTGAAAGCGGCGTTTTTGATTCCAACGTGATTACTCCGGGGACGCCGTTTATGGGACGATTAGCCGAAGCGTTAAAATTTTACGTGCGAAAGAAACAAAATACAGATAAAGGGTGGAAAAACATCAAAGTTATCGTGAGCGACGCGAGCGTTCCGGGAGAAGGCGAGCACAAAGCGATGCATTACATTCGGCAACAGAGAGCGTGTGCGAATGGCGGCGGTTACGACCCAAACACGCGACACGTGGTGTACGGTTTAGACGCCGATTTAATTATGTTGGCTTTAGCGACGCACGAACCGCATTTTCATATTTTACGCGAAGTTGTCTTTCAACAGAAACCAAACGAATCGGCGCAAAACGGGGGCGCTGGTGCGATCGATAAAAACGCGAAGCAAATTGCAATCGCGAGGAAACCGTTTCAATTATTATCGGTGACCATATTACGGGAATATTTGGCGTTAGACTTGAGTCCGCACGTTTTACCGCAGACGTTTACCATCGACCGCGAACGGTTATTCGACGATTTCGTCTTTATGTGTTTCTTCGTCGGGAACGATTTTTTACCTCATTCGCCGACGTTGGAAATTCGAGAAGGCGCGATTGATTTATTGATGACCATTTATAAGCAGGAGTTGGAGAATTTAGGAGGGCATTTAGTCGAAGACGGAACGCCGAATTTACGCCGGGTCGGACAATTCGTGCGAGCCGTGGCGCAATTCGAGGAACAGATTTTCCAAAAGAGAGCGAAACGCGAGGCGCAGATGCGCTCGAGAAGGAAACGCGAGAAAGACATGTCCAGACAGTTTTATAAGAAGAACAATCAAGGCAGTTTGGTTGGTAAAAGTGCTTTGGGTGGATCGATAAACGCGTCCGATCGCGCGCCGGCGTATATCGCGGCAAACACGAAAGGCGTGAAACGTAAATCAGCTCAATTTGCCGAGGTGAAACCCATTGGGAGAGACGCCGAGGCGAATGTTTCCGCCGCGGCCGCGTTGAAGGCGAAGTTGTTGGGAAAGAAAATCGCGTTGGAATCTGAAAAAGCGTTAGCGAAAGAACAAAAAGAAGAAGAAGACGAAGAAGAGATCAATAATAAAGGGAAGAAGAAAGCGAAAAGTACAACCAAAGTTAAGGAAGAAGAAGAAGGAGAAGAAGAGAAAGACGAGACCAAGAACAGAGTCAAAAACGCGAGCGATTTGTTCAACGAAATCAAGAAAGAAGAAGTCAAACAGGAAGGCGAAGATTCTGGATTTGAATCCATCGAAACCGACGACGACGTGCCGTTTGAGTTTGTCCAAGCAACCGGCGCGGACGCGAGGCCAGGCGATTGGCGGTGTCCGTCCGGTTGCGGCGACATGCAAAAAACGCGCAAATCGTGTTTTCGATGCGGATGTCCGAAACCGTCGGAAATCCCTCGGTTGAAAAAAGGCGACGCGATGGAAAAAGCGGTGTTTTTGAAACAGTTGGACGAGCTGTTGGAGAAGAAGAACGATCGAGAGGACGAGATGGAAGCGGATAACATTCGATTAGGGGAAATTGGATGGAAAGAACGGTATTACGACACGAAGATGGGGTCGCACGATTTAAACTCGCGACTAAAAGTTGTTCGAGGCATGGTGGAAGAGTTCATAAGAGGTTTACTGTGGGTCTGTAAGTACTATTACGAGGGGTGTTGCTCTTGGGGTTGGTTTTATCCGTACCATTACGCGCCGTTCGCGACAGATATGGTGGATTTAGAACTCATCTCCACAGAATTCGAGCTTGGAAAACCTTTCAAACCGTTCGATCAGTTGATGGGCGTGTTACCTGCGGCTTCCGCGCACGCCTTACCTCCGGCGTTTTACCCGTTGATGACGGATGAGGACAGTCCAATCATCGATTTCTACCCGAAACATTTTGATTTGGACATGAACGGCAAACGCTTCGCATGGCAAGCAGTGGCACTGTTACCGTGGATCGATGCCGACCGTTTACTCACGGAAACACGAAATTTGGATTGCACGTTAACGCCGGAAGAAGCGAACCGAAACACGATCAACATCGAGCTCTTATACGCGCACGAACAACTTTCAATTTCCAAGTGCATGTTGAAAATCGCCAACGTCGCGTCGAAAATTGACGACGAGGATATTCGCGAAAAATGTGCGCTGAAAATCCCCGCTGCTGATGCCGACGGCGCGTGTGGTGAAGTGCTCCCTTTGAAAACCTCGGACGGCGATTGTTGCCCGAAACAGATCGAGTCGCCGATGATGCGCGAAGAGAATATCAACGAGAATAGGGTTGTTTGCGCTCGGTATCGATTAGGCACGACGAAAGTGCCGCCGAGGTTGTTGGAAGGTACGGTGTTACCGAAACCTATATTAGACCAGAGCGACGTGCCACCACCACCAAAACTCTTCATCGAAGATTCTCGTTTGCGCGTGAACGTCGTAAGAACGAACGGGAACTCCGCCGGTTTGAACGACGCCGGTAAACGCATCCTCATGCAGTCTTTGCAGATGCAACAACGAGGAGGCGTCATGATGCCACCGCAACAGCACGGCGCGTATCAGCAACCTCCCCCGCAATACTACCAGCAAATACCACCAAACCTGGCGTACGCTCAACCACCACCACCACCGCCGGGTACGGGAGGCGCCGCCGCCGGATACTATCAACAACCGCCTCCCGGAGGAGGATACGCGCCCGGCGGTAATCGATTCGCCGCGTTACGAAGACCTCCACCGCCACCGCCTCCACCCGGTAATTGATACCAGTAATAATAATAAGAAGAACAACAACAATTAGTGAACATATTATTCCATTTTATTAGATGCATTACGCGTGTTGCTTTTTAACATCATCGATCGTACTACTGCGTTTTATCAATGATTCTCTCCCTCATTTTCAAATGCGACACAACAATAACAAACAACGCGAATAAATACTCACAACAACACGTACTAAGAATAAATAAATACATAATGCGGTACGTCTCCACCCGAGGCGGCACTCATAAGTGTTCCTTACACGCCGCTTCCTTATTGAATCTCCCGAACGACCAAGGTTTGTTCGTCCCGCAGATGATTCCGAAACTGAATCGCGCGCAACTGAAACGCCTTCGCGGTTTAGGATTTGAAGATTTAGCGTTCGAGATTCTCCGCTTATTCATCACCGAAACGGACGTTCCGAAGGAGAAGTTACGGTCGATCGTGAAGAAGTGTTACAAAGGGTTCGACGAGAGCGATATCGTGGTCCCGCTGGTCGTTTTAGACGAAGATAGTGATGATGATGACGATGAGAAGAAGAAGAGTAAAAGTAAAAAATCTTCCGAAACGAAAGTGCAAATTCACGTGGCTGAGTTATTCCACGGACCGACGCTTTCGGTGAAAGATATTTCGCTCGCGTTCGCGGTGCAGATGATTGAGTTTTTTTTGAGCAAAAAACACGAGCGCGCGAACGTGATCGTAGCGACGACGGGGGATACCGGGCCGGCGACGCTGGATGCGATTGAAAAGTTCGGGAACAATCGCATCGATTGTTGGTGTCTGTACCCGAGCGGGAAGATTTCGAAAGCGCAGGAAAGGCAGATGACGACGAAGAGAGGTGAAAATGTGAACGCGATTGAAGTGAAAGAGTGCGAAAGAGGGTGCGACGATATCGACGACGTGTGCTCGAAGATCTTTGCGGACGAGGAGTTTGTGCAAAGGAACGGGATCACGTCGTTGAATAGCTGTAACATTTTGAGGATTTTAGCGCAACTGCCTCATTTTTTTTGGTGTTATTTTAGAACCATGCACGGGAAAACGACGGAGGAGGAGATTGAGAACCACACGATGACGTGCGTGGTGCCGACTGGGGCGATGGGACACGCGTTCACCGCTCAGCTAGCTCGAGAGATGGGTTTGCCCATGACGGAAGTGGTTTTAGCGACCAACGCGAACGGAGCTGCGCACGAGATTGCGATGACTGGTGAGATTGTAAAAAAGAGTAAAGCAGAGAAGACAGTCGCGTCGGCGATGGATTGCGTGATGCCATATAACTTGTGGCGAGTTGTATATTATTGCGCGGAAGGCGATACCGAAATTTTACGGAGGATTCAAGATACGTACGAATTTCACGGACACGCGACGTTGCCGAAGAAAGTTTTGAGAAATTTCAGAGAGACATTTTTGACCGCGGAGGTGTCGGATTACGACACTTTTGAGAGCATGAAATATAACTTGGACGTGCACAAATACTTGGCATGTCCGCACACGGCAGTAGCTCTACATGCAGCGCAATCGATGGGTTTGAACAACCACGACGGTGAAAACGCTCTCGTCGTTCTGGCGACGGCGCATCCGGGCAAATTCATAGACGCGGTCCAAACAGCTCTCGAGACGGAGGACGTTCCGAAAATGGCAAAACACAAAACCCTCGAAGATGCGAAAATGTCTTTCCAGCGCAAACGAGAGACGAATTTGGAGAATTTAGAGATTGCTTTACGAACCGATATCGACGCGACGTCTCGAGCCAGACGAGGCAGGTACGTCAATTTAACCAAAGAGAGAGCGGCGGGAGTTCTACACGAGAAATATTTGAGAGGCAACGAACCCGCCATTCCAGCGTTTCCGGTGAGCAACCAACGAGACGACCAAAACCCAACTAGTAGTAGCCAAATGGGTCAAATTCGTTCCTCGACGTCACCGCCGTCCGCGAAAAATGCCGCCGCCGCCCCTGCGAATACTAGCGCTCGCGCGGATGAAGAAGACGAAGACGAGGACGACGAAGAAGAAGTCACGTCCAAGAAGAAGAAACCGAAATCCAAAACCAAACAACAACTAGAACTCGAACAACTAAAATGGACGAGATGGACGCGCCGTCTCTCCATCCTCGCCGCCTGTGTCTCCTTCCACCTCGTCCTCCGCGACCCGAACCGCAAAAACGACATACCCTTCGTCGACGCCTTCGGTAAAAAAGCCAACGCGTTTGTCGAAGAGAAAAAGAAAGAGATTGAATCTCTTCTCGAGAAGAGAAAAGAGGAAAAGAAACAAAGACAAAAACGCGGGAAAAACGAAAAGAGTGGTGAAACGTTGTTGATCGAACCAAGGGTATACATCAGGGAGAGAATAGGGAAAGCGAGGCCGCAGAATCCCGCGTTCGATGTCGCTCGGTAATACTATATGGAGTTGTAGTAGGGGAGTAAAAAATGAGGGGAAATTTTGTCTCGAGTTCCCTCAAAAAGACAAATACAAGAACTACGAGTTTATCTCATTAATAGTCTTCTCATTCACGCGCATAAACCACACAAAACACCGGCATAAAACGCGATTTCTCTCTCACTCTGCGCGTCAAAACACGTTCTTTCTAAGAGCGAGACGACGAGACGCAAAAGTGACACCAACAACACAGCAGAAAGAGCACAACGAAAATGGCAAAAAGAAAACGGCGGCGAGATGATGAATCTTCGTCCTCTGAATCCTCTTCGTCGTCTTCGGAGAGCGAAGAAACGGGAGGATATTCGTCCTCCTCGTATTCGTCCTCCTCCTCCTCCTCTTCCGAAGAAAGAAAACGACGAAAGAAGACGAAGAAGACGAAGAGAAACGACGACGACATGACAAAGATGAAGGACAAAAAGCTCCTCCAGAGAAGGAAAGATTTGCTGAAAAAAATTCGACTGTATGAACGCGCGAGCGAACGCGCGGCGGATTTCATGAAGAAGAAGACAAAGGAGGAGAATAACGATGGTGATGATCGGGGTTGGGAACGACGAGGAGGAGGACGACCGGCGCCGAGACGGTTTCAAAGGCCACCACCGTCGAATACTCACCGCGACGACAGAGGGAGAGGGATCAGAGAATACGAGGGACCGATGGATCGAGAACGGATGGCGACGACGACGAACGAGTGGACGAGAGAAAAGGAACACAAGAAGAATACGTCGTTTGTGCCGCCACCGCCGAAGAAAATGAGAGCAAACATCGAAGAGCGTGATGATGCGAACAACGACGACGGAGAAGAAGACGGAGAGGTGAAAGAAGAAGGAGAGCGGAAGGAGAAGTTCGTGCCGCCGCCCGGGGAGATGACGATGAAAGCGGCGCCGTACGTGCCGCCTTCGAAACAAAAAGCGGCCAAGACGTGGACGAGACCGTCGGTGAACTTGAATACGAATAGAAACAGAGCGGACGGGCCGAAAATTCCTGAAATCGGGAGCAGAGGATTTACGAGACAACGCTCAGTATCGCCGGGGATACACGCGAAAGATTTGGCGCCGTGGACGATGAGCGAGCCGGCGAAGAAACCCGAAAAAGCGGCGGGAGAGGAGAAAGAAAAGCCAAAAAACATCCCGGAGACGATACCAGAGGAGAAAGAGATAGACGTCCCGCCACCGCCACGGGCAGAAGCAGCAGTAACAGCAGTAGAGGCGGCGGCTAGAGCGCCGAGAAAGCGCGGCGCCGCTCGATCGTCGAAATCTCCATCTCCCGCGCCAGAAGAACAACCACGACGCTCAACGCGCCGCTCCAAAAGCGCTTCCGTCGAACCCCATCCGCCACCGGGACCGAGCGGCCAATCGTCGAAACAAAAAAATGACGACAAAGAAACGACGACTTCTTTGAGCAAACGAACCGTGAAAGAACTCAAAGAAATGTTAACCGCGAAAGGTTTGCCCGTGGATGGTTTGAAAGCCGATTTAGTGCAACGACTACTCGAAGAGTAATACGAATACTACTAATAGACTACTATCACCAATACCCGCTTCTGCTTTAGTAGAGCTTTCCTTCGTTTTTTATGCGCCATTTTTCGAGCGTTTTTGACGTTTTCCACCTTTCCTTCTTGGGGGTCGAATGCCTCACATCAAACAACGGTCCTTTTCTGTCGTACCTTTACACGCGCAGGAGACAAAGACAAAGACAAAGACAAAGAGGACGAAGACTTTTGCATCATCCCTCGACGCTAGGAAAGAGAGTGAGATGATACAAACGATGGAAATGTCCTCCAACGACAACAAAAATACTCCAACGACACGAATCAAATCGCTCGTCTCCGTCTCCGGGTACACCGGGAAAGTTCTGCGCATCGGATGCTCGACTTTGACGACGACGACGAAGCAGCAAAACGAAGAAAACGAAGAAGGAAAGAAGAAGGCTTTTGCCGAGGACGACATTTTGGAGGAGGAAAAAGAGGAGGACATATTCTTAAACGCAGCCGAGGCGGACCGGAAAACAACGTTAAATTTGAATTCCGATCCTTCGAGAGGAGGAGGAGGAGGAGGAGGAGAACAAGGCGGCGAGAAGACGACGACGACGAAAGGGGATGATGCGCAAAAAAACGAGGACGATGAAGACGAAGACGAAGATGACGACGAAGACGAGCAAGAAGAATCGGAAGACGAGACGAACGAAGTGGACGTCGGCCGAGACTGGGCGACGATGCAAATCGTTTTAGACCGGCAACCGCAGGCGGACGCCATGTTGCAACTCTGGAAACGCGATAAAGGAAAGTGGTTGATTGAATCGAAGAAACGATGGAAGAAAAGACACGACGAGTTAACCGCGAGGAGGAAGAAGGAAGATCCGAATTATACCAGCGGGATTGTCGCGGGAGATCGAGCGAGGAGAGCGGACGAGTTGAGCTTTGTGAACCGAGGGAGCAGGGCGATGAACGCCATGCAGAGAGGACAGATAAACGCAGACGCGCACATGGCGGCGTTCGGGAGACCGGTGAAAGTGGCGGTGAATTTAGCGACGCTGACAAAGCTTGGATTTCTGTTAAATGGGAAGAAGAAGATGTTTGTCGTGTATTTAGGGAACGTGTATACTGGAGATTTGACCGAGGAAGGGGAGATTATTTGCGGGTGCAAAGTGGGCAGCTGCGATCGGAGAGTGTACACGAGTCCGTCGGCGTGGGCGATTCATTGTAAACGGAACGTGAATCCATCCAAAAAAGCAGACGACGGTTGGAAATCCGCTCGGTACGGTAATCCAGAAGGGTACGCGTTGGAACATTTCAAAGGCGTGTACGACGCGTGGCGACGAGGCATAGATTTGACAGACACACACAGCGCGGGAGCGGTTGCGAAGAAGAAGGAAGAGGAGGAGGACGACGACGACGACGCGGATATGGTCAACGACGCGGCGAAAGAGCCGGATAGTTTAGAAAAGAGACAAAGAGATGCCGCAACAGCGGAGAAGGCGTTCGTTTACCCTTTACCGGAAGGGACGCATTACGAGCCGGACGACGAGGACTCCGAAGAAGAAGAAGAAGAAGAGAAGGACGACGGCGATGACAAGATGGACGTAGACGATTGAAGAGAGTCGAAAGCATTAGCGAGCGAATGATGGAAAAGAAACGAACGAACGAAAGTACCCGTATTTTTTCCTCAACTCAAGACTTGTAATAATATTGATATTATAATATGGTTTTTATATATAGTAACTCACGATACGATGCTTGCTCTCACGCGCTTCTTCGTATCTCTTTCTTTCTCTTTCTTTCTCTCTCTCTCTCTCTCTCTCTCTCTCTCTCTCTCCTTCACATACACACACACACTCACACACAAACACTGTTTTCACGCAGTGCATTAATTGTGCTGAAATCGACACGCGTCACCTCGATCGCACCTCCCTTCTTGGAACGCGTAACACGTGCCGGAAGCTTTCGGCGGGGCGGCGTTTTTATCGTGAGCAAATCGACATGAATCGCCTCTCGTGCACTCACCCTTCAAAAACGCAAAGCAGACGCCACCACCGCCGCCACCGCCACCGCCACCTCTCGACGGCGGTCGGGAACCGCCACCTCCGCCTTCTTCGTGCGAGAACTTGCACGAATCGCCTCTGGTGCACTCGCCTCTTTGATGCGCGTAGCACACCGGAGCGCCGCCGCCGCCGCCGCCGCCGCCGCCGCCGCCCCCGTACGTCGGTTCAGACCCGTGCGAAAACCTGCAATTCTCTCCTCTGGTGCACTCGCCTCTTTCGTACGCGTAACACTTCGGCTTATCTTCTCCAAACCTCGCTTTCTTCGCCGTTTTGCACGCCTCGCATCTCGTCGGCTTGTTTTCCCACCCTTTCGAAGCGTAAAACTCTTGCTCGCCAGAGGTAAACACAAAGTCTTCCGCGCAGTCTCGGCAGGATAACGTTTCGTCTTCGAACGTGTCCAAGACTTTCCCGCCGACTATTTGCTTGTCCGACTTTTTGTGCACTTTGAAATCGCCATCGTCATCTTCCTCGTCCTGCGTAATAATAAGAAAATTTTTGGTGTTAGTTTGGTAAAACAGGGGAAAAGGAGGGTGGCGGCGGCGCCTCTTTCTCACGAAATCAATCTAATCTCTCTCTCGTTTTAATCACTCTCGCGTCAAGAGAGAGAGAAAAGACGTCGACGAGCGCGACATAAAACAACGCATACTGCGTACCTTCGTCGTGTCCTCCTCCTTAGTATTCTCGATGGTCGCAGGTTCCGGCTCTTTCCTTTTCTTCTCTTTCTTTTCTTTCTTTTCTTTCGAGGGAGATCCCGTGGGAGATTCAGAGTCTTTCTTCTCTTTCTTTTCTTTCTTCTCTTTCTTCTCTTTCTTTTCTTTGGACATGATCTCAGGTCTTTGTCTTATATTCTTTGGTGTTTGTGTTGTTGTTACTGCTGCGTAGAGCTGTTGTCGTGTAATCAAAGAGCGAGAGATTACAATGCGGTGAAAGAGTTGTTTGTTACCAAAATCAGGCATCCTTGTTACTGTTTAGGGTTGCAAATTGAAGAACAAATTAGGGAGGAGACTTTACATATGGCATACGCATACGCGGCAAGTCCCAAAAATCGTGTACTATAATACAGTATTTTACAAACGCAGCAAATGACTAAAATTTTCATCATACGGTGGGATATTCCTCCATTTTCGAAGTCTTCTTTTTCGGTTCTGGAAAGTTAATCTCGAGCCACGCGTCGGATCCTTTCTGCGGCAATTGGTCTTCTTCGCCTTTCGCGATTTTTTTTTCGAGAAGTAGGATATCGCCGACGCGCCAATCGTTTGCGTCCTTTTCGAAGCATCCCACGCCGAGCGGGTCGCTTTCGTTGTTTACGTCGTCGCTCGTTTTCATCTTCGAGAACAAAAAGCGCACGCCTTTCTTGGAAGAAGAAGAAGAAGAAGAAGACTTTTCGAATGTAACGGGACCTGTTACACCTGTACGAAGCGCGTGGCAGACGTACGTTCCGGGCCAATTTTTATCTCCGCCAAACGCAGCCGCCATCGCATCCGTATCGAAATGGAATTGCAACCCGTTTTCTGAAACGGAAAGGACGTCTATACTCGTCGAACACCCGACAATATTTGCGTGAAGCCCGCCTCCGGATCTGTACGTCGAGCCGGGAAGTTTATGAAGATCCGTATCCGGCCACGTGACTCGAATAGACCTCGCGTCGTCAATCGGCTGCGCGAAAGCGCGTCCCCACGCGACTTTGTCACGACTCAAAGGAACGTCGTGCCACTGACCGTCCGAGCGAAGCGCTTTGACGTTAAAACATAAGCTCTCGTAAGGCGCGTCCGTGTGTACGCCACAAACTCGAATTCCGACGTTGGATTTGTCGAGTACAAACTCCACGTCGAGTTCTTTCCACCAGTGACCGACTAAACCCGCGTTTCCAAATCGAATCATTTCCCCGGGCAAGTTCCACCCAGTTTGCGAGTGCGTTTTATACTCAGAGATACTGAGAGGAAAAGTAAGAGGTGGCATGGCGTACGATTCGCTGTAATTCAACAACGTCACCGTATCTCCAACTTCCCAATCGTTTTCTTTGGCGTATCCAGCCGGGTTCCAACACCCAACCCCTTCGCCATTTGGACCGCCCCAAACGCAAATGGCTTTGTTTCCATCTGTCCCGTTCCTTCTCGCTACGAACGACGCTCCAGAACCGCCTTTTATTTCCTGCGTCTTATACGCTTCTGTATCTTCGCACGCCCAATCGCCGACGACGTTTGTTAAATCGACCATCTTGAATCGGAAAAACTTTCCTCTCGGCTCGTTCTTTGCCGGATCTGGAAACTCGACGCTCGTCACCTTGAACTCCGGCGCGATAGCAACCACGCGGCGCCTTGGAAACAGAAATCTTTCTCTGATGTCATCATCGTCATTATCTCGTTCACGAACACTATTACTACTACCGTTATTATTATTATTATTATTATTACTACTATCAATAGTATTATCATTACTAGTATTACCTCCACCATTGCTCTCATTCATCACGAGGAAACGCAGCGCGGAGTCTTTCACGTGCTGTTCGATCAAATCGCGAATCGCAAAGTTCGGCGCGATATCGTCGACACCCATTCGTGCGGATGGATTTAACGGGTCCGTGCCTCTTTTTTCCACCCATTCCTGAAGCGCTTCTCGCTCGTACGTTCGCCCAGATTTCACCGACAAAGCTGGCTCTTTCATAACTCTCAGCGTTATCGCGCATATGAATGATTCGGGAGTACCATCGATGAACTGTTGAGAGTCTTCCAAAGCAGATGGGATTATAAGCGCGGGTGGCCACTTCATTTCTTCTGAAGTTTTGTTTTGTGCGTGGGTGTCGAAATCCCCTAAAAATAGCTAAATATTATAATATTACAATCGACAGCCGTGTCGCATGGTTGGCCTTCCGTGAGGACAGTTCCACGGCCTCTCCAACGCGGATAAGTTTTGCAAGACTTTCTTCATCCTGCGTCGACTCAAAGGCGCGCCGATCATGATCGACGACCGACAGGCTCTCATGGCGAGCATGTTTCGGACTTTACTCGGACGGAGGACGGTTTTAGTACTACCGCCGGCATCGGCGGCGGAGTTTTTTAATAAACCGACAGAAAGTTGAGAACGAACTGGGACGGCGTATTCTCCCTCGTCGAGCATTGCGACGAGTTCGTGGACGTCCGAGGCGTCGAAGACGGTGTCTTTGCTAAACGGGACCGCGGCGAGCGCCAAGCGAGAGGAGGAGGATTCATCGCCCGGAAAGTTGGGAGGAGATGTTGCAACGTCACAAAACCCAAACCCGTTCATTAAGAACGTCTTTTCGTTCGATCTCGCGATCTGTTCCTCCGCCGGTGACAGTTCCAACCGTTGCGGTTGAATCAACGGTTGTTTGTTCAACGTCGTCGTTTTTTGTAGTCGCTCGAAATTGTAAATCTCGTCGCTGGCGTGTTGATCGACGATGAATATATCGGTATTGTCGCGAACGACAATGATGAAGCCGAGATTGAACTGTCCGACGACGCGAACGTTGGCAAACTCGGATTTATCGAACCGCCGGATGAGCGCGTTGGTTGCCGCCGCGTTATCTTGGTTGTGTAAAGAAGCTTCTTTCAGCAACTCGGCATCCGCGGAGGCTTTTTTCTCCCTTTCGAGCGCTAAACGTTTCTCTCTTTTCGCTCGTTTCAACCTCTTTACGCGAACGACATCGATGTTAAACTCGACTTCTTTAAGCGTTCGCTGTTGTTGTCGTTGTTGTTGAGCGTTTCGATGCTCAAAGTTATTTTCTTTCTCGCCGTCTGCGTCGTTTTCAATTATTTCATTCTCCTCCGCTTCGGTCGTCGCCTTTAGATTATCGATTACTTTGCGCTTCTTCGACGAAATTTTACCCGCCATCGTCGCTTTCATCGCGAATGGGTCGAAATCTGCATCCATAATGTCGTCTTCGTCGTTTTCCGAATCCGACGGTAACATCACCGCGCGTTCCTTGTATGTCTCCGGTAACGATTGAAACTTGGTCTCCGTGTTTTCAACCGCGGCGATTTCGGCCGCAATCTTATCGATAACGGCTGCGTTTCTCCTTTGCGTGGCAGGTACAGCTTCTCGAGTGAAACCAAAGGCTTGCAAATCTGTTTGCTGCTGCTGTTGTTGTTGTTGCGTCGAAGCGTCGGCGGAAACTCGCATCGGCTCCTCCTCTTTGACTTGGATCGGCGGCATGGGTAACGCGCAAGCGATACCTTCTTTTCCTTGTTCTCCATCGCTGTCGTCAATCACTTCAAACTCATCGGTATCAATCATCATCGTACCCTTCATCGGGCCATCAATCAACGCGTCTGCGGGCGTCATCGGCAGCTGCGACAGATCCACCCCGGTTGCTCTAAAATTCCTCACGAGACCATCCGCCGACCCTCTTTCTCCGTTCCCGCCAACCGCGCGTTCGAACGCTTTCTTGATCCCGTTCCTAAAGTACATCAATATGTCGTGTTCGTTCGTAAACATGACCGTTCTCTTATCAGGAGAGACGTTCACGTCCACGAGATGTTTCGGCACTTCAAAATTCAATGCGCAGGACGGATAATTTGCGTTCGTCGTCGTCGCGTTGTACGCGCGAAACGTTTCGTTCAGAGTTTTCGCGATTTTCGGATAATCTACCGGGCGTCCGTTGACGTAAAAGAATTGCCGATCTGCCGAGGCTCGCGCGGAGGTTTTCTTATTTTCGAGACCGGGCAAAGAGACCCACCCTGTACATCGTCCGAAACGATCGTCGTCGTCGTTATCTACATCCTCTACATCCTCTCCTTCTTCTTCTTTTACTTCTTCTTCTAAAATTTCATCCGCGCTCTTCTCTCGCTCTAAACCGATGTCGATTTCAAACACGCTCTCCGCCGTTCTCGCGCCGAAAACCGACGCCACGCGATCGCGGAAACCACCACCACCACCATTTGAAACAGACGCTCGACATTGCAACACCGTTTGCCTGGCGCCGTTTTTACCTTGCTGGTGCGTGGCGACGAATCGACACCCGCTCGTTTCCGAGGCCAACGCGTAGCCTTGTAAAACCCGCAACAACTTCGCGTACTCTTTCGCTTTGTTTCGTTCAAACTGTTTCCGTCTCACCGGTAAGGGATGAAATAACTTCTCAACTCTCACGGTCGTTCCAACCGACCGCGCGCAAATCTCCTCCGTCTCGACGTCGCCGTTTTTATCAAACGTCACCTTCAAGCCTTCCTCGTCGCTCGAAGTTCTCGTGGTGATTATCAATCGCTCGCACGTCCCACACAAGGACGACAACGCTTCGCCTCGAAACCCAAACGTATCCACCCCATCCTCTAAATCCGTAAACGTTCTCAGTTTCGACGTCGCGTATTTCATCGTCAACATCTTCACGTCCTCTCTCGCAACTCCGGAACCGTTATCGCTCACCTCGACGGATTCCAATCCAAACTCTCGCACTCGAATTTCCACGTTCGTCGCCCCGGCGTCTGCGCTGTTCTCGATGAGTTCTTTCGCACACGAGGAAATGTCCAAGATGACTTGGCCGGAACATATTCTGTGCACCGACGAGGGGTCGATCGATTGAATAGTAGCAGTGCGAGTGTTCCTCATCCTTATGTGTGTGTGTGTGCTTTGTTGTGTGATATAAAATGCCGTCTTCGTTGTTTTTTCCCAACAAGCGAGAGAAGAAGAGAATTTTAAAAAATTTTCGTTGAGTCATTTAGGGTCTTAAACCCTAAAATACAGCGAGGTTTTTGTCTCTCATTAGAAAAAGAAGGAGATCCAATTTCATCAGATTTTATTCGTCGGTGTTTGAGATATCACGCGCATAAAATGGCAGGCCCCACGGTGTACCACGGCGTGGCGCAAAAAGTCTACCTCGTGAAAGAAGCCGTCATCGGGATGTCCTTAGGTTTAGTCGCCGGGGCGGTTTGGAAGTATTCGCACTGGGAAAGACGAAAGGAAATTCAAAGCTATTACGACAAGAAATCATCCAAATGATCTCTCTTTTCTATTCGTGGTAGTATTATGCGCGCGTGGTGCGTGGCAGAGAAGGCGTTGTTGAAAATAGAGAGAGGTTGTGATCGAATAAAACACTACAGTTGTACTACTAATACTACGCGTTGTTTCGCGCGTATTCTTCGTTATTGTTATTATTAAAGAAAGAGAATGATGGAAGGGATAAAGCCCCCCTTATGTGTGAAAATAGACTTTGTTTGCGAGAAAAGAGAGCGGAGACGAGAGACATCTTCTTTTCAGCGAAACTGCACTCATAATACTCTATTAGTATTATACTCGTATTACTACTACTAAAACTACTACTTGCGTCTTCTATTCGTGGCGACGTGTTTCCTTTCGTTTGGATTCTTCTTGACGTTCCCGCCGCCGATGCTTATGATCGTCTTTTGCGCGTCGCCGACGTGTTTGTATTCGCCGTATTTATCCTCGCTAAACTCGCAGTTGAACACGTCTTCGGTTTTCTTGGAGATGTTGTTCAATTCGCGCTCTTTTTTTGTGATTTTACGTCCGATGAGTTGATCTTCGCGGAGGATGGGTTCCATCTTTTTACCCGTTCGGCCGGATTTAGGCATCGGGATTGAATATTTCGTGCCTTTCAAGACGTGTTTGTTTCGGACGCCGTAGTGTTCGGCGCCGTCCGAGCCGGTGAATTTTTCAACCCGTTCCAAGGCGTTGTTGCCGCACTTTGGGCAGAAGACGCGTTGCGTGTTGGCAGTGACGGTTTCGCACGCGTGGCAACGCAAGACCCATCGTCTGACTTCTTTCACGCGCATGCCGTCTGGGGTGAACAGTTTCAAACCGAGTTGTAAGATGACGTTTTGCATGGCGTAATCGGCGGTGACGACGGAAACGAGAGAGTTTTGCCGTTTTTGTTCGTGCTTTTGTTGCTCCTCGGTCAAGATTTGCGTTTTCTCCGTGTATTGACTGAGCGCGTCGTCGTCGTTTCCTTCTTCTTCTTCTTCATCGTCGTCGTCTTCGTCAGTGTCTGGAATCTCTCCCGGTCCGGATTGAAAAAAGGAGACGCCGGCGTTTTCGTCCACGTTTTCATCTCCTTCTTCTTCTTCTTTTTCTTCTTGTTGTTGTTGCATCTCTGCGGCTATTATTTGTTCTCGTTCTTTTTCTATTTCATCCTCGCGCTCTCTGTTTCTTTGTTCTCGTTTCATTCTTCTCACTCGCGTGGTTCTAGAAATCGCAGGTTCCCACTCGTCGTCGTCATTGTCGTTCGCGCCTTCTTCGTTCGCCGCTTCTTTTTCTTCTTCTCGTTCTTTCTCGTCCCCGTCGTCTTTCACTAAACTCTTCGCCTCCAACCCTCTCTGCAACAATTTCTCCTTCTCCAACGCAATCTTCGAGAACCGTTCGGAGACGTCCTCCCCAACCACTAACTTTTTCTCCATCCGTTCCATCTCCGCGTTCATCTCGTCCAATTCTTTCCAATCCTCCGCGTTGCTCACGAAATCCCATCCCGGAAGCGGCTTCGCGCCCGTCTTGCTCGCTTTGCGTCGATATTTCCTCGCCGGCGGCGGAACCGTCCGAATGTGACTCAAATCCCCATCGCACTTCTCTCTCTCTAACTTTAACGCTAACGCGATGACGTTAACATCTGGTTCAGATAACTGCCCAATGTCCCCCGTCAATCGCGCGAACCGTTTCACGAGCGACACCGTCTCCTCGTCCGCTTCCGAGACGCGCAACCGCTGCCAATTCGGGTCGTTTTGCAGCCTCATTCGCGCGTGTTCGTCTTTAATTTCCTTGAGAACTGCCGACGTCGTCACCAACTCTTTGAATAGCAATTCTCCCCCCTCCTCTTTGGTGCTTTTTGAGGACAAATTGCTCAAGTTTTGTCCTTTCACGATGGCGTTCGCGTCGACGACGCAGATGGTTTCGTTCGGGAGATTTCGAGGTGGCGGACGAAACGTTTCTGCGTCGAAACGTTTGAGAGCGGCGTTCGGGTCCTCTCGCTTCGCCGCGAGAGCGACCCACGGGGAGGTGGACATTATTATTACGCGCTACTGCTGTACGGGCTTTTTTCGGATGATGCTTAGTGTGAGTATTCGCGCACCGACGAGCGCTTTGTTGAAGTGAAGAGTTTTTTGTGGCGGCGGCCGAGAAAAAAACGAGAGAGAAAAACGAACAAACAACACTTACGAACGAAACAACGCATCTGAATTAAAACTCTTACTATATCTCTCTCTGACACGTGCAATTGAAATTGTGCGAATCCGTTCTCGCCGTTGTTGTTGTTGTTTTTCTTTATCCTAGTACTTTTTAATTAAATTCTTTCTCTTCTCGTCCTCTTACGTTTTCGCGCGGTTACTTGCTTCCGGATACGGCGATTTCGGTGCCGTTTTGGATGGAGCCCCAACCGATGAGACGCCAGTGCTTTTCGATTCTTCTAGAAATCGCGACTTTTTCGCCCTCTTTGGTACACACCGGAGAGGTTAATTGCATCTTTGCCAAATCGTTCTTGACCGCGACGACTCTCGCGCCGGTGCACATAGATCCAATGTTCAACATCAACACTTCGCCTTTGCTCAACTTGGAGACTTTGCCGGCTTTTTCCGAGCCTTGCGTCTTGACGCCTAAAAGTCTTCTCAGTAAGAAAAAGTTCACCTCCAATTCGGTGAATACGGACGGCAAGCATCCGACTTGACCAAGAACTTGACCGACTAAGCGATCGGCTCTGGTTAAGGTTGGATCGCACGTTGTGCCGACGCCGATTAAACCGCCCGGGACGGCGTATTGCAACAAGTTTTGTTCGGCGAATAAGGAGACGATTCTCGTTTTGATTGGCGTCGCGGTTACGGCACCTTCCGCATCTTTAGAGACAATCCCTGGTCGGATTTCCACCTCTTGTCCAACTTTTAAAACGCCTTGTAAAATGGAACCACCGGCGACGCCGCCTTGAATGTCGTCTACTTCCGCGCCCGGTTTGTTCACGTCGAAGGATCGAATGACAATCATATTCGGCGGGGACGTGAAATCTCTCACCGGAACTGGAATCTTCTTCACGATGTACTCGCACACCGCGTCGATGTTATACTTCAACTGCGCAGAGATTGGCACAATCGGCGCTCCGTCTGCGATGGTCCCTTGAATAAACTTACAAATTTGATCGTACTGATTCGCCGCGGCGTTTTCTTGAACCAAATCGATTTTGTTTTGCAAAATGATGATGTGTTTCAATCGCATAATCTCCACCGCGGCTAAATGCTCGCTCGTTTGTGGTTGCGGACACGTCTCGTTCCCGGCGACTAAAAGTAACGCCCCGTCCATAACCGCGGCGCCGTTTAACATCGTCGCCATCAGAATATCGTGCCCCGGGCAATCGACAAAAGAGACGTGTCTAATCAGTTTCATCTTCTTATCTTCAAAATCTTTCACCAAACAATCCGGATCGTCCGGTTTCGAACTCGAATACGCGCAATATCTGTCCGGTCTCGGACATTTCGGATCTTCGCACTCGTATATTTTCGCGTTCGCGTACCCGAGTTTAATCGTAATGTTCCTTTCCAATTCGTTCTTAAAACGAACCGTCTGCACGCCGGAAATAGCTTTCACCACCGTGGACTTCCCGTGCGCGACGTGTCCAATCGTCCCGATGTTAATCGTCGCCTGTCTGGAGATGATTTCCGGCGATAAAGGGTTCAGCGAGGAAATGTCTAGTTTAGTCAAGTCTTGCACCGATAACCCGTCCTCTCCTTTCACGTACACCATACTTTTTTCTTCTTTCGTCCTCGTTGGTTCTGTTGTTTTTTCTCTCTCTCTCTCTCTCTCTCTCTGCTAAAATTCTTCTTCTGATTCTTCTATGCGCTCTTTCGTCTACTTTAAACGTTGTTCTCTAAAACGCCTCTCTCTCTCTCTCTTCAACTCGTAGTCGTGGTATAATATCCCGTCTCCTCTGTCTTCGTCTGATGCGTTCTTTTTTCTCTCTCTTTCGGATGATGAAATTCCAACAAAAGCAGCGCAAAAAACAATACTACGAGAAAGAGGAATTACTCTACGCAAAACAAACTACGCGGGCCTCCTCTGCCCCGATGCTGTTTTCGACGACGTAATACGCTCTCGCTCTCGTAACAGCACTACTACGACCGTAAGCGAGAAAATATGATGGGCTCCTCAACGCGGAGAAGAGGCAAAGTTGGTGGTGTTTAATGTGAAGATCCAACCCTACTCTTCTCGGAGGAGACAAAAAAAAAGCGAAGAGAGAAGAAGAAAGAAGCTCAAAAAAGAAAATTTGCAAAAAGTCTCGCATGCGTGTGTGTTTTAAAATATTAGTGCGTGTGTGTGTCTCTCTTTCTCTCTCTTTCTCTCTCTCTCTCTCTCTCTTTCTCAATGATCTATCTATCAGTCGCTGTTCTCCTCTAAGCTGGTTGTCGATCCTGGACAAATTTAGCGTATTGTTCGTCCGTCGGTTCTGGACACCTTTTTTCGAGCAAGTAGTTTTCGCACTCGAGGTGCTCGTAGTAACGAGCCCAAGCGATGTATCGCCAGTCGTTAAGAGGCGCTTTCGCCTCTTCGATTAAGTATTTGAGGCAATCGAGATAGCCATAGAATGCAGCGTTTGCCACACAGATGGGCTTTACCTCATCAGATATCTTTCTTTCTTCAACAAGATATTTCAAGATGTTTATGCGACCATATCCTGACGCCTGTATTGCCGCTTTCCCCTCCGTATCTCGCGAAGGTTTCACTTTGTCGACAAGAAAGCGAAGACAGTCGAGGTGTCCTCCAATAGCAGCTTGTTTACACGACTTTTCTTCATCACACGGGCAACCATTAGAGAAGCAGTACTTCAGCATCTCGAGATTACCTATATCTGCTGCCACTTTAATCGTACTTTCATCCCACCCGCAATGTTTCACTTCTCTCGCCCACTCGAGGAACTCGAGTTTGTTCGTTAGAGCAACTTGCCAACAAAACCAGGCTTGATCTACCACGTTTCCTTGAGTATCTTTCTCTCCCCAATCCATGTGATTCCACGCCCATTCCAACGTTGAAATGGATGAACATTCGTAAACACTTGCACTTAATCCCGATACGTTTACCCCGGCATACTTAAGCACATCACAACTCTCTCTATTCACGCTCGCAAAGAAACACCGATCCGTCTCGTTCAATTTCGAAATCACATGCGAGACAAACACATCCTTATGATGCAACACCAACCCGGTCCACAACTTGGTCGGCCCAAGCTTTAAACGCTCCAAATTCTCAATATGCTCCGCTAAAGCTTTTTCTCTCTCCTTCCTCTTCTTCCTCTTCTGCGCGCCGGAGAGTCCTTTCCCCATTATTAGTATTATTAGTATTATTAGTATTAGAACAAAGACGTTTTTCGTTCTGTCGTATGTTTCTCTCGTATTTTTACTCCATTATTTTTACATCATAATCTCTCTACTTTAATTCGTTTTGCGCTTTGTGTAGTAGTATATTGCCATATAAAAGACGTTTAGTAGAAGAAAATGGCAGACACGAAGAAGAGGAAAGATATTTCTTCGTTGGCAAAGAGGAAACCCCGGACGAACGATGAGTCTTTTGACGAGGACGATTTAGACGACGGTAAAATTTCCAAAGCGACGAAAATCTCGGATGCGCAGCAACATCAGGTTGAACAAATAGTATTAAAAGCGAAACTGGAATCGAAAGCGAGGTTAAAATATGCACACGCAACTGATAACGAATTGTGCGAACCGAAAAGAGACGGCCCAGAGGTGAACTTTCCAACGAGTAAAGAAGAGTACGAGGAGTTACGGCAACGACATTCAAAAGCGGCGGCGAAAACAACAACGAAAGAAGAAAAAGAAGAAGAAGAAAAAGACGAAGAGGAAACGACGACGACGACGAAATGGGTCCAATCGTACGACCAGACGCAAGAGGAGTTTTATTACTTCAACCCACAAACGAGAGAGACGAGGTGGGAAGAGCCGGAGGAAACGACGATTAAGATTGTCAGAGACGAAAGCGCGTTGGCGGAACACAAGAAACGAGCGCTGTTCGCGAGCGTGAGTAAAGAAGAGTTGGAGGAGATTGAGCGAGAAGCGAGAGGAGAGATTGGGGGATCCGGACGAGCAAAAGCGCCACCATCTCCGACGGGTACGAGCGTCGTCGCGGCAAATGCGCCGCAAATGGGATGGGAGTACGAAGACGATTCTGGAAATTGGCAAGGACCGTTCCAAACGGAACAGTTGCAAATGTGGCGAGCGGCGTTGCCGATGAATTTGAAGGTGAGGCAACACGGAACGACAAAAAAGGAATCTGATGAGTGCACCTCGTTAGCTTTGTTATTAGGTGACGCACATTTAAGGAAAAGATGCGAAGCGTTAGGTGCGGTATTACCGTTGAGATGTACGGCGGTAGAAGCGGAGCAGGTGATGATGGCGGCCATCGCGGCGCGAGATCGAATCGCGAAAGAAAATTTGAACGGGCTAGCCAGCGATGATGGAGATGAAGATGACGAAGGAGAAGATAAAAAGAACAACGGCATAGAAAAACCGAACCGATGGGCGCAAGCTGCTTTGGAAGGTTTACCGGAAAACGACCGAATAGAACAAGAAAAAATAGCCATGGAGAACGCGACAGGCGTGCGCTCAAGCGCGTGTATCGACGCGAACGATGAAGCCGAAGACGCGTCGGAACGGTTCGCCTCTGTTGGTACGTATAACAAAGTCACCGGTCGTGTCACCGCCGAGGTTAACGAGCTCCTCCAACGGCGTCGCGCGGCTGGTCCACCCGGCGGCGCCGGCGCAGCGTACCGAAACATTGGTTTAGAAAATTACATCGACCCGGCAAAGATGGACGAGGCCATGAGAGAGATTCAAAAAGCTAGACACCAAAAGTTATCGAGAACGGAAATCGAAAAAAGAAAAGCGCGAAAGAAGGAGATGAAAAAGAAACACGGCGATAACTGGCTCCGCGAAGATTGGGCCGACTGATAGCCGCCTGATATTATAGCACATAGATAAATTTTAGCATACGCGTTTAATTAATAAAAATTAAAATAGAAAGTAACAACAAAGCATCGACAAAGCGTTCTGTTGTCTTTCATGTCTTTCGTTGTTCGAATTATTTTAGAACGAATAAATCTTCACGCCATCATCATCTATGGACGAGGACGAGGAAGCTGTCGGAGACGAAGAACCACCGCCTCTGTCTTTAAACCTCCAGTAACCGGCGAGCATAGAACCGAGGCAGCTGTGCACGGTGGCGGAAATCGCGGGAACTACCGCCACCAACGGATCCTTCGCGAAGTGTGCCGCGGCTAACACGACGCCCAACGCGGAATTTTGCATGCCGACTTCAATACTCGCCGTTCTCGCGTCTCGACTCGGAAAACCGAAGATTTTCGCACCGATGTACCCGAACATAAACCCAAGCGCGTGTAAACAGATAACTGCAAACAAAATATCCTGTCCGGCACCTAAGATCGCCTCGGAGTGTTTCCCGATGACCGAAGAGCAAATTAACGCCACCGCGCCGACGGCTAACAACGGACACACCGGAGACACAATCCTCGCAACTCTCGGAAAGACCTTCTTCAACGCAAATCCGGCGATAACTGGCATTACCACCACTTGCGCGACGGAAGCGACCATAGCCATGGAATCAACCTCGATGATCCCAGTCGGCGCGCCTTTCGTCTTGGACGCCGCTACTAACAACGGCGCCATCAACTTGCTCGTCAGAAACGGCGTCGCAAACGCCGCCAAACACGTGCTCAACGTCGTCAACGCCACCGACAAAGAGACGTTTGCGTTCGCCAAAAACGCCACCACGTTCGAAGCCGCTCCGCCTGGACAACACCCGACCAAAATCAACCCGAGTCTCGCGCTCTTCTCCAACCCGAACATCTGGCCGACGAAGAACCCGAGCAACGGCATTATGGTAAACTGTAACAAAGACCCGAGAAACGCGCGCGCGGACCCTTTCACCGAGAGCATTTGCCTCAACGACCCTTCGTCCAACGTCACGCCCATGCCGAGCATGGCGATTCCCAACGCCGGCGTCACGATTTCCGATTTCGAGAGCGGTGCGACCACAGTTGGGTTAAAAAGCCCAACGAGAGCGCCCAAGACAATCCACAGTGGAAACAAGTTCGCGAGAGTGTTTAAACTCGATTCGATCGAATATCGCAAATTTATCGCGTTCGTTTTCAAATCCCCTCTTCTTTTCCTTCTTTTGTTATTATACTCATTCTTCAACACGCTCGAGGAGGAGGATACGGAGGAAGAAGAAGATGAAAATGCAGTCGTTTTTGCGTTTCGCGCTTTTATGGCGAAAGGAGGTTTTGGGTGCACCCCCATCATCACCAACGCGCGCGTCGTCTTTACTCTTCTCCTTGAAACGCAGAGTGAACTTTTCCCAACCACAAAAGATCCATTCTTAGGACCGTTAGGAGACCACCCGAATCTGTCGCCACCGCATAAAAAACCACCACCAAAACTTTTCCTCGAGGACGAAGAGGAGGATTTGGAGGAGAGCACGCAATTTAAGCATCGTTGTTGCGTGTGCACTGTCGCTGCTGAAATCATCGTCATCATCGCATCGTCTAAATCTCTTTTAAGAGTCGTATTCTTATGGACTCTTTGCTCTTTTTTTCCTTTTGAACAAAAACAAAAAGGAAGGAGAGAGTCAAAAACAGTCAATAGGGTTGGAGACCCTAAACTACATTTCCCGCCTTTTTGAAACCTTTCTTTCGAAAAAACTTTTGTTGTTTCTTCAGCCTTCATTTCTCCAAGAAGAAAAGAGTACTCTTCTTCTCAGCATTACCGGCACATATCACATCTAAAGACCAAGCGGTATCTGATAATACCAGTTTGGAGAGCACATCATTATTAGAATCATATATCTGAGAACATCTCTTGGAGTTTTTTAACACATTGAACTGAGTAGAAACTTAGTGAGAGTTAGAGAGTAAATTCTGAACGTTTTCTTCATACTTCATTTCCCGGTATCTACTTCACGATTACCTACGCGAGAAACATGACGGAGAGAAGAAACAACGAAGAGCACAATCGAGAAAGAACGCAACAACAACAACAACAACAACAGATGGAAGAGATTCGCTCTTTACACGCGGCGAGGTTTCGAAACGAGCGCGCTTTACCGTTACCACCGAGGAATCATTCCGTCGTGCAAAATCCGCCTCCTCCGCTTCCGACGACGAGAAGGGAGGAGGACGAACGACAACAACCGCCCGCGCGAGAACAACCACAACAACAACAACAAAATCAACAACAACAGAGAACTCATATGGGTGGGATTCCAAATTTTATACCGGGCGCGTTGAACGTTGGGATCGCGATGGCGCACGCGAGGCACGCGTTAGGGAGACACTTGCAGCAGCAGCAGCAGCAAAGGCACCAAGAAGGAACGACTTCTACGCCGCCGGGCGGAGAAGATTTAGAAGAAGATGTAGATGAGGATATTGAAGAAGAAGAAGAAGAAGAAGAAGAAGAAGAAGACGAAGACGAAGACATTGCAGACGAGGAGGTGTTGCCGAAACCGTCGTATCTGACCGACGACCATTTGCTCGCGATGGAGTGCGCCAAGACCGGGAAGGCGCCGGAGCAGTTGGAGAGCGAATATAAAGACGAGGTGTTGGCGAGGAAGTGGCAGATGAAAGAGGCGAGGATGGAAGAGACGAGGCAGAGGAGGATGGTGGAGAGACGACAGGCGCATCAGCAGCAGCAGCAGCAACAACAACAACAACAACAACAAGGAGGGTCGAGAGTTCGAAGAAGAGACGAAGTGAACGAAAGGCCCGGCGATTCTGTTCGCCGAAGGCAAACGAGGATCGAGATACAAGTCGGAGGGCCAAATGGACCAGTTTTTCGATCCGTCATGGGTGGTCCGGGTATGATGGATATGCTCGGTGGAAATAGCGGACAGCAGCATCAGCAACAGCAACAGCAACAACAACAACAACAAAACGGGATGCCAGGCGGCGATCCGTTCTTAGAAATCATGCGAGAAGTGCTCGGACAACGCGCGCCGGGTGAGGCAAGGGAGGACGTTTTGAACGATAACAATCGATTCGAGAGGGCGTTTAGGAACATGTTTCAATCGATAGAGCAGGAAAACGCGGCGACGATGGGTGATGGTGCGATGCCGCCTGGATTTATGCCTGGTTCCATCCGAGGTTTCCACGACTTGTTACGAGCCATGCATGGCTTCGCCGCCGAGCACGCCAACGGAGGCGAAAATTTAGCCGAAGCGCCTTTGACGCAACAACAAATCGACGCCATGGAAATCATTACCGCTAAAGGTGACGAGAATAATGGTGCGTGTGCGAGTTGCTCGGTTTGTTTGTCCGATATTGAAGGCGGAGAAAATATGAAGAGGTTGTCGTGCGGTCACTGTTATCATTCGCCGTGTATAGATACGTGGTTGTTACGATCTCGCATTTGCCCCACCTGTAGACACGACTCGACGAAACCGCCGATGGCAGCCGCGTCGACTGAGGCGCAACGAAGGAGCGACATGGATTAGATACATAACAATAGCGAAAAATGAAAAAAACAAAAATAACGCCAGCACGCGCAGCTTGTAGGAGAGATAAAACACATCTTTGAAAATGTATACTGGTACCATGGTACGGGCTTTTTTACGGGCTACGCTTTAGCTAACTATTAGTACAACAACAGAAATTTGCTATTATTCGCCCTCACTTGGATTGCTTGCGCTGCGATTCTTTCTAAGTCCGCGGACGTTTTCTCTTTTCTACTTTCATTTTTTCCCATAGCAACCGTAAATCGTTATCGATCTCAGAGTCCTGCTCCTCTTTTTCTATTTCGGGTTCAACGACGGTGCCGTTCTCAATATCGTCAGAGTCTCTCGATCTCTTATTCGCTGCCGCTTCCATTTTTTCCCTCGCCGCATCTTCCTCCAGTTTCTTCAATCTCGATTTCTTATTCTGAAACCAATTAAAAACGTTGCACTCTTGAATGGGGCCGAGCGCGCTCAACTCTTCCGTCACTTGTTTCAATTTTTCTCCCCTCGGCGTCGTCGTATCAATCACGAAGAGCTGTTCTAAACGCTCGAGCTGTGCTGTCGTCCGTTGCCATCGAACTTTCCCGGGAACGGAATACACTCCAGTGTTGGAGAATATCGAGGCTGGTGTTTTTCGCTCTTTGTGCGGTTTCTCTACTGACTTGGATTCCTTGTCGTCCATCTCGTCCTCGTTTTCATTATCATCGTCGGAGTCGTCGCCATCGTTATATTCTTCTTCTTCTTCTTCTTCTTCTTCTTCTTCTTCTTCATCTTCATCATCATCATCATCTTCGTCGTCGTCGTCTTCAGATGATGCATCTGAATCCGCATATCTTAGAGGATTTAATTTCCGAAGCTTTTTTACTTTCTTCTTTCGTTGCGGTCGCTTCTTTACCTCTCGCTTCTCTTCTTTTACTTCTTCTTCTGCTGCTACTCCTTCTGTCTCTCTGACATCGTCTTTTTCATCTTGCTCTGTCTTCAACTCGCGTTTACGCTTTAATCGACTTCCCTTCTTCGATGAATTGTTGCGCTTCTTCCTTACTATGGTTGTGTCTCGGTCAATTACCTTGAAGTAAATGCAGTCCTGTATTTTTTCCTTGTACGCCTTTAAAGAGCACCCGAATTTCTTTTCTAGCTCTTTGCGAACCTCCTTGGTTGATATTCGTTTGCCTCCTCCCTCTTTGACTCGTACGATTATCTCGAACACTGCCTCCTTCAGCTCTTCTTCAGTCGGCGGTGATCCAGATTTGCGCGCGCGATGATGACTTCCCCGAATTGGCATGTCATCGTCGTCGTCGTCGTCGTTGGCATCGCCACTGTTATTATTGTTGTTCTTATTATTATCATTATCGAGTTCTTCTTCGGCGGCGGCGGCGGCGTCTTCTCCCTCTTCGCCAACATTTGCACCATCTTCTTTTGGCTTTTTCACGCTCAAATGCGAGCCATCGATTAATGCTGGAAATGTTGCTTCTAATTGACTCGTGTACGTCTCTTTGTTCCCGTCATCGAAGGTGTCTTCGAGAGTGTGGCCTGCGTCGCGCGCTTTAAGCTTCGCATGAAGCATGGCGAGTTCTCGAACTCGGTCCAACATAGCTCTCGGGATTTCTCGTTTCTTGTCGCCGCCGGACTTACCAGCGGTTTCTCGGCCAGACGGCGTCGGTAACGTTGCAATTCGAAGCAAGTTGCGCCACTTATCCTTCAAATCAACCGCGGTGCGATGTACAATTTCCGGAAACCCAAGCTTTTTAATATCGGCCCATTTACCGCCGCCGCATCTGGAGACGCCTTCAATCAAAGCCTGAGTTTCGTCTAATCCCCACGGGTTGGGATGTTTCGAACGTCGAGGACCGCCTTGAGGGTTCGGTTCACTACCACACGCGGCGGTGGTTCCGGTTGATTTCGTATTTGTACCGGCGATCGCGTCGTTGCCACCGCCATGCTCTGCTTCACCATCGTTGTCGTCCATGTCAGTGACTTTCGCAGTGATATCCGCTTGTATTTTTGCGTGTGTTTCTATAACATTTACTATTTCCTTGAAACGCATTGAACCCGGGCTTCCGGGTTCCCAATCGTTCCATTCTTTATCAATAGTAGCATGGTTTGGTGGTGGTATAACCATCCCATCAACTTCGTCGTCTGGGACAATAAAGTCCTCAAGATCACTTCCGTCATCTTCACATTCGTCCACGATTTCACTGTCT
>JACLAB010007163.1_pt1 | contig 28411 bp, 28 predicted proteins | sample 8027921 | NCBI WGS metagenome assembly JACLAB01 (sample SAMN15725117, study PRJNA655200) | protist metagenome | isolation source: fluorescence activated cell sorting (FACS) single amplified genomes of... | place: USA: West Boothbay Harbor, Gulf of Maine | collected 2000-07-19 | reverse complement strand
TACAGAATAAATAAGTCATTGAAAACACATTGGTATCCATTGGAATAGGATAATCAACATTTAAAAAAGATTTAGTACAATCACTAAATGCAACAACGGGAATATTTAATAATTGTGCTTCTTTCAGAATCGATTCGTTCCCGACTAATTGAAATAAAACTAAAACATCAGGTCGATTTTTTAAAAGGGTTAATCCTTCTAACTTTTTTTTTTGTTTCAAGTATTTCGGAAATACAATTTTCTTTTTTTTTAAGAATGCACCAAAATATTGTTCACAATATTGGAAAGATTTAATCGATGGTTGAAAACCATCCCAGTTTGTAAGCAAACCTGGAATCCAATATTCGTTTGAGTAGGGTTGATTTAAGTTTAAAGCTGTCTTTTTAGTTAAAAAAGATAACTTTGGATTGTTATTAATAAATAAAATTGTTTTCTTCTCTTGGAGAAGTGATCTTAGAAAAATAATAGCTTTTTTTAGTAATAAAGTACTTTTTTCTTTATCAACTAGCGCTAAATGATTACGAAACCCTTCAATGAGGTCAAAAAGTTGAGGATTCACTTTATTTGAAACATATTGAGGTCTTTGTGCAAACTTTTCAAATTTTGCTGTCATAAATTTTTTGTTTTTTTTGTTTAGAAGTGGATTTGAACCACCGACACAAGGATTTTCAGTCCTTTGCTCTAACCAACTGAGCTATCTAAACATTTTAACGATCAAGAAAATCTAATCAAATGTATTTATTGTTAGTTTTTTTACCATTTTTTGGTTTTCTTTTAGTAACCTTATTTGGACGTTTTTTCGGCTATAGAGGTGCACCTTTAGTGACTACCTTTGCTGTGTTGTGCTCATCACTTCTTTCTTTTATTGCACTTTATGAGGTAGGAATTTGTGGGAGTCCGTGCTATATTCAACTCTTACCTTGGTTCCAAACTGAAATGTTTGTTGCTTCTTGGGGGTTTATGTTTGATAGCTTGACCGTTATTATGTGTGTTGTTGTCACTTTTGTAAGTAGTTTAGTACACATTTACTCGATTTCTTATATGGGTGAAGATCCACATTTACCGAGATTCATGTCTTATCTCTCAGTTTTTACATTTTTTATGCTCATGTTAGTGACCTCCGATAATTTTATTCAAATGTTTTTTGGGTGGGAAGGTGTAGGTGTAGCATCGTATTTATTAATTAACTTCTGGTATACAAGACTTCAAGCGAATAAATCAGCAATTAAAGCTATGTTAGTGAACCGAGTGGGTGACTTTGGTTTAGCTTTAGGTATCATGGGGGTTTTCCACATTTTTAAAGCTGTCGATTTTGAGACTGTCTTTGCTTGTGCATCTCAGTTTGCTGATCATTATTTTGTTTTTTTTCACATGGAAGTACACACATTAACTTGTATTAGTCTCTTACTTTTTGTGGGTGCGATCGGAAAATCAGCTCAATTAGGTCTTCATACATGGTTACCAGATGCGATGGAAGGGCCAACGCCTGTGTCGGCTTTGATTCATGCAGCAACGATGGTAACAGCTGGAGTCTTTCTTTTAGCGAGATGTTCACCTTTAATTGAATACTCATCTCAAGCATTAGTCATCATTACTTTATTAGGGGCATCTACAGCTTTCTTTGCAGCCACAACTGGTGTTGTTCAAAATGATCTCAAGCGAGTGATTGCTTATTCGACATGTAGTCAGTTAGGGTATATGATTTTTGCTTGTGGTATTTCACAATACGCTGTGGGGGTCTTTCACTTAATGAATCATGCGTTCTTTAAAGCTTTACTTTTTTTAAGTGCGGGGTCTGTGATCCACGCCCTTGGGGACGAACAAGATATGCGAAAAATGGGTGGTTTAGTAAAGCTCCTGCCTTTTACGTATTCAATGATGGTATTGGGTTCGCTTGCTTTAGTTGGATTTCCTTATCTTACAGGTTTTTATTCAAAAGATGTTATTTTGGAAGTTGCTTATGCTAAGTACACGTTAAGTGGTAATTTTGCTTATTGGTTAGGAACTGTCTCAGCATTACTCACATCTTATTATTCATTTAGACTCCTCTATTTAACATTCTTAGCTTCACCGCAAATGTTAAAGTCTTCCCTCAAAAATGTTCATGATGCACCATTTTTAATGGGGTTTTCATTGTGTTGTTTAGCTGTCGGAAGTATTTTTGGTGGATTTATGGCGAAAGATATGATGATTGGGTTAGGGACAAATTTCTGGGGGAATGCGTTATTTACGCTCCCAACAAATACTTTACTCGTTGAATCGGAATATATTCCACAAGCTGTAAAATTTGTACCAATCATTTTTAGTTTATTAGGGGCTCTTTTTGCTGTAAATTTAAACGGTTTAAGCAGTTCTTTTTCTTATTATTTAAAAACAAGCTTCATTGGTAAACAAGTCTACATTTTTTTAAATAAGCGTTGGTTATTTGATAAAGTTTACAATGATTTTATCGCTTTACCAAGTTTGAATTTTGGTTATAAAATCTCATTTAAGCTTTTAGATAAAGGGTTCTTAGAAATGTTTGGCCCAACTGGGATTATTCAACAATCTTTTTTTATGAGAAAGTTTGTGAAAACAATCCAAACAGGATCTATTTATCACTATGCATTTATGATGTTTGTCAGTTTAACTTTGATTCTGGCTTTTTTTTTACTTGCAACAACGAATGTCGGATCACTTTTTGATTCAAGAATTCTTGTTTTATTATTTTTAAGTTTTTTTTGGTTAAGTGAAAAATAAAGATGTTGCGTGGCATGGTCCACGCAACATTTTAAAAACATTGAAAACACTATGTTTACTCAAAATATTCTTTTTTGCCTACTTTGTCTCCCTGTAGTTGGTGCTTTAGGAATTTTATTTTTCCCAAAAAAAGCTGTCAGACAGATGAAACTCTTTGCTTTAAACGTTTCTTTATGTAACTTTCTTTTATCTTTAAATCTTTGGATTTTTTTTGATAATTCGACGGCAAAATTTCAATTTGTACAACAGATGGATTGGTTTTCTTTTTTCAATATGAATTTTTATATTGGAATTGATGGAATTTCATTATTCTTTATTTTATTAACTACTTTTTTAGTTCCTGTTTGTTTACTCATTAGTTGGCAGTCTGTCAACCATCTTGTCAAAGAGTTTTTAGTGGCGTTTTTGTTTCTGGAGACTTTTATGATTGCAGTTTTTTGTATGCTTGATTTATTACTCTTTTATGTATTTTTTGAGAGTGTTCTGATCCCAATGTTTTTAATCATTGGAGTTTGGGGTTCACGCGAACGAAAAATTCGAGCGGCTTATCAATTTTTTCTTTACACACTGATCGGTTCTCTGTTCATGCTTTTAGCGATCTTATTAATTTATTTTCAAGTAGGGACAACGGATTTACAAGTGCTCAGTACTGTAGAATTTAGTGAACGACGACAATTTTTTTTATGGGCAGCTTTTTTCTTATCATTTGCTGTCAAAGTACCGATGATTCCTTTCCATATTTGGTTACCTGAAGCTCATGTTGAAGCGCCAACGGCAGGATCTGTTATTCTTGCAGGGATTCTATTAAAACTGGGAACTTATGGTTTTTTAAGGTTTTCAATTCCTTTATTTCCTGAAGCGACTGTTTACTTTACTCCGTTAATTTATACTTTAAGTGTTTTAGGTATTATTTATGCTTCTTTCACAACTTTACGACAGATTGATTTAAAAAAAATTATTGCTTATTCATCTGTCGCACACATGGGGTTCGTCACTTTAGGGCTTTTTAGTCTGAATGTTCAAGGAATTGAAGGTGCTATTTTATTGATGCTAAGTCATGGTTTTGTTGCTTCAGCTTTATTTCTCTGTATTGGGATTCTTTATGATAGAACACATACAAGGTTAGTGAGATATTATGGTGGATTAGTTCAAACAATGCCTTTATTCTCGTTTTTCTTTTTTGTGTTTACTTTAGGAAATTTAAGTTTACCTGGAACAAGTAGTTTTGTGGGTGAATTTTTAATTTTATTAGGGGTCTTTCAAACAAATACTTTTATTGCCACTTTGGCAGCGACTGGTATGATTCTTGGAGGTGCTTACTCTATTTGGCTTTATAATAGAGTTGTCTTTGGGAATTTAAAACCCGTGTATTTAAACCAATTTGCAGATGTGAATCGAAGAGAATTTTTTATTCTGCTTCCTTTTGTTGTTTGCATTTTTTGGATGGGTGTTTACCCTTCAATCTTTTTAGAATCTTTCCACTTTTCAGTGGCGAATATTCTTCAAAGTACTCGAATCTAACTGTAAGGGTGCAATGTACATTGCACCTTTTAAAGCTTTTTAAATAAACGCTTAGATTTACCAGAAATTTGATATTTATGCAATTTTTTGAAAACGATTTTTATGGAATTATTCCAGAACTTTTCTTACTTTTGTCTTCTCTAAGTTTACTTATGTTTGGAGTTGTCTATTCGACGTCAAAAGAACATGGAAGTCCTTCACTCATGAAAGTCATGAGTTGGGCAAGTGTCATGTGCTTAGTGTTGACCGGGTTTCTTTTATTGAATACACCTTGTAATTCAATGATTTTTTTTTCTCAAAGTTTACTTCTTGACGAATTAAGTTTTTTCTTTAAAATTTTAATTTTAGTTGGAAGTGTTTCCTCAATTTTAATGTCATTTCAGTATTTTGAAACTGAACGCATGCAAAATTTCGAGTATTTGATTTTGATTTTATTATCAACATTAAGTATGTTTTTATTAGTCTCTTCGTATGATTTAATTTCAATGTACTTGGCAATTGAAATGCAAAGTTTATGTTTTTATGTTTTGGCAGCCTCTCAGAGAAATTCTGAGTTTTCAACGGAAGCAGGGCTGAAATATTTCCTTTTAGGTGCATTTTCTTCTGGGGTGTTTCTCCTTGGATGCTCATTTTTATACGGAATTACGGGGCTGACAAATTTTGAATCTTATGCATTATTTTTCTCTCAGGAATCACAAATTCAACAGACGACTGAGTGGGTATTTGTACAAATTGCTTTAATTTTTATTTTACTTGGTTTTCTTTTTAAACTCAGTGCAGCACCATTTCACTTTTGGGCGCCAGACGTGTACGAAGGATCCCCAACATCAGTGACCGCATTTTTCTCGATTGTTCCAAAAACATCGATTTTCGGTATTTTTATTAAGCTTTTTTTTTTAAGTTTTTATGAGCTTTCGATCTTGTGGCAACCATTATTGATTGCAAGTGGTATTTTCTCACTACTCGTAGGTGCTTTTGGTGCTTTTGCACAAAAGAAAGTTAAAAGATTACTTGTATATAGCTCAATTGGGCATTTAGGATATATGTTTCTGGGTTTAAGTTGTTTAAGTATTGAAGGGTTACAATCAATGCTTGCATATTTAGTTTTTTATATTTTAATGACGACCCACGTTTTTGCTTGTGTTCTTTCACTGAAAGACAACAAAAGTGGTCAAAGAATTCGTTACTTAGAGGATTTAAAACATCTTTCACAAAATCAACCTTTATTGGCATTAGCATTTGTTTTTAACTTTTTCTCAATGGCCGGTATTCCACCTTTAGTTGGTTTTTGTGCAAAGTTTTACGTTTTTTTTGCTGCATTAAGCTCATCTTTATACTTTTTTGTAGCCATGGCTTTATTCAGCAGTATTGTAAGTTGCTTTTACTATTTAAGATTTATTAAATTTATGTATTTTCATAAAGAATTGAGTGCTTCAGTGAGCTATATGGTTATGGATGAACAAAAAGCATGGCTTATCTCTGTCACTTCATTTTTTTTACTTTACTTATTTTTTTCCCCAACGACAGTCTTCTTATGGTCTGAAAAAGTTGCTTTACTTTTTCTAAGTTAATGAGGATAAGGACAGAATCTGTCCTTATCTTATTCAAATTATAGACCTCCCCACCAATAAATAGCTACAAATAAAAATAACCAAACAACATCAACAAAGTGCCAATACCAAGCGGCAGCTTCAAAACCAAAGTGTTGATGTGTTGAAAACTGATTTGCAAGCAGTCTTAGCAAACAGATAAATAAAAAAATCGTCCCAATAAATACATGAAACCCATGAAATCCCGTTGCCATGAAAAAAGTCGAACCATAAATACCATCTGTGATCGTAAAAGGTGCTTCAATATATTCTACAACTTGAAATCCAGTAAAAATAGCTGCAAGTAAGATTGTAAGACATAAACTAATCATTCCTTGAGTTTTTTGTCCAGCTAAGATTGCATGATGTGCCCATGTAACAGTGGCCCCTGAACTTAAAAGAATTAACGTATTTAAAAAAGGGATTTCCCATGGATTTAACACATCAATACCTTTTGGTGGCCAAACAGCCCCAATTTCGATGGTTGGTGCTAAGCTTGAGTGAAAAAATGCCCAGAAAAATGCAAGAAAAAACATAATTTCTGAAACAATAAATAAAATCATACCAGACTTGAGTCCAGCTTGTACTGTGGTCGTGTGATGGCCTTGGTAAGTCGCTTCACGGATGATATCTCTCCACCAAACAAACATAGTGTAAAGAATCATTAAAAATCCAGTCGCAGCTAAAGAGTCTCCACCAATATACCCATGCATGTACATTACTCCACCAAATGTGGTGACAAGGGCCGCAAAAGACGCAAGAAATGGCCATGGACTTGGGTCCACTAAATGAAACGGATGCTTTTGTTGGTTCATAATAATTTTTTTTTCAAAGTGTTTTGTGGAAGAATTAAATTTCTTCTAATTTGTTTGAAACCCAATTTAAATAATCATCCAATTGAACCCCTTCGACAACGATTGGCATAAATCCATGATTTGCACCACAAATTTCACTACATTGTCCATAAAAAACACCTTCACGTTTTAAAAATAAAGAAGTTTGATTTAATCGACCAGGGACTGCGTCACATTTCACACCAAGAGCTGGCACTGCCCAACTATGAAGAACGTCAGCAGCAGTAATAATAACACGGATATGGGTTTGCACTGGTAAGACGACACGATTGTCCACTTCGAGTAAACGAAGTTGACCTAATTCTAAATCATCTTCAGGAATCATGTAACTATCAAAAACAATTGACCCGTCTTCTGAAACACTGTAATCAGAATACTCATAGGTCCAATACCATTGATGCCCAATGACTTTTAATGTTAATGACGGATCAACGATCTCATCCATTGAATATAAAAGAGCAAAAGAAGGGATAGCAATAATCATTAAAATAAAACTTGGAGTCACCGTCCAAACAATTTCAAGGAAAGTTCCATGAATAATTTTACTTGGGACTGGATTTTTTGTCCAATGAAAATGCCATAATGTTCTTAAAAGCATCCAAACAACAAAAACTAAGATCACAATCATGAAAAAACAAATATCATTATGTAAATCTTGAATTCCTTGTGCAATAGGTGAAGCTGGGTTTTGGAAACCAAATTGCCATGCTTGTGGCGCATCACAAAAAGCTACACTTAAAAGAAAAGTAGAAACAAAGTTTGAAAGGAACAACATATAGATAGATCTTTTTTGTCAAACAAAATCTCCCTAGGTTGGAATCGAACCAACGACCGAATGGTTAACAGCCATTTGCTCTACCGCTGAGCTACTAGAGAAGAAAAGTGTGAAGAAGAGATTCCATCAAACCTCTTCTCCTTTTATTTATTTTAATGTCCTAATTTTTTGGACAGTGTGTGCAAAGTCGCGCGCGTTTTGTTTAAACACTTCTTGACGCTTAACGTCACGATGTGGATTTAATGTTAACATAATAGCACCAATCATAGAAATCAAAAGAATGAGACTCGCCACTAAAAAAAAATAAAAATAATAGGTATATAACACTTGACCTAATGCTTCCACTGGTGTTTTTGCATTAATAAATGTAGGCCAAATCAAATAATCCACGGTTTGTGGAGCAAACTGTTCTAAGTTTTGAATTTCCTCGAAAAAACTCGTTGAATAAGCTTTAAACTTTTGTGAGAATTCAGCTGTGGTCAGACCGTAAAAAAGAAATGCAATGAGAGAGAAAAAATAAAATTGTAAAGTTAAACTATTTGTATTCAATGATGAAAAATTTTGCAATTGAAGTGGTACAAATTCTTGGTTAAATAAAAAATAAAATTCAATAAAAAAAATTAATCCAATAAAACCACCAATGGGTAAATAATGAAAAATACTTTCTTGAACTTCAGCAATTTTAATATTGAGCATCATCACAACAAAGAGAAAAAGAACTGCAATAGCACCGACATACACAATTAAAAAAATTAAAGCAAAAAAATCTAAATTGAGTAACAGGAGCAGACCTGCAGAATTACAAAATACCAAAATTAAAAAAAGAACTGAATATACCGGATTTTTTGATCGAATAACCATAAAAGCCGAAAACAGGACAAAAAACGAAAAAAACAAAAACAAAAATGTTTCGCCCATAAATATTTTTTTTTCAGAGGTCAGTAAGAGAAGAGAACACACTCTTTTTTTACTGCCATTAAAAAATTTATGATTATGTATTTTTCACCACTTGAGCAATTTACGATCATTTCGTTGATCCCATTTCATTTAGGAAATTTTTATTTTTCTTTTACAAATTCAGCTCTTTTTTTTCTATTATCAACAGGGGCTTTTATTTTTTTATGTTCACTCGTTTTTGTGAAAGGTGGGACTTTAGTACCAACCCCATGGCAATCACTGATTGAATTAATTTATGAATTCGTTGTGAGTCTCGTTTCAGAACAAATTGGAAAGAAAGGCGTTCAATATTTCCCTTTTGTATTCACACTTTTTACTTTTTTACTTTTAAGTAACTTAATTGGTATGATTCCATACAGTTTTACAACAACAAGCCATTTTGTCATTACTTTTACATTATCATTTTGTGTGTTCATTGCTATGACATTAATTGGATTTCAGACACACGGGCTACATTTTTTCAGTTTTTTACTTCCACCTGGTGCTCCATTAATTTTAGCTCCTGGTTTAGTTGTCATTGAATTAGTGTCATATTGCTTTCGTGGCATTAGTCTTGGTGTCCGACTTTTTGCAAACATGATGGCTGGGCATACATTAGTAAAAATTCTCAGTGGATTTGCTTGGAGTATGCTTTCATTAAGTGGAGTCCTCAAAGCTGCCGCGGCTATTCCATTCTTAGTTGTTTTTGCTTTAATGTTCTTAGAAGTCGGTGTTGCTTGCTTGCAAGCTTATGTATTTACAATTTTAACTTGTATTTACTTAAATGATGCGATCCATCTTCACTAATTTCGTGATGGGACTGATTTTTTTGGTCCCATTTTCTTCAAAAGCGAAAATAGCTCAATGGTAGAGTATAGCCTTGCCAAGGCTAAAGTTGAGGGTTCGAATCCCTTTTTTCGCTTGGGCTTAAGTAGACTTGAACTACTGACTTTACGCTTATCAGGCGTATACTCTAACCAACTGAGTTATAAGCCCATTCCATACATGCCTGGAAAGATTCGAACTCTCAACTTTCAGATTCGTAGTCTGACACTCTATCCAATTGAGTTACAGGCATTTCCAGGAGAAAAGGGATTCGAACCCTTAACCTTTGGTTTTGGAGACCACTGTTCTACCGTTGGAACTATTCTCCTTTTTGTCCCTTTCGTCTAACGGTTAGGACATCGCTTTTTCATGGCGAAAACACGGGTTCGATTCCCGTAAGGGATAAGAAAAAAAATAAAGTTATGATTTTCTTTCTTTTAACAAGTTTAATTAAAATTTTAACAATTGCTGTACCGTTATTGGTTGCAGTAGCTTACCTTACTTTAGCTGAAAGAAAGGTCATGGGATCGATGCAAAGAAGAAAAGGACCAAATGTCGTTGGATTCTTCGGGATTTTACAACCTTTAGCTGATGGTTTAAAATTATTAGTTAAAGAACCGGTATTACCAAGTAATTCAAATATTCTGCTTTTTTTAGGTGCACCTTTTATGACTTTTTTATTAGCTTTAATTTCTTGGGCTGTCATTCCTTTTGATGAAGGTGTGGTTTTATCCGACCTCAACCTTGGGATCCCTTATATTTTCGCGATCTCATCACTTGGTGTTTATGGAGTCATTATTGCGGGCTGGTCAAGTAACTCGAAATATGCTTTTTTAGGCGCTTTACGATCGACTGCTCAAATGGTTTCATATGAAGTTTCGCTCGGGCTCGTATTAATTACCGTTTTATTATGTGTTGGTTCACTCAATTTATCAACAATTGTACTTGCTCAAAAACACGTGTGGTTTGGACTTCCATTATTCCCATTATTAGTTTTGTTTTTTATTTCATGCTTAGCTGAAACAAACCGTGCACCGTTTGATTTACCGGAGGCAGAAGCTGAATTAGTAGCAGGGTATAACGTGGAATATTCATCTATGGGTTTTGCTCTTTTTTTTCTAGGTGAGTATGCGAACATGATTTTTATGAGTGTTTTATGTGCACTTTTATTTCTGGGTGGTTGGTTACCTCCTTTAAATATCTTTCTTTTCTCATGGATCCCAGGTCCATTCTGGCTTGGATTAAAAACTATTTTATTTTTATTTTTGTACATTTGGACGCGTGCAGCTTTTCCAAGGTATAGATATGATCAATTAATGAAATTAGGTTGGAAAGTTTTTTTACCGTTGGCACTCGCTTGGGTAATTTTAGTCGCTGGTACTTTGGTTGCTTTTGATCTTTTACCTTAATTTTTGTTGTTTATGAGCCTTTTGAAGGCTCATAAACAACAAAAATTACCACCAACGTTGATAGGCAAGCGCTCTATTTGTTTCAGCTAATTTGTGAATTTCTAATTTTTTTTGTTTTAAGTCACTTTCATTTTTATAAGCTGCTAAAATTTCGTGTGATAGGAAATATTCAAAACTATATTGTTTTGTTTTTAAAATTTTCGTTTTACGTTGTTTTTCTTTGGCTAAATCTAAAATCCAACGAATCGCTAGGTTTTCTTGCTTTTGTGGCTTTTTAGCACCGGGAATAAATTGACTCATCCCCCCAACTCTGGCTTTTTTAAATTCAAAGCTTGGTTGAATATTTTTAATCGCTTGGGTAAAAATAATATCTTTCGATACGTCCGGATAATTATTTTGCACTAAAGAAATGACATTAAGAAGCAGTTTTTGTGCTCTTTTTTTCTTTCCTTTTTTTAAAATACTCTGCAAAAGTTTTCTAAAAATTGTTGCAGACTCTAAGTTTTGAGTAAACAAAATATCGTGAGTAAAAAGTTTTGACATAAATAATTTATTTTTTTGTTCCATATTTGGATCGTGCTTGTTTCCTCCCTTTTACTCCGTGTAAATCAAAAACTCCTCGAATGACTTTGTATTTCACACCAGGTAAGTCTTTCACTCGACCGCCTCGAACAAGAACAACGGAATGCTCTTGTAAATTGTGACCTTCCCCTGGAATATAAGCAATGATTTCGTTTTGGTTTGTAAGTTTAATTTTTGCAATTTTACGAACAGCAGAATTTGGTTTTTTTGGCGATTTTGTATAGACTCTTAAACAAACTCCTTTTTTTTGAGGGGAATGCATGAGTGCGGGAGTTCTAATTCTTTTTGTTTTATGAACTCTTGGTTGCGTAATTAATTGATTTGTAGTAGGCATACATCAGAAATTTTTTTAAAAGTGGGCTTTTTTTCAAGCCCACAAAAGACTACTTTTGTAAAGTAAGTAAAAAATGTTCAAATTTACCTAATAAAGGCATGAACACCAGAAAATACACAAAAAAATACACGGAAGCAAGCTGGCCAATTAAAACGTATGGATCTTCCACTGGTTGACACCCAATCCACCCCAATAAAAGACAGTCAGCAACCAATAACCAGAATAATTTTCTGTGTAAAGGTCTGAAACTTGAACTTCGAATTGGTGATGTGTGAATAAAAGGTAACACAAGGAGAGACACAAAAACAAGACCAATGGCAAGAACACCTCCAAGTTTATTTGGAATACTTCTTAGAATTGCGTACACTGGTAAAAAGTACCATTCTGGGACAATGTGAGCAGGTGTCGACATTGGATTCGCAGGAATATAATTATCAGGGTGTCCTAATGCATTTGGTGCAAAGTAAATAAACCATGAGAAAAAAATAGCGAATACAACCCAACCAACTAAATCTTTAAGTAAAAGATATGGATAAAATGGGATTTTATCAACTGTTGCACTACACCCAAGTGGATTGTTTGAACCATACTGATGTAAAGCAACAATATGTACAAGACTTGCGCCAGCAATAATAAAAGGTAAAAGATAATGTAAACTGAAAAATCTGTTGAGTGTGGCATTATCAACTGAAAAACCACCCCAAAGCCAATGCGTAATATCCGTTCCTACAACTGGAATTGCACTTGCAAGACTGGTAATTACTGTCGCCCCCCAAAAAGACATTTGTCCCCATGGTAAAACGTACCCGATAAATGCAGTTAAAATCATGAGGAGGAGAATCACAACCCCAACAATCCAAACTAATTCTCTGGGACTTGTATAACTTCCGTAATACAGACCTCTTAGTAAGTGTAAATACACTACAATAAAAAACATACTTGCACCATTTGCATGCATGTAACGTAAGAACCAACCACCTTCCACATCTCTCATAATATGTTCCACACTTAAAAAAGCTAGATCAATATGAGGTGTATAATGCATTGCTAAAAAAATCCCTGTTAGAATTTGAAGAATAAGGCAAATCCCAGCTGTTGACCCAAATCCCCACCAATAACTTAGGTTCGATGGTGTTGGGTAATCAATTAAATGATCATTTACCGCCGATAAAAGAGGTTGTTTTAAAAAAGATAATCTTTTCATAAATACTGTTTTTGTTGCGTCATCGGTTCACACAAACTTTGAATTTTTTTGTGTGAGAAAAATTTTAGTACGAAAAAGCTGCAGTTTTTACAAACCTTACACATTTCGCCTATCAACGTGAGAGTCTTTCACGAAAAAAAAGAATTTGTCTTGAAAAAAGTTTCCCGTTTGATATGCTTTCAACGGTTCTCCTGTCTTAACGTAGCTTCCTGGCGATGCTCGTGGCCGAACAACCAGTCCACCAGAGGTTAAATACTTCCGGTCCTCTCGTACAAAGAAGTAGTTTTCTCAATTCTTGCGCGCACCCCAGGTAGAATCCAAACTGTCTCACGACGTTCTAAACTCAACTCAGGTACCATTTTCATCGGCGAACAGCCGAACCCTTGGGACCTTCTTCAGCCCCAGGATATGATCAGTCAACATCGAGGTGCCAAACAATTCCGTCGATAAGGACTCTTGGGAATTATTAGCCTGTTATCCCTAGCGTATCTTTGATTCGTTAAGCAAAAGCCCTTCCACACAGTACTTTTGGATCACTATGGCCGACTTTCGTCTCTGCTCGACTTGTTGAGTCTTGCAGTCAGGCAAACTTTTACCATTACATTCTACAGAAAGTTTCCAACTTTCATTGAGTTTACCTTCGCACGCCTCCGTTACTCTTTAGGAGGCGACCGCCCCAGTCAAACTGCCTCATTTACACTTTTTTTGAATTCAAATGAGAATGAAGAAACCCAGAAGGTGGTATTTCAAGGGTGTATGGACTCCCACCTTTCCTACATACTTGATTTCTTTGTTCAATGTAAATGTACAGTAAAGATGCATAGGGTCTTCTCGTCTTGGGGCACGATTTCCGCATCTTCACGGAAAATTCAATTTCACTGAGTCCATGCTGGAGACAGTAGGGCAATCGTTACGTCTTTCATGCAGGCCAGGAATTAGCTGGCAAGGAATTTCGCTACTTTATGATTGTTATAGTTACAACCGCCGTTTACTAGGCCTTCAATTCAACTCTTTCAAGTCCCCTCTTAAGCTTCTAGCACCGGGCAGACGTCAGACCCTATACTTCATGTTACCATTTTGCAGAGTCCTAATTTTTTAGTAAAAAGTCGTCACCCTCAATTTTGTGTCACCAATTTTTTGGTTTCCCTTCTTCCTAAGGTACGGGAATATTTTGCCGAGTTCCTTCAGCATGGTTATCTCAACGCCTGAGTCTATTCGACTTGTTCACCAGTGTCGGTTTTGGGTACGGTCATTACACATTAAACCTTTTCCTGAAATCACACATAAAAAGCACCTATCCAATTTGGTGTCTTTTTTTGTTTTGATTTGTCAGTTTAATGAAATTCATCACTTGACTGTTTTCACAGCAAATTTAGAGGCCGAGTCACTCTGCGCTGAACACCAGATCGCAGAAACCCTTGAACTTACGGCGATCATGATTTTCACATGATTTTTCGTTACTCATGTCAGTATACTCACTTTTGAATCCTCCAATATTTTTCGCAAAATATCTTCATTGGTTTACAAAACGCTTCGCTACCATGTTTATGTTGCTTCGGTAAATAAGTTGAGCCCCGATACATTGTCAGCGCTTTATTCCTCGACTAGTGAGCTATTACGCTTTCATTATAAAATGGCTGCTTCCAAGCCAATTTCCTAGTTGTCTTTGGAACAAAACTTCTTTTTCCACTTACTTATTGTTTAAGGACCTTAGCAAACATTCTGGGCTGTTTCCCTTTTGACTTAAAACCTTAGCACTTTAAGTCTGACTGTTTTTCTTTGAGTCATAAAGTATTCGGAGTTTCAAGAAGATCAGTAAGGCTTTGGACCCCCATAGCTTCATGAGTGCTCTACCCCTTTTGACTTTGAACAAACGCTTTACCTCAATAAATTTCGCGAAGAACCAGCTATCTCTAAGTTTGATTGGCCTTTCACCCCTACCCACAAATCATCCGCGCCTATTGCTACAGACGTCGGTTCGGTCCTCCAAAAGAAATTACGCTTTCTTCAACCTGTTCATAGGTAGATCACTTAGTTTCGGGTCAAATGAATCCAACAACATGCATTTTTAATACTCGCGTTTGCTTCGCCTCCACGTCCCCGCTTAAGCAAGCTGAATTCATTTACTCACTGACCCATTATGCAAAAGGTACGCTAAAAAACTGTAAAAGTTCTTTAACTGCTTGTACGTTTCAAGTTTCAGGATCTTTTTCACTCCCTTGTCTAGGGTTCTTTTCACTTTTCCCTCACGGTACTTGTTCACTATCGGTCTCAACAGTATATTTAGACAAAGAAGGTGGGCCTCCTTACATTCAAACACTTTGATGTGTTTTACTTTAAATATAAACAAGTGACAAAAATACTGGACTATCACCATCTTTGGTCAAGGATTCCACCTTGTTCTGATTGCTTACAAGTTTACAATGTCTCTTCCGCTTTCTTTCGCCAATACTTACGGAATCTCGGTTGATTTCTTTTCCTAAAGGTACTTAGATGTTTCAGTTCCCTTCGTAAAATAAACTTTTGTGGTTTACCACAGTGGAGATTCACTTGTCTTTGAGGATTCTCTTCAAGTGACTTTTCGCAATTATATACGTCCATATGTGTTGTTGAGCCTAAGCATCCACTTAAAACTTTAGTAATGAGAGGGGGGATTGAACCCCCGACCATCGAGGTATGATTCCGACGTTCTACCAAACTGAACTATCTCATTCATTCTCAACTTTTTTTGCTGAGAAAATTTTTTTTGTCATCCAAAGAGGAATCAGCATCGTTTACGGCGTGGACTACCAGGGTATCTAATCCTGTTTGCTCCCCACGCTTTCGCACCTCAGTGTCAGGTTCAAACCAGAAAATTGCCTTCGCTTTAGATATTCCTTCTAATCTCTAAGAATTTAACCTCTCCACTAGAAATTCTATTTTCCTCTTTTGACCTCAAGATGAAGAGTATTGATTGCAAACCCAATGCATCCCATTGGAATGGCACAATCAACTCCAATCATCCACCTACATGCCCTTTACGCCCAATAATTCTGAATAACACTTGCTCCTCCTGTCTTACCGCGGCTGCTGGCACAGAATTTGCCGGAGCTTCTTCTTGAAGTTAAGACATTATCTTGACATCTTCATGAAAGGGTTTTACGATCAATATAACCTTCATCACCCACGCGAAATAGCTGGATCAAGCTTGCGCTCAGTGTCCAAGATTCCTCACTGCTGCCTCCAAATAGAGTCTGGGCCGTATCTCAGTCCCAGTGTGACTGGCCATCCGCTAAGACCAGTAAAAGATCATTGACTTGGTATGCTTTTACCACACCAACTATCTAATCTTACGCAAGCCCATCAAAAAACGATACTCAAATCTTTCAATATTCATGATTCCCATGAATTTTTTGGTAGGTTCTTACGCGTTACTCACCCGTTCGCCATGTTTCAAAAACATTCGACTTGCATGTGTTAAGCTTTCCGCTAGCGTTCATTCTGAGCCAGGATCAAACTCATGAATTCAAAACAAAATATAATAATAAAAAAGGAGTCTATCCAGCTACAGGTTCCCCTACAGCTACCTTGTTACGACTTCACTACAATTATAAACAATACTGTAAAAATATCACTCAATGTCGAACATAAAGAAGGATTTTTTTGTTTTTTTAAACCTTTCTGTTAAAACAAAGAGAGATGTATTTTTTTGAGTACAATTCACTTTCAGAGTGTGACGGGCGGTGTGTACAAGGCTTAGATACAAATTCACCGTAGCATGCTGATCTACGATTACTAGCGATTCCGACTTCATGGTCTCGAGTTGCAGAGACCAATCTGCACTAAGATGATGTTTAGAGGGTTGCTCCTTGTGACCAAATCGCATCTTTTTGGCATCATCATTGTAGCACGTGTGTAGCCCAATTCATAAGGGCCATGCGGACTTGACGTCATCCTCTCCTTCCTCCTTTATCTCAAAGGCAGTTAGTTCAATGATTCAAAGCAAAGAACCCGAGGGTTGCGTTCGTTCTAGGACTTAACCCAACAGCTCACGCCACGAACTGACGACAGCCATGCAGCACCTGTAGAAAATAAAAAGCATAAAAAAATATGCATTCTTTTCTATGTCAAAAATTGGTAAGGTTTTGCGCGTTGTGTCGAATTAAACCACATGCTCCACCGCTTGTGTAAGCCCCCGTCAATTCCTTTGGGTTTTAACCTTGCGGTCGTAGTCCCCAGGCGGCTGATTTCACGCCTTAGCTCACTCTCCGAAAAAAAGACAAAAAAAAATACATTTATGAAAAAATACAGTCTTCACTGTGCAACAAAAAGAGAAACATCAGAAAAGAACGTGAAAACATGGGATATATGTAGAATGGGAGGAGACACACATTTTCTATCGTACAAATATTTTCAACAAAAAACTTTCCCTACTCTAGAAGGGGGTGTCTCTAGAGACAGAGACCGATAAAGTTTGTTCTGTTGATCGGCACAGAGAAGATATGAATTTCCCAGAGACATTAAGTGAACACTTTGTATGACCTAAATACCTACACTTATAAATACTTTTTCTCTCAAATCTTTTTATGAGTTATGCAATTTTTTTATGTTTTATACCATATCTTTTAGAGATTTTTTTTGTTAGAATATAGTGTCTTCTATGTAAGGTCTGCGCTTATCTGTAATAGGGAAAGTTTTTTTGCGAATGAATAACTAAAATTCTTTGTGACAACGATGTATTTAAAAACTCCAAATTTTTTTCTTTCTTTTTTCTTATGCAAGAGAGAGGTCTTCATGAAGACCTCTCGTCAAGCATCATAAAACACAAAATTATTTTGTTAATTGTGCTGGTGATTTAATCGCTGGAATTTCTTCAAAAGTGTGAAATGCTGGTGGAGATGTCACTGTCCATTCTAATGTTGGTACAGATGCATCAGACTCATCAAAATTCCATGGATTTGTTGGGCATTTTTCTGTTCCAGTTAATGTAAGATACACAACATAAAAGAAAAAAACACTGGCTAAAATAGAAAGATAAGAACCATAACTACAAACTGCATTCCAGCCTGCAAATGCATCTGGATAATCTGGAATTCGACGAGGCATTCCTGCAAGCCCAAGAAAATGCATCGGGAAGAATGTTAAGTTCACTCCAATAAAAAATAACCAGAAATGGATTTGTCCATAAACTTCCGGATATTGGTATCCTGAAATCTTTCCAATCCAATAATAAAATCCTGCAAATAGAGCAAAAACAGCACCCATTGATAAAACGTAGTGGAAGTGAGCAACTACATAGTAGGTGTCGTGTAAAGCGATGTCAATTCCTGCATTCGCAAGCATCACACCTGTAAGACCACCTACAGTAAATAAAAAAATAAACCCAATAGCAAAAAGCATTGGTGTTCTTAAATACAGTGATCCGCCCCATGCAGTTGCAATCCAACTAAAAATTTTAATCCCAGTCGGGACAGCAATAATCATGGTTGCTGCAGTAAAATAGGCTCTTGTATCGACATCTAATCCAACCGTAAACATGTGGTGGGCCCATACAATAAATCCTAAAACTCCAATACTAAGCATCGCATAAACCATCCCAAGGTAACCGAAAATAGGCTTTCTTGAAAAAGTACTAATAATATGACTTACAATTCCAAATCCTGGGAGAATGAGAATATACACTTCTGGATGTCCAAAAAACCAGAAAAGGTGTTGAAAAAGAATTGGATCTCCACCCCCTGCTGGATCAAAAAACGATGTATTAAAATTTCTATCTGTTAATAACATTGTAATCGCACCTGCAAGTACAGGTAATGACAGAAGTAATAGAAATGCGGTAATAAGAACCGACCATACAAATAAAGGAAGTCTGTGCATACTTAAGCCTGGACCTCTCATATTGAAAATGGTTGTAATAAAGTTAATGGCGCCAAGAATACTCGAAGCTCCTGATAAATGAAGACTAAAGATCGCTAAATCGACAGCCCCACCTGAGTGACTTGTAATATGACTTAATGGCGGATACACTGTCCACCCAGTTCCGACACCCACTTCAACTAAAGCACTACTTAAAAGAAGTAAGAGTGAAGGTGGTAATAACCAAAAACTAATATTGTTTAAACGTGGAAATGCCATATCTGGTGCCCCAATCATAATTGGTACAAACCAGTTCCCATAGCCACCAATTAAAGCCGGCATTACCATGAAAAAAATCATGAGAAAAGCGTGTGCGGTAATGAGGACATTATACAGTTGATGGTTTCCAGCAAGAATTTGATTTCCAGGTTGTGCAAGTTCCATACGGATGAGTACAGAAAAACATGAGCCAAGAACTCCAGAGAAAGCACCAAAGATTAAATAAAGAGTTCCAATATCTTTGTGGTTTGTTGAGAATACCCAACGATTAATAAAGTTCATCATAAATAATATGTGTTCTGATTAAGGTCTTGAGAGAACTGCGCGTCCCTTGAAACCAAAGTATTTACAGCAAGAAATAGGGTCAAAATTCGAGTTCAGAATGGGTTCGGTTGTTTTTTATTTCTTTCTCTCTTCTCAAGAGATTTATGGTATCTTGCCTTGAAAGGCAAGATAATCAAAGATCCATTATTTTTTCAATTGCATACAAGCTTGATCAAATAATTGTGGGGTTAAAGTTTCTTGATTCTTTTGAAAATAAGTCAGCACACTTTGTTGAAAACTACGTTGAATTTTGTGATGGAGTTCGTGTTGAAACTGCTTTTCTAATGAAAGAATTTGCTGTAACTTTTGAACACATTTTTTCTGCACACTTGATTCGAATGCTTTGATTCTTTGGTGTTGAGAAATTTCAAGTTCTTCAAGAGCGGCTTTCTTTAATGTTTCACAACTTGCCACAAGTTGTACACTTTGTTGGTATGTGCTTTGAAGTTTTTGGATTGTTTCAGCTTTAGACACAAGCATTTGTTCTAATTCTTGCATGATCGCTTTTCTTCGTTCATCAAAAGTCATTTTTACAGAATCTTGGAAAGAATAAAAGCTAAAAATAACAAAGAATAAAAAACTTAACGCAACCAAAATTTCCTCATTATAAATAATAATATTTTTTGAACTACACACGAGGAAAGCAAGTGTTGAAGCTAAAATTAAAGTTTTATTTTGGAAAATCATGTAAATTGTTTTTTTTTATCTTCTAGAAAAATTTTATAAATTACTTAAGTTTTGTTTTTGTCGATGATGTCATGACTTTTTTCATAAGAGCTTTATAAAAAAATTGTGCAGTTTTTGTCTGATGATGAGGGTTTGCACGTGGCGACACCACTGGTAAAACATCTTGCATTTGTTGCATTGTTTGTTTTACAGTCATGTTTAACTGGATTTTCTTGTTCTGGTACTTTTGAAACACTTGGTTTGTATGCTTATTAAAAGTATCTGTTTGAATCCCAAGAAGTTCTTGAGTTGTTTTAAACTGTTGTGTGCAATTTTGTTTTGTTTGCTGGATACTTTTTGAAAAAACATGTTGTGTTTTTGTTGCAAGGTCCACAAATTCATTCGATGAAAGATCTTCTGCAGTATTTTGTTGCACAGCTTCACGCACTGCAAAAATTCGTGTGATCTTTGGTAAATAGTTTTGTACTAATGTAATATAAAACCATGTAAAGAAGATACAAAACCAGAAAAATTGAGGAAAATAAGACACAATATCTAACTGAGGCATAAGACAATAAATTTTTTTTTAAGTTTGAAATTGGCTTTTTAAAGGGAAAGTGGCTGAGCGGTTTAAGGCGACAGACTGTAAATCTGCTGATTGTTTTCATCGCAGGTTCGAATCCTGCCTTTCCCAATCACATTACCCTTTTAAAAGATTCATATACTCAATCGCGATCGTTCCACGAGCTCGATAATAAATCACGAGGAGTGCAAGCCCAATTGCCGATTCTGCGGCTGCGACTGTTAAGATTAATAGAGAAAAAAGTTGTCCAATAAGGTCATCTAAATACGTTGAGAAAATAAGAAAATTAAGATTGACCGCTAAAAGCATTAATTCAATGCACATTAACATCACAACAATATTTTTCCTATTGAAGAAAATCCCCCAAATCCCTAATAAAAAGAGCATTAAAGAACAGGTTAAAAAGCTAATACAATTCATAAGAATTTTAAAGTTTTTTGGTTGGATAACATAATGGTAATGTATGAGATTGCAAATCTTAGAATGACGGTTCAATTCCGTCTCTAACCTTCGAAGTGGTGAATATAACTTAAATGGTCAAAGTATCAGACTGTGACTCTGAAAATACGGGTTCAATTCCCGTTATTCGCCTTCAAAATGAGTTGTAACCTACTGAGTTGCTTTTTTAAAAGCAAAGGAAACTTAGGATATTTTCCAAGTCCTTTTAAAATGTGGAGTTTTGAACGCTCAAATTCCAATAACTTTTGTAATTGGACGCAATCAAGTGTTTGACCTTGAAAAAAGCCACCTAAGATAATACACTCAATGCCACTTGAGTGCATTTCCAGGAATTTTTCTTGGGTTGAAATTGTTTTGGGAAACACTTTGTTTAAAAACCTTAATTCGCTAAGGCTTAAAATAAAAGTAGAACTTTGACAAAAGGTTTCAAATGGTTTGCTCAGGTTTTTTGCTAAATGAATTTTGGATTTTAAATCAATACTTTTTAAATTCTTTTTTAATAGGTTTAACTGATTTGTTTGAAAACTTTTTAACTGTAATACAATTAAAATTGGATCAGACATATGGTTCATAATTTTTTTTTACTTTTTTCATAAATGGTTTCTTTTTCTTGGCTTGTAAATATACAATGAGAGAAAAAGATAAAAAAATCTTGTTTTTATGACTTCAAGTGTTTATAAAGGTCAAGCGTCATCGAGTGAATATATTATTTCAAAAGTCGACGGTTTAATTAATTGGGCTCGACAAGGGTCCCTTTGGCCAATGACTTTTGGTCTCGCTTGTTGTGCTGTTGAAATGATGCATGCTGGAGCCGCTCGATATGATTTAGATAGATTTGGTATGATTTTTCGACCAAGTCCAAGACAGTCAGACGTGATGATTGTTGCTGGAACTCTTACAAATAAAATGGCACCTGCTTTAAGAAAAGTTTATGATCAGATGCCAGAACCAAGATGGGTTATTTCAATGGGATCTTGTGCAAATGGTGGAGGTTACTACCATTATTCATATTCTGTCGTTCGTGGATGTGATCGAATTGTACCAGTAGATATCTATGTACCAGGGTGTCCGCCAACAGCTGAAGCGTTACTCTACGGTCTTCTTCAATTACAGAAAAAAATCTCACAAAATAAAACTACACTTTTATGGTATAATAAATAGGTTGGGTTTTTTGAGTCAAAAAAATCTTTTTTTTATGAATGGTTCGCCACTTTTACTTTTTCCAAAATGGATTCAAAAGGTAGTTGTTCAATCAAAAGAGCTTACTCTTGTTCTTAAAAAAACCGAATATCTTCTTCCAGCACTTGAACTCTTGAAAGATCATTCAACAACGCAGTTTAAAATGTTAATCGATTTAACTGCCGTCGATTACCCGTCAAGGGAATCTCGATTTGAAGTGGTGTATCATTTATTAAGTTTACAACAAAATAAACGAATTCGAGTGAAAGTAGAGTGTACAGAGACAACACAAATTGAATCTGTGACACATCTGTATCCTTCGGCAAATTGGTTTGAAAGAGAAACCTGGGATATGTTTGGTATTTGTTTTTTAAATCATCCAGATTTACGACGAATTTTAACGGACTATGGTTTTGAGGGGCATCCTCTGAGAAAAGATTTCCCATTAACCGGTTATTTAGAATTTAAATATGATGATACAAAGAAACGAGTGATTGCAGAGCCTGTTGAACTTGCTCAACAATTTCGAAATTTTCAATTTAGAAGCCCTTGGGAAGTAATCCCACAGACATTTTAAAGGGTGTACGTATTTAAGTTACTCTTTGGTTTTCACCAAAAAAAATAAAAGATTTATGAGTCTTTCAGCGATGGAATTATCAAATTTACTTGAGCAACGTATTTCAAATCACTACTCAGATCTAAATATTGACGAAATTGGAAGAGTGCTTTCAGTTGGTGATGGGATTGCTCGTGTTTATGGTTTAAACAAAATTCAGTCAGGTGAAATGGTTGAGTTTGACAGTGGGATCAAAGGAATGGCCCTTAATTTAGAAAATGATAATGTAGGTATCGTTTGTTTTGGTAGTGACACAAACATTCGTGAAGGTGACATTGTAAAACGAACAGGGTCTATTGTAGATGTTCCTGTTGGTAAAGGATTGCTTGGGCGTGTTGTGGATGGTCTTGGAAACCCAATTGACGGGAAAGGTCCAATTCCTGATGTGACTCCTCGTCGTGTTGAATTAAAAGCACCAGGGATTATTGCGAGAAAATCAGTACATGAACCAATGCAAACTGGATTAAAAGCTGTTGACAGTCTTGTACCAATTGGTCGTGGACAACGTGAACTTATTATTGGGGATCGTCAAACTGGAAAGACAGCAATCGCAATTGATACGATCATTAACCAAAGAACAGTTAATGAATCAAACGATGAGTCAAAAAAGTTATACTGTGTCTACGTTGCTGTAGGTCAAAAGCGTTCAACAGTCGCTCAATTAGTCAAAGTTCTTCAAGATAGAAATGCTTTAGACTATTCAATTATTGTAGCAGCGACAGCATCAGATCCTGCGCCATTACAATTCCTTGCACCGTATTCAGGGTGTGCAATGGCTGAACACTTCCGTGATAATGGAATGCATGCTTTAATTATTTATGATGATTTAAGTAAACAATCGGTTGCTTATCGTCAAATGTCTCTTCTTTTAAGAAGACCGCCAGGCAGAGAAGCTTTCCCAGGGGATGTGTTTTATTTACACTCTCGTTTATTAGAAAGATCTGCGAAGATGTCTGATGCAGTTGGTGGTGGTTCTATGACAGCTCTTCCAGTTGTTGAAACACAAGGGGGTGATGTATCAGCTTATATTCCGACAAATGTAATTTCAATTACTGATGGTCAAATTTTCCTTGAAACAGAATTATTTTTTAAAGGAATTCGTCCAGCAATTAACGTAGGTTTATCAGTAAGCCGTGTAGGTTCAGCAGCTCAAATGAAAGCAATGAAACAAGTTTCAGGGTCACTAAAGCTCGAACTCGCGCAGTATCGTGAAGTTGCAGCATTTGCTCAATTTGGTTCAGATTTAGATCCAGCAACTCAGTATTTATTAAACCGTGGTTCAAGATTAACAGAAGTTTTAAAACAGGGTCAATTTGTCCCAATGAGTGTAGAAAAACAAGTTGTGGTTATTTTTGCTGCAACAAAAGGTTACTTAGATTCATTAGAGATTTCTCAAATTGCAAGCTACGAAGAAGGTTTATTAAAAGCGGTAGATTCTTCACTTCTCCAAACAATTAAATCCGAAGGTGTGATTTCAGATCAGACCATGGCGAAATTGTCAGAGTTTTGTGAAAAATACACCCAACAATTTAAGGCTTCATAGTAAAATGTGTGGTTCGTGTTCTTGGGAAACTTTTATGTTTCCCAAGAACTCTTACAACTTATTCCCACTCTAACGCGCCTTTTCTCCATTCATACACAAAACCAATGGTTAAAATGATCAAAAAAACCATCATTGACCAAAAACCAAAGAATTCAATATTTCTTAAAGAAATAGCCCAAGGAAATAAAAAAGTGACTTCAAGGTCGAAAATAATAAATAAAATCGCGACAAGGTAAAACCTAATATCAAATTTTGCTCGTGCATCTTCAAAAGGATCAAATCCACATTCGTAAGCTGACGTTTTTTCTGGGTCTGGTTTTTGTGCCGCCACAAAAAATGACAGACTTAAAATAATACCAGACAAAAGAGCACTTACAAAGATATACAACAAAATTGGTAAATATTCAATCATAAATTTTTATTTTTGTTGGGTGTTTAGCTCAGTTGGTAGAGCATTTCGTTTACACCGAAAATGTCAGCGGTTCGAATCCGTTAACACCTAAAAACAGGGAAAATAGCTTAACTGGTAGAGTCCCGGCCTGTCACGCCGGTTGGTGCGGGTTCAAATCCCGTTTTTCCCGTTTTTATCGATCTACCTCACCAAATACGATATCTTGGGTTCCGATGATCGTCACAACATCCGCAAGTAAATGATGCTTTGCCATAAAATCTAAAGCTTGGAGATGGACAAACCCAGGGGCACGAATTTTACAACGATAAGGTTTATTTGTCCCATTACTTACTAAATACACACCAAATTCACCTTTAGGTGCTTCAACACCTACATATGTTTCTGATGCTGGAACAACAAATCCTTCAGTAAACAGCTTGAAATGATGAATTAAAGATTCCATAGATTCCTTCATGTGCTTTCGAGAAGGTGGTGAAATTTTTTTGTCATCAACTTTGACAATTCCTTGTGGAAGTTGATTTAAACATTGTGCAATTAATCGAAGACTTTGACGCATTTCTTCAATTCTGATTAAGTAACGATCATATGAATCTCCTTGTGAACCAACCGGAATATCAAAAGATAAAGAGTCGTACACTTCGTAAGGTTGTGTTTTTCTTAAATCCCAAGCGACACCTGAACCACGGAGCATCACGCCAGAAAATCCGTACGCAATTGCATCTTTGGCCGAAACAGTCCCAATGTCGACTAAACGTTGTTTCCAAATTCGATTTTGGGTTAACATTTCTTCCATTTCATCAATACGTGAGGCAAAAGTTTGACAGAATTTGTGAATATCATCACAAATTCCTTGAGGTAAATCTTGGGCCACCCCTCCTGGTCGAACATACGATGCGTGTAATCGCGCGCCGGACACTCGTTCATAAAATTCCATCAACTTTTCTCGCTCTTCAAAAGCCCACAAAAATGGAGTAAGCGCACCAACATCCATCGCGTGACAACTTAAAGCTAAAAGATGGTTTAAGAGACGGGTAATCTCAGAAAAAAGGACTCGAATGTATTGTGCTCGTAAAGGCACTGGACAATTTAAAAGGTTTTCTACGGCCAGTGAATACGCATGTTCTTGAGCCATCATAGATACATAATCTAATCGATCGAAGTAAGGAAGTGCTTGAATATAATTTTTATATTCAATCAATTTTTCAGTCCCTCGGTGAAGGAGCCCAATATGCGGGTCCGCACGCTCTACAACTTCCCCATTCATTTCGAGAACAAGTCGTAAAACACCGTGTGCTGCAGGGTGTTGCGGTCCAAAGTTTAATGTAAAATTTTTTAATTTCTTTTGTTCAAAATCTACTACCATAAAAATTCCATTTTTTAGGAGAAATGGCTGAGTGGCTAAAGGCTTTGGTTTGCTAAATCAACGTACAATAAAATTGTACCATGGGTTCGAATCCCATTTTCTCCGTGATCTATGATTTCTTTGAAAGGGGATGTACTTCAATTGGCAGAATGTATGCTTTGCAAGCATAAAGTTACCGGTTCAAATCCGGTCATCTCCAGTGCCTTCGTAGCTCAGTTGGCAGAGCATTCCTATGGTAAGGGAAAGGTCCCCGGTTCAAATCCGGCCGTAGGCTGCAAAAACAATATTCTTATGCATATTCGATTGGTTCTTAAATCTTACGAACGATCTCTTTTAACGAAGGCGTGCAAACTCTTACTCTTTGTTGGAAAAACTCTTGAATTGAAGACAATGCAACGTTGGAACATCAAGATTCAACCACTTCCAACCAAATTAAAAAAGTATACTTTGTTAAGATCGCCCCATATTGATAAAAAATCTCGAGAACAGATTGAACTGAAAACATATCAAAAAGCTCTTGAGTTTGAAAATATTAAAAATAAAACTGTTTTTTTAATGTTTTTAGATACAATTAAATTAGTTCAACTCAATGGAGTTCAACTTAAATGCACTTTTCAAGCACAAACAAAGCTTTAAAATGCAAAAGGTGGGACTTGAACCCACACAAACAAAGTTCATTACCACCTCAAGGTAACGCGGCTACCAATTACGCCACTTTTGCAAAAAAAATTATGTGATTTATGACACGTTCGCTTTCAAAAGGACCTTTTGTAGATCCGACTATTTTATCTACGAAAAAGCATTTTGTTTGGTCACGACAGTCGTCAATTTTGCCCCAGTTTGTAAATAAAAAATTTATGGTACATAATGGGAAATCTTTCAATGAAATTACGATTCAAGAAGCCATGATCGGGCACAAATTCGGTGAGTTTGCTTTAACAAGGAAAAAACCGATGCATAAAAAAAAAGATAGAAAAAAATAGATTATGGGACAAAAAATCTCTCCTGTTGCACTTAGACTACAGACGAATAAAACTTTTCAAGCTTCTTGGTACAGTCAAAAGTTTTATGCACATTTTTTACAAAAACAACTTCAACTTCAAACTTTTTTGAATCAGGTATTTGCCCAAGTCGGGACAAAAGCAATCAAAACCCACTGTGTACAGAATCCCGGGGCTCTTGACATTCAGACTTTTTTTTGTTCGCCACGTGTGTTTGACGAAAGATTCTTGAAAAAAAGTATTTCTTTAAAACCAACAAGTTTTTTTCAACAGCATACAACAAAGCAATGGCAATTTTTACCAAATCAACTTCAATGGAACACATTAAAAAAGAAAATTGTGTTTCAAAATTTATTAACTAACATGGCATCACAACAAAGGCAAACGATCTTTACGAGAAAATATATTTTTGAAGAACCTTATAAAGATACAGCACAATTAAAATTTTATGTGCACCACATTGAAGGACTCTCTCAACAATATTTTAATACTTCATCGAAATGGGATCCATTTAAAGTAAATGAATATACAAAGAGTGCTCAATTCACTGCTGAATATCTTGCAAACGCTCTTGAATTACAAAAACCAGTGAAACAAATTTTCTCGACTGTTCAAGCAATGCTTAAAAAAGATAAAAATGTCGAAGGTTTTAAAATTGCCTGTTCAGGGAGATTACAAGGAGTTGAAATGGCGAAAACTGAAACTTTAAAGTTTGGGAAAATTTCTTTGCATGTTTTTTCTTCTAAAGTTGATTACGCTGAAGCAAGAGCTTCCACTGGTTTTGGTATTTTAGGAGTTAAAGTCTGGATTTGTTATAAAGATTAAAAAAAATAATCAAATGCTTCAACCAAAAAAAACAAAATTTCGAAAATTCCAAAAAAGAAAAGTCAGTGGACTCAAAGTTCAACAACTTAACTTTGGGATTTATGGTATCCAGTCTTTAAGTTGCGGACGATTATCAGCTTCCTGTATTGAAGCTGCAAGACGTGCTATGACTAGAAAGCTAAAAAGAACTGGTCAAATTTGGATTCGAGTGTTTCCTGATCTCGGGGTAAGTCAAAAGCCTGCCGAAGTACGAATGGGGAAGGGAAAAGGTCAAATTAACCATTGGGTGTGTCCAGTAAAAAAAGGTCAAATTTTGTTTGAAATCAATGGTGTTTCAGCATCTTTGGCTTTACAAGCTTTCCAACTCGCCCAGCACAAATTACCTTTAAAAACGCAATTTATCCAAAATTTTTAAAAAAGTCATCACTTATGATCCAAGTAGGTAGTCAACTTCATGTCACAGATAATTCAGGCGCAAAAAAAGTTGAATGTATTAAGGTCTTTAATAAAACAAAACAACGAGTTGGTCATGTTGGACAACTTGTGCTTGTCAGCGTC
>JACLAB010014476.1_pt1 | contig 28435 bp, 19 predicted proteins | sample 8027921 | NCBI WGS metagenome assembly JACLAB01 (sample SAMN15725117, study PRJNA655200) | protist metagenome | isolation source: fluorescence activated cell sorting (FACS) single amplified genomes of... | place: USA: West Boothbay Harbor, Gulf of Maine | collected 2000-07-19 | reverse complement strand
CGAAGAGGGAGAAGCAACGAGAAGGCTGGAAGGAGAAAACGACGACGCCAGGGAAGAAACGGACGACTCAGAAGAGGAAGAGGAAGAGGGAGATAACAGTATGGAGGGTGATTCCGACAACGAGGATTTACATGGATTTCATTACAGAGGCGAGAAGCTTCTACCAAAAGTCAATCAAGTGATGCTCGATCAGGACTTGAACGACGATATCGATCGAAAGTGGAGACCGGGCGGGAGAGTGGATCGAGACGACGTGTCGTTAGCAGCGAGAGTAGCTGAGATGTACGCCAGCGAGAAGGAGGCGATGCGAGAGGCGATGGCGGATGCGTTAGATATTGATGAGATCAAGAAGATAAAGGTCACGGAGTTGGAAAAGGAGAAGTTTCTGGTCGGCGTGGAACAGAAAGATTGGGAAGACGACATCATGTGGGACGACGAAGGAGGAGCGGCAGATGAGGAGCAGAGAAGAAGAACTGCGGGTAGTGCAACTTTTCAGGCGAGTGCAGCGGAACGAGAACAAAAGGAAGGAATAGCGGTAGTAGGAATAGCAGAAAAAGAAAAAGACTCCAACAATGAGGAGGACGTGGAGGATGCGGAAAACGACAGTAAAAATCGCAAGTCGGTCGTTTCTGTGCCCAAGTTAGATAGCGCGGCAATACATGCATTGAAAAGCTCTCACGTTAAGAACTGGGGTGAGTATACTGAACAACCCGATGACGAAGATTCAAAATCGACGGCGTCTCTGGAATACTTCGAAGCGCCTGATGCGAATTCGTTTCAAACCTTACGTCTGTGGACAGAGATCGACGGGAATAACAACAACACGAAGAACATGAAAGAAGAATCGCACAAATTTTCAAATCCAAACGCGGCAATGCAAGATCCGAATTCACTCGCGTCTGGAGGTTCAAAGGAAGATATCAAAGTTCTCGGGCAAGCCGAAGCGCGTGCGCAAAGCGGCGGCTCGCATCGATTAGCCGCTTTAGATAAACTCGTCGTTCGCATAGTCGGTCAGAGCGATTTACCGCCAGAGGCCGCAATGTTCACGGCGGAAGAATATGAAAAAGCAGACGCTGCTGCTAGGAAGCACGAACAAACCTATCAAGAGCGCGTTTCGAGAGAGCTTCAAGAATGCGGCGCGCTCGAAATGTTGAAACGGAAGAACCAGGAGTTGCTTTCTGGCGATTGGGTGGACGAAGTTTCATGGGACGGAAATCCAGTGCATGTGGACGATATCGGTGATCCTTCGAAGATGTTTAGCGAGCTACGAATAAATCCAAACGATCCCGATCTCGACTTGTACGCGGATGGCGAGCTCGACGGTTCTGAGTTTGCGAGAGCGACTGCGGAAGTTTGGAAATCGCGTGATTTACCGCCGGTAGCTGACTTTGAGAAAGCTCTGAATATTAGTATAGACGAAGCGTACGCACCAGAAGTTCCCGAGGAAGGCGACGCGCGCGAGCGTACTCGACCAGGGCGTTTGGAAGGAATCATACACTCCGATTTTGTGTACCAAAATCCTCCGACTTTGAACAGAGATCCAATGGATTACCCGCGACCTCCCCCAGTTTTAGAAGTGCAGCCGCCACAAGCGACGAAGAAAAAAATTGGTTTTATGGGTATTCGCATAGCTGGGCCTTCGGCAGACGAAACATTCAAGATTAACGTGAAATCGTTGACGCTCGATAGCGCCGTCGCGACGTTGAAAGTAAAGTCCTCCGAAACTGTGGGATCTATCATTCAACGCGTTCGAAAACGTTGGCCAGAACTCGAAGGTGATTTGTCCTTGTACTTTCCTAAAGCGGGAGTGGAGAAACAAGAACCGCTGGATGAATCCACGAGCTTGAAAGACTGTGGCGTCAAACCTCAAGTTGGTGCTCCGATATTATACATCGAGTCGACTAAAGTACATGTGGTTTCGGAAGAAATCGCGACGATGCGCCCGATAGACGATCGCGCCTTGGCACCTCCTGGAGCGTTTAAGAAACCCTCCGATCTTTCCATTGAAGATGGTCACATTATGCTCGTCAACTATGCCGAGGCAGATCCCCCGCTCATCGCTAAACCGGGCATGGCGGCGAAGAAAGTGACGTATTACTTGAGAAAATCCGCGGGTGATCAAGGCGCCAGACCTTTGATGGGAAAAAGCGGGCAAGTGTTTGATTTAAAACCAAACGCGCCGTCACCCTTTCTATCTGGTTTACCTCCTGGTATACCTGTAAATGTCTTAGAAACGTCCATGTACCGCTCTCCACTGTTTGATAGGACGCCAGATATGGACGACGACTCTCAACCTGGAATATTTCTGCTTGCCAGAGGACCTACGGGCAAATGGAGCATGCGGCAAGTGCCTCATTTCTTCGTCGCTGGCCAAATGGAACCACACGTTGAAGTCCCAATGCCAGGATCGTTAGAGTGTATTGATATTGAAGAACGCATGGTCAACGCGACAGTTTTGAAACATTTCTTAGAGCTTCAAAAGCGAACTACTCCGGAAGATGCGCATCTTCCGAAACTCGTCAAAGTGTCGGACATAGCAGCCACTTTGAATAATGTCTTGACTGAAGATCAAATTCGATCCAAGTTACGCCTCAGAATTTGTGCACCAGTCAGATCGAGAGAAGGGATTAGTAAAGAAGATTATGCGTTAAACCCAGAGTACCGATTCGAGCACGAAAAAGAAATTCAAAAAATGTGCACGCCTGAAGATATTTGCGCGTACGAATCTATGCGTCACGCTATCACCGAACTCATGCAAGATCGAACGCCCGAACAAGTGAAAAGAATGAAAAAACTTTTGGCAGTTGATTTTCAGTCCTTAACGAACGCCGTGACGATTTTAGTGCGACACGCGAAAGGAAAACGTGCGAGGGATTTAGAAAGAATCGAACTTTTGCTTCAGATGCAACCGTGGTCGGTCACTCGAGAGTTTCTCGCATACGCGGCTGGGAAAGGTGTCTTGCACATCGACAACTCAAAAAAGATTCGGAAAGAAACTGGGAAGTTCTGGCATTACGTCCGAAGACTCACGAAACCACCGCCGCCGGAAGAACTTCGTCCAAAAGTACAACCAGGAACAGTGACTGGTACCGCGGCAGATTTAAGAAAACTTACCATGCCGCAAGCAGCGCGCATCTTGAGAAACTTTGGTGTAGAAGATGAAGTCATTTTAAAACTCGAACGATGGAAGCGCATCGGTTTGATTCGGGAATTGTCAGGCGCCGCCACTGCGGATGGGAACGCGACGCATCAGAACATGTCCAGGTTTGCGAGAAGTATCAAACTTTCCGAAGTGCAACAAGTCGAGGAACTCAAGGAAACGTCCAATTTTCTTTTCAAACGGCAATGGAGAAAACTCGCCAGGAGAGATCGAAAGAAGAGAGCGGACGGAGACGACGACGATTCATCATCTGGGGGTGATACGGACGATGGTTTAAACGCTTTGTGCTCCGATACGGAAGATAGCGACGACGAGAGCGATGAAAACCGATCGGATTCAGACTCGGACTCATTGGCGGCAGAATTAGAGGCGGAGTTGGCGATGAAAGCGAGAGGACCAACTGAAGAGGAAGATGCTGCTGAATTAGACAAGTTGCGCAACGAACTCGGCGCTGGTATTGGTGCAGAAGATCCTGCAAAACTTCTGGAGCGCGGCATTATCCCAATAGGGAAGAAATTACGTTTGAAACGTATCACAACGCATACGTTTCCGGATGGTCGACAAGCGACGGTGGAAGAAGACATCACCGACGTCGCCGGAGAAGCTTGGATGCAAGTCAGAGCGCAAGGAAAGAAGGCGTCTGAGGAAGCGGCTACGCAAGCGCTCGCGGCTGTGGGTAGAGACAAACCTCCTGATGCGCCTGATGAAGCACCTCCTGAAAAGAAGGCGGCTCCAAAAAAACCAGTCACGTTTGCAGATAAAGCAGACGAGGAAAGAGCAGAGTGGGTGCGACTTCGAAAACGCGCAAAGGAACGGGCACGACGCGCAAAGGAGAAAATCTCAAAGCTGGCAGCACAAGGTTTACTCCTCGATGGCGAGTTGGACGATGAGGAGATGCCGGATATGAAACCAGTTCCTGGCCAAGGCTTGAAACTCAGTTTGAATGCGTCGAGAATCAAAGCCGCTGCGCAACGCAGCCACTCGACGCCAGGTAGCGGTCAACCGAGGAAGAAGCAAGTGTATAAACCGAGACCAGCTAAGCCTTTATGGATACAACTCAGTGATCTCACCGAAATAGTCATCAAAAATAGGCAGTTCGGTCAGGTTTTCGGGACGCCGGTACTTTTAGAAGATTACACGAATTATATCGAAACACCGGTGGATTTGAACACGATCCTCAAGAAAGCGCGAGGAAACGCGTACGGCACCGTCATGGAATGGTTCGCGGATATTGCTCTGATTGAATCAAATGCAAAAGCTTACCATGAATCCGAACAGGAGGTAAAGATGCGCATAGATTGGGTACCGGCATTGGCTACAAAACTCGTCAATTTTGTCCAAACGCTCCTTGATCGACCGTACACCAGGCGCGACTTGAAGAAAGCGGACCACACGTACTCGCCGCAGGAAGACGACGGCGACGACGATCAAGGAGAAGAGGAGAAAAAAAGTAGCGGTTTGACGCAAACGCAACCAAAGATGAAGATGAAGTTTTCGTTCAAGATGAAGCCGAAAGTGGAAGAAAGTGGTGGTGGTGGCCCGGCGGAAACTACGAACACGGCGACCGATACAGGGGAAGACGGCGGCGCGACGACTGGTTTAGAAACGCTCACCACGGGTGGTGGCTTAGACGACGACGAGAACGACGACGACGAGGAAGAAAACGAAGCCGAGGGTGGTCGTCAAGGTGCTGGTGATGGGAACTTAGACGCCGCAGGCAACTTAGATTAATAATGTACTCTTTTGATGTCCCTTACTACTTTCTTGTTTAGCTTTCTTAAAATTAATCAGCTTATTAATTTAATATGCCATCAGAGAGAATTCAGAAAAGATATTTTCCAAATTTAAGTCGCGGGTTTACAATTTAAAAAACCTCCCTCACCATGACTGAAATGGTCCCGCCATCCGCGCCAGTGCCTCCGAACAAGAAGGATGTGACCGGTTTAGAGTTCTTGGAAGGCATTTCTGTGCGTCGTGTTTCTGTTCTTTCTTTCCTGATTTTCTTCTCTTTCTTCTTCTTCTTTTCCCAATTGTGAAGATCTTGCCAGTCGACAATATTGGAACGAACTCATCCAAATTTCCTTCCTTACGATGATGATGAATCAATCAATCAATCAATCAATCAATCAACACAGGGTCTGTACATGAACCAAAAAATCGAGTTACTCGAAGCCGTGACTGGTATTAACACGAAAAATCAGTATCGCGTGATCCCAATCGGTCAAGAGATGCCAGATCCAATCCCGGACGCGTGGATGAAGGAATTCACCAAAGGAAACTTAGAACCTTTATTTAAGGCGAAGGAAGAATCGAACTGTTTGACGAGAATTATCTGCCCTGGCTACAGATCCTTCACCATGCCATTCGTCGATGGGGAAGGAAGAAGGTTCTTTTCCATCATTCGACCGTTTAGGTGTACCATGGGCATTCCATATATGTGCATCTGTCAACCGCAAGAGGCGGAGTTGTTAGACGCGAACGGAAACACGTACGCCAAGGCGATTGAAAGAACGCCGACGTGTTGCGGGCGTAACTTTGACGCGACCGACGATAAAGGTCGATTGATTTATCACGTGTCGTATAACGCGTTGAAGGCTGATAACGGGAAGTGCAACGCTTGCGCGCCGAGTTGCTTTAACGCGAACTTAAACATTGACATTCGAGATCCGTCGACGAAAGAACATCTCGGCGTGATGGTTTCCAAGTGGCCGGGTTGCTCTTGCGCTGGGCTAACGGATCGCTCGCACTTTGTGTTGAGGTTTGCGCCCGGTTCGCACCCAAGACAAAGAGCCGGTTTAGTCGCGGCGATGGTTTTGATTGAGTTCGCTGTGTTTGAGTTGATCAGATCACAAGAGCAATAATTTTATTTTCGAATAGAGAGAGGCGGGCGCCGCATGTTTCATACTTGCTCGTCCCTTATTCGCTATGAGTTTCTACGTATTAAAATTAGCTTTGATTGAACATTCTGTTATAATATACTGTAATTACTACGCTATTGTGAATATATTTCACGTAAGAAAAATCCTTCTTAAGATTTAAGTTGCCGAACGGCGTGCCGCAACATCGGAAGTAACACCCCTAAACTCGACGACACCGCATTCGGCCGACCGGGTAAGTTTACGATTAAACTCTGGTTATTTCGCAACCCAGCAACTGCCCGCGATAATGCGGCGTGTTTTTCGAATCGCCGCGCGTGTGCTCTGAGCGATTCTGCTATGCCCTTCACTTCTCTCGTGAGTACGCTCTTCGTCGCCTCGGGCGTGACGTCTCTTTTCGCTAAACCGGTTCCTCCGGTGGTCAAAATCACGTCGCATTTCAGTTCGTCCGACATGTATACGATCGCTTTTGCAATCTCCTCTTCCTCGTCCGGGACGAGCTTGTATCCTTTAATGATATGTGTGCTACTTTTGCTAACATCATCAGTAGTAAAATACGTCTCGATGGTTTCTCTCATGACGACGTTACCGGAGATGTCTTCGTAAACGCCGTTGAACGCTCGGTCTGATACAGTTATGATACCGAAAGATATGTCACTGTTACCATCACCACTATTCGTGTCATCTACTCCTCCTCCTCCTCTGTTGATACATACCGCATCTTCTTCGATATCTTCGCAGCACACGTCTGAGAGCATTCTGTTGTTGGTGTTATTGTTACCTCCTGAATAATACCGTGGTTGTGTCAACGGTGATGTTGCTGCTTCCAAAGTCGTTGTCGTCGTCGTCGTCGTCATCAAATCTTTCGGGTGTTTCGCGTGCATCTCTTGCCCGCTCTTAAATTTCTCCAACATCTCCTCCGTCGCTTTCGACTGCCACTTCTCTTTCCATTCCTTTTGCGTCATCCCGTACACTTCCTCTTGACACAGCTCGTACGTGCTTTTCAGTCGTACATTTTTCTTCCCCAACAACAACCACTTGGCTAAACAGTTTCGACAGAAACCAGTCAAGTTCATCATCTCTATGTTTTGAATGGTTTCGTTTCTCCACTTCATGTGCTCCAGAAGTTTCCGAAACGCGAACGCCTCGGCTTCTGTTTGTTTTAACGAAGAAGAAGAAGAAGAAGAAGACAAAGAAGAAGTTTTATTATTAGACATCGTCATACTATATTTTTGAGCGTAGTATGATGATGATGCGAATTGATGAGTGAAGAAAAAAAATTTATGTTGTGTGTTTTTGTTGCATGCATGAGAGAGTTTTATTAAAAAGAAGACAGACAAAAAACTTTTTCGTTCAAAACTTCATTCACATAGAGAAAGAACAACAGTAAAACGACGACGTAAACGACGTAAACGACTATGAAGAGGAGAACACCGCTCTCACCGCGAGAAATCTTGAGTAATACCGTTATTCGAAGAAGAGGAAGAAAGCTAGGAGGAAGAGCGTCGTCGGTTTTCGAGAATATTGACGACGAAGAAATGATTGCGACGACGAACAAACGAAAACGAGGCGGAAGAAGTTCCGAAGAAGAAGAAGAAGAAGAAAACGAGACGATTCAGACGACGACGACGACTTTTACGCGACGGAGGAAAATGAACGTCGATTGTGATTACGTTTCCACCAAAGGAGGAGGAGGAGAAGAAGAAGAAGAAGGAGGTTCGTCGAAAACGTTACAGTTTCGAAAGCGCATTTTGTTAGAGCAACAACAACATCAACAACAAAAGCACACCAAAACGTCATCGTCGAGAATAAAGCTCGCGAGAACGACGACGACGACGACGGCAAGAAGAAGAAGAAGAATAGCAATAAGACCAAGGCGAACGACAATAGGAAAAGCATCCATCAAATCGCAAAAAGAAGTCATGCGCTTGCTTCTCGATTCGGAGTTAGAACCGCATCCCGAGGACGTAAAGGAAGTCGAAGCGCAGCAAAAAGCCAAAGAAGAGAAGGAAAGAACGGAGGCGGCGAAAAAAGCGGAAGCGGCGAGACTGGCCGAAGCGGCGAAAAAAGCGGCGGAAGAAGCGGAAGCGGCACGGAAGAAAGCTGCTTCGGCTGCTGCGACGTTACCAGCTCCAACGACAACGCCTCTGGTGAGTGAAAAACCAGCGGCTTCGCAACCACCAACGACGACGACGACGACGACGACGACGACGACTGCGTTTCCCTTCCCTCCGGCACCGAATCCTACAGCGCCCGCGTTTACCGTTGGTTCGAGCGCAGCGCCTCCATCGTCCTCGTCCAAGAGAACGTTTCGTAAGAGACGGTAGGTTTAGTAGTATTAGATTTTTAAATAAAAATACTGGTAGCTTCGATTCTGTTCTCTTCGTCTCTCCCCCTCCTCTCGACTCTCGAAAAAAAAAGCCCGCCAAAACATGGAAGTTTCTTTTGTAACTGTATTTTTCGAAGTACACGTGAGCAGAAAAATGACACCCTCCTTCTTCACTATTTTGACGTCACACGCGACGTATAAAATGGGGATTTCGAACATGGACGACATCATGAAGACTCCAGAGCGTCCGAAAAAGAACGGAAACGGCGACATCGACCCGGTACGTGTCTCGTTCGCGACGCGATTGGATTAAAAAAGATTTTCCCCGAAACCGATTTTTTCTCATCTTTTTGTTCCTCTAAAGTGTCGAAGAGAAAACGACGATTGATTTCGCTCGGAATAACGCGCAAGTCTCGCGCGTGCGAGACCGAAAAGCGCAAAAAAACTTCTCGGATGTGTACTTACTCTTATTCTTTATTCAACACACTACAGAGCATCATAAACTCTCCGTTTATGAATTTCGTTTCCAACTTATCGCCCATACGATTTGGCGCTTCGAGTTTGGGAGGAAACAACACCGTCGTGCCCATCTGTTTTTCCTCGCCTTCGGCGTTTAAAAGGTACGTTCAAAAGCGCGCTCTGTGCTTTCGTTTTCTGGGAGTGCATTCCTTACGGTTTGATCATCCCATGTTTTCCTTTTGTTTGTAAACGTGAATTTCGCGCGAACCATATCCAGGGCGTTTTGATTGCGCGTATATGCGTTTTTTCCTTTCCTTCTCTCGGCAAGGAACAAACGCAAACGTCGAAGGAGGAAAAGGAAGCTCCACGCACTCACTCAGATTGAACCAAAAATATCTCAACACGAAGAAGTTTTGCTTTTTTTTGGATGGATGTTGTGTGCACATGTTGCATTTTTTTCGTGTTTCAAAAATACTCACGACTTGTTCTCTCATTATTATATTCAGTCCGCCGAGAAAACGATCCGAGGATAACGGCAACCACAATCACAACAACACGGTTTCCTCCTTGGCGAACGATATGGGTCCCATCCCGGACAGTTTAATGGTGCCGTTTGCCCACGAAAAGCACCAACACGAAGACGCGGACGACCAGGACGACTTTGTTGGTGGTATTGGAGGAACCATGGGCGCGATTACGCTCGAGGATGAGCTCTTGCAGTTAGATCATAAGTTCAATAATAAGGTCAATAATAATAAGCATAATAATAGCGGAGGTAAGGGTGATAAAACAACCGCCAAGAAGAGCGGAGGGGACCAAAAGAAGAGTGCCAAGAAGAATGGAGGCAAAAACAACAACGCGTCTGTTTCGCCGCCAACTGGATCCTCAAAACGTCAGTCGACGACGGGTGCCTCCCTCGAATGGAACAGCGGGTTCTCGAAAACGATTCGAGGCAAAGCGGCGGATTCACCGAGAGACCACCCGGTCGGGACGGAAAATAGAAAAGCAGGGGCCACGCCTATGGCTTCGACAAAGAAGTCCAGTAGACGCGATAGCCTCACCAGTAGCAACGATGAGCACATTACTCCACCAGTCGGAAAATCAAAAAGCGATGGTGGTAGTAAAGTGAAGAATACCCGCGATTTACAAACTCCCGGGTCGAACACAAAATTGACCTTTGCGGACAAATTGGACCAGAGTAAACTCGACGAAGGCATCGACTTCGACGGCGCGTCCAAGAAGTGCAACTGTAAAAAGTCGAAGTGCTTGAAGTTGTACTGCGATTGCTTTGCGGCCGGGGTGTTTTGCCGCGATTGCTCTTGCCAAAGCTGCAGTAACACGGAGGGTGATCTCGAGGTTGTTCGACAAACGAGATACCAGATTGAATCTAGAAATCCAAACGCGTTTGCGAATAAGATTGTCGACGACGATAGCGTGGACGCAAAGCACGCCAAGGGCTGCCATTGCAAGAAATCAGCGTGCTTGAAAAAGTACTGCGAATGCTTCCAAGCAAATGTGCGATGCCAAGACTACTGCAAGTGCGAAGGATGTAAGAACACGACCGATGGCGCGAATCCTTCGCAAAACGGCGGCGCCGCGACGGCGACGAAGACAACGATAACAACAACGACTACAACAACCGCAGTTAGAGAAGACGAGGGTAAAATACTCACAAACACCAACGAGGCGAAAAAGAAAGTCGAGGGCTTGAAAAAGTCTATCGTTGGGTCTGTTAGAGACAGTGATACTAGTTTCATATTGAATTCACCAGCTCGCGAAGCTGCTCGAGCCGCGCAACGCATGCTCGCCGACGACGTCTTCATGGACGACATGTCTTTCGTGAACTACGGACACGGGAACCTCGCTTCACCTTTGCGAACGTTGTTGCACTCGGAAACTGGCTTGTCTCCGATGTTTCAACGCGTGAATGACGATAAAGGTGCTACTGACACCAACTCTAGACAAGGCAAGAAAGAGAACAACGACGTGAACGCCGACAACAAGAGTAATAGCGTCGGGAATAACACCAAAGCGTCTTCGAAAACGAGAGGAGCCGCGGGTCGTTTTTCCTTTTCAAAGACGAACAGCGCTATGAACACGAGAAGGAAGGCACCAGTGCCTTTATTCACGGACGACACCAACAACGTCGAGGAGAAGACGCCGGCGAGAACGACTCGAAGCAGAGGCTCGCCTAAGTTGGTAACGCCTTCTGTTTAAGAGCGCGTGCTTTTGTTGTATTCGGAAGTGGAACAATTCCCTTCCTACAACTTTCTTTTGAGAAGTTGTTGTAATTTAATATGTGAATGTATGAGAGAGAGACTTAACTAAACTACTTACAAAACTCTAAATACATTATTGTTTGTGTCCCTATTCTTCTATCTGTTCTCTCTTCATAGCTTCTACGCGTGCGCGGCGCGCTCTCGATATTGTATGGTGGTGGCTCTCTCTAAACTACCAAAAGTTGTTTTCTTCCGACCACGTCTCGACTAAAAAATCTATCATTTCCCCGAGCTTAATTGGTTTCGGGAATTTCACGAACGGGATGAGGAGAAGGTCCTCGTACGTCGCATCGTGTGGTATCGCCGAGCGTTGGCCTCGTTTCCTTTTCGTGATGGAAAACGCCGAGGACAGTTTTTTGTTCGTCTCTCCTTCTCCTGTACTCTTGTTGTTGTTGTTGTTGTTCAAATTCCTCCACGCGTTCCTTTGCTTCTCCCAAATAGCAAACCCTTCGTTGATTGGTTTACTCTTTTTGCCGCTGCTCGCGTTATGAAGCATTATAAAACTACTCCCTTTTCCTTCTATCGGTTGCGACTCTAAACCACTGCCGCCATTACTACTCTCACTCGTCAATAAGATTTTTGGCTTTTCCGCCGTCCTTCGTTCTTTTTGTATGACCGAGTCCATCTTTTTAAATCGATGACGACGTCGACGTAATAGATTCTACCACACTTCTTCTCTTCCCGTGTGTATGCGTGCGTATTTATGTATCGGCTCGCGCAATCTCAGCACGCTTTTCGCGCTTTTCGCGCCTGTTCCGTTTACACGAGATTTGTCAAGAAAAACAACTTTCGCGATTGAGTTTTCGTGTTTTACGACATGTTTAGTGAGTCAGTGTAGCGCTTGGAAAAGAGACATTTCTTCCTGCTCTCATCGCGTGCTCTCTCTCGTATTCGGCACTATTCAACACATATAAATCTAATAAAAATGTTCGCTGTCCAACAAACTTTTGCCACGAAGACTGTCCAAGTCAACAAAGTCAACAAGACGACCAAGGCGTCCTTCGTCCAAGACATGAAGAAGGTAAATATGCATATCGATTTGTTCTTTTTCTGCGCCTAAATTTGGGGGGTAATTTGAGCCTCGTCAGTTTTCCTCCTCTTACGTCGATATATCGTTAGGGAAATAAGAAATTCAATCGGCCCTCGCTCGCACGAGGGCGATGCGAGATTTATATTTCCTCAAAAAAAAGTAAAACGCGGCCACGATCGTATCATTCGAACGAATCGACTCGTTCCGCGTCTCGTTGAATTCGTTTAGTATTGGGTTTTGGCTCGCGCGGTTGGGTGCGAAAATTTTACAATTTTGGACGCGATCGACTGGAAAGGAGAGGAAAGATTTTTTTTGGATGAACCAAAATTGGATGTTTTTGCGCTTGCAAGGAGGAAATTTTTTCTCCTCAAACAAGGATGAAATCAAATGTTGCCGTCATGGAATAACGACTGACCGATTCTTTCTATCTTCATTTCAACGCGACACAACAGGCTGCCGTCGTTGGTGCGACTGTCCTCATGGTCAACCCGGCGTTTGCCGCTACCATCAAGTTGGGTGGCGACAACGGTGAACTCGGTTTCTACCCGCCGTCCATCACGGTCTCCAAGGGCGAAACTGTTGAATTCGTCAACAACAAGGCGTTCCCGCACAACGTCGTCTTCGACGAAGACAACGTCCCGGCTGGCGTCGATGCCGACAAGATCTCCCACGAGGACTACTTGAACGGCCCGGGGGAGAAGGTCACGAACAAGTTTGACGTTGCCGGTACCTACGGCTACTACTGCGAACCGCACCAAGGCGCGGGCATGCAAGGCAAGATCATCGTCAACTAAATCTATTAATTCTTTTAGTACTTTAGTTGTTTGTGATGAAAGGGGACGCGCGAGTGATGATGATGATGATGATGAGTCTTTTCATTTTTCTTCTCTCATTCTAGTCGCTTTGAAGTTGCTTTATTAATATTAAACAAAAATCAAAATAATACAGTAAACTAAAAATTACAGCGCGCGCTTTATTTGTCAAACTTCATCGTTCGTTGTGTTCTAATTATTGACTATCATTTTGCTCATCGTTGTCATCGTCATCAGTACCTTCGTAAACTTGCGAAAAAAAGAGCTGTTGCTCGATGGGATTTGCCGAGTCTACCTTGATCTTGACCGTCGTACCGAGCTTAAAATCGTTCTCACGAAGTAACTTGAACGGCGTTTCAAATCCAGTATCCTCCAACAAAGCCAACGCAAATGCATCAGAACGCATGGATTTCACCACTGTTGCTTCGTAGATGTTATCTGCGGATCCCATTTGACGAGAGAAGTATTCGGTGACCCAATACTTGGATATTTCTCGTTGCGTTTTGATTCCCATCGAGGCGTTTGCTCCAGCCTCACTTAAAACCAACTCTAACTTCTCGTTCGAGATTTCAGACGAGTGCCTTCCACTTCGCAAGTACGATTTGATTTGGTAGTGTGCCAATAAATCAGCATATCGACGAATAGGCGACGTGAACTGAACATACGCGCTCAATCCGAGCGAGTGGTGAGGTCTCGGGGTAATGCCTTGCGAACTCGCCGTCATACACGAACGCATGGCCATTTCCGCACACACGCCGTCTGGAATTGTATCCCAGGTTTCTTCATCCAGCAAACGAGGTTCGCCCTGACCGCGAAATGGCAACGCGAGACTGTTCTCAACGCCAAAAGTTCCAGCAATCTCTCCGGCTAAAATCATCATCTCAGAGACTAAAATATTAGACGCAGTGTTATCTCGACGCTTGAGAAAGATTTCCGAACTCACGTCACCACCTCTCGCGTCGGCGCTTGAAACGAAAACGTCGAGCTCGGGTAAAAGAATATTGATCGCACCCTCATTCTCGCGCTTATGATATCGCGCGACCGCACACTCGTTGAGCAGATGAAGATCATTTTTTGCTCTTCCTTCATCTTTAAGGTGAGCGTCGACATCTTCGTACGTCATGCGAGTTACTCCAGATATGGTGCTCGGATAAATGTCGTACGATCTAATGGATCCATTGAGACGCGATATATCCGCTTGTACCGTTAATGCAACACCTTCGTTGTCGTTTCTTGTCGTCGTGTCATCATTGGCAACGCGTAAACTCAGTTTACCTCCACTTAGCGACTTGGGAAACATAGGAATCGATTCCGTGGGTAAATATAAGGTCGTTCCTCTCTTCCGCGCCTCTATATCGAGCGGCGAATCGAAAACAATAAACCTCGTAGGATCGGCCACGTGAATATATACTCGGACAAATTCATCGTCGCCTTCGATTTTCTCGATCGATATGCCGTCATCTATTTCGTATGTAGACTCGTTGTCCACCGCGAATACTTCTAGCCGACTTAAATCGACTCTCGAGGACGCATCGAGATCCACGTCCGAAGGTTCGCACTGAATAGTTTGCGCCAGCTGTACAAGATTTTCGTCAAATTCAACCGGTATGAGGTTCCTTCGAAGCGCCAAGTTCTCGTGTTCTCGCCAAATGCCAAGTTTCACCAACACCTCGGCTGCTTTCTGAGAAGTTTTTTGCACGTTGAGTTTTGCCAACAAATCCTCCGCCGATGCTTTTTGCCCGGGTGTGTAACACTCATCACCGGAAGCATACGCCTGTAAACTCTCTAAGCGTTGATGTCGAGTACCGTTGTTATCATTGAAAACCTCCAGGGATTTCGCTTTTTTCATCGTCGTTCTGTCATCGTCTTTCGCGAGCATGGCGTTTTGAATCTCCGAAACAAACTCGTCTTCCAACTTCTTCGCGAGAAGTTCCGCATCGAGTTTCTTCTGTAAAGCGTTCGCATCGTCTTCGCTCCTCGTCGTGTAGATGATATCACTCGCACTACTACTGCTACTTTTTCTACTTTTTTGTTGCTGATGTTTAAAGTACACGTTCGTGCTTTCTGATAAGACTAACATCAAAGTCGTCTTGGCTTCCTCTTCGTCTTCGACGTCTGGTACAAGCATCTCTTGTAAATCTTCAATCGTATACGTCGCACCTTTGTTATTGCCTTCTTCTTCCTCTTCTTTGCATATTTCCCAAGTTAGCTTCAAGCTCCCATCGGTGAGAAGCAATTTTGCGCGTTCAATAATAATCCGCAAATCGTCTAAAGAGCGTTTCTTCGTCATAACAAACTTGATGTGCTTCTCCGATATGTTGTTATTCGTCGGAGACGCCGACGAAGAGTCGGCGACGAGGATGGACCATCCAGATTTACCCAATCGCTTCTCTAAAACGCCGACGTGGATTTCACCGTCTCTATCGTATAGTATCGAACGCCCCATCTCTGGTTCTACCATCGTTGAAGATTTTTGTTGCTGTTGTTGTTGTTCGTTCGTCGCGTCGTTTGCACCGCCGCCGGCGGACGAAGACTTTGACTTCTTCGCTCTCAACAAAAAAGAAGAGCGACAGCCTCTGAGATTTGATGATGATGAAGTCGATGGTCTGGAAAATAAGAGGTCATTTCGTCGTCGCGCGAACGCGTCGTCTTTTTCGTCGTCGTTTGAGTGGACGCAAGAAGAAGAAGAAAAACAACGAGCGGCGGCCGATTGGTGATGACGACGACGACGTTGCTGATGTCTTCGTACATTGGAAAAGACGACGAAGAGATTTTTTGTAGACGACGATGATGCGCAGCGCGAATAATATCGACCACTATTTTTACTGCTGACGTTGCTTCGCTTCCATCTTCCTCTGATGTGTGTTGTTGTTGTTGTTGTTATCGTCGTCGATGTGGTCGAAGCGAGGAGCGTGCTCATCGTGCTTCGTGCTGCAAAAGTCAATTTGCGAAGCATACACACAGCGTGCTGCAGAAAAAAATGAAGAAGTTTGGATGAAAATGTTGCGGTTGTTTTGTGGTTGGGTTGTGTGATCACGTAATTAAAGCTGACTGTGCATTTTTTCGAAAGTAAAGAAAGATTATTGAGACATAACGAACGTCGTCAGAGAACACGCGCACGACCAAACACACACACACACACACACAAACGAGAATGCTAATGCAGAGTCAATTTATATTCGGCCATCAGACGCGCATCGTGAGTCGCAGTAAAAACGGTACCATCATCGCCGCGAGTACTCTAAAACTCAGAAATCAGAGTAATCATCATCAAACTTTTGCCGTGACTCGTCCAAAATCTAACAACATACCAAGCAGCAGCAGAAGAAGAAGAAGATCATCATCATCATCATCATCATCATCATGGGTAACATCGACGATTGTGGTGGCATCGTCGTCGACTGGATTATTTGACTGTCCTATTTTCGCGGAAAAGGCGTTGGATAAGTTTCAGCAATCGACGAGTTCAACAACAAAAGCTACGACAGAAGAAGCGAGAGTTTTATTCGAGAATAACTATATAATCTTGGACTGTCGAGCGCTCGATGAGATTGATTTCGAGGGAAGATGCTCCGGGAAACCAAACGTTATCGAAGTACCGTTAATAAACGCGAAAAGAGTGTACGATGCGGACGCAGGGAAGAAGGTATATAAGCAAGAAAAAGTAAACGCCGAGGCGTTCGTATCGAGCGTGACGGCGAAAGCAGGAGCGACGAAGGACGCGAAGATTATGATTATGGATAGTATAGGAGGCGTGAGAGCGGAAAAGGCGTTCGAGATACTCTCTTCGAATGGATTTTCGTCGCTTGTATTAGTGGACGGAGGTGTAAACGCGTGGAAAGCGGCATGGGATGCGACCATGCGCCGACGACAGTTGCCCGGCTCGTTTTCTCGCGGGTTCGATAACGCAATGTTTTCCGACTCCATGGTCAGTCACGCAGAAACGTTTGGAAGTGGAGGAGACGAAACGGCCTGGGTGGTATAGTAAGTATAATTTTTCGTTGTCGTTGTTGTTGTTATACTAATAGAAATGTAAAATATACGTTAAAAACGGATCTTCAACTCTCACGTCGTTTGACACCTGACTGTGGGAAGCTTGCATTTCAGCGTTTTACGAAAAATTCAAAAATCTCTCTCTCCTTTGAACAAACAAATTGCATCATTCTTCTTCACACTCTCTTTCCCAAAGAAACTCAAACTCAAACGCCGATATATCTCTTCTGTCGTTCGTTGTAGAAGCATCTCTCTCTCTCTATCCGTGTGTGTGTGTGTGTGTGTGTGTGTGTGTGTGTTCTCTGCCTGCGCGCTTCAAGTAAATTTTTGTTGAGAGGGATGTGAGTGCCAACTTTTCTTTTTGAATTTTTTTTCCTCTTCCGCCCCCATTTCGGTGCGAGAGAGATCTATAAGGGACAACCACACACAAAACAACAATCAGCACACAAAAAAAAGAGAAAACAGATTATGTCTTCGTTCACGTGTACTACGACGGGGAGTAGTTCTTCTTCTCGCGCGCACCAACACGCGTGCAAGTGTTGTCGAGGCATAGGAAGAGTCTCAATGCAACGAACCCAACACTCTTCATCTGCGTCGAGTCAAAGCGCGGCGGCGTTGACCTCAAAAAAAGTCGCATCATCATCTTCATCATCATCATCATCATCGTCGTCGTCGTCGTCGTCGAAATCATTTTGGACTTTGAGACGAGGCAAACACCACTGTTTAACGATCGCTTCGGCAAAGAACGCGATCACAGATGACAACGAGAACAACATCAACATCAACAACAGCAAAAGAGAAGGAGGGGAGTACACACAAACAAGAAGAAACGAAGCAGCGACGACGACGAAACCGAAATCGAGACGCACGTTTCTTTCGAGAACAGCCGCTGCGTTTGGTGCTTTGATTTTTGCGAGCGCGGCGGAAGAAAATATCAACAATAACGCGGCGTTTGCGTTGGAAGATACCGAGTGCATCGAGTGTGGTGGCACTGGTATCGTTCCGTGCGATATGTGTGGCGGAACCGGTAAATGGAAAGCTTTGAACAGAAAACGCGTGCAAGACACGTACGAGTTTACCGAGTGTCCGCAGTGTTACGGCAGAGGCGTGAGAGTCTGTCCGGTGTGTTTTGGTACCGGCGAAAGAAACGTGAAGGGATTGTTGCGGAGAGGAGAAGCGACTGAAATGGTGAAAGCTATGCAAAGAGGTGAGTTGAAACCCGGGGACACGAAAGCGTTGATCCAAGCTGGACGAGATCGAAAGCTCGAACTGAAAATCCAAGCCGCCGCCAACGCCAGCACTGCGGAATCGGTTGCGCAAGAAGAGTTTTAATATTAATATATTATTAGTTTTATAAAAAAATTGTAGCGAGATGTAAGAGAGATGAACCAACTTTTGCGTTGATGATAACAACTTAATTTAATAATGAGTACTACTGGTACCACGACTCGGTGATGATGTGGTCTTTGCGTAGAGGAAGACTTTTGTTTTTTTTTATGCATGCAAGGCCAAAAATCTTTCTTTTTTCCTCATGGCATTTTGGCTCTCAATTTTCAAATGCTTGTCGTCGTGGTCTCCTCTTTGCTCTCTCTCTCGTGTGACGTCAGAGTTCAAAAGAAAAACGCACGCACTTCTTTCTGCTTGGGAAAAGAACAGCACGAGTCTAGATCCGATCTGGCCGAATACTCTGTATTTTAGCACGAATAGCCTCTCCTAGTTTCTCTGTTGTTTCCACCTTTGCGCGCGACGAGAGGTTCAGTCGTGGAAGAAGCAGAGCGTTTCATCGAACGCTCAAGATGGCGACGAAACAGCACAATCCAAATGCGAGCCTTTCTCGAGAAACCGCGCCGAATGGTATGCAACAACATCGACCGCAGCAGCAACAGCAGCAACTCCAACAACCAACGGCGACGACGACGACAACTGCGATGATGAATGCCTCAAATAGCATGGAAAATTCCTGGGCGCAAGCGTATAGCGCCGCGATGTATAATCAACAACAACAAAAAGGAGGAAACGTCACGCAGGAAACGCCGACGGGATTAGCGCCCCCTCACTTCCACAATCCACACCTGGCGGCAAGTTTAAACAACCCGGCATTTGCGGCACACTTACTCATGGCAACAAGCGCGTTACAACCGCAAGCGAATGGGCTCTCTCCGGACATGGCAGCGGTGGCCGCGGCAGGTATGATGATGGGAGCACCTCCTTTATATCCACAACAAAATCCACAAAAAACGACGAAAACTCTCGCTGTTGGTAATACTGGACACCCGCAAAAACAGGGTGCTCAAATAAAATTGGCAAATATAAAAACAGAGATGAACCAGCACCCACCTCTGACAACTAACAACAACAATAACAACAATAACAACAATAACAACGCCATCACTAAAGACAGGAAGAGATTGAACAACAGTAGCGCTTCGTTGACGACGACGACGACCACAACGACCACTACTACTCCTCCTGATGCCACCATCATCAACAACAACAACAAAACCAGCAGAAACAAGACCGCGCAAGCCACCGTAGTATCACCGATAGCCACTATTGATACCTCGAATAAAACACCCACCGCGGACGACCGAGAGTTGAAACGGCAAAGAAGAAAACAGTCCAACAGAGAGTCGGCGAGACGTTCTAGACTCCGGAAGCAAGCGGAAACGGAGGAGCTAGGTAACATATTAGAACGGTACGCGACAGAAAATATGAAACTGAGAGAAGCGGTGGAAAAGCTCGCTTCAGAGCGCGACATTCGCACGGAAAACGAAAGCGTGCTTGCAAAGTGCATCGAGGACGCAGGCAACAAAGTTCCAGACCTGAAACAGGTGGAGAAGCCGTTCGTCGTCTCCTCGCTCGAGTTATTTTCATCAAACAACATTAACAACAACGACGGGTCCGATACCACCACGAATAGCGGGGGCGGTGAAGGTACAAACAACTCCACCGATGGATAAAAAAACTCTCTTCTTTGCATGTGTACAAAACATTCATCATTGTAATTTTATAATTTTTTCACATCGAATAAAAAGCAGTGTGTCTTTTCAACCTTCTTTAATCTTTCTCGTCATTCCTCAACAACCTTTTCTCCATGGTCGACGACAACGACGACATCGACGCAGCTGCGATACAGTCGCTCGTAGAAATCGCGCAACTGAATCCAACGCAAGCTCGAAACGCTCTGAAACATTACGGGAACTCTTTGGAAAACGCGTGTAATGCGTTTTTCAATGGCTCTTTACAGTTTACCGAGAACGACGCAATCAAACTCCCCGACGATATCGATATCGTTGACGGAGAAGAAGAAGAAGAAGAGGATGATGATTTAGTCATGATAGATGGAGATGGAACCGATAGAAGAACAAGAAGAGGAAACGAGAATAGACGTAGTCAACAACAAGAACAAGAGCAAACGAGGCACGAAAATGCTACGAATCAACAACAACAACAACAACAACTCGTGCCTTTGCTTCCCGTGCGAGCGGTGTTTGGCCTTCTCTCCGTGGCGGTGAAAATTACGAGTACGATTTTATCAAAGATATTACCATCGAACGTGCTGAGTTCTTTGTCGCGAGCGTTTCGAGCGCATCGTCTCAACCAACGGTACTTAGCGGCCAGCGCTAGAGGAAGAGGGGTGGTTGGACCGACGAGAGGCGACCCGATCGAAGCGGCGAAAGAGTTTCGAAGAACGTTTATGAACGAGAACGATGGAAACTGTTTGATAAACTTCGTCGAACTTTCGCATTCAGACGCGTTGCGAATGGCAAAGTCGGAATATAAGCTGTGTTTTGTCTACTTGCACTCTCCGATACACGACGACGCGCTCGGTTTCTGTAAAGACGTTTTGAATGATCCAAACGTCGCGAGTTTCGTCAACGAAAAGTTCGTGGCTTGGGGAGGCGACGTCTCGAATTCAGACGCGCTATTGCTCGCGCTCGGTGTCTCGCCTTCGTCCTTTCCATACTGTGCGCTGCTTAATTCGTCTGGCTCGCGCGTTTCGCTCGTCGTGTCTGTTGAAGGGTATTGCGACAGCGACGAACTTCTCGAAGTTTTGGAAAAGTCCATCGAAGACGCATCCGGTTCAATGAGCGAGGCGCGATCTCGGAACGAAGCCGCCGAAAACGATAGGTTGTTGAGGGAAGAGCAAGACGCGGCATTCCGGGCATCGTTAGCTGCTGATGCTGCGAAAGAGGCGAAAAGAGTTCAAGAGATGGAAGAGGAGGAAGCGCGCTTGAAGGAAGCTGAAAACGAACGATTGGAAAACGAAAGAATTGAAAGCGAAAACCGACGCAAAGAAGAAGAGCGCGCGATGGCTTTGAAGAATCGCCGGGAAGAAAAAGCTGCGCGCTTAAAACCAGAACCAGAGATGAGCGTCACGGAAAATGTGACTAAAATTGCATTTCGTATGGCGGATGGAAGTCGCGTCGAGAGACGCTTCGCTTCGAGAGAGTCGACTTTGAACGACGTGTACGATTTCGTGGACACGCTCGAATGCGTTTCGGAAACGAAATATAGTCTAGTATCGAATTTCCCTCGAAAAGTGTTTCACCGAACGGACGAGCTGTTGATTGAAGTCTCAGAGCTCTCCTCCAACGGTGCCATGCTTTTCGTTCAATCGGAAGAACAATAATAGAGAGAAGAAGGAGAACTGAAGAAGAAGAAAAAGAAATTGTAATTTTTGGTTATTATTATCTAAAACACGCTCACACAATTCCTCAGAACAAATATGACCTCCACGTGGACGACGACGACGACGACGAGGCTCTCTCACTGTCTTCCTGCAGTGAGAGCTCGGACGAGATGCTATTCGTCTTCATTGCTAGCATCGACGACGACGACGTACAGAGGAGGAGGAGGAAGAAGAAAACAACAACAACAAGCACAGAATTCTTCTCGTCGTAATTCGAGCAGAATTGCGCGGAGCAGAATTCTCGCGACGAAAGGAACCAACCAAAACGACGGCGGCGAAGCGGCGTTGTTGCAACAAACAGCAAACAAAGGAGGAGGAGAAAAAGAAGAGGACGACGAAGAAGAAGGCGATAAAGAAACGAGGTCTTTGCAGAGGCAATCGAGCACGGAGGATATGTTTGCGCTGTATTGCGAAAAACACGTGGAACTCGTCGCGAATGCGCTCGGGAACGACGCCAAATGTATGCTATATCTCACCGAAGAACGCTCGGGAGGAGGTTTGCGATTAGCACAAGTCGCCTCTTTTCCAACCCTGTACACTGGTATGGATTCAAATGCAAACAGCACTAGCACGAATAGAGGAGGACGTTCTTCCTCGTCTTCTTCGTCTTCGAACAGAGGGGTGAATTTCACCTCCATAAACAACTCGTTCGACTGGAGCAACGTGGTTTCAGAACAAGAGGAAATGAACAATACAAAAGATGGAGACGTATTCGATAACAACGGTGGCACACTTAACAACAGTGATAACGGTAACAGCAGCAGCAAGGAAACATTTGAACTGTCGACTTCGTTGGTACCGTCATTCAGTAGATCAAACGGCTCAGACGCGTGGGGGGCATCGGTCGATGAAACGAACATCACCGCCGAAACACTCCTGTTGAACAAAGAGTATTTCTTCCTACCTTCAACGAACGCAATGGTTGTTCCGTTGACCTTGGAAGGTTTGCTCATCGGTTTACTCGTCGGAGAGTTGCCACTCCCAGATATATCGACGAACTCACCGGCGGCGGGGTTCGGGTCCTCAGGCGGAGGAAAAGGTAAAGGAAAGAACCGAAGTAAAAGACGAATGAATTTGAATCAAAACGTAGATCGAGAAGAGCAGTTTGGCGAGCGAGAGCGACAGTGCTTGAAGAATGGAGCTGAAGCATTTGTGCCCGTATGGGCCATGCAAAAGCGCGCGGTCTTGCTCATGAAGAAAACATACGCACAAGAACAAAACGTTGGAGACTATTTATATGACTCACGGGTGCCACTCTCGGCACTCCGCACGATGACCGGTATGCTGAAAACGTATCTGAAAGCCGACGAAGAGTCACCTGCTGGTGACATGGCGGATGCTATCATGGCTCAGGGAGATATTCTCGCTACGCTGAGTCAACAGCTCGAAGACGCGCTGTATCCAAACGAAGGCCTATCTCCGTTTGCTGCATCCTTACCTTCCGCCAGTGACAATCGATCTTCTTCTACTACTAATTCTTCTTCCGCTGAATCGAAAATGAACAGCGGAAGCAGCAGTATAGGTAGAGCGCTGAACCAACCGCCAAAGAGTGCGTCTCAGAAAATATTCTTACCGTCTTCCTCGAGATCAACGAAGCCGGTCTCAAAGTGTGACGTGACACCCATCGTAGCAGCGTTGCTGGCGACTTCGGAACTAATAGCAAATTCAGCTGGTGTTTCTATGATTGCATCCTTACCAATCGATGGAGGAGGCGATGGTACTAACGAAAGTTCTACGTGCGTTTCTGTCGACGAAAACGTGACGCGTTCCGTGATTGCGCGCATGATTGATTCGGCTCTGGTCATGGCGCCGAGCGAAGGACGAATCGACGTCGCCGTACGACCTCAAACATTAGAAGTTGATAATTCGATGACACTCGGTGTATTAGTCGCCGTGCGCGTCACCGATGTAGAAAATAGATTGTGCGATACGGTGATTATACCCGAAGATGACCAGTCATTACGAATAGCTGCAGATACGATCCATCAAGCGGGAGGGGTCATGCGCACAATAGAAACGAAAGGCCAAGAGATTGCGAGCGTACAGCTATGGTTACCTTGCTTTTAAAAACGACTGCCTGACTGTAATATACAAAATTATTTATTAAACAAAACAAACCCGTGGGTATTTATCCACTATTGAAGATCTGCCCTCCTGGTTTTCGCCAGTAACCAAAAAGATCGTTTCGATTGTTATTCTCTTCAGATTCGTTCACATTCGACCAATCGTTTCTATTCTCGTTCGCAGAATCTTCGGCGGAGGATGGAGCGGACATATCAGGAGAAGCTCTCGGCGGTCGCGGCGACCTCGGTGGTGGAGGTGGACTGTTTGGTATACCAATATCGTCGTACGCAGAACACGCTCTGCCGTAATATATTTGCATTCGCGCGGTATTTCTACATTTAATGGGCACGGCGGCGAAAAGAGCTCTAAATTTGCGTTCGTTGTCGTTCATGACTTTTTGAAATCGTTCGTCACAAAAGCATAACGCGCTGTTGAGAACTTCGATTTGCTCGCAACATCTCGAAAGCAAACTCAGAGGGTTTCTGTCTTCAAAATTCTCTCTCAAAAACGGAAGTTTGTCGCATTTTTGATTGAGCAGAGAGTCAGGATTTTGCGAAGCGATGGAGCAAACATCCACGGTTTCTGTTCTCGGAGGAGGAGTTTCTGAGGAAGTTGGAGAACTTGGTGGCGAAGGAGGATATGGTGGATACGATTCATCCGATGGAGGTGGCGGGGGCGGTTGCAAAAAAGCCTGTCTGGGAAATTTTGAACATTTCCATCCGCCATAAATCTCCAACCCGTTGCACACGTCGTACGCCGAAACGAACATGCTCACGAAATTCGCTTGAGACTGCTGCAAGATGGGAGCTACTTTGTTCTCACAAAAGCACTTTTCTTCGTTCAACTCGCTTAGAATCAAACAACACGCGTTCTTTCTGTCTTCATCCTCCTCTGCGAAGTCTCGAAGTGCTCCACACCCGATTCCTACGGACGCATATAAAACGTTTTCTCTCGTGCAAAAGCCAGTGTTCTGATACGAAAACGTATCTGTTTGTAGAAGGCTCCTTCTGCTCGTTTCTGTCGCGCTCACTGTGTGTTTTAAGAATATCAAACCGACTGTCGTTACAAGCGCGAGGAATGCGACACTCGCGCGTCGCACCATGACAGAGAATGCTTGTTCTGTCCTCTCTCTTTCTGACGGGAAGAAAAAGAGCGCGTTCGCGAGCAGGTGAGTATTTTTTTTCGGAAACCGCGCGTTTTCGTTTCATCGAAATATTTTTTTCTTCTCGTGTTACGCCCAAAACACAGATACTTTTCGTTGATATTACCCCGAGCTAGCTGTTCAACTTTTGTACGCGCTCTTTAGCTCGTTGGATTCGTTTTGTCAAATTTTGCATCTCCGCCTCGATCGCTTGCGCTTTTTTGGTGTATTCTGGTAACTTCTCAACCTGTTCGATGAATTCGCGCGTGTGCGACGCCCAAAGCACCGCGTCTTCGGTTAACGGAATAGACTCGAGAATTTGGTCTTGGTGTTCCGTCAGTTCCTGTAAAAGCTTTTGCACTTCCAAGAGCTGATTACCGTGGGAAGAGATGATGCCTCGAGACGCGTTCGCGGCCCATTGGGGGTCGTGTTTCTTCGAGCTGTTTTGAATGACGTAATCGTCGTTCGAAATCCCGTTGGGCAAGATATCGTACGATGATGAAGGCATCTCAAACGACGAAGAAGAAGGTGAAGAAGTGAAGCACACCTATCAAATATTAAGTGCAAAATCTTAAATCTTAAACTACATAGTAAAAATGATCCATCGTGGATTAAAGTTTTTTCTATCTGCGCGCTCTATGCTATATTTCTATCGTGTCTATTTTATCGAACGAGCAAAATCCGCGAAGTTCTACCTTATCCGCCACTATTCTGCATAAGACCAACCCGCCTCTCGCGCTCTTTTGGTACCCGCGCAGAAATTTTCCATCCATCGAGGAAGGAAGAATATTTCTAAAGAAGGGCGCTAATCCGCAGTGTGCCGAACCAGTCACAGGATCCTCGGCTATGCCTATGTTTGGTCCGAAGAATCTCGACACAAAGTCGCAATCAATCAATTCCTTTTTCTCCGGATTGGAGAGTGCGGTAATGACCACGCCTCTTCCACCAACTTTTCCCAACTTTTCGTAGTCGACTTTCTTCTTGCAATCGAAATATATTTCGTCCACGGATGGAACGGATGTCTCCTCCATATAAATAAAAGTATCTCCGATTGAATTTTCGTATACTGGCGATGCGGCGAGTGCTTCACGACTGTCTCCGAACGCTTCTCTGACGAGCTCGATTCGGCGCGAAGCTTCCTCGTCGGCAACCGGAACAGGGGGCGACGCAGGAAACGACATCGTTATCGCCCCTGTTATTTCGCATCTCTCGAGAACCAGTTCACTTTTTCCATCATCGTATACAAATACGATCGGTTCAGAACTTTGTTTTTCACCGTTGGCTGCTAAAACATCACGGAAAAGGCACGCCGCAGAAGCTAAACTCGCGTGCCCGCACAAACCCACTTGACACGTAGGTGAAAACCACTCGATGTTAAAATATTTCCTTCCTCCTCCCTTGTTTACGTCTTCCCGAACGAAAGCCGTTTCAGAGAGACCGAGCTTTCGTGCCACCGTTTGCTTCTCTTCTTTCGATATGCTTCCGCTTTCATCACTCGCAAGAACGATAACAGCGGCGGGATTTCCTTTCAACTCTTCGTTTTTCGTGTCGTTGTTTACGAACGCGTTGACGACGCGATACGTAAATGTCGTCATTAACGCCTTATCTTTCTCTCTACTTATCTTAGGGGGGTATCTCTGATAGCGATGATATGTAGAGCACGATCGTTTCGCAAGTGGAAGGTGTCACAAAGTGAAGTGAAGGTTGACGATGAGGGTGAGTTTGTTTTCTTAAATTCGTATCTCTTTCACGTATGAAAAGTCTAACGAACTTTTCTTCATTTTCCCCATTCATTTCGCGTATCTTTCTTCTTCTCTTTTTCTCCTGTCCGCCGTCAGAAAAGCTCCATCTCGCGCGATCGAAAATGAGCGAAACCGCCGATGGCAACGTCATCGATGCGGTTAAAACGGCTACAGACAATGCCAAGGAGAATATTAAAGAGTTCGAATGTCCAATCTGTTTGGAACTCATTCTTGGAGCAGCTATTCTACCTTGTGGCCATTTATCGTGCATATACTGTTGTCACTGCTCTATGAACTTGGAGAACTCGCATTGTTTCTTGTGCAAAAAGCAGTATCACGCTTTGCCAGGTCTCTCTACGCAATTATCGCTGTTAATTTTGTCGACCTTTCGAGAGCAATTCGACGAGCGGTTAGAAAGAGAAAGGGAAAGTTCGGAGGAGTATGAAAAGTTCCTCTTGCCTTTTGTAAAGTTTTTGAAGGAAGAGCTGAAAACGAACGCCTCTGCACTCACGGAAAGCGTCACGTGTACAAAATGTAAACGAATACTCGTGAACCCGATAGCGGCCACGTGTGGCCACCTGTACTGTCTCAACTGTGTTCGTCGCGGGAATATGAAAAAATGCGTCTTTGAAAACTGTTACGGCGGAGATATCGACAAAGAAGCGGGTGTCGTCAAAGCGATGCAGCATTTACTAGAGAAGATGTATCCACTCGAGATTAAAGAGCGCATCGAAAAAGAGGAGAATGAAGAAATAGAAGAAGTCGTGATGATGGAAAATGTACCCTCCGGAGAAGAAGGAGGCCAAAGAGGAGAAGAGGATGATGAAAAAGAAGAAGAAGTACATTTCGGCGTGGGTTGTGACTTGTGCGGGAGCTATCCAATCAAAGGCGAGAGATATCAGTGCCATGATTGCAAAGAAGACGAGAACGGATGTCCACTTGGTTTTGATTTGTGCGGTAAGTGTAAAGAATTCGACGAGAAAGTCGGATTGAATGAGACGAGTGCGAACGCTTACGCCGCAGCCGGGCGTTTTCGTTTCCTGCAAAATCACACGCGTGAACACAGATTGGTAAAAGTTCCGTTTCGCGAATCGTTTTTGCACAGATTAAAAGCCGCAAATCCACAAATGAGCATCGAGCAGATTCTTCGCATAATTACCATCGCGGGAGAAGAACGGGAACAAGGAGAAGAAGGACAAGAAGAAGAAGAAGAAGAAGAAGAAGAAGAAGAAGAAGAAGAAGAAGAAGAAGAGCGAGAACATGAACAAGAAGAAGGTACGTCCGAAGAAAGCGAAGAAGTGATGGGACATTTTCCTTCTTCTTCTTCATCTGACGTCGTCAACGATGAGCAGCAGCAGCAGCAGGAGGAGCAACAAAGATAAGTAGACATATACGTTTTTCAAACATAGATACACACGCATAATAACGGCAATAGTGAATGAAAACAACGCGAAATCATCCACGATACCGTAAAATTTGTCTCGGTTCGTGCATTCTCGTCAAAGCCTCTTTCGCCGACTCCTCTGATTCTACGACAAATCCTGCTTTCTCGTAGAGGCGTTTCGCGGCGATATTTTCCGATACTACGTGCACGTAAATCTCCTCCACGTTGATGTTCTTCGCATCTTCAATCGCGCGCTCTATGAGTTGTCTTGCTATACCTAGATTTCTACGAGACTCCAACACGCAAACGTTACTCATGTAACATCGTTTCTTTCGAGCATTACCTTCGATGGGAAATTTTCCAACCAACTCTTCCGCCGGCAAGTTTACGCCGACGTTCAAATCCAACGTCCCGCAAACGATTGCGCTCTTTTCGCCCGGAATGACAATCGCGGGATCTTCTGGCACTCTGTT
>JACLAB010016686.1_pt1 | contig 28442 bp, 16 predicted proteins | sample 8027921 | NCBI WGS metagenome assembly JACLAB01 (sample SAMN15725117, study PRJNA655200) | protist metagenome | isolation source: fluorescence activated cell sorting (FACS) single amplified genomes of... | place: USA: West Boothbay Harbor, Gulf of Maine | collected 2000-07-19 | reverse complement strand
AGTTGAAGTCGTCGGCGTTTCATCAGAATACGCCGGGGATAGTAAAGAGTAAAACGCGAGAACGAGAATCGTCTCCGGTATCAGCGCTGTGTTTGTCGACAGAGACGTGCGATCCGTTGGTCACAGATCGCAAGTTCAGCGCTTTGTCGCCATCTTCGGCGTCCTCGTCGACGACGACAACTCCCTCTTCGACGGAATATTATACTACGGCGCCGAAAAGCTTTCGCGAAGAGGACGAAATGGAAGACGAAGAAAAGATCAGAAACGCAATTAAAAATTACCGATGGGGAGCTGTTTCAAACTTGATTTGTTGCGACGTTGTGACCGCGGTATCCTACTGTCTCTTCTTGATGCTTTCGCACGGTGAAAAGACAGTAGTCGTAAATGGACTCTTGCCGTTGTCGGTGTTATGGTTCGGCGCCTCGTCAAAAGCAAAAGGGCGCTACTGGAATTACGCTATTTGGCACGCCGTTTGGCACGTGCTCAGCGCAGCTTTGATGGCTAAAGTTCTCATCGCGTAAAAGCAGAATCATCTCGTCCTTCGACGCGCGCGTAATATCACGCGCGTCAAAATATTATTATTATTATTGTAATCAAACCCGTATATATTGGGAGTACTCGTATCAGTTTTTCTATTCATTAACAACAAGAAGACATGATTATTATCTTTATGAGTAGTAGTAATAGTAGTCAGTATTATTCAATGTCCACTACGCCGCCGTTTGAAATCATAAACTCCGCGTCTTGCTCTTTCAAATCCGGTCCTTGCATGACTTTCAACACGCGCGCTTCGGCTCTTCCTTTTCGGACGCAAAGGCGAATCGTCGAAGCGTGCGCTAAAACGTGGCCACCGATCGGTTTCTTTGGCTCGACGCCGGCGAACGCCATCGCTCCCGGGTCGCTTTGGACTTGGTTTGTGCACACGATCGCCAAGTTGAACTCGTCCGCGAGTTTGGAGAGTTTAGACATAAATTGTCCGAGACGTTGTTGTCGACCGGACAATTCGCCTCGGCCGGTAAAATCAACGCGGTAGTGCGCCATTACCGAATCGACGATGAGGAGTTTGAACGGTTCTTCGGCCATTTTTCCGGCGATGGCCAACAACGCGTCCTCCATTTGCTCGTGCGTAAACGTTCTCGCGATCATGATGTTTTCCAAAACCGCCTCGCCGTCCATGCCGTACCTTTCGGCGATTTCGAGAATGCGTTCGGAACGGAACGTGCCCTCGGTGTCAATGTACGCAACTTTAGCGTATCCACCCCCCATTTCGAACGGTAGCTGCGTGCTCACCGCTAACGTGTGGCACAACTGCGTCTTCCCACATCTCCATTCGCCGTGAATTTCCGTGATAGACCTCGTCTGAACCCCTCCGGCGAGCACTTCGTCGACGGCTTTCGATCCCGTCGTGATTCGAACGACGTCTTTCCGCATCTCTCGAAACGTCGCCGCGGTCACAAACCCGCCCAATTCGGATGGATTCGAAAGCGCTTTTTTGCACGCCTCCAAAAGCTTATCCACTTTCGCATCGGAAAACCCTCGCACGTCCAACAAGTTCGACTTAGAGTGCATGACCAAAGATCTCACCGTGTTGAAACCGGCTTCTTTCGCTTTCTTCAAATCCGTCGCGGAGACGCCGAAAGATTGCAACGAGTCGATGGACATGACGCCAGACGCGGTGGCCCCTTCTTCCGCCCCGTTGGTGGTTACTTCCAGCCCAGCCGCGTTTTCATCGTCCACGCTGTCGTTTTGCGTTTATTTATAACAGTCGGTGGTGGTGGTTAAAAACAAAGGTCAGTCTTCAGTTTCTTCTCTCTGACGACGAGACGACGGAAAGAAGAGAGAAAAAAAAAAGAGCTTTGCTTTGCGCGACGACGACGTAAACGACGACGTAAACGACGAAGACGAACTCGAAGACGCGTTAATTGCGCGCGGAGGATATTCGTCGTCTCGTCGCGAAATCAAGCGAAGGAAAAACCCGTTCGCAAGTTCTCGGTTTATCGCGAAAACGTTCTTCGCGTTTGCTCTTCGAACGCTTACGCGCAACGCGAAAAGAAGAAGAAAACGAAGAAGAAGAAGAAGAAAAACGAACGCACGCGATGGCTATTTCCTCGGCTTCGTTCTCGATCGCGGCTGCCGCGGTTCTTTTCAATCGTTGTCGAGCGGACATGATGACGTTAAATTCGGTCGAAGACGAATAGGACGAGTGATGTTTACGACGAGAGAGTTTTTATTTATCTGCGCTTTTGTTGTTTTTGCAAAGAGGCAGATTTGTGAGGAATTTGAAATGTGAACACGCGCGAGATTATTAAACGCTTTTCTAATCAATCAATCAATCTCAATCTCTCTCTCTCCGGCGAAGAAGCGACGGCTTTTTGTCTTAAATCTCCTTTCCTCGCTTTTGCGTTGTTCTTTTCTTTTCCTTGGACGAAGACGACGCAGATTTTTATTTTAGCGGTTCAACTCGCTCGCGACGGCGTCGAGAAATTGGTCGTTCGTGGCCAATCGTAACATGGCGTTCCGGATGGCATCTCTCGTGATCATCGCGCCGCTGCTGCTTTCTCCCGCGCTACTTCCAACACCACCGCTCTTCTTTTTCCCGGCGGCGATATTAGTTTCTTTCTTTGGTTTCGGTTTCGCCGGCTTTTCGGCGCCTCCACCGAAGCCCGACATCGCCGATTGAAACAACGACGCGACGTCGTCGATGGAGCTGCCGCCGCTCTTAGTAGTACCGGTACCACCACCACCACCACCTTCTTCACCGTTATTCGCATATATTCCACTCCTTTCCATTTCTTGCGCTCTTTGAATGATTTCGTATATGTTCGTCTGTTCTTTCTCGTCGTAAAACCACACTCCGTTCACTTCGTCCGTGTCCGTCTTATAGAGCAAATACTTCTCGCTCATCTCAAACTCCGCATCTTTCGCGATCGATTCCACGAACCGTTCGTCCGATAATCGGTTTAAGACGATGAATTGAAATCTGCTGCTACTGCTATTACTGCTACTTTTTTTCCGTTCGACCACGAATAAGGATCCTTCCACGTTTTTCCGGTGCCACTTCGTCGTTTGCATGTCCAACTCGTACATCGCGATCGAGGATGCCGATCCGAGGATAGTTTGGATCGAAGGGTCGTCCCTCCGCAAGACTTTTAAGTTCATCGAGTCCGTTTGCGTGTGGTCCACTTTCGGTTGTTTTCCTCCTCCAGTCATCGTCGTTTTACGCTCTGTTTTAATGATGTGTGAGTGTTGTATATGCGTTACGTTTCGTCCACGCAATGGGGAAAAGTTCGTGAAAATGCCTCAGTACGATGCGGTGTGGTGCAGCGAGAACGACACCTTTTATTCGCAACAGCATCCTCAGCGAACGCGGATTTACGCGGGATTTCGCGCGAGCGATATCGTCCTCTTTTTGCTCGTCTTCGGTGAGCGACGAAACCTTCGCGTCGTCGTCGTGCGCGTCGGGTTTCTCGTCGTCAGAGAAGGAGGATTTGGAGACGATTCGCCGCCGGAATTTTCCAATTCGCACTGTACACGTCTTTGAACAAAAACAACAAAGACGAAAGAAAACGATGACGTCGAGCAAAGCAGAGGAAAAAAAGGAAGAGAAAAACATCATTCCAGTCACGGTATTCGTGAACCAGAAACTGATGGACTCGAAACCGATCGAGAGATTACGAGGGATGAAATTCGATCGGTTGAAGATTGAATGCGTCTCAGACGAGAACGACGGAGGCGACGATGATGATGATTTTGCTGATAATGCTTTGGGAGAGAAAGAGGAGAGCGTTTTACCGAGTAAAATGGCATCGTCGGAATCGTCGTCATCGATGATGATGAAGACAAAGAAGATTTCTGCGGTGGGATGGTGGTTCGCCAACACCGACGCGCTCTCGAAACACATGGAACGAGAACAGATGACGATGATGATGAAGACGACAAAAAGCGGCGGGAAAGAGGAGAAAGAGGAGAAGTGTAAAAGCGGCGACGAAATAGTTTGGACGCACTCGGCGTCGGCCGGCGTCGATCACTTGTTAAAACACGAGGCGATACAGACGCACGGGTCGGTGATGACCAACGCGAAAGGCGCGTTTTCGGCGTCGTTAGGGGAGTGGGCGATATTCGCGAGCATGTATTTCGCGAAGGAAGTGTTTAACATGCAAAGAGCGCAAAGAGAGAAGGTTTGGAAACGGTTTCAGGTGGACATGTTGAAGGGTAAGGAGATGTTGGTGGTCGGGTACGGCGACATCGGACGTTCGATCGGGAAAAGAGCAAAAGCGATGGGGATGGTTGTGAACGGAGTGAGGAGCAAGAAAGCGATCGAAGAGAGAGATCGAGAGGTGGTATCGGAGATGTTTACGCTGCAAGAATTGGAAAAGGCGGTGGAAACGGCGGATTACGTGGCGTTGGCGTTGCCGCACACGAGAGAAACGGAAAACGTAGTCGGCGTAAAGGTGTTTGGAAAGATGAAATCATCCGCGGTTTTAATCAACGTCGGTAGAGGTGCGAGCGTGGACGAGAACGCGTTGTGCGATGCGTTGAATACGGGAAAGATAAGAGGCGCCGCGTTAGACGTGTTTCAAACCGAACCGTTACCGGAATCGAGTCCGTTATGGTCAATCGATGAAGCGAAACTTTTGATGTCCTTTCACTCGGCGGATTTAACCAGCGATTACCACGATTTAGCCATGGACGTGTTCGTAGAAAATCTGAGACGTTTCGATCAGAGTGGAGGGAAAACGGACGATTTGATCAATAAAGTAGACAAAACGGTCGGGTATTAACAACAACGCGCGGAAGAAGAAGCAGAAGAAGAAGAAGAAGAAGAAGAAGAAGTTTAAGAGAGAACTTTATATACGACGCGATGAGTATAATACGTCGCGGTAGGTAGTATTACTTCTTCGATTTATCCACCACAACCACTAACTCCTCCTCCATCTTCCACTTTTGCACTAAAATCTCCTTAATCTGTTCTCCGTAGTCTCCTTGTAAATCAATCTCGTCTTGATTCGTCGCTCCTTTCGTCACCGAACATCCGCACGCGAATTTCTTCCCCAACGTCTTGGCGACTTCTTTCAAGTTTCCGTCTTGGAATGTGCTCGAGAAATGTTCAAACCCCGCGACGTTCGTGATCGTTTTCCGTTTGTTTCGACTGGTTAAAGTGATCGTGATGCACTTCTGCTTTTCTTTCTTCTTTTTCTTCTTCTCTTCGGTCTTTATCTTTGTCTTCTTCGCGTCGTCCTCCTCCTCTTCCTCGAGCGACATTTTGTCCATCTTCTCGGAAACATCTCCTTTAGTATTAGTATTAATGGCTGACGAAGAAGCAGGAGTGCTGCTGTTACTGCAAGACGAATTATACGCGCAGTATTCGCGGGGGAGTTTGCACTCTTTGCACGTTTCAACCGCAGTCGCGGACGGGTGTTTGGTCCACGCAGATAAAACCATGATTTTAATGGAGATTTTGCCCCATTTTTCCCCGTTAAAATGACAGAGGGAGAAAGCACTAAAGAAGACAAAGATGAAGAATGCGACGACGATTTACTCGCGAAGAAGGAGCTCACGACGACTTTGTCAGAAGCGACGAAAATTCATGCCACTGCATTCGACCAATCCTTCGAATCCATCTTACACGTGGAGCAAGAGTGCATCGAAATTGGCTTCCAAAGCGGCCAATCCGACGGGGAAGCGAAAGGCTTCAAAGAGGGCGAATCGATTGGGTTTTTGGAAGCCTTCGCGATTGGCTCGGAAGTTGGACACTATCTCGGAGCGCTGAGAGTTTGGGAGAGGGAATTTTCGTCGTCCTCGCCGGATGGGACGACGACGACGACGACAAACCTGGAGGAAAGAAAGAAAGAGCGGATTCGAATGGCTTTGGGACAGTTGGAAACCGCTTTAGGGGATATCGTCGCGAGCGGATGGATTGGAGACGATAAAGATGGAACAACGAAAGAAGGAACGGACACCAATCTGGACGAAGACTTTACGGAAAAGTTGGAACGCGCTCGCGCGTGTTTTCGGAAGTGCACGGCGAGTTTAGGCGTACACGGGAAGTATAAAGGATTCGCGGAGGAGGAAGAGGTTGCGAAAGAGGACGGAGACAACACTTTTGCGAGAGATGATGCGTTTTAGGATATTCATATAGGAGGAGAGTAGTAGATTTTTGTACAATGTTAGCATATTACGCCGCAGCCTAGACACTCGGAACCGCCGTAAAATACCGCGTATTGCCCTTTGGCTAAACCTTGATCCTTGCCGTCGATTTTGATTTTCAGCTTTTGATTTTCAGCGGTATTAGGTGTTGTTGGTTCTACGTGCAACACTCGGTAATACGATTCGCCGTGGCGCACTTTACACCGCTCGATGCGCGAAAGTTGGTCTGCATCCGAGTCTCTGCACCAAGATAAATCTTCGCACTCGAACGAGTCTCTTTCGCGTTCGTTTTCTTCGCTGTGGTACGCGCGAGAGATGAAGACTACGTTCTTTTCCACGTCCTTCGAGTGGACGTACCAAGGCCCCTCGTGCGCTCTTTTATCGAGCTTTAACCCTTGTCGTTGACCAACAGTGTGGAACCAAAATCCTTTGTGCGTTCCGAGCAATTCGCCGGATTCAATCTCGCGAATTTCCCCCGGCTTCGTTCCTAAATGTTCTTCGATGAACTCGGAAAATTTGACTTTCCCGAGGAAGCAAATACCTTGAGAATCTTTTCGATCGGCGTTAACGAGCGATAAGTTCTCCGCAATTTCGCGGATGCGAGGTTTTGATATACCACCTATAGGGAACATCGCTTTTTGAAGTTGCCAACTGCTTAAATGCGCGAGGAAGTAGGTTTGATCTTTTCTCGCGTCGCCGGAGGCGACGAGTTTCACGTCCGTCTCGTCGTCCTCCTTTCTCTCGAGCGCCGCGTAATGCCCGCTCGCTATTCGATCAAACGTACCAATCTCTTCCTCGTTTGTATCTAACCACTCTCGAAACGCTCCGAACTTTACCCTTGAATTACACAAAATATCCGGATTCGGCGTTTTCCCTCTCTGAATCTCCTCCACGGATTGTTTCACCACCAAATTCCAATAATCGTCCGTAAAATGCACCGTCCGTAACGGCACCCGCAATCGTTCGCACACTCTCTTCGCGACCATCACATCTTCCTCCCACGGGCACTGGTCCCAAAAATTCCGAAAGTCGTCCTGAAACCAAATCTGTAAGTAAAACGCCACGCACTCGTGCCCGGCGGCTCGGAGCAACGACAACGCCACCGAACTGTCCACGCCGCCGGAGAGGAGCACGGCTACGCGAAGTTTCTTCCCCCGCTTTATAATGCGAGCGCTATTATTATTATTACTACTACTACTAATACTCGCATTACTATCATCGCTACGTAAAACCGGTTCGCAAAACCGGAGTATATCTTCATCCGCGGAGGTGTTCGTTCCCACTGCCTCTCGATAAATCCGCTCAGGGAAAGCCAAACCATTCACATCCCCTTCGTCGTGTGCTCCTTCTTCGGGCGCGTACGTCAGAGAACTCCGCCCCGAGCTGTTTTTACTGATATCAACGATTTTGTCTCCTCTCGAGCTGTTCGTCGCATTCATGGAATCCACGAAAGAAGAAGACGTCCTTCCCCGCTGCTCTTGCTCAAAAGGGGTAAATTCTCGTTCAGCCGCCGCCAAAAACCTCCGACGATTCGACCTCTTTCCTCCTCCCAGTCGTCGCGAAAAGAGTGGTGTTGTTGTAATTGTTGTCCTTTGTCTTTCTCTGCTCCATTTTCCTTTCCGCGATGGCAAAGCCTGCCACGGACTTGGAAGAAGCATTTCGTGCGACATAATTGTGCAGACGAAAGGAAAGAAGTATTAGGGGAGTTGTGTGAAATACGCCATAACATCGAATGAATATCATCCGCGCGAACAACCTGAATAATACAATTTGCTAACACATCTACTACGTTCAATTGTTTTCTTTTCCCTTACACACTTAAAACCTGTCTTTTACAGCGCGCACGCGACGGCGGAGGCGACGTTCTCGTGGCGCAGGAACTCTTTGAGGCTGGAAAGTTTGCTCGGGTGACCCTCGATGGCTTCTATGAGCTCTTTTTCCGTGCACATTAAAGCGACGCCTTTCCAGTCTTTGGCACCAGAGGCAGTCCCATTCGTCGGGGCTCTCTTGTTGTTACCGTTCGCGGACGGCGCGGTGGCGGCGGCGGCGGAAGAGTACGAGGAACCGTGACCGCTGCTTCGTTTCACGATGCGAACGAGTTTCATGCGCAGGAGAGTTTCAAAGGAACGCGCGACGACGCCGTCCGTGGCATCTTTGGCGGCACCAAGCTGCTCGACGCTTCCCATTTCATGAAGTTCTTGGGTGAGGGCGGCGATGGTGAAGTGAAACCTCTCGCGGGTAAAGTGCAGACGGTACGCCGCGACGCACAAGAGAAGTTCCAGAAGCGAACAACTTTTCAAATTCTCCACGAAATCGTTCCTGGTGAAGTCTTTCAAGGCGCGAGCGAGATCGGATGGTAATAATACATTTCTGCTGATGTTGTCGTCGTTGCCGTTGTTATCGTTAAGCAAGGCGGCGGTAGAAAAGAGAGTCCTCGATTGATACGCCATCAACGCCGCGATGGCTAAATCTGACGCCGTTCGCGGAACGTTATCGAGCGTCGCGATCGCTTGCAAACGCGTCTTAACCAGAGGTGTGTTGATGGCTTCGTCGACAGCAGCATTCCACGATTTTATCGCCAGCTTACCACGTTCGGAGAACAATACGCCCGGGACTGCGCTGCTGCTTTCGGCTACACCGATGTCTCGTTTCTCCGTCAACGGAGGAACGATTTGGGCGCTCACTTTCAAACAATTACGCACTCGCTCTGCCAAAAACTCTTCAAACTGCGCCAGATTTCTGGATATGCTCTCGTCATCCACGATTTCTTTTCCGGTGGCGCGATCTTTCAACGGTTGTCCCGTGCGTTCATCGAGAACGAGCGGAGGGATGCATGTTTGAGACTCAACGACGCAATATCTCGCCGTGAATCGCGATTTCACTCTCTTCTCAAGCGCTTCTTCCACGTCGTGTCGCGAGGTAATCGCGATAATTGCTATTTGAGCGTGTTTTTGCTGTAGCAAATCGAGCATTGAGTATAAGAACGTTTGTTTCTTGCCTTTTCTGGCGAACAAATCGAAATCGTCCAAGACGAAGACAGCCGTTTTCTTCGCACCTTCCAACAGACGAAGCGTTTCCTCAACAAAGTTGTAATTTTCTCGCATGTTCGACGCGACTTTGTTTGTTGCGCTAGCGTTGTTTGCGGTGCCACCAGCTGTGTTGATGCTGAAAACGATATCGTCCACGAAATCGTTATCGAAAACTTCGTCGTCGTCCATTTCTTCGTCGTCCCACATTTGATAACTCGGACGAAGTTGTCTCGCCACCTCCCGCATCCCAATGTTGTCTTCGGCGTGCAAAAGTCCCGATAATCTAACGACTGGTATTTTCGCCTCCTTATGTTGTTGATTGCCTGGTTTTCTTCTATTGCTCATCGTTGTGGTCGTATTGTTGTTGAGCTTTTGAAGCTTTGCCAGCGCTGCTTCTACAATGGCAGTTTTACCGACGCCTCTCGCGCCAGAGAGACACACGGCGATGGAATCTTCATGACCGGTAACTGTAGGTTCAAGTTGCTTCACTAGATCATCTCTGGTTCGCCTCATCGAGGCAGTGAGAGCGTCGCTATCTACTATGTTGCGTGCTGTGCTGTATTTTTCAGTCGCATCGTTGTCACTGCAGTCTTCATCATCTATCATAGCAGCGCGTGTTGTCGCTTTCAACAACTTTTCTCGAATGACTCGTACAATTGCTGCCGCAGGCGTCATGCCTCGATTCGTTTGCAGCGCTTCAAAGAGTCTTGCTTCAGCGAGCGTTTTTTTCACGGCCGCTGCGCGGTCTTTCGTTTCTCTTTCGCGTCGATTCATCTCTGACTTCTTTTGCTCTTCAACTTTGCGCGCTTCCTCTCTTTTTGCTTCCTTCGTCCTTTCTTCCTCTTCCTTCGCTCTTCTTTTCTCTTCGGCTTTTTCCGCGCGTCTTTGCAACTCTTCCGCTTTTCGGTCGGCTTCTTCTCTTGCCCTTCGCTCTAGTTTTTCTTTACCCGGACATACCTGTTCGTGACGAATTCTTCCCTGCTGGTTTTTACACACTTTGCCGCACTTGCTGCATTCGTTACTATTCATCGTGCTCTTTTCCTCGATCTTTCCGCACGGCCCAGAGAGATGCAGTTTATGTTTGTATCTGGACAAAAAGTTCTGATTGCATTTCGAACACTGATACGCGTAATCGCTTTTTGCTTTACTACCCTCGAATACGTCTTGTTCCTGTTGTTGCAGCTGTTCATCATCTTCTTCTCTTTCTTCTTCTTCAATCATGTCATCATCATCGCCATTCACATAGTTGCCGCCGAAATCGTCGTCGTCGTTGTCGTCGTTGTGGTGGTGGTCGTCGTCGTCATAGGAGCCATAATCGACGGGCGCATCATTCACGATCATCCCATCATCGCCATCGTCATTATCCGAAATACCAAGAGCTTCCATCACCCGTTTTGGTGCCGCCTTGAGATGATCCTCATTCATCGATTGCCCCGATTCCCGTAATATTTTCTGATCCCGCAGCCAAGTCTGGACCGCGTGCTCTTCATCGTCGTCAACAATTTCACGTTCTTCTTCTACATTAACATCTACTACTAAATCTTTTTCTTTTTCCTCTCCTCGTTTTGCATTTCCTTCGCTTCTACCATCTACATTCTCCTCCCCGTCTGATATCGAAACCGAAGGCGACGATACCACCGGCGCTCCGCGATGATCATCATCTCCTTTCTTCTCGGCAACCGCATCGGTAGTAGTAGTAGTGTTAGTAATAGTAGTAGTAGTAGCAGCAGCAGCAGTATCGTTTTCTCGTTTCTCCTCCTTGTGATCGCCGCGGTCGTTCTCTCCTCCTTCACCTTCTGCTCCGCCGAGCGATGGAAACTGTCTAATTTTACCCGCCAACGGCGAAAGCGACGTTTTCTTTTCCTTCCGCTCAAAAATTTTACCGCTCGCAACCGGTGACCCGCTCAAATAGTGCGCCGAAGGCGGCGCGTCCTCGCCGTCCTCGTCGTACTCTCTCCCTCCCGGATGCATCTCAAAAGCTACGCTATTCGGTGACTTGTGCGTCACGATAAAGTTTGCTCCACCGTTCGGAGAAATCAAACACGAAGGCGGTCCCAGCGACGGCGGAGACGACAAACCAAGCAGAGGACGTTTAAACCCCATCGAATACGAGCTCTCTCCGTCGCTCTTCTTCTTCATCATCTTCTTCTTCGCGGAGGCGGTTAAAAAGTCTTTGCCGGAGACGTACTTTTTCTCTCCCGTCGTCATACTCATCAGCTTTGGTGGTACTGTCGTTTTCTCCTTCTCGTCGTTCTCGTCGTTCTCGATGTTATTCTTTTGTTCCTCTTCACTATTCTTCGTCTTCTTCGTCGATGATGATGGAAAAAACGCCCCCGCGCTACTCCTTCGCCTTCCTTTTGTCGTATTAAATACGCCACCGATGCGTCCGGCAAAATCGGTCTTTGTCTTCTTCGAACTCGAGAGTAGTTTCATCGGCGTTTTCTCTTCTTCTTCTCCCGCATTGTTTTCCTCGTCTTCCTTCTCTGCTTCGTCGTCTTCTTGGTAGTCTTCTCCCTGTTTCCGCTTCTTCTCGCTGCTGAAGATGTGCTTCTTCATCTTTTGCATCATCTCTTTTCTCTTCTGCGTCAAATGACAACAAAGCGATGAAAAGATGATGATGATGCTAATACTAATGATAAAGTTAAGAAGAAAAAAGGGAAAAGGAAGCGACAAAGCGTGGAGAACGACGAAAACTCTCTCTTTCTCTCTCTTTCTCTCTCCGTGGCTCTTTCGTGCGTTCGTGCTCGCGCGAACACTGCGCGCGTTCCGAGAAGTGTTGCGAGAAATTGATTTTTGAAAAATTCTTTGTTTGTTGTTTAGGGTTTGTTTGCAAATTAAAACTACTGGTATCATCCTATGACTATATATACTACTTGTACATATCATCGATCATCATCATCGCGAGAAGAAGAAGAAGAAGAAGAAGAATCACCCATGATCTTCGCGACTGCGTTCAACTCTCGACTGATCAACTCGAAGCTGGTGAAGGTGATGGCAGCCGCCGGGGTGGTTCTCAGCAAGTTCGTCCCGACGCCTCGGTAAAACGCCTTGGCGCCGCCTTCTCGGTAAATGTCCGCGGCTAAGGTGAGAGCACCGGAGAAAGGGCCGTAGCCTTTGACGTGCATGTGCGATCGGAGGACTTCGTGCGGGTACGTGAGCGTGCTGGCGATGATTTTGGCGACGCCAGAGGAGAGCGCTAAATCCGCCGCGGTGAGCTCGTCCGCGGAGCAGAGGGTGCGGAATTGCGCCAACTCGTGTTTTAAACGCTCGTAGATTGGGAACTGGATGGCGACGTGGGAGATGCCCATGAGGGATGGGGCGAGGCCGGAGTAAAGGCCTGGGATCCCTTCGCATCTCGCGATTCTTCGTAACGCGTCGAGGGTACCTTTGTACGGCGCTCTCGCGTGGCCGACTAAAAAGGAGGAGAGCGTTTCGGAGTATTGCACTTGGAGTCTAGTTTTGGCGACCCAGAGCGGGTTGGTGGCGAGGATGGTGGCCGCGCCCGCGCCTCCAGCAGAGACTATGTGCGCGAGCGTGTCGTTCCCGTGCTGCTGCTGGTGGTGGTGGTGGTGACTACCGCTTGCGCTGCTCTCTCTATCGCTATTCTCGCTACTACTCGTCGCTTCGCTCCCGCTCTCCCGCCTATGTTGCCTATTTCTTAAATCCGCGTTCCTCTTCCTCCGCTCTCGAAACACGTGCTTCAAATACCCGTACGTGGTAAAATACACCCCCCAGTTCGGTAACAACGCCGCCACCGTCGGTCCTAGTCCTCGATACAAACCTCTCACCCCTTCGCTTCGTGCGATTTTCTTCAAACTCTCCATCGTGCTCATATACGTCGAGTCGCTCAAGGTCGACACTTGCAATCTCGTTTTCAAAACGTCCAAAGGACAGACAATTACGGCAGCAATCGCTCCGGACGTTGCCCCGGACACGCAGTTCACCACACCCGTGTCCGATAAGGGGAGGTATAAGGACGAAGGGAGGATATCGGCGATATATTTTCTCCGGCGTTCTTGCGCTTCGTCCGATGAAATCATCATCCTCTCGTCCTCGTCTTCCATTTTTTTACGCGTGCGAAGAGTGCGATGAAAACACTCCTGTTCAAAACACCTCCTCCCTGTCTCTCCCTTATACTCTCTCTCTCTCTCTTTGAACCGTATCCGCGCGAGAAAGGAGGAGGAGTTCTATAAGAAGAGTTTCTTATTTAGGGGAGAAAAAAGTCAAGACAAGGGGAGGCCAAACGCACCAAAAAGCTCTTTCTTTCTTTCTCTCTTCTGTGTTGTTTGTTTGTTTTGTGTGTATTTTCGTTCTCTCGCAGTGTTCTCTCGCGGTGTATTCATTCACTTCATTTTTCAATTCATTCGTATCTTCGGATAAACACGCAACACACACAACACACGCGAGACATCACCAATTGGAAAACCACGTTAGACACACACAAGATAACAGAGAGAGAGATACAGAGAGAAAGAGAAAGAGAGAAAGATATGTCGTTTTGTTGCAGTTACTCTTTTGTTTCTTCTGCCGTGTCTTCCTCCGCGCGAATGAAGACGACGTCGAGAGGAGGAGGAGAACAACAACAACATCAAAAGAGGCTGATGATGATGAAGCTGATGAGCAAGAAAATGGGAAGGACACGTCGCTTAAATTGCGCGATGATGATGAGTTCATCGAAACGAGACAGAACGACGACGAATAAAAGGAGAGGAGACAGAGGAAGGCGCGCACTCCTCGCGCCAGTGTCGGCGATTTTAGACAACGAGAATAGCAGTACTAGTTTTAACAACGCGACGAGCAGCGGCAGCGGGGAGAACAACAACAAAGGCGGGACGACTGAAAAACGAAGGCGGAAAAGCAGACAAAAGATTACGAACAACCCTTCGATCAACGCGTTTCAACAATTTTTCGACGTGGATGCGAACATCATAACCACGGAAGAAGAGGACGACGAGGACGACGAGTTTGAAAAGACGCAGTTGGAGATATGGGGACAACTGACGAAGAGTTTAGGGAAGGTTTTGATGTTTACGTTTGGCGTTCCGTATTTCGCGAGTTGTTCCTTGCAGGCGATGTTTGTGGATCCGTGGTTGGAGTTGAAGGTATCGAAGCATTCGAGCAGTGGTGCGAGTATGAGCGGGTCGTATTCGTCTTCGTCGCTGACGAAGACGCAGACGGAGTCGGTGTGTAACGACATCGCTCGGTTCGAGAAGCGTTTGTATTACGAAAATTTGGCGCAGTTTCCAGACGAACAAGACGCCGCAAAGTTTGAGAAGACGAAGAGGAAGTTAGTGGCGGAGGAGATGAAACGGTTGGAGATGAAAGAGAGAACGAGGTCGACGAAAGCGCTTGGTAATTGGATCGGGAGTATGATGTACGTGAGCATTTTGGCGTGCGTTTTAGTCTATCAGAAGGAGTTTGTGTCGAAAATGTTGACCGAGTTGAGCGCGCAGTTCAACGGATTGGATTCGGCGACTCAGGCGTTTGCGTTGATGCTCGGGGCGGATATGGTGGTCGGGTATCACTCGAGTGACGGGTGGCAAGCATTTTTGGCTTTTATGATTACTCGATACGGAGGGGATTATCATAAGTTTGAGACGTTTGCGAGAATGTTTGTGGCAACCGTACCGGTGTTTTTGGACGTGTGTTTCAAGTATTGGGTGTTTAACAAGTTGAGGAAAATCTCGCCGAGTACGCAAATCATTCTGAGCGAGATTGAAAGGCATTGAGAAACATACTACTACATACGTACAGTACAGAAAACTGATGTTGTGAACACTAATGCATTTACTTCTTTATATAATATGATTAAAAACCTCCTCTTGTGCCTACCGTGTTCGAGTATTAATTTCTACTTTTTTTAAGTTTGATTTTCGCAGAAGTGAACGACTGAAGCTAAAACGTCAAATTCGTGCCATCTCGCGACGTTCCGAAACACGCGCAAACCATCACGCAAGGCGCCCGGCTTAGAAGTGGTTTCGAACAAACCACCACACGGGCATCGGTTCTGGACGTGACCAACTTTAATTCTCGTGCATCTTTTGCACTTCAAATCTTGCGTCTGCGCTTTGCGAACGCGCGCGTTTACTTCGTCACAGAGTTTCATCTCAATCCACTGGAGATCGTATCGATTCTCGCACTCCGCGCAGCGCCACTCGCCATCGGCTAAATCTGGATCTCTGCACAAATCTAAATCTCGAACGTCGCCGCAACATTCGCACACGACGTCGCGTAACGCGAAAGAGATGCACGGTTCGCGAAACGTCGCTTCCGGACCAAACTCTGGAACGGAGAGTAACTTGAGTGCATTTTTGCGACATCTGGCAACCGCATCTTCGATCGTGTCATCGAGAGAAAGCACGGCAATTACTGTTTTGACGAACGCTAACGCCGCGTTGCCTCGAAGGTGATTTGGTAAATGCGCTCCGGGCAAATTTTCCGGGAACAAGTACCTCTTGTCGAGACGAGTAGCGCCGTGCGTGGATCTCGACGCGTGCTTTTCAAATCCGCGCGCGACTTGGAGAATTTTCGGCGTAAAGTGCGAATCTATTTGCGCGCAGAGCCATGTCGCTTTCTCTTCCTCAATTTTGAGTCTGTTTCTAGCCAAATTTTGGTTATTCGCGTCGTCCGCGTGGTATTTACTCTCCTTTTTCGTTTGCTCTGGAGTTGCGTTCTCCTTCCCATCGTCGGCGTCGGCCCTCCTCTCGGCGGCGGAGTCCGCGTTCTCTTCATTGGTATCGTCCTCATTGAGTTCCCAATCGCTCAAATCATCTGGTGCTTCCAGTTGTGCCTTTATTCTATCCGTCTGCGCAGCAGACACGTCTTTGTCCTCTTTCGCGACACCGAAGCGACCGTCGGGACCGAGTTCGCGTTCGCGTTTCCACGGAAGGACGATAAAGTCGCCAGCGATCGCTTTGAAGTGATCGCTCAACGCCTCTGGAAGAAAAGTGGCGATGTTCCAGTGCATTTCGAGCGATGCTTCGTCCCCTTCGACGGCATGTGGATCGAGTTGTGTATCCGTCGGGACGTTTTCCGTCTCCATCGGCGCCTCCCCAGCCCCGTTGTTCAAGAACAACTTCTGAAGGACGGTCTCGTCTGCAGCCAAACCCCCGAAATCGTGCGGTCCTCTAAATAAGAGCGTGTGCCAGACCTTCGTGGGTTCGAGTTCGAGCCAGTTGAATAACTCCCGCGTACCTAACGCGTTACGTAAACCCGTGATGAATGCCGACGCCGAGGCCAACGAATTCTTCTTCGTCGACACGATGACGCGTCGCGTATCCGCGAAAACGACATCCGCGCCTAATCGGTTGAGTTCTGATATGAGTAACGTGAACACTTTTCTCGAACACAACTCCACCAAATGCTGTAAACCCGGTTCTCGCATTCTCGAATTGGAAGAAAATATCCAGCGTCGAAGCTGCGCCAAAGTGGCGTCGGCGATTTCGTTGCCTCGTTCTGACGCGTCTCGGAGCATCTCTGCCACCATCTTCCTCAACGTCCGAAACGCGTTCGACGCGTCGTGTCCACCGCGGTCGGCGACGGTAGCATTGCCTCCATCGAAACCTAACAACGCGCCTTGTTCGAGATCGTTCAAGATGTGTGAATTCACGATGGCGCAAACCACCAAGTGATGGACGCGCAGCTCGCAACAGACGGATCTGTAAACGCCGGATTTCGAAAGTTCGCATCTTGGCGATTCCATCGATTCCAAAGTCAACGTCGAACTAAGCTGATCATCCATTGATCCACCACCGTAGTCTGGCTTGCCGTTTTTCCCAGACCAGAGAACTTGATGTTCATCGCGAAGTCGTCGCGCGAAGAATGTATCTAAAACGTGCGTGGACCAGTCCGAATCGAGATTACAGAGAGGAATGTGCGCGTAGCGGGAGATTTGGATAGACTTCTCCAAATGTTTCGAGGTGTGCGCGAGACGGATAGCAGCTAACTGCGCAGCGTCGCGTTGCCACGCGATGCCTTTTTCACTGAGATACTCGATGTCGCCAGAGTTGAACGGGACAACTAGAATGGGCGAATCTTTTAAGGCGGTGAGCACTTTCTCAAAACGTTTCGCCGCTTTCGCGTTCTTGTTCATGCCGGCGCAAGAGGAAGCGAAAGCGTCGTCGTCGTCATCGAATTCAGGAATACCGTAACCAACAGGCGGTGCTTCGAGCAAGACGACGCTTGGACCGTTCGAGGCGTTTGCAAACTCAGAGACTGCGTCGTTGAGGTTTTTCGCTGCCGCCGCAGACGTCCTGGCGTAAATGACGCGCCATTCGCACTTTTCAGAATCTCGATCTTCTTCCATTTCCTCGTTACCGTCGACGCGTCCTTTCTCGCCTTCAAACATTTCCGAAACGAATTCACTGTCAACTTCGCGAACCGATTTTCCTCCAGGTTGGAGCAATATGAGCAAACCTTTCGATGTCCCTTTACCGCCTCTCTTTGGAAAGTGTGCGGCAAAGACGCCTTTGCCGTCCAACGCCGCGTGATAAATCGAGCAGTGGCGCAACAAACCCGCGGATGAAAGCGAGCGATCGTCCGTAAAGTCCATCATAGACGGCAAGTAGTTCACTTCTGTCGTCGTTTTCATGTCCAAATTCGTCGCGGATACTTCCAACATAGGTTGCACTTTCTTCTTCAACCCTTCTTTGTGCGTCTTTTTCAAATCGTCTAATATTTCATTCGCGGCTTCTCTCTTCACTCGAGCGACGCACCCGATGGTTTGAATCGACCAATCTTCTAACGGTACGTCTCGTTCATACACGCCAACTACGTTTTTATCCGCGAGTAACGCTGCGACGTCTCTGCCGTATTGAACCGCGGACAATTTCGAAGCGTCAAACTCAACTTCGTAGACATTCAACGTGCTCGTGCCGTCTGCCGTCATGAAATTATTCGTGTTTTGTGCTCGCGGTAACGCAACGTTGACGCGCTTTTTCCCGTTCAAACCTCTATCACCTTCGGGATCGGGATGGTGCGTGGCAACGTACACTTTTCTCGGCGCGGAGAGCAAAACGGAACGCATGGCGCCATCGGCGACGACCCAGACGCGGAAAACGCCCGCCGGAGGTTCTTCGACTTCGGCGCCGCCATCTTCCAAGGATGAAGGCGCGTTGCCTCGCGAGTAATCATCGATGGAGACAATCTGCCACGGAGAGGTGGCCAAAGACTCGTCGACGTTCTCGAGAAACAAGTCCATTTGGCCGATGAAACTATCGTCGTTTGCGCTGTGACGGCGCTTCTGACGAGGAAGGCCCTCGCGTTCGCGACGTTGATCTTCGAGATCTTCTCGATGTTTTCGCTCGCGCTTTTCCTTGCGCTTTATGCGCCAGCCTTTCGTGGCGTGCTCGAGCCACGACGCGTAATCGCTGTTTGGATCCGGTGCAGGCAAATTCATGTTACCAATCGGAGGCGTTCTGGGCCCGCCGTGATGGTGTCCAGTGTCGCGGTGTCTCTGGAACACGCGCACGCGCGCGCCTCTCGCCGGCGTAATTCTAGCCGCGCCAAAGTCTTCCATGTCGTGTTCATCATCGTTGTCGTTGTCCTCGTTTCTCGTATCTTCTTCGTCCTCGTCTTCCGAAAAGTTCAATTGCTCGAGGTATTCATCCTTGGTCTGTCTGCCGAAGCCCGTCATGGAATCGAGTTTGATCTGCTTGCGCTTATCCTTGAGTTCGCGAATGCGCTTATTTAACCAATCCGGGTGCACCACGCCGGGACACGGATTCTTGACGTTTTGCAAAGCTGCCGGAAGGGAGATAATTTTCTGCACCGCGCCGCGCAAACGACCTTTGTAATACTCCCAATCGAGAATATCGCGCAAGTCTGGCATTTCGCCAGCTTCTCCCGGAGGAGCATCTTTCAACCACTCTCGCAAATATTTCCTCGCGACCGCAGGTGTGCTCGAAAAGACGGAAACCGGAATGGCTCTTTGCGAAGTAGGCGCGCCGTGAGGTTTCGCCGAGATGATGTATTTGCACACCAAACCTTTATCCTTGACGAGATCAGGGGCTTCGAGAAATTGTGCGAGTCTTCTCGCCGTCGTCACCGACGTGGACTTCCTATCGCCGTATTCTGCCAACGATTTACTCATGACGCTCGATTCCGAAATGTAATCGATGAGTTGTTCGTCGTCAATTTCTTCTCCTTTCGTGTCGAGCATGTCCAGAAGTCGATTGGCGATGTCGCCTACTCTCTTGTACACCTCTTCCAGCGTCTGCCCTCCTAAAAATGGAGAACTCCCGGAATCTTCAAAAAGTTCGGATTGAAACACCTTGATCAACTTCAACTCGCCTCTTCTTTTCAATTCGAAGCCTTTCAACTCCTCTAAAGACCCGTCGTGATTGAAAACCGCGTAACGCTTCTTAATCAGCACGCCTTCTTCTTTCGACGCCGGTAAAATCATCGCCCTGTACGGACCGTCGACTTCAAACTCGATGGACATCTCCGAAGACTGCTTGTAAATTTGCTTTTCTGGGTCGACGAGCGTTTGATATTGATCGTTTCTGGTTTGCAAATCGGTCATGCGGTTGAGAACGACGCACGGATAGCTAACCTTCAATTTTTTCTTCATGTTTCCGGACCCGTCGCTGTTCGGCTCGAACGTGTATTCCTCCGGGAACGTACCCGGAAGACAGCACCAGATACCGTCGGTATCCAACTCGAGCGGCATACCAATGTCATCGACGAGTTGCTTTGCCATTTGGATGATGCGCGCGCCAGTGAGCGTGACAACTCCAGCCATTTCCATAGAATACCATCTCGCGCCTTTTCTCATGACGTACCCGTAAAAAGAATTCAAAATACACTTGTGCGCGAGCTGTAAGGAATCGTACAACGTCACCATATCGGCCGCCTCTTTCGTCTCGATAGGGTTCCCTTCCTGTTTCGCCGCGGACAGTCTTCCTTTCCATTGTTTGTTCAACCCTTTATACTCGTATCTCCGATCGCGAAAAGTTCGCACGGTATCAATGTAAAAACTGTTCTCTTTCATGCAAATCGAACTCTTTTTCGTTTCGACGACGGGCTTCTCCATGACTTTTCTGTACACTTTTTGCGAGTACATCTTTAAGCGCGTCTTCTTTGCGATTTCTTGCTCTTGTCTGCTCAAATCCTTCCAAAACCGTTTCGGTTCGCCCGGAATTAGCGGTGGAAACCTTTCGATCTGCAACTGCGCTTTGATTTGCGCGTAATCCGAGCTCGTCGCGGAGTAGTGTTCGCCTCTCCACGTCCACTCCATTTCTCTCAAGCAAGTTTTACCTGGACGGTTAAAATCACACGACGCGCAAATATCTTCGTTCACGTTCGCCATCGGTTGCAACCGATTGGTCAAGATGATGTTCGGGTACATCGCCGCGACGTCTAAGTGATAAATCAGCGGATTCACCTCGCAGTTCGGGTTATCGCGCAATTCCTCCAGCTTCTTCACGATGCCTTCTCTAATCTCTTTGTAGTTTTCGACGTCATCTTCCGTCGCTCCTTTACCTTCGTGCTTCAGCGCGTACCTTAAATCGTCGTCAACGGCGTCGATGAGTTTTTGGTACCCTTTCGGTTCCAGCTTGAACTTGACCGGAATGTCCGAGCGAAACACGCCCGATTGCAAGCACTCCACGTGGCCTCCAATGTACGTCTCGCTTTCCAGCGGATGGCCGTTGAAATGCTGTTCGCCCGCACCTCTTTGCTTGTTCGGGCACACGATGTTTCCTCGATACGCTTCAACCATGAGCAAAGACTCGCACAACGTCCCAGACCCTTTTCGTAAAACTTCATCTGGCGTAAGCGGAATGATTGTCGCCAACGAAAAGATGAAAGGATGAACGTACTTCATGTACAAATAATACGTAGACACGGCATCAGATACCGAATATGCCGCCATAGTTTGCGGTTGCGAGCGCGCAAATGGAAGCATATCTTCCGGGTCGACCTCGATGGGGTTAAATTTCAACAACTTCTTCGTGACTGCTTTTAAACCGTGCGACCCAGCCGGTAAGTACGAATCTCTCTTCACCCAGTGAAAGGCGTCCAAATGCAAAGCAAACTTTGACCTCGTCTCCCCGGAATCCGACCCTCGAAAGCCAATTTCTCGGTACATGGACATCCCGTGTTTTTTCGCTCTCGTTTCAATGAAAGGGAAATCGAAATAGTCGCCGTTATACGTCACGTACACGTTCGGTTGCGCGTCGCGCATGTGATCGAACCATCTGCGCAATAGCGCCTTCTCGTCCGGCTCGTTCCACACGATAAACGGCCCAGGATATTCCGGCTTCGGATTGTATTCAAAATCGTCGCAATCTTCGCTGACAACTTCGCGATTGATAATCAAATAGCCTTGCCCGTCCAACATGTACGAAATCATAAACACTTGATCAAACTCGGCGTCGGGAAACTTCAAAGGCAATTTCGTCGTCTCGATATCAAACGCGCACACTCTCACTTCCGCTCTTCTCTTCAAATCTGGCCTGTGCGTAATGATTACATCTCCATCACCAATTTCAACTTTCACGTCGTACCAATGTCCACACCTCACCTCGGAATCAATCATATACCTCATGTGATACGGCACGTCGTACTCTCTGATATCCAACATCGCGTCTTCGTAATCCGTGAACGTCTTCTTTTTCGAATTTTCAAACACCCTCTTCCCTCTCGCGTCTGTTTGCATAGCATCGTTCCCACCGCCATTTTCGTGCGCATTTAACGCATCCTGCTCGTGCAAAGCCTGATACGCCACCGATGCGTTCGATTTCGCCTTGTTCTTCTCTACGATTGGCAACAACTCTCTCCGACACTCGTACATGCCGCTCTGCGTGTAAAACGAAATCTTCAAATACGTCTGCTTCAACCCGCTCAGATGATTTTTCAAATCCAAATCTTCCTTGTCCACTAACTCCACCTCTTTCACGTGCTCTTTATGTTTCCTTCTCACGTACGCCTCCACCTCGTGCTCGCTCCCGGGCGAAGTCGCGAGCATAAAATACGGCGCGTATTTCTTCTGCACTTTGAACACGGAACCGTCTTGGCAGGAAAAGTACAAGTTCACCGCCGCGTGCGGCTTTTGCGCGTGTTTGCACTCCACCGTCGTCTGTTGCGTCGTAATAACACGAACGCGTCATAAAATAAGAGAGAGAGAGAGAATGCGCGTGCACGCGTCAGCGCTAACTCGTCGTCGCGATTATTCGGGTCCTCGCGATATCGACAACCGAGAAGACAAAAAAGAAGAACAAGAAGAGCGTAAACGACGAAGAAGAACACGAAAAGCGCGAAGACAACTTTGAGACGATGAGAAGACCGGCAGACTCCTCCCGCTCGTATGTTGTCGTCCGAGAGTGGTGGTAAAAAATCAAGCGCTTTCTCTCATCTGCCCTCTTTCGGTAAAGGTTTGAAAATTTTTGAATTTTCCCTCTCGGGCTGCTCTCTTTCGCATCTCGATCGCGCTCACGAAGACGACGCAGACAAAGAAGAAGAAGAAGAAGAAGATACTACGAATACTAAAACGTACCGCGCTGGCGTTGACCAACCATCCCAACTGCACGTCCTCCGCGTCTGCACCTTCTGCACCGCCGTTGTTCAAACCGGGCACGCGGTACCCCAACTCCTCCTCCAAATGGTCCTCCTCTCTCGCGATCTCCAAAGGCGAGATGGAAGCGGTGCTCGCGCCGAGGACACGGGATTGATTCTGGCCTTTGCCTCGTCTGGCTTCGCCGTACGTGTTCGCCCCTTTGTTGTTTTTCTTGTAATACATCTTTATATTTATAACGCTCTCCTTCTCAGTGTCTCTCGTTCTTTTTTAACGCGTTCGCGGAAAGAAAGGAAACGCAAAAGCCGTGTGGAACACCGCGTCGATGTGCGCGCGAATTCTGTCGCGTTTTTTGAATTTTTCCTCCAAAAAACACACTCGCGTTTCTCGGGAACACAAATGCGAAAAAGGACGACTTTGACGGTTTTACTAGGAGGAACGAGAGGCTTTGCTTCGTCCGCGCGCGCGTCGTTGTTTTCCGTCGGTGGTGCGCTCCTCTCCTCTCGAATGCATGGGAGTGTGATTATTGAGCGTCGTTTGAGGAGGAGGAGTGGGAGGAGTAGTCGTGCGAGTGGTGATGATGTTTTGCCGCCAAAATCATCGTCTTTGCACGAGAGTTTAGGAAACGAAGGCCCCGGGGAGAAGAGATGGTCGGTCAAGGAGCTCGTCGAGAGAAGTAGCGGTAATCGTAGTAGTAATAATAGTAGCGGATGCGTGATATCCGCGGAGGAGTTTAGGAAAACCGCGGAGAGCGTGAAACTTTCTTTCGACGACCAGGAGGAGGAACAGTTAGCGAGGAGAGAGGTGGAAGAGATTGTTCGGTTTAGCCAGATGGTTTTATCGTCATCGTCATCATCATCGGATGCTGGTGGTGGTGGTGGTGGTGAAAATAATAGTGCAGATGACGGCGTGGAGGAGAGGGCGGCAGAGAGGAACGGGCCCACGCCTCGACGCCGAGCGGACGAGTAAAAGTTCTTCTCCTATTCTACGCGGCGATGAACGCCCGACTCTTTTAAAATCTACTCACATTCTATGTACTCTATTATGTCGCGCTACTTACTACTTCTGTGCCGTTCTTGTTGGAGCATTTCCTTCTTCTTCATCTTCTCTCGACTTGTTTTACTCACGTGGAACGCCAACGCCGCGGAGACTAGGACGCTCGCGTTCATGGCCAAAGCGACTTCGCTTCCGAAAAAGTCTACCGCTAAGCCGCTTAAAACGGGGCCGAGTAACAGTCCGACATCGCCTGAGTTGCGGTATATGCTCAAAGCGGCTCCGCTAGCTTTTCTTGGGGCTATTTCGGCGACAAATGTCATCGGAGCAGCACCCATGATGCTCGAAGCAGCGGCCCACGAGACGCACGCTGCGGCGAAACCAACGTCGGTGGAGCTTCCCGCGATGGCCATGACGGCGAGCGAAGAGAGAACCGTCGTCGGCGCGATGACGTTTCGAGCACCAAACGTAGTGATGAGTTTCGAGGAAGGGACTAATCCAATCAAACTCGTCGTGGCCATAGCTGAGAAGAGCATGCCTAGATTTTGCGCGTCCATGCCGTGCGAAATGGCTAATATAGGCAAAACGGCGCCTCTTCCGCCGGCGCCGGCGAAAAATAAAGCAGAGTTCAAGAAACACACCGACCAGAAATCGGAACGTTTGACGAGCATACCCAACTGCCTACTATCTGCCGAAGCCGACGGTGACTTTTGCTTCTCTATGGCGTCTTTGTTAAGCGTCAGAGACGCGTCCATCGTCATCGAACCGCCGGGTTGTAAGAGCTGTGTTTTTTTCTCGGATGTTGGCGTCGTCGATGTTGTCGTTTCATCACCGCCTTCATTAGTGGAAGACGTCGTCGTCGACGACGACGACGAAGACGATAAATGCTTCGTCTCTGGCGCCGCGTACAACGCCACCGCGCTCAAACTTCCACTCAACGCCGTCGCGAATAAAAAAGGCGTTCGAATATCCTCGCCACCTAACGCGTACATCGCGGAAATCAACCCCGGGCCTATGGCCGCTCCAGCCAAAGCAGCGCCTTGATGCATGTTCATTGCGTTTCCTCCATTCATCATCCCTTTGTTTTCTGTTTTCGCGATATCGCTCAAACTTACCGACGCTCCAGTCGTATACATTGAAGATCCAACTCCCGCTAAAAAGCGCGCTCCCAACAACTCGTAATAAGATCCGCTCGTAAAAGTGCTCATATTCGCCATCGTCGTAACCATCGGACCGAACCACAACAATTTCTTCCTTCCAAACTTATCCGCAAAATAACCAGCCGGCGTGTTCACGCACAATCTCGCCGCCGCGAACGCGCTGAGAATAGAACCAATCTGCGCACCCGACAGATGTAACTCGGTACTCGCAAACGACGGAATGGTAGGCGCTAAGATACCGTGTCCCATCGCGCACGCGAACGAAAGGCCGCAGATGGAGAGGATTTCCTTGTTCTCTTTGAGAAAGTCTGAAACAGGAAAAATGTGCCGAGTTCCTTCAATATGGTTCTCTGAAGGGACGATTTTCGATGACGATGATGTTGCCGTCGTCGGAGGAGGAGGTAGAGGTGACGGCGTTGGTATCTTCGGTGATTTCTTCTTCGTCTTTCGTCCTCCCGTCTTCCTCTCGTCATCATCTGCAGTCGAAGAAGAAAACAAAGCCTTTTCGACGACACCAGTCCAGAACAACAGCTCTTCTCGCTTCGTCTTCGTCTTCGCGGAGGACACCACCGCTCTGCGTAACATTTTGTTACTCGACGTAAACGACACCTCCAACACAAAACGTTTCGTTCTTCTTCATCTCGTCTCTCATCTCGTCTCTCTCTCGAAAACTCTTCTTCTGCCGCCAAAAACTCTCTCTCTTTCTCTCTGCGCGAAGAGTGTCTGTCTGTCTTCTCTGCGCGCAAATAGAGTGCGTGTGCTCAAAGAACCACGACAACACGCGAGAGAAAGAGAACGAGACTATGACGACGTTTCGGCAGCTCTTGGGGAAAAAAAACGTCCAAAAAGCCAAAGAAAGAAAGCAACGACGAAAAAGTACAACACCACCAAACCAGAGAGAGAGAGAGAAACGAGACACACACGAGAGTTCATAAACTCGTATTTGAGATTTTCGTGGTGTCCTTCGCGCCACACTTTGGTTGGACGCGCGACCCTTTAGGAAACGAACGGAGAGGAAAGGAAGGAACGCGTATTGTTGTTGTTATATATATATTTACACACACACACACACACACACACACAGAGAGAGAAAGAGAGAGAGAAAGAGTAAAAGAAGAGCGTAAAAGAAGACGGACCACCCGCAGACAACGGAGAGCGCGTCGTTCGTTGTTGACACATCATCATCGAAATCATTTCTCATCACCAAAAATCAGAGATGGAAAATCTCCGCATCTCTTCTTCCCCGAAGAAGAAGCAGACGACGACGTCGACGACGACGAAGAAGAAGAGAGACCCCTTGAGCGTGGAGATTCCAGAGACGACGACGAAAACGAACGAGGAGGATTTGGCGGGAGAAAAAGAAGGAGGGACCGGTGAGACGATTCAGACGACGAACAAAACAAAGACGGTGTGGACGAAACCTCCTTCTCCCGCGCGGCAGATGGACAAGACGGACGCGTTGCTTTCGCCGACGAAAATTGAATGCGAGCAGATAGAAAAAGATAACGATGCGAAAACGATCGATGAATTACTGATGGAGAGCGATATAGCGGACGTGGATTTACCGTACGATAAGAACGATTCGGTGGCGTTTTTCGATTTAGACCACACGGTGGTGGATACGAACTCGTCGTGGTTGTGGGTGCAACACGAGGTGAACTCGGGGAGAGTCGGCGCGCACATGATATTGACGGCGATTTACTGGTTCGGGAGGTACGCTTTAGGGTACGGCGCAGGCGCGGAAAGAGCTGGGGCAGATGCCGCGGAAACGTATAAAGGCGTCCACGCGGATAAGTTGAGAGGAGACGTGGAGTCATTTTTTGACGAGGAGATGAAGCATAGAATACGACCTGGGTGCGTGCCGGTGTTGAAAGCGCATAAAAGCAGAAGTCAACGAGTGATTATGTGCACGTCAACGTGGCAGCATCCGGCGGAAACCGCGGCGAAGATGTTTGGTTTTGAAACAGAAGCGGACGACGTGATTTGTTCGCACATGCAAATGGACGAGGAAGGGGTTTTGAACGGGAAGTTGGCCAAGATTGCCTACGGCGACGAAAAATACGAACGAACGAAAGAGTGGGCGATAAAGAATAACGTGGATTTGAAAAAGTGTTATTTTTATACGGATTCGTATTCGGACGTGAAATTGATGGAGCACGTCGGGTATCCCGTGGCGGTAAATCCAGATCCGAGGTTGTTGAAACACGCGGAGAGTAGAGGGTGGGAAATAGTAGATTGGGGGGTAGCGCCGCAAAGGGCGAAGAAACCGAGGTATCACTACGGATGCTTGAACGGGGCCAGGCAGTCGTACGCGTGATAAGAGAGAGAGAGAAACTATATATTATTGTTCTACACTGTGTCGTTGTTGTTATTATTATTATTTACATATATACTAACCGTTGATTTTATTGAGTGAAGAAAGAAATTTTACCATAACTTGTGTGTCTCTAAGTTCCTCGATTTTTGGTACAGCCTCGCTTTCTCCAACCGCTTCTTCTCGCGAAGCGCGTTCTCCCGGTCGTCGTCTACACTATTATTGTTATTATTATCATTATTATTAATCACAACTCTCTCTGGAATTTCCTCAACCTCACCGAGCGGACTCTTCTTACTATTCACTTTCGGTATGAACGAACCGTATTCGTGCGTTGGCGGGAAATACCACGTTTTCCACGACGGTTGTTCCTCTTCGTCGTCGTCGTCGTCGTCGTTTTCCCCTCTATTCGATGTCGTAGTTCGCTTCGCTGCCGCCGCCGCCGCCGCCGCTTTACTCCTCAGTCGTTTCAATTCATCCACCATCTTTCTCACGTCTTCGTCTTCTTCGTCTTCGTCTCTTTCTTCTTCTGTCTCGAGCTCCTCCTCCTCCTCCTCCTCTTCCTTCTCCTCCTTCTCTTTCTGCATCTTCTTTTCCGACGACGACGAGCAACGACGAGGAGGAGGAGGAGGAAGCGGGTCTTTCAACACCTCCTCCAAACTCGACTGAAAATGTTTGTGTTTCGTCTTATTTCGCATCGCTTCCACTCGAGACTGCACGGTAACGTTGTTGTTGTTAATATTCTCACTTTTCCCACTCATCCTCCCCCTCCCCCTCTCTCTGGCGCGTTGATTTTCCTGCATCCAATACGCCTCTATCGCTCTGTTTTGGTAAAACGACGTCGTTTTCTCTTCCACGTCTTCGGAGTCGATGAATTCATTCCGCGCGTATACGAACCCCTTTTCCCCGACCAAGACGGAAGGATTGGACGGGCCTTTGTGGAGTTTCCATTTAGGTTGGTGTTGTTGCGACATTTCTCTCCCTCTGCGCTCTCTCTCTGCGCTCTCTGCTCACTCCCTCTCTCTCTTATCTGTCCGCGTTTGCGCGGGCAAAAGCGAACGACACACAAAACAAGCGGAGAATGGAATGAAGAATTTGGTGAAACTACTTGGTACTTGATTTTTAATTGAATAAACTAGTAAATATAATATCAGAGAGACGATCAAACACACAGACATCAAATCAAATCGACTTGGGCTGCTCTAACTGCTCCACCCCACTTTCCTTCAACATCTCCACCATCCTATCGCACATCGCCCTGGTCTTTTTCGCGATTTGCAAACTTT
>JACLAB010016206.1_pt1 | contig 28464 bp, 22 predicted proteins | sample 8027921 | NCBI WGS metagenome assembly JACLAB01 (sample SAMN15725117, study PRJNA655200) | protist metagenome | isolation source: fluorescence activated cell sorting (FACS) single amplified genomes of... | place: USA: West Boothbay Harbor, Gulf of Maine | collected 2000-07-19 | reverse complement strand
ATCACGGACTTTCTCACGAACTCGAGCTATCACGCTGAGGGCATCAAGGTGCGGATTTCGACCGGGGCTATCGGTCGAGTGACGCGAGTGGACCCCGTGGACGACGCGGAGGGCGTCGAGGACGGTGAGCAGGCTGATGACGACGACGACGACGACGAGGAAGATGAAGATGATAAGGCCATGTCAAGCGATGATAGTGCGCCATCGCGCGCGTCATCGAACGCGAGCGCGTCGAGTAGCGAGGCAACGGTAGCGGTGCGCACGGCGCACGTGTCCAACGTGTCCAAGTCTGTCCCGAAAGCAGAGGTAAAAGGCCTCGCCGAGAACTTGCCTGGTGTGGTCAACGTCCGCGTGCCGACGCGTACAGGTGGCCATATGGGGTATATATTTATAGAATGCGTCGATGGCGACGCCGTGAAGTCGGTAATTGCAAAGCTGCATGGTATGGAGTTTCACGGTAAGACGCTCGACGCAAAGTTTGCGAAGAGCGACCCAAAGCCCAAGCCACCGAAGAAGAAAAAAGTGGAGAAAAAATCCACTGAAGCCAAGGGAACGGCTACAAAGTTGAAAATACCCAAAGAAACCGCCGCCGAACGCAAGGCGCGCGAACAAGCAGAGGAAACAGAGCGCCGCATCCTCCAGGCGCGCGCCTCCATGGAAGCGGACGCTCTGCTCGAACTCGAGCGCGCCAAACGCAAGCGCGATCGCGAACAAAAAGCCATAGAAGAGCAAGAGGCACTTCGTCGCACTTTAGAAGAAGACCGCGAACGTCGAGCCAGAAATGTTCTCGAACAGCGTCGATTGAACGCCGAACGTCGCGCCGCTCGGGCGCAAGCCGCCGCCGACGCCCGCGACGCCCTCGAACGCCGCGCGCGCGAACTCGGTGACATCACGCTTCCTTCATCTTGGGCGCTCGACGTCCGAGCGTTGCGTGATAAAATAGACCGTTTGCGCATCGATGCCGAGCGCGATTAGCCATCATCGTCGCCTAGGACGTACACGTTGTAAGCCATAGCACGCACGGAAATTGATACATTCGTGGCGTCACTCGTGTCCGACCGACCGTCGGCGGACACCACACGCGCGCGTCGCCCGCCATCCCTCTTTTTCGCGCACGCGTGACACACTCAAGAGTACGTGCGCGCGCATCGTCTCGACCACGGACGCGACCGTGTATCTTGTCTTCGTTCCTCTCGTCGCGATGCGCGTAAGGCGACGATCTCGCGCGCGTAGGCGCGAACGATGGAAGGGTCGATCGCGCCTACGCGATGGGGTTTGCATCCGCGCGCGTGATGTTTTCATGCGCGGTGACTGACGATCGCTCGCGTTCGACGCGTATTTTTACCCGCGCAGTGTCTCACCGTAAATTCGAACGTACGTGTTATGCGCTCGCGGTGATGCGTTCGCGCGTTCGCGAGCGACAGCAGCGAGGGTTCGATCGCGCGCACCCGATGGATGCGAAAGCCCTAGTCGCGCGTCTTGGGCGCGTGGATTTTGACGCACCGTGCGACGCGGTCGCGTGTTGCGTCGCGTGTGTGAGTGAATTATTGTTTTGAACGCGTTGACTGACGCGTGTTTCGTTTCGTTTTTATCCCAACGCAGACCCTCGTCTCGGTAACCTTGGCTTCTTGCCGAAGAAGCGCTCCAAGCGCAGCCGCGGTAAGGTGAAGTCCTTCCCGAAGGATGACGCGTCCAAGCCGCCGCACTTGACCGCCTTTATGGGCTTCAAGGCTGGTATGACGCACATTATTCGTGACGTCGACAAGCCGGGTTCCAAGTTGCACAAGAAGGAAACGTGCGAGTCGGTGACCATCATCGAATGCCCCGAGTTGATCGTCGTCGGCCTCGTCGGCTACGTGCGCACGCCGAAGGGCTTGCGCGGTAAGAAGACCGTCTGGGCTGAGCACTTGAACGATGAAATTAGACGTCGATTCTACAAGAACTGGTTCAAGTCCAAGAAGAAGGCTTTCACCAAGTACGCCAAGAACTACACCAACGGCTCCATCGACAAGGATCTCGAAGAACTCAAGAAGTCGTGCGACGTCATCCGCGTCATCGCCCACACCCAAGTTCGCAAGGTGAAGTCTTTGAAGCAAAAGAAGGCCCACATCATGGAAATCCAAGTGAACGGTGGTGATGTTGCCGCCAAGGTTGACTTTGGCTATGCGCTCTTCGAAAAGGGTGTGCCGGTTGACTCTGTCTTCCAACAAGATGAAATGATCGATCTCATCGGCGTTACGAAGGGTAAGGGTTTCGAAGGTGTCATCACCCGTTGGGGTGTTACCCGCCTCCCGCGTAAGACCCACCGTGGTTTGCGCAAGGTTGCGTGCATTGGTTCCTGGCACCCGGCTCGTGTGTCGTACACCGTGGCCCGCGCTGGTCAACACGGTTACCACCACCGTACCGAAATCAACAAGAAGGTTTACAAGATCGGCAAGGCTGGCGAGGATTCCTTCGGTGCGTCCACGTTCCACGATGCGACCGAGAAGTCTATTACCCCGATGGGTGGCTTCCCGCACTACGGTATCATCAAGAGTGACTACCTCATGATCAAGGGTGGCGTTGTCGGCCCGCGCAAGCGTTTGATCACCTTGCGTCAATCCTTGTTCAAGCAAACCCGCCGTGTTGCGACCGAAAAGATCACGCTCAAGTTCATCGACACGAGCTCCAAGTTCGGCCACGGTCGCTTCCAAACCAGCGAAGAAAAGGAGAAGGTGTTTGGCTCGAAGAAGTAAACGGCGCCATATTCGGCTTTGTCGTCTCCTTCTGGGTTTCCTATATTCGCTAAAACTAGACGTACTTCTACGTGAAATACAAAAACTATCCTTAGTTCTAACACCACGCACGCACACGCGCGAGATTTGAGGCGCAATCATTTTGAATCGTCGCGTACGCGCGCGCGCGCGAGGGAACGCCGCGGAGGACACAATTGACATTTATTTCAACTTGCGTTACTGCATCTTGTCACCCGCTCTGTGTACACACGGAGCGCGCGAGTTTACTTGATTACAAAATCTTATTAAGCGTCTTAGTGACGGTTTCCTTCAACGCCGCGCGGTCAGGCTTGTAAAGGAGGTTTTGGTACACGAAGAAGCCTGAGAACAAGATCCCGACGAGCTCGAGCACGTCTGGCACGAGCGGCAACGAGTCCACGGCCCGCAACGTCCCATTCGCCGCAACGAGACCAATGAGACCGTACACACCAAGCGTCACAATCGCCGGCTTCTCATCGGACTCCTCCCACTTCTCACTCAACGTCGCCGTCACTTCGCTGAGCTTATCCTTCAAATCATCCGCCGCCGCGCGCGTCTTCACCGCGGAGCGCGTCGTCGCCCGCGTCGCCCCCCGCGCGCGCGCGTGCACTCGCGCCGGCGCCACCGCCGCACATCGCACTCGCATCGTCGTCGTCATCATCATCCTTTACAGTCTCTGTATTCACACTGTACCATTCACGCGCGCACACAGGTCGTCAGTCGCGCGAAGAATGCGCCAACGATCACGATTCATTAATCCGCGCGCGCGATCGGTCGTCACGCGCTCGCGGTCGTCCTCGACGTTCGCGCGCGCGACGACGACGACGACGACGTGACGAACACCAACACCAACACCAACACCAACGCGACGACGACGACGACGACGACGACGACGCGCACGCACCAGCGGCAATAAGTGCCGCGCCGAGGCGTCCGCGGCGTCGCGATTGTTCAACATGTTTTATGCGCGAAACCCTTAGTTGGGGATGTCGACGCTTTGAATACGCGTCATCGACGCGCGTGCGCGTGCGGGTATGTAGTTGGGGATGTCGACGCTTTGAATACGCGTATTAATCGACGGGTATACATGCCTCGCGTCGTCGATGGACTGGAACACGCCGAATGTCCGAACTTTTCGCCGCTCGCGGACCTCCGCGCGCGCGCGCTCGCGGCGACGGCAGTCGTCGCACGTCGGGCGTCGGGCGTCGGGCGCTGGGCGACGACGACGACGACGACGCGATCGTTTGATCGCGGTTGGTGATTGGTGATTGGCGATCGGCGATTGGCGATTGATTCGCGTCGTCGTCGTCGCTGGAGCTGTTTCGGTTGATTAGTGGTGTGTGCGCGTTGACGACGATGGGACGGTACGCGAAGGCGGCGATGGAGTCGATGACGCGATGTGTGACGAGGAGGATGACGATAGGAGAGGTGATGCGCGCGTGCGCGGTGCCGGTGGCGGAGGTGGCGGCGTATAGGGCGTTGAGGGATGTGGGGAGACGCGCGAATGACGCGGCGATGCGCGACGCGGAGACAATGTGCGAGGCTATCGCTGCGTGGGCCACGAGCGAAGGGCGTGAAGCGAGCGTGAATGAGATATTTAATGAGCTTGAGATGAAACTGAATGAGTTTGAGCGCACGCTCGAAGCGGGGTGGCGAGGTGAGGCGTTCGACGCGGAGGTTGCGAAAAAGGCTGACGATAGACTGGCGGATACGTTTCATTCGCTCGCGGGCTTGGAAGCGCGATCGCAGTCGCGTCAGTCTATGATTGATGACATATGTTTCAACATAATCGATAAACTCTCGCCTGAGGAGAATTGGACGAGCGTGGTGCAACCGAGACTGTTGGCGCGCGCGTACGAAGTTTTGCTCGACCGCAGAGAAGTAAACGACGAGGAAGTTGAGCAAATGGTTGAGGCGCGGTTTCGTAAATGGGTTGATGAGTGGCGATTACACGTGGATGAAGTGCACGGCGAAACCGGTCGCGTGCTGACGACGGCTGATTTCAAGACGTATTTAAGATCATTTTTGCGGGTGAAGCTTCCTGCGTTCGCAAACGGCATTTACAAAGTTTCATTCAAGCGCCGCTTGCGAAAAGAAACTGAGGCAGAAGCGCTGTTCAATAGGGACACGCAACTCAATCAGGGCGCCTCAACGTCTTCAAAGTCCGTAAAGGCGACTGCGGTGACCAAAGACGATGCGAAATTGCGCGGAGCGATCGCGGCGCTTCAATGCTCGGAATCGGCTTTAGACGCTCGCGCTCTTCTCACCACGGAATGGGTACGTAATGCGCTTGAAGACGCTCCAAAGTTTGCCTTACCAAAGCGCGGTAACAGCTCGAGTGAACTTATGGATGTTGGCGCACAAATGATGAAGGATTGGCAGCGCGAAGAGAGCGTACTTGTGCGATGGTCTACGTCTCCCAAGCGCGTCGGCGTCGATGCTTCGAAATCGAAAGCACAAGCTGGCTGGGAAAATTTGGACGATAGCTCATGGTGCGAAGAACGGCCTTCGACTGGACCGTTTCGCGTGCATTTCATGCGCGCATGTGGCGTCGTGGAGGCCGCTCTTCGCGAATGCAAAACGTGCGATTACCACAACGTGAACGACGGCGACAGACGCGAAGCCTGCGCCAAGGGTGCGGCTCGTATCATGCTCGTCGCCTCTCGCACTATGCGAAGTGGCGATGGTTTGGAGTTTTGTCACGAACTTTTCGGTGCTCCTCCAGAGTTTTCCGTAATCGCCGTCGATCCCGGAAGCACAAAGGCGCTTTTAGCGTCCGCGTCGGCGCCGGCGCCCATCGTCGTCGAAATTTCTCCCGAACTCGTCGAGATAAAGTGCCTGGACATTTTCAAAATCTTCAAGCACTACTTTGCCGGAGAACGTGGCGAGACAGAGAATAGCGCGCACGACGACGGCGACATTAAACCTTGGGCCGCGCTCGCCCTCGTCACCACGCAAACGCTTCGCGTCGCCGCCGACGGCGCGCTCAAGCTCATCAAGCAGCGCATCACCGTAGACAAATCCATCCCCCAGCCTGAACTCGACAGATTTTTCCCACTCACCGCGTCCTAGGCACATCGTGTACTATTAATAGACAGCCCAGCCCTCCGCGCGCCCGACGCTCTACGCTCGCATACTTTACCAACCGTTGGCGATTATTCGGACATTCGGCGTTCAGACACCTCGCACATGTCTCCGGAACTCCACGCGTACTCGTACTGCAGCGCGACGAACGCCCATATACGCATCCAACACCGCGCACATAAAATCAAGAGACCTCGCGGTGACCCCTCGCGCGTCGTCGTCGCGCGCCGCCGCCGCACTCGACGACGGACGGCGATGGCGCTGTCGACGTCGGCGACGATGCCCGGACGTCCCGTGACGCTCGGCGACGTCTTCGCGCGGCGCATGGCGCATCGCGAGCGCGCGGAGGACGACGGCGCGAGAGAGGAGACGATGCCCGGGTCCGGCGTGCCGTCGGTTCCGGGCGCGGGCGCGGGCGCGGTGCGCGTGAGCGCCGCGATGCCGACGACGATCGGGGCGGTGATGATGGCGCGAGGAACGGATGATGGCGCGCCGCGCGCACCGCACGGGTCAGGGGCGAAGGCGACGTCGGGGGAGAAGCGTCGAGCGTCGAGCGGCGGAGGGATCTCGACGCCAGCGACGCCGAGCGAACGGAGGAAATCAACGTCGACGCCGAGTAAGACGCGCACGACGCGGACTGGTGCGGTGAGTGCGCGAACGCGATTGGCGTTTAATGCGGTGCTTTCGATTGATGGGAAGAAATCGGCGCAGAAGGCGAAGGTGCGGTCGACGCCGTCGTCGGCGGTCAAGGTGAATTCTGGAAAGAATTCTCTGGGAAAGGCGCGGGGCGGAGTCACGGGCGCGCGCGAACCGGTGAAGAAAAATGTAGACAAAACCATGCGGAACGTTGGTCAGAAGCGGCCGACGACGACGGCGGGGCGATTGGCGCTAAAGATCGAGTTGGAGAAGCGAGTCAACGCGCGAATCGAGCAAGAGGCGCGACGCGACGCGCTCCAGATCGGGGTCAATCCAACGTCGACGATTTCCAAGCCGAAGAAGAAGCTGTTAGCGCCAAGCGGGGAGTTGGTGTCGGTTGAAAATACGCCTCGTAGAGATGGCACGAGACCGATGATGGTGAAGCCGGATGAGGCGCGCGCTGGACCGTCGGGTCGAGCCGCCGCGGAACCAGAGGGCAAGCGCGTGTCGTTACCTAGGGAGAGCAGAAGACACGCGACGGCGTTTGAGGACAACCCTCGCTACAGTCCATCCACGATCCGCGTCAAGTTGCCATCGTTGATCGACGAGCCCGCGCCCGAGGAATGGCTGAGTCAACAGCGTTTGTTGGAGTTGTGTCGGGAAGGGGCGTTTATCGACGTGCGCGTCTCTTCGTTGACGAGCGCTACGCTTCACGCGGTTAAGAACGCCGTTCGCAAGGATGTGCGCACGATGAAAGGTAGGTTTGACACACCGTTTATTCGTGTGCAAGTGCTCGAGCACTACGAAGATACGAGTGGTTGGGTCGTCACCACGGTGCGCGTTTTACCAGAAATCCTCCGACACTATCGATTGGCGCTGACGCCGACGAGCGGCAAAGGCTTGGTGCAGCTCGTGTTTAATCTGTGCGAAGAAGCCGCGTATGGATGCTTGCGCTTGTTCAAGCTTAAACCGAACGTTGATAAGAAGAAGAAGCGCACGCGTGATGGAGGTACTGCGTCGCCGTCGACTTTGGATTCAGAACTCGTGGTGCGCCAGCCCGGAACGCCGCCTCGACCGCGCGTGGCGTCTCAGGCTCGGAAGAAACTTAAACCCGCTGGCTCGTCTGATCCAGATACGCAAACTCCACCAGATGCTGTACCAGAAAATCAGGCGAATTATGGTTTGCCACAATCTGTACGCAAGGACAATCCCACGCCGTCGAGCACGAATGGCGGCTTGGCTGAGGATGGTTCGCCGACTGAATCGCCGACGGGCACTACGTCGTCGCACGGCGCAACTTTGGAAGATATCGACGATGACCATTCCATGGGGGATGTGCTAAAAATTTCAGACAGTTTCATGCCATCACAAGTTCGTACGATTACCGGGGATGGTGTGGAGTTACCACCGATGACCTACGCGCAGCAGCAAGCGTTGTTGGAAAAACGTCACCAGCGTCAGCAACTACAACAACAGCTGCAACAGCGACAGGATGCATTGCGTCAGCAACAATCAGCAGATGATCACTTGATATCACCAGTTCCCGAAGTGCTCTACAACAACGTTGCTGATTATTACTCACGTTTGATGCCTCGGTCACATTCAGGCGTCGCCGAAGGCGACGTGAGACCGGCGGATCGCGCGCGTCTCGAGGGCATGTTCCTCAACGACACGTACTCACCTCGTCCAACGTCCGCGTTGCCGTCGATTCCTCAACTCCAGCAACATCACCGCCATCATCATCAGCAACACCATCATCAACAGCAGCAACAGCAGCAACAGCAGCAACACCATCAGCAGCAGCAGATGGCGCAACAACAGTTGTTGGCGCGGCAGCAAATGCCGCCGCCCGTGAGCATACCGGTGCAGCGCATCTCCAACCCGGTGGTTTACTACCTTCCGGTACCAATCTCGCCACAGTCTGCGCCGGGCACTGTTACGCATGCAGTGCTGGGTGGAATGCGTGTGCGCGTCATTGTAGAATCTGTTGATCAACCTCAGTCACCGATGGTTCCTAGTCGAGACGCCGAGCAGGCGCGACATTACCGACAGGTGCGCGAACCAGACACAGCCTCACTCGCTCGTGCGAGACCGTCGAAGCCGACCTCGGGGAATCGTAAAACGGCTCAGCGACGACAGGAAGATGATGATGATATGGTTGCGGCAAACCTGTTGATGTTGAAGACGTCGATGCCAGCTAAAAAGTCTTCAAAGAGCAAGTCATCGAAACCGTCAACATCGAAACCTCCGAAAAAGATGGCCAATCTTTCCATGTTTTAACTGTGTGTGTGTGTGTGTGTTTTAACTGTAACGGAAGATGGTCAAATGTAACAACACTAATGCATACCGCAGTCGTAATGCTTGTAACCGATTTTCACATTAAAAATAAATTGTCATTAAGTAACTTCTACGCGCGCCAGCCGCGCTCAAGCACTCGCCAGAGACGCCGCGGATGCATTTCTACCTTCTTTCGTATTGTGAAGCTGCTGCTCCCACATATCCCGATACAAACCATTTTGTTTATCATGCAAGGTAACGTGATCACCGCGCTCGACGATTTCGCCTTCCTTCAACACGATAATTTGGTCGCTATCCATGATCGTACTCAAGCGGTGCGCGATGACCAAGTTGGTTCGCCCTTGAGCTGCGTAATTGATAGCAATCATGATTTGCTTTTCGGTGTGAGTATCTAAACTTGAAGTCGCCTCGTCATAAACCATGATCGGCGGGTTCTTCAAGAGCGCACGCGCGATGGCTACCCGCTGCTTTTCGCCGCCGCTCAAGCGCAATCCGCGCTCACCGACGAGAGTGTCGTAGCCTTGTGGTTGTGTTTCGATGAAGTTCGCAAACTGCGCGTGCTCGGCAGCCTTCGCAACCTCCTCGCGCGAAGCAGTCTCTCCAGAACCTAACTTACCAAAGCCTATATTGTACTCGATGGTGTCGTTGAACAACACGCAGTCTTGCGGAACAATGCCAATGTGCAATCGTACGCTTCGCTGTGTGCACTGCTTGACGTCTTGCCCAGCGATACGAATAGTCCCGCTTTGTATGTCGTACAGGCGATAGATGAGTTTGCTAATAGTACTCTTACCCGCCCCAGATCTACCAACAAGGGCAACCTTGGTGCCCGGGTCAACCGTAAAGGATACACGGTTGAGAATGAGCCGTTCCTTTGGATTGTACGCGAAAGTCACCTTGTCAAACTCCAAACTTGCGTCGGCCGCTGACTTAAGTACTAACGCTTTAGCGTCCGGGGAGTCTTCCACTTCTTTGTTCTCGCTCAAGAGCTTGAACATTTGCTCGACGTCAACCATGCACTGCTTAATCATTCTATAGTACGTACCGAGAAAGTTCAGTGGCACGTAGAGCTGTAAAATGTACGTGTTCACGAGCACGAAATCACCAACTGTCATTTGACCATTCACCACACGTTTTGCAGCCAAAGCTAAGGATGCGGTGATACCGACAGTGATGATTAAGGCTTGACCGAGGTTTAAGCCCGCGAGCGACTGAGTCGTCTGCAAAGTCGCCTTTTGTGTGCGCCTTAAGGCCGAGTCATACGTCTCTGCGATGTGCGGTTCGGCACAAAACAGTTTAATTGTCTCAAAGTTCAACAGCGAATCGGTCGCCTTTTGGTTGAATGCATCGTCAGCTTCAACCATGTTGCGTCTAAATTTGTTTCTCCACTCAGTAAACGGCACTGTAAAGCCAATGTACGCGAAAATTACACCAGCCGTAATCACGGCAAAGTACCATTCGTACTGCGAAAACAAATACACACACACCAGGCCAACCTCTAAAAAGATTGGTGCGATTTGGAATGAAATGTATCGCAACAAATTGGCAAACGATTCCGAACCGCGCGCGCACGCCCGAATAACCGCCCCCGTCTTTCTGTTGATGTGGAATCGCAAGCTCAAATCCATGACGTGCGTGAACACTCGCAACGAAATCCCGCGACTCGCATGCGCGGCCACGTACGCAAAGCAGTTATCCTTCAGTTCCGCAAACAAGTTCCCTCCAAATCTCAACGCCCCGTAAATCAAAATAGGCTGCAAGTACCCATCCTCCCCCGCCGCAATCTTGTCCACCGCCGCCTTCAACGCAATCGGCGACGCCACGTTCGACACCTTGGACGCCAACAAAAACATCACCGACGCCGCCATCATCACCCGCAGCATCGGCTTACCTTTCGGCCACAAGTACGGCAACAACTCGTACATTTCGTGCTTGTGAAGCTTCCAAAACGAAGCCTTCTTCGCCTTGGCTTCCTCCTTCGCCAGCACCTTGGCGCTCTTGGCATCAATCGTCACCGTCACCGCATCATCGCATGTCGACGTCGTCGTCGTCGCCGCCGCCGTCGTCGCCGCCGTCGACGTCGCAACCGCCGCGACGGACGTCATGTTGATTCGTTCGCGTCACCCCGACGACGACGCGTTTATCCGCGCACAGCTCTCTCTCTCGCTCCCTCGAGCGCGCGCGTGGGCTCCCGTCGTCCAGCGCCCGACGCGCGTCACCCCCGTACTCGTCCGCGTGCGTGCGTCCGCGCGTGCGTGCGTCGAGACGAGACCTTCGCGTCACGCAATGCCGAAGACGACGCGCACGCACACGCGGTGACGTCGTCGCTTTTTCACGCGCATTTCGCATTCGCATTCGCATTCGCGCGCCATTCGTACGCGCATCGCACGGCGCACGCGATGAAACGCGACGCGGATGCATCGCGCGGCGCGCGACCGACGTCGTCAAAGTCGGCGAACGCGCGTTCGGTGCACGCGACGACGACAAAGGTGCGCAAGTCGAGCGGCGCGGCGGCGGCGGACGATGGGTTCGACGTGGATGACTTGTTCAAGGGTGCGAAAGCGCGATCGACAAAGCCTGTGAAGGCGAGCGTGAAGGCGGAGAAGGCACCAGCGATTCGCGTGCTACTTCCTGGGCAGAAGAAGCCAAAGCAGAAGCGCACGACGGCGGAGTTTACGCCCGTGGACAAGCCGAGGCGGTTCGAGGATGGGTTGCCCGTGTATAAGTCGTACGGGGATTTTAGCGATATGAAAGCCGGGCAGGTGATTGAAGATAACGGTGGTGCGTGTCCGTTTGATTGCAATTGCTGCTTCTAGAATCGGTAGACGCGTGAGATGGTAGGGGAGAGACGTGGTGGGCGTTTTACGGATTCGTTCGGCGCAAAACTTGTATTACAAACGACGATGTATTATCAATCCGACGACTTTTGGTTTTCCTTCCACACGACGTAGAGCGTGCTCGGGATGATGATTAATGCCCCGAGTAACGTGCTCGAGGCGGGAATTTCACCAAAGAGCAAGAACCCTACGGTGGCGGAAAACATGAGTTCGGTGTATCGAAACGGCGCCAACGCGCTCGCGTCCACCATGCTGAACGATTTAAGCAGACAGTACAACAACCCGTTCGCGCCGGCGCCGAGAAGCGCCAACAATCCGTATTGCGACATTGTAGGCGCGACCCAGGACGTGAGTGCTGGGTATGCGGTGATGCACGTGGTGAAAAAGGCGGTGTAGAAAATCATCGCCCAAAAGCTCTCTTTGCCGACAAACACCTTGTTGAGGACATCGAGCGAGGCGAACATCGTCGCCGAAAGCAAGACCACGAGCCACATTGGGTTGAACACTTGACCTCCTGGTTGCATGACGACCATGACACCGAGAAACCCAACAAGCGTACCGATCCAACGCGTCGCGTCTACGGCTTCGTTGAGAAACACGCGCGCGAGCACCAAGGTAAACAGCGGAATGGTAAAATTAAGCGTCGTCACCACCGCAATCGGCGCTATGGTCAAACCCTTGACGTATAAAAATATACCACCCGCGAGGAGCGCCGAACGCGCGATGTGTAACGGCACGCGATCGGTTTGCCACGATTCCTTGCCCCCGGCGACCATCACCGGCACCATCGTCAGCGTCGCGAATAAAAACCTCAAAAAAACAACTTGCGCCACGCCCAGATTCGCCCCTGTAAACTTCATGATGACATCATTCCCGACACCAATCAACTGATGCGCGAAGAACCACGCGATGCCGGTCAAGAACACGCTCGGAGGCGCGGCGGCCGCGTCGCTCGCTCGCGCCGTCGCCGGCGTCGCGCGCGTCGCGACGGCTCGCCTCGCACCCTCGCACGCACACCGCGCCCGTCCGCACCGCGCACACCCACCGCGCGCACCCACCGCACGCCCGCACGTCACTGCACGCGCATCGCGCGCGCGCGCGCACGCACACGAGCTCGAACACGCGTGTCCAAGCGTTGGGGTTGTCGCATGCGCCTTAACCGCCACCATCAATGCCGCCCTCGTGCGCGCGTGTACGCGTCGTTTGGTCGTCGATCGCGCGCGAATCGCGCGCGAGGCGACGAAACATCCATCGCTCCGCGCACCGCGCGCGAGTGCGTCCGCGTGCATGTCGCCGCGCGTGGATTTATGGCGCCGAAACGCGCGAAAAGTGCACTTTTTTAGACTCGACGTCACATTGCGACGCATGTTTCCCGCGTTATCCACGACGTTCGCGCGCGCGCCGGCGAGCGCGCGCCGGCGGCGATCGCGCTCGGCGCCGCAAACGACGTGCGTGGATCCGTCGAATCGCGCTGGGACGCCGAATTATCGCGGGATCGTCCCCGGGATGGGTCCCGGCGCGCGCGAGTGGGTGCAGATTCATGCGGAATTGAAGCGCGGGTACAAGATGAAAACGGTCTCGAGCGTTGAGGCGATTAAGCTGACGGCGAATGGGAAAGGGGTATTGCTCGACGTGAGGTTTGCGCCGGATTACGCGCAGTGGGCGATTCCTGGGAGCATGAGCGTGCCGTACGTTGAGGGCGGGTTTCTCGCGTCGGCGTTGCGTTTGCCTGGGTTTAAAAAGGTGAATCCGCGCTTCGTAGACGACGTCGAACGCGTGATTCCGGACAAGCGCACGAAGATTGTATTGATGGATATATGGGGTGGGAGTTTAGAAGCCGATCCGCCGACGAATAAGTCGTTTACGGATCCCACGAAGGGGGCGGGGTCGTTACCGGCGGCGTTTGAGCTGTACCAAGCCGGGTACAAAAATTTATACCACATGAGAGGCGGTGTGAATCAGTACTACGAGGATTGCGAAACTATTAAGAGCTTGCCCGAGCCCGATCCAAAGACCTGGCCGGGGAACAAAGAGTTCTTTGGCTATCGTCAGTTCAACGGGAGGGACCGCGCGCGAGGACAGCGAGACGATTAAAAGTCCCGACGCCGGCGGCCGCTCAATCATCATCGTCACCTCTAGAAACCACAGCGCTGTAAATATTTGCACACATAGAACAATTTATTACATGACCGCCACATCCTCACACCACGCGTTGTTAGTTGTGTGATGCGCAAAGTCACGTTAACTCTCAGTCATTCGGTTGACCGTCCCACACATCTTGGCTTTCGCGACCGTGTAACCACATCGTCGACGACGCGAGAGCCACCATGCCGACTGCCGATCCAGAACAACGTAAACCAGTCATCAAGGCGGCAGACATGAGCGAGGTGCGCGCGTCTCGTGCCGTGGCGACGACGATTCCTGCGCGCGTTGACGCGTACTTTGGTTGACTCCCACCGTTGCGCTCGCGCGTTGGTTTTCGCGCGACGCGACGCCACAACGCACTGACGCTGACGTACGTGACACGCGATATGTATAGGAGCTTCAAGCCGACGCCGTGAGCTGCGCGCTCGAGGTACGCGCGAGATTGAAACGACCACGCTCTGGGTCGCAGACGCTCTCGGTCAACGCAACCGCAACCGAAGACTCACCCGGATGTTTGCTTTCGCTTCGACGCAGGCGCTCGATAAGTACAACGTTGAAAAAGACATCGCGGCGTACTTGAAGAAGGAGTTCGATAGAAAGCACGGCTCGACGTGGCACGCGATTGTCGGGCGCAATTTTGGGAGCTACGTCACGCACGAGTCTGGATACTTCATCTACTTTTATGTCGGTCAGGTAAAATAATGTTTCGTTGGTTATTTCACGCGCGGGTATTCATCACTTTTGTGCTTTAAAACCGTAGGTGGCATTACTGCTTTTCAAGGCTGGTTAAGTGCGCGCTTGGCGGCGACGTCAACGAGCGAACACAATTTGTACAACTTTGCGCCGAAAATACAACTAGCAACTAGCGCGCGCCCATGCAACGAGAAAGAAACAAATCACATGATGATTACACACAGACAACATCCAAACTTTCGCTATAGAACGAATTTACGTCTACAGTGGCGAGTACCATCCGTATCGGTGTTTCTGACGTACTCGTACTCGCCGTGCTTGCTATCGAATGTGCCTTTTTGCACGCTCATTAATCGCAGCGTAAAACGTGGGCCGAGTTCTTGCAACCGCGCCTGAATCATCGTACTGATCGGTGGCGGTTTGTCGTCCTCTTTTTCTGATGCGCTGCCGCTATCGCTGTCGCTATCACTGTCATCATCTTCATCGTCATCGTCGCTATCGGTGGCTTTCTTTGAAGACTTCTTTTTGCTCCCCTTCTTGCCTCTCCCGCCTTCTTTGATGGATTGCTTGACGTGCTCGGGTACCTCTGCGCTGGCTAAATGTCCCGCGTGTGGCAATCTCCGTCCTTTCTTTTCCTCGAAAACATATCTGTGATGGCGAAAGAAAATAAAATCGCGCTGATTGTGGAATGTCACCACGCGTCGACCTTTGAACTCTGGCTTTTGAGGAAACACCGAGGCAAACATGCGGCCGACGCGGTGCCCGAGGCGCGTGTTGAAATTGTTCAAAATCAACTCGGGATAATGACTCGTCGCCCGACCGTGGTTTTTTATCTCCTTGGAGAGTACCAACGATGACAGCTTGTACAAGCACGTCGGACCTTCGGGGAGATGGATGTGCAACATGCCGTTCACGCGCGCGCCTTTGCTAAATTTCTTATTCTCGTTAAACACAAGAATATCCGTGAACCCCCGCGCGGTGCCGTGCTTGACTATTTCCTTGACGTGATACGTTCGACGCGCATAGTAATACGCATTCGGAATCACGGTGAATAGATTTTCCAAAAACTTGAACATGTCCCCGCTCGGATTTCTTGACGTCGTGACTATGATCTTCGGCGACGTCGCCTGACTAAAGTAACTTGCAAACTCATCCTCCGCATCTTGCTCGATCAAATCCGCATCATTCGTATCTTCAATATACGTCTCATCTTTCACTCGCGTGTTTTCAATCGTCTTCGGTATCTGTCTCGGCTCTGGCGTCTCGCCCGCCTCGATGGCTTCCGCTTCCGCTTTTTGTCTCGTCTCTCTGCGCTTCTTCTTCGCCACCGCGCGCTCGTGTTTCAACTTTCCGTACAACTCAGAACGACGCTGTTTGTTTCTGATCCCAGACGTCAGAGAGCCGACGGTTTCCGTGCCCGGATCGTCCCTGCGTGCGCGCGAAACGTACGTGTCAGTCCCAGTGGCGGCTGCGGGCGGCGCGGGCGGCGCCTCGGCCCTCGCGTCGACGCCGCGTGCGCTCGCGTCGACGACGGATGGGCGCGATGCGAGCACACGTACCCATCGAACCGTCGTCCTCGCTTTTTCGTGGCGGCAACCTTGCCCATGGCGCGCGCGCGTGCGTGTGAGTGTGGAGCTGAGGCGCGCGCGAGGTTGGCGTACGGCGGTGGCGACTCGCGAATGCATAGTTTACAAAGATTACAAGGCGTCGATATCGGATGCGGGCGAGAGGACGAGAAGTTTATCGTCATCAGTGTTGGTGTCGATGTTGGCGGTGTGCCGGGAGGCGCGGGCGCGCACGACTTCTGCGTTCCAGTCGATGTTGAAGACGGCGACGCACATCGCGGCGGCGTGCGTTGCGGTGCCAATCGTACCACCGATGGCTAAGCCCATGGCACCGAGAGATGTTTTGAAGGCAAGCACCAGAGCGGCGGGTACACCGACGACGTAATAGGCAAAGACGACGATTGGCGCCGCCGCGGACTGGCGTCCACATCCGCGAAGGACTGACGTCGAAACGCAGCACAGCGCGTCAAATGCTACGTAAAACGCGAGGGGCACCATCAATTTGGACAACAAATTAGTCACATCCGTATCTTTTGTAAACAGCGCACCCCATGAGCCGCGTGATAAGTACACGAGGGCACTGACGACGATTTCGACGACGATGATGAGACGCAGAGCGACGTACGCCGCAAACTTGGCGCGTACGGCGTCGCCGCTCCCCAACTCGTGACTCACACGCGTCACCGCAGAGACGCCGAAACCAACGGCAATCATAAACGCAAATGCATTTGTGACTTGATAGATTGACATGGCGGCAACCGCGGCGTCAGGTTGGGGCAAATACCCCGCGAACAAAATGAGTAGCTCGGACGCCCACCATTCGCTCATAAGCAAAATCCCCGGCAGACCAAGAGCCAAGAACTCCTTCGTTTTCCCACCGTTGAAAACGTCACGCAGCCAATCGGACGGGACGTGCACGCACGCATCGCGCTTCTTCGCCAACGTTTCATCGCGTTCTCGAAACCATTTGCGCCAAACGGTGATGTACATCAAATTTACCAAAAGCACAAATGTCGTACTCATCGATGTCGCCAGCGCCGCCCCGACCGATCCCAATTGACAGACGTAAATCAGAAAATAATTCATTGGCGCGTGCGCAATCGTCGCGAGCACGCCACCGATCGCTTGTGGTCGCGTTACCGCCTGACTTTGCAAAAAAGCTTGCACCGACGCGTTCGCGCTGTACGCAAACAGCCCAGGAGTTAAACCTTTGACATACACCGCCGCCGCGCGCGCAATGCCTGGCGGTTGTCCCAACGCCACTAAAATCCCTTCCGTCGCACTCCACCACACCACGCTAATCACCGCGCTCACGACGCATAAAATCGCGCACGCGCGTCTCGCCGTCGCGCCCACGCCCTCGTACTCCCCGCGTCCAAAACTCCGCCCCGCGAGCGTATTCACCGCGCTCGCCATGCCCACAATCAACGACATGCCCGTGACGTTGGCCAGCGTGCTCGCCAGCGCCGCGCCCGCGAGATCGAACGCACCGCGAGAGGATAAATGCCCCACGAATGCGATGCCAATCAAGTCGCGCGCGCGGTTCGAGAGCATGCTCACGCTCACGGGCGCCGCGATCGACGCCTGGTGCGCGACTTCTGCGCGCGACGACGACGCCTCCATCGCCTGCGACGCGAGCAAGCGCTCGCGGTCGACGTCGACGCCGTCCATGGCTCGAGATTAGTGCCGCCGCCGTGCGCGCGAGTGACGTCACAGCGATGCGCGCGACGACGTCGACGTCGACGACGACGGCGCACGGGACGTCGCGGCGCGCGAGAACGAGCGCGGACGCACCGTCGTCGACGACGGCAGCGCGCGCGGCGCGTTCGAGCGGTTCGCACGCGACGACGACCGCGGCGGCATCGATGGTCAACGCGACGGAGCCTTCATCGACGATGAAGATTCCACCCGTCGGTCTGGGGACGTGGAAAGCGAAGCCGAATGAGGTGCGCGAGGCGGTGACGGCGGCGATTGCGTGTGGGTACACGCACGTGGATTGCGCGGCGGCGTATGCGAACGAGTGGGAGGTTGGAGAGGCGCTCGCGGCGTGCGCGAGCCGACGGGACGAGCTCTTCGTGACGAGCAAGTTGTGGAACGATCGTCGACGGCCGAAAGACGTGCGAGAGGCGTTGGAAACGACGTTGAAGGATTTACAGCTCGAGTATGTGGATTTGTATTTGATTCATTGGCCGGTGTGTTGGCGACGGGGGACGGTGCTGCAACCGGATGCCGAGGCGTCGATACGCGAGTGTTGGCTCGAACTCGAGCGTTGCGTGAGAGATGGGCTCGTGAAACACATCGGGGTGAGTAATTTTAACGAGAAGCAACTTGCGGCGCTGCTTGATGATGATGGAATCACGATCAAGCCGGCGTGTAATCAAATTGAAACGCACCCGTTGTGGAGCAACGACGCGTTGGTCAAATACACGCAGTCGAGAGGCGTGACGGTGACTGCGTATTCGCCCTTGGCGCAAGGCGGTGAACTTTTCGAGCACCCAACGTTGAAGCGACTCGCTGAAAAGCACGGTGTGACGCCCGCGCAGGTGGTGTTGCGGTGGAATGTTCAACGCGGCGTGGTCGTCATTCCGAAATCGACATCCGCGGCTCGCATCGCGAGTAATGCTGATTTGTTTAGCTTTGAGCTCAGCGATGAGGATGTGGAAGATATGAAAGTCTTAGACGTAGGCAAGTCGTGCGCGACGGCACCGTGGAGTGAGTTTGCGCCGGTGGCGTCTCGTAACCGTTGGTTGCGTCCTCTAGGGAGGACGTTATCCTGGCCAGTCTTTAAATTCATAGCCATGGATGTGCAAAAAATGGGTCGCTCTGGCTTTCTGACCCTTAAAGCCCCGTGGCGTTAGTCATCGCCTTCTCGCGCGCAGTAGTTGCTACAAACGTGTAAGATATTTTACAAATGATTGCTATCGCTATCGCTGTCGGCTACGGCGTCTTCAACAAGACTTTTCCAGAAAATGGACACACGTACCCTTGTCCCGGTCGGACTGCGGGAAGCGGTGGCGGCGCGATATTCGCATCAAACGTTCTGTCGTTCTCGTTGCCACTCTTCGGCGGACGAGGTGGCCTAAAGGCGCGCGGCGTTTCGATGTCGTCGTCCTCCTCGTCGTCGTCTTCGCGTAAACGTAAAGGCGGCGTTCTCTCGGACGCTGAAAACGGAGACAACTCGCATGCGATATCATCATCGCCGTCATCGTATGCAAGCGCGATGAGTCTCTCCTTCGTCGGCGTCGTTCGCTCGTTCTTCTTCGAAGACGTTTCGAGCGCCTCCACTCGCGCCCGCAACGTCGCTATTTCCTCCTCCAGCGCCTCTCTCGTCCGCGCATGTCGCGCCGTGACTTCGCGCAATAGTCTTTTATACCCTTCACGCAAACCATCGACGGTCGCCGCGCCATCGAGCGCATTTTCCGGCGTCAACGTCCTCGTCGTCCTCGTCGTCGTCGGTTGCGCCGCGCGCGCCGCGCGTCGCGCCTTCGCCCGCTCGAGACACACCGTCACCGCCTCCGCCAACTGCGCCCTCGTCGCGCGCGCATCGCGCTCTTCGGTCGATGGACACTCCATCGTCATCCACGTCGACGTCGACGTCGACGTCGCCGCGCGCGCGCGCCGATGCGCGTCACCAGCTCGTTGGAGCGCCACTAATCCAAGATGATTCCCTCGCGCGTCGCCGTCGTCGTCCGCGCTCGCGCCGCTCGATCCACCGTGTGCAATCGCACGCATCCGCACCGCGCGGTCGCGCCAAAACGCAGCGGCGGCGTCGCTGTCGCCGTCACCGGCGCGCGTCATGATGGCTCCACGGCGCACACTGAAGCGTCAGTCGCTCGCACGCTGTTCCTTTCTCCCCCGCTCTATCGCCGACGATGGCGACGACGGGCGAGGACGACGCGCGAGACGCTCCGTGTAGTACCACCAAGCGCGGGCGCATCGTGCTCTTCGGGGATTCGCTCACGCAGCGCGCGTTTGAAGCGCCGAATGGCTGGGGCGCATCGCTCGCGAATGCATTCACGCGCACTGCGGATACGTTTAACCGCGGCTACGGCGGGTATAACTCGCGCTGGTGCTTGCGCATCGCCCCACGTGTGTTTTCGACGCTCGGTGACGCGTACGAGGGGACGTTTCTGGTGACGATTATGCTCGGGACGAATGACGCGACGACGATGCGGGACGCCGACGCGCAGACGCGGAATCGCGTGCACGTGCCCGTAGAGGAGTATCGCGCGAATTTGAGGGAGATTATAGCTCTGGCGCTGGATGTTGCGATGCATGTGGTTGTCATGACACCGCCGGTGGTGGATCACGAGCAGCGCGCGGTGACGCAGCAGGAGCGATACGACGACGCGTGGCTCGGGAGCGTTTGGGAGGATGAACGGTTGAGAATCGGTGAGTACGCGCAAGCAGCGCGTGATGTCGTGCACGAGCTCGCGAAAGAGTACAACAATAACGCTGAATTGACGAGTGAGATTGGGAAAAGGTTGGTTTTGGCGGACGTGCACGAAGCTACGAAGGAAGCAAAGAGTCGCGGCGAGGATATTTTTTGTGACGGCGTGCATTTCAACGGGGCTGGGCAAACGCTGGTATTTAACACGCTCATGCGTGAAGTGCGCGAGATGAAATTTGTGCAATACTTTGAAGAGGTGCCAGATTACCCATACGGCCATGATGTGCGAACCCCTAAAGATAGCAGCGTCGTGGAGGAAACGATTTTCACAGCGCACGAAGAGTTCAGACGCTCCTCCACCGCCGCGTTCCGCACAACATTTCGAAATAAGGCTGGCGGAAACCTTAGCTAGATAGTGAATTAGGTCGTACATTCTTTTCTAATACAATCTTTTGTACTTCAGTCAAAGCGGCTCGTCTCTGCTCATACTGATAGATTCATTCATGGACGCGTTGATGACGTCGCTGAAATTTGGTCTCATGGTTTCTGTCGAGCTCATTGATGCACTAATGGTGCTGCTCACATCGCTCACCTCTGGAACTTCGACTTGCGGTGTTGCGCCAACTCTAGGCGCGCGCTCAAGCACTTGCTTCGGCGCTCGATCAACACGCTTGATTTTTTTGGTTGCCAAAGTCGCCACATTGACACGTTTGTCTCTACGTTTCATGCTCAATAATGTCGACTCCATCAAGGCTTCATGCAAACCTTCAGTCGCAGACACCTTCATGAGCTTACCTTTACCCGGCAAGTGCGCCTGGTGGTTGTCCGCAACCTTACGCGACGCTGGAGTACGGTAATACCTTCCATCGGCGCCCATTTCCCACGCTAACACTTGATCCGCGAGGCATGCGTCGAGCATTTCTTGCAGTTCAGTTTGAATTTTTGGATCATAGATTCGAGCAATGACCTCAACCCGCCTAAGTAAGTTACGTCTCATCAAGTCCGCAGATCCCATGTAGAACTCGGGTGAACCGCCATTCTCAAAGCGGAATACGCGGTGGTGTTCAAGGAACCGACCTATGATTGAAACTATGCGAATGTTCTCAGAGACGTTCGGGATCCCTGGACGCACGCGGCATATTCCACGAACAATCAGGTGAATTTTTACACCGGCTTGCGAAGCGCGGTACAGTGCGGCGGTGATAGTAGGATCATCCAAGCCGTTCATCTTCATGATGATGCTCGCCGGTTTGCCTTCAAGCGCGTTTTGCGCTTCGCGTTCAATCATTTCCACAAATTCAGCCTGCATGCGAAGTGGTGCGACGATGAGCTTGCTGAAGCGCTCTTGGTAGTGATGTCCCATGAGGAATTTGAACAAGTTGACCACGTCGTTACCCATCTCTTCGTCGCACGAAAACAAGCCAAAATCGGTATAGATGCCAGCAGTGGACGGGTTGTAGTTACCAGTACCAATGTGCACGTACTTGACCAACTTGGAACCTTCACGGCGAACAACCAATGATGCTTTGGAGTGTGTTTTCACACCCTTAACACCATAGGCTACGTTGCAGCCGGCGGTTTCTAAGCGCTGTGCGAATCCCACGTTTCTGGCTTCATCAAAACGCGCCTTGAGCTCAACGAGCACAGCTACTTGCTTACCATTCTCCGCCGCTTTAATCAAAGCGTTGACGATCGGCGAGTTGTTACTCGTACGATACAATGTAGACTTGATAGACAGCACGTTCGGGTCACGCGACGCTTCTTCGATGAACGCTTGTGTGGACGTCGCAAAAGACACGTACGGATGGTGCACCAAAATGTCGCCGTCTCTGATTGCAGCAAAAATACTCCGCTCGTCCCCTCGAACTTGTTCCAAACGCGGGTGCGTTCGTGGAGCCCAGTGTGGGTATATGAGCGAAACATCCATACCGAAATCAACCGGCAAAGAGTCAATCGACCCAAAGCCAAGCGGGGCGCGGTGAGGCACAGTGATGACATCCGTTTGCGTAATGCCGTCGAGAGACTCGACGAGCTTATCGCGAATATAAGACGGCATGGTGTCTTGCACTTCAAGTCTTACGAATGAAGCAAATCGTCGCTCCCGAACTTCATCAGCCATCATTTCCAAAAGATCTTCCGCTTCATCTTCGTTGCGCTCAATATCCGCGTTTCGCGTTACGCGAAATACGTGCGTCGCCACGATATTGCATCCTTTGAACAACTTTTCCATGTTTGCTTCGATAACTTGCTCGAGTGGGATGAATCGCTGCACGTCATCACCACTGATATCCTTGTGAATACGAATCCATCGATCAAGTGGCGCGGGGACGCTGACTATGGCAAACTTTTCTTGCTTGAAGGCGTCCTCAATCTCAACCGCAATCGAAAGAGACAAAGACCCTAAAAAGGGAAACGGGTGGCACGGGTCGATCGCGCGTGGATCGAGAACTGGCTCTATTTGTTCTTCAAAGTATTTTGCGAGTTCTTTCTGAACATCCTCGGTCAACTCAGAATAGTGCTCAAGCCGAATGTCGTGCTCGCGCAAAGCCGGCACAATATGGTTCTCCAAAAGCGCCGCCTGCACGTCAACTTGACGCTCAACCTCAGTCGCAACGTTTTGCAGCGTCAACGCCGGAGTCCACACACTTCGACCACGACGCTTGACGAGATTCTCAACGCCAGCGGCGTCTTGGCGTTTTATCGCGCCGACGCGCTTGGCGAAAAACTCATCCAAATTTCTCGCACTAATCGCCACAAAACGCAGTCGTTCAAAAATTGGCACGGATTCGTTCGCCGCCATGGCGAGTACGCGCCAGTTAAACGCCAACCAGCTCATCTCGGCATTAAACACCGCGTCATCCGTAACGAGCGCGTCCACCTCGTAGTCGCTCAACGATTCGCCATCCTCTATGACCCCTTCCGAATAAAATGGCGGCGTCACCGTCGTCATCGCACTAATACTCTGATTTAACACCTCTTTCAACTCATCCACCGCACCCGTCGCTCTGCTCGATGCAGAAGAGAACCGCGGCGTCGCGCGCGCGACCCGACGTCGTCGCGCCTCCGCGGCGTCAATCTCACCATCTTCCCTCGCGAACGCCCCTCGCGTCATCGCCCGTCCTCGCACGCGCGCGCACGCAAACGCGCGAATCACGCCCTCAACCCCATAATCACTCCTCGCCCGTCTCGCGCTCGCGAACGACGACGAGACGCGCGCCCGAGACGTCGCGCGCATCGACCCACATCGCGTCGCGGCGCGCATCGACCCACACCGTGTCGCGCGCCTCTCGCTCGATGTCGCGCCCGCGAGCGCGACGCGAGGCGCCAGCGCGGACATCGCCATCGTCGTCGCCATCCGTCGTCGTCGTCGTCGTCGTCGCCCTCGCCCTCGGTCGCGCGCGCGCGCAGGCTGTGCGGATAGCCGGTCGCGTCCGCGAGGAATATTCTCGTCGCGAAAATCGGCGTTGTGTGCGCACATCGTCATCCAGTGCGCACAGTATGCATACACGGGGTCCCACTCAACCCGCTTAACCCGCGTTGTGTGCGCACATGGTCTTCAGACGCCTCCAGTACGGATGGCAGTGGGCGTTGGCAATGCACGTGTTGGTGGTGTCGCTCGCGGTGGGCGTCGAGACGGGGTCCACGCGGGCGCCTCTGCGCGCGGCGCCACCGCGCGGCGCGTCGCGTCCGAGCGCGCCGAACGCCGCGAGCGTCGTTCGCGTTCGCGTTCGCGTTCGCGTTCGCACGGGCACGGTATTCATCATCGACCGCGTCGCGTCTCGTCGCGTAAAGGTTTCGCGAGAGGATTAGCTTTTCGATGGCGTTCGCGGTGCGCCGGTCGCGGGGGCGTCTCGCGCGCGCGATGACGCCCGGTGACGCGTGGATGTCGACGGCGCGGATGACGGGTGCGGTGGTGCGGGCGGTGGCAACGGGGGCGTCGGCGACGGCGCGCGATGCGGCGACGACGTTGGGGTCTGGGATTGACTTTTTCGCGCTCGCCGAAGCGGGCGAGCGACCGAGCGCGGCGTACGGGCGGCTCGTGAGCGAAGGGTTTATTAGACACGACGACGCGCAAATTAAAGCGTTGGAGGCGCTCGATGCGGTGCACGCGAGCGTGAGGCCTGAGTCGTCGCGAGCGGCGCAAAGGGTGAAGACGGGTGGGTGGTTTGGCGGGTTGTTTGACGCCGCGGACGGGACGGCTTCGGGCGCACCCGTGGCGCGCGATGGTGGCGCGTACATTCACGGTGGACCTGGGTCCGGGAAGACGTTTGTTATGGATTTGTTTTATGCCACGCTGGCGGGTGAGCGCGGGGTGGAGAAGCGTCGGGAGCATTTTCATTCGTTTATGCTCGAGACGCACACGGCGTTACACAAGCTCAAGGATACGGCGCGTAATTCGGACACTGTCGGCGTGTACGCGACGGCGCTCGCGCAACGCACGCGTGTTTTGTGTTTAGATGAGTTCCAAATCGTCGACGTCGCGGACGCGATGATTATCAGACGACTGCTCGAGGCGCTCTGGGCGGCGGGCGTAAAAGTCGTGACGACGAGTAACCGTCATCCAGACGAATTGTACAAGAATGGATTGAATCGTTCGCAGTTCCTACCTTGCATCGCGCAAATAAAAGAGCGGTGCATTGTACACGAAATGGCGAGTGATCGCGACTATCGACTTACAGGAAGCGTGAGAGAGGGTGATGAAAGCGTGACGTGGATGTCCCGAGGTTCGCAAGGCGAGCGCGAAGCCTGGCTCTCGCATCGTTTACAAGAGCTCGCGCACGAGCGTTCGTTTAAACCTCTACAAATTGCCGTCGGTGGGCGTTTAGTTCACGTGCGCCGCGCCGGTGGAGGCATCGCACACTTTGATTTCCACGAATTATGCGACAGCGCTCTGGGCGCCGCCGACTACACCGCGCTGGCGAGCATCTTCAGCGCCATCGGCGTCGGTCACGTGCCTCGATTGAGCTCCGACCGACTCGACTTGGTGCGTCGATTTATTACATTTATCGATGTCATGTACGAGCACAAGGTGAAGCTGCTCGTGAGCGCAGAAACCGCGCCCGCTGAGTTGTTCCAGTCGTCTTCTGGCGACGCCTCGGCGCGTAAAAACGCAGCTCGCGACGAAGAGTTCGCATGGGACCGCACCGTCAGTCGACTGATGGAGATGCAAACAAAAGAATTCCAAGAAGCGGCATGGAGACCCAAAGCAGGCGCTTGGCTGCTCGAGCAAGCGCGCGTGAAGGTTGACGAAGTCCTTCCGGTGGGCGTGCTTCGATCGTTGTGGCAACGATACGACACGTCCCGAGACAACATCTTGGACGAATCCGAGCTCGAGTGCTTGATTGGAGATTTAAACCAAATGCGACTTGGACACCGACACGTGTCCGACGACCAACTCGACGCATTCATGTCGTCGGTGTGTCAAAACTCTCTTGATAGAAAAAACGCCCGCTCGAATCGCTACGTGACGTACGAAGAGTTTGAGAAGTTTGGCAACGAAGCCTTCGTGGCGTGCATGCGCCACCGTTAGACCATTATAGAAGTAGCATCATTCTGTAGCATTATTATTATATCGTAGTTTCATACACTAGAGTCTCGACGGTCCGACGTGCGCGGCGTTCGTGCTCAGCGCGCGCTTCAAGTCTAACGGAACCGCGAGGGGTCGACGCGACGCTTCGTCCACGCAAACATACGTCACGAGTCCATCAAAGCAATCCTCACCACCAATCGTCCCTACGTAACGAACATCAAACGACGTCGTACCGAATCTCGGCACTTCACACGATACGTCCACGACGTCTAAAAATTTTGCGCTCCTTTTAAATCGCCACGTCGACGTCGCGGCGACTGGGAGCGCGCGTCCCGTCGTCGTCGTCCACTCGCGCCCTTTCACGAACAGCAGCCATTCGTCGAACGCCGCGTCGGCATACATGGCATAATTTGCATTGAACACCACACCTTGCCCGTCGGTCTCGCTAAATCGCACGCGAATCGGTGTCGTAAACATCGTCACGGGAATCAATTTACGCGCTGTCACGTCGAGCGTTGGCGGCGAATACACCCACGATGGCGATGACGGCGTGCCACACGAACAGCGCGCGGCCCTTCTTGACCTTCTCTTCGTCCGCGATCGGCTCGCGTGCGTCGTCGGCAGTCATGAAAGGCGTGTAAAGGTGTGACGCATGCGACGGTGCCCTTTGTGTCTTGTTCCCCTCGGGGACGCGAACGGACATTCATGGCTCGAAGGGAATTTTGGTAAACACTACGGGACTATACAACCTTACTCTAGAAGTAGAAGTGATAATTGCTACAGACTATTTATTTTTGTTTGGACAAGGCGGTGACGAAGTGCTCGCGACGAACGGCTTCGGCGGACATGTCCTCGCGAAGGGCGGCGAGCGCGGCTTCTTTCACCGCGTGACGAAGCTCTGCGCCGGTGTAACCGACGGCGATAGAGGCAAGTTCGTCAATGTTGACGTCATGAGCGAGGGAGACGTCGCGCGTGTGCACGTGTAAGGCTTCGATGCGGCCAGCGAGGTCGAGCGGTGGAATTTCCAGGACGAGGTCCAGGCGTCCGGGACGCGTGAGCGCCGGGTCCAGGCTTTGTGGACGGTTCGTCGTTGCAATAACGAGAACACCGCCTCCAGTGCTCGGAACAGTTTCTAGACCGTCCATTTCAGTTAAGAACACGGAGAGCAATCGCGTGGCAACGTCGTGCGCGCCTTCAGACGCTCCGTCGCCGCGTGAACCACACATGCCGTCGATTTCATCCAGTAGTAATACCGCTGGCGCAGATTTGCGTGCCTTGGTAAACGTACTTCGCAAAATTTTTTCGCCGTCTCCTAAATATTTGCTAAAGACGTCAGCGGCGGTGAGCGTGATGACTGTGGCGCCTGAGGCGGTGGCTGCAGCGCGAGCGAGCGTTGTCTTCGCGCATCCCGGCGGTCCGTGCAATAAAATACCCTTTGGCGGGCGAAGACCCAAGCGCCTGAACGCATCGGCGTGATGCAGCGGCCACTCAACGGCTTGACGAAGGCGTTTCTTGACATCCACGAGCCCGCCGATATCATCCCATGAAATCGGAGGCAAGTCTATGGCTACGCCTCGAACGACTGAGGCGCGCACGCGGCTTTGAGACGCTTGAAAATCAGCCATTCGCACCTCCATGGTGTCTGGATCAGAAGCCTCATCACGCACGCGCTGAATTGCGCACATTGCTGCCTCGCGACATAAAGCCGCGATGTCAGCACCACTGTAGCCCTTGATACTTTCCGAGATGACTGTGAAATTGACGTCGCTCGCAAGCGGGATGGATTTTGCGTGCAACTTTAAAATCTCCACGCGATCCATCATGCTCGGCAGCGCCATTTCAACCTCCTTGTCAAATCTCCCGGGACGGCGTAGCGCTGGATCGATCGCGTTCGGTCGACTCGTCGTTGCTATCACCGGTACCACTATGTCGTTTGACGCGCTCGCGCCGTCCATCAACGTCAACAGTTGCGCCACGATACGCGTCTCGTGCGCGTTTCCATCCTTTCTCGTCGGGCATATCGCATCCAGCTCGTCAATCATGATCACTGTCGGTGTACCGTTTTTCGCTTCGCGCCGAGCCGTGTCGAATACCTTGCGCAGTCGCTTCTCGCTTTCTCCCGCGTAGGCGCCGAAGACGTCCCCGCTGCTCACCGCGTGCACCTTTGCGCCCGCCTCTTCCGCGACCGCTCGCACCGCCTCTGTCTTCCCCGTGCCCGGAGGACCGTGCAACAATAAACCACGCGGAAAAGTCACGCCTAAAGCGCGCGCCTGTGCGCCGTACTTCATCGGCCAAGCGATGGCTTGACGCAACGCTTGTAACGCTTGAGCCGCCGCCGCGACTCGCGTCTCCGCGTTCGCACCGCGTCCACTCACGCTCTTCTCGCCCTCAGCGCGCACGACATCAATAGTAGTTGTGTCTGTGATTCTAAAACTCACGCTTTCGCCATCCACGCGCGGCTCGATGCGGTCAATCGTACATCGACCGTCCGCGGCGGCTGAGCCCAGTCGAACGACAAGCCGTCGCAACGCCG